>Ga0116169_1000297_pt1 | contig 53559 bp, 42 predicted proteins | sample AD_UKC130_MetaG_FD_89796 | JGI IMG/M metagenome (GOLD analysis project Ga0116169, IMG submission 89796) | Active sludge microbial communities of municipal wastewater-treating anaerobic digesters from Canada - AD_UKC130_MetaG | ecosystem: Engineered > Bioreactor > Anaerobic > Digestate | place...
GGGTAATCGCTGCTGTCGTCGTCGTCTTCCCATGGTCTACGTGACCAATGGTCCCAATGTTTACGTGGGGTTTAGTTCTTTCGAACTTTTGCTTCGCCATAATTGATATCCTCCTTTAAATCTAAAGCTATTATCATACAGAAATAATCTTTTAATTCTACATCAAGATAAATATTCCTTCTTATTAACGGAGATTATGTATGAACCGCCCGAATCCGTGGAATGAAGATTACTGTGACTATGCACCGTGCACTGCGTAACCTTTGACACAAAATCCAAAATGTCAAAGACCCGAATCGTTTCTCACGATCCGGGTCGATTTCGGATATATAAAAGATAAAAACCCTTGCGGGTTCTCTTGCTTCAGTGGAGCCCACAACCAGAATTGAACTGGTGACCTCATCCTTACCATGGATGCGCTCTACCTACTGAGCTATGTGGGCATATAATTGGTTGCGGGGGTAGGATTTGAACCTACGGCCTCCGGGTTATGAGCCCGACGAGCTGCCAGCTGCTCCACCCCGCGATGTAACTGATTGAAATGGTGGAGGGGGAAGGATTTGAACCTTCGAAGGCAATGCCAACAGATTTACAGTCTGCCCCCTTTGGCCACTCGGGAACCCCTCCAGTTGTGCGCCCGTTTTCTGAACGCAAATATGATTATAATACAGAGAAACGGGAGTGTCAACGATTTTTTGCAACCTATTTATGGTAATTCACTAATTTTTCTGCTCCGATATCCCAAGTATATTCCCAGGCCCATGGAGCTTCTTTTCCTTAATAAAATATTGCGGCCTGGCCTTTACCTCCATATAGGTTCTGGACAGGTACTCCCCGATAATCCCCAGGAAAATCATTTGCAGGCCGCCGGTGAACAAAATGATACATACCTGGGACGCCCAACCGGCTACCGGATCGCCGAACAGCAACCTGCGCACCACGACAAAAATGAGCATGGCGAAGGCCACAAAGGAAAAGAGGACTCCGAAAAGGGATGCCATACGCAACGGCACCGTAGAAAAAGCCACGATTCCGTCGATCGCATATTTAAACAATTTCCAAAAGGACCACTTGGTTTTCCCGGCCACTCTTTCAATATTCTCATACTCCAGCCATTTCGTATTATAGCCTACCCATCCGAAAATCCCTTTGGAGAAACGGTGATATTCATTGATCTCCAGGATGGAGTTGACCATTTGCCGGGTCATCATCCGGAAATCACGAGCGCCGTCCACAATATCCGTATTGGACATTTTATTGATAATTTTATAAAACATTCTGGCAAACAGGCTCCGCAAAAAAGGTTCCCCTTTGCGCGTCACTCTCCGGGTCGCCACAGAGTCATAGTTTTCTTTCTCAATCGCCTCAATCATTTGGGGGATAAGCGCCGGCGGATCCTGCAAGTCCACATCCATGATGACGACCAAATCCCCGGTGGAATGGCGCATTCCCGCCAACATAGCGGCTTCTTTGCCAAAATTGCGCGAAAAGGAAAGGTATTTTACATTGGGATCCCTCTCCGACAATACCTTGAGTTCCTGCAGCGTCCCGTCTTGGGAACCGTCATTCACAAACAGAATTTCGAATTCATGGTCCAGTTGGTGAAGGACATTCATTAATTCCTTATAAAAAATGGGTATGGCTTTTTCCTCATTATAACAAGGAACGATTACGGATAATTTAGACAACCGGCTTTCCTCCCTTCCCGGATGTAACAACTAAATACACTACTTCCTTTGATTAAAAACTTCTTTGATTTGCTGCCTGATACCCTCATCGTCCAGCTCCGAATTGGTTCCGATAATGCGACGGTCAGGGCCGACAATAATCAATTTCGGCAACCGCTTCACCTCGAATGTTTTAATCATTGGATGGTTCCAACCGTCTTCCAACCATACATGCTTCCAGGGCATAAGCCAATTATTTTTCCTGTAATCCGCGATATCTTCCGTACTTTTATCCAAAGACAGGCTGATAATCTCCAAGCCTTCTTTGCCGAACTCGCTGAACAAATGATGGAGCAGCTCCATTTTCGCCTGGCATTTGGGGCAAGTGGTTTTCCAAAACTCCAAAATATAAACTTTTCCGGACAATTGTTCTTTAGTGACGATTTCCTCCGTGTTCAGCACAGTCAACGTAAAATCCGGCACTTCTTTGCCGCTGATGACCGCATCTTCCGATACCTCAGCAACGGCATACAAAGAAAACCATGCTGTGCAGAGAAGAAACACAACGATCCAAAAAGCTTTCCAGTTCCTGCTCATGACTTCATCCCTTTCGTTAAAGTCCGTTGGTTGGACATTCACTTAGTTTTCCTGTAAATATCGGGCGATCCGCAAGGCAGCTTTCCCGTCGCCGTAAGGGTTATGTGCTTGGGCCATTTCAAGGTATGCCGTGGAATAATCCAGGAGCAGTTGGCTTTCTTTCACGATTTTGTCGGGATCGGTCCCCACCAGTTTCACGGTACCGGCTTCTACCGCTTCAGGACGTTCTGTCGTATCCCGCATCACCAGCACCGGCTTGCCCAGGCTGGGGCCTTCTTCCTGAATGCCGCCGCTATCGGTCAAAATCAAGTAGCAGCGGCTCATCAGATAGACAAACTCCTGGTACTCCAAAGGTTCAATGAGATACACATTGGCGATGCCGTTTAAGATTTCATTCACCGGCCCCCGTACATTGGGATTCATATGCACAGGATAAACGATATCCACCGTTGGATTGTCCTTGGCAATCTGTTGCAGTGCATGACAAATGTTTAAAAACCCTTGCCCAAAATTTTCCCGACGATGGCCGGTCACCAAAATGAAGCGGCGATCCGTCACCTTATAACCGCATTTCTCCAAATTGTTGCAGAGGGCCGTTTCCAATTCCCTGTCGTTTTTGATGCGCTCACTCACCATCAATAAAGCATCGATGACCGTATTCCCGGTAATTACGATATTTTCGGCAGGAATATTCTCTTTCAGCAAATTGACGCGGGAATTGGCCGTCGGAGCGAAATGGTACCGGGCAATTCTCGCCGTAAGCTGCCGGTTGATCTCCTCAGGCCACGGCGAATATATATTGTTGGTCCTTAATCCCGCTTCCACGTGGCCCACGGCTATTTTCTGATAATAGGCGGCCAGTGCGGCGGCCATCGACGTGGTGGTGTCCCCATGAACCAACACCACATCCGGTCGGGAATCGGACAAAACATCCCTTAAACCCAGGACGACCCGGGCCGTAACATCGTTGAGATCCTGACCCGGCTGCATGATATTTAAATCATAATCCGGCACAATATCAAATATTTTCAACACTTGATCCAGCATTTGACGGTGCTGTGCGGTCACACAGACCTTCACGTCGAATATATCCGGCCGGTTCTGTAATTCCTTAACCACCGGGGCCATTTTGATGGCTTCCGGACGCGTTCCGAAGACAATCAGTATTTTTCGCACGATAATACCTCGTTTCCCATTGAATTGAAGCTGCCGTTAATCATCTCTCAACCGATAGGCATCATTCCGCCACAACTTTTCCCACCAATCGGAATTTGGCGATTTCATCGCCGGCGCTCTGCCCTTTGACAGCATCGACCACAAAAGTATTTTCATCGATCACCCGGATGACCCGGCGGGCTTCCCATCCCTTACTGTCATTTCGGATCCAGTCCCCGACGGAAAGCCCATGCTGCGTCAGCTTGATGACGGTTTCGGTGGTGCCTTCCTGGGCCCGCACGCTTTCCAGTTTGGACAGTTTTTCGATGATATCTCCGGCACTTTGTCCGTTTATCGGGTATTGATGGACCAGCGTGTCCGGATCAATCACATTGACCAGCCGGAACTGATGGCTCCGGGTAGTATTGACGATAGCATCATACGATTTTAAATCATGGTTGGAGATCTTCAGCATGGCTTCACCGGTATTCCGCTCGCCGAGAAGCACGCGGAACGGCAGGACCGGAAGATCCACGGCATTGTACAAGCAAACATTGGGGTAATTCACCCAGGCATACCGTACTCCCAAAGGCTCAGCAATATCGTCATTCCAAATGGTGACCGTACGGTTGTCGCTGTTCACCACGGCCTTGGCATCCTGCCAGATTCCCTGCCGGTCAAGGATCTGGAAGCTGTTTTCAATGTTATTGTTTTTAATGTAAATCCGGCCGAAATCGTAATCGAAGCCGGTGATGACTTTATTCCCTTCAAGTTTACAAAAACTCAGTTCAGCGCTTCTTTTTTCGCAAGGCTTCCCGTAAAACAATTCCATGGCCCGATAGGCCAACCGTTCACCGACCTTCTTCTTCTCCCTGGGATGAATTTCGATGGGATCGGGGTCCGCCAGGTCCACGGCAGTCACCAGCCCGGTATTGGGAGTCGTATTGGCCACCCTCTGCTGAACGCCCCGGATGATCGGCCACTCGTTCAGGTCGGTCCGAAAATCGTTATACCCGTAACCGGCCAACTGAACCAGGATGACCGGCAAATTGGGATCTTTAAACTTGGTTCGGATTCCCCGCAGATAATCCCTGAGCTTTGGTTCATACTTATACCCCAGATGAGCGCTTTGCTCTCCCTGATAATAGATGACTCCTTTGACTGCAAAGGGCGTTACGGGTTCCATGTAACCGTTCCAGAACCCCGACACAATGGCCTCATTATCCTTTTGAACATAGTTGTTCTCTTGAAAAATGGCGTAAGGTATAAATGCTTCCACTGTCGTGCCACCGTACGACATTTTGATCATGCCGATGGGTACACGGGACAACTCTTTATTTAATTCAAGGATTTTTTCCACAAAAAACGTACCGATCGCCGGTGATTCATCAAGCACCCAGCCTTCTGCGCGGTACCATTTCCCTTGGCTGTTAAAGTTGGGCCGGGTCGACGTAATGACTTCACCCATATAGAACCGTAACTTTGTACTGTTATAAAACTTTTTCCGGGTTTCGCTGGCACCGTAGCAATCCGCCAAAAACATCTCCGAGTTGGACTGACCGGCGATAACGAATACTTCCCCGACCCAAATGTTATATAAGGTAATCTTCTTTTTCGAACTATTGACTTTCAATGTGTACGGACCGCCATGGGGCATCGGATCAAGTTCCACGTACCAGTGGCCGTTTTTGACCACCGTCGTCTTCACCTGATTTTTAAAACGTACCGTGATGGTATCCCCGGTTACGCCCCTCCCCCAAATCGGGACCTTCTTATTCCGCTGGAGGACAGCACCGTTAGATAATATATTGGGTAGTTCCAAATCGTAATTGATTTTCCGGTAACCGGCATCCAGCATCCTGAGGAATACGGCGGCAGCCTCCGCCCGGCTTATCGGGAGATTCCCGTTGAATTCCAGATTGTCGTCCAATCTCAAATACCCTTCATAATATGCATACAGGACCGCCTGCAGATATTCTTGGGGAATAACCGCCCAATCCCTGATAAACGTCAAATATGTCTTGTCTCCCGCCGGATTGCCGTAAAATCTGGCCAGCAACAACGCTGCGTCATAACGGGTTATCGGCTGCCGATAATCGGAAAACTCACCTTCCCGGATGAGTCCCAGCCCTATACCGCGTTTTATCAAATCGGCAACTGTAACAGGCGTTCCGGCAGGATATTTTCCCTCTTTGAGGATGACCAGCGCTTTAAGAAAGTCCCCCACCGAAATGTTTTCATGGGGCTTGAAGGCATTAGGAGAATATTCCGCCATGATCCCTTTGTTGATCACATACTTGACGGTATCATACTCCGCGTCGCCTTCAATGTCTTTCGGATTATTCTCCACATTTATCTTCAATTCCACTTCATATTTTTCAAACTGACGGAGCTCGAACAAGCGGATATTGTCATAACGGACCACGGGAGCCAGGCCCCAGGCGGCATCCGTCCAGCCCACCATGCCGAATGCCGGTCCGGTCACCCCGGCCGTAATTTTATACGGGCTGGAGTCGATATACTCCAGCAGCGGCTTATATTGTTTCGCGGGATTGATGGGCCCGTCAATATAAAAACGGATATGGACATCCCCTTCCGGCGTATTGCGGATAACCACCCGGCCGGTATAGTCCACGTCTTCCCGCAACAAATAATACCCTTCCACCAGCGGTTTCATCTTCGTCGGCGCCGCCGTGTTGACGATGCCCCACTTGAATTTGAAAAGATTCGATATGGTATTTTCCATATAGTAGGTCACCGCATAAAATTGATTAAATTGCGCATCTTTGGCCCGCGGGATAATGATGGCGATGGGCCGTCCCGAATGGCCCTCATTGCCCAGCTTCTGAAGGTTAAGTGTGAATTCCATGGCATAATCCTGCTTGTACCCCCAGATATCCTCCGCCAGAACAGCCCGTTGCATATAGCGGGCACCGCCCAGTTCCAGCGCCCCGGTGTCCGTGATGGCGTTGGTCTGCCATTCGGCCGTATTGATCCGCCAGACCACTTTCCCGTTTTTATCTAAAATTTGATTATTTTTAAGCCGTTTATCGGAAAAGGTTTCCTGATAATACCACAGGTCGCCCCGGGTATCCGGCAACCATTGGGCCGCCGCCCAGTGGGCGAAGCAAAGGATTAAACCGATGCTGAACAAAAAAAGCCAAGCGAAACCTCTTTTCATAGCAATCCCTACTTTTCTATGTAAGATCAGCATTATCAATCATTAGTCCCGATTGAACCGGGGCAATTCATCCCGGGTAATCACGTAATCATGATGGTATGCCTTCCTGAGCATCTTGGCTTCGGTATATTCTTCGGAATATTCATCCCCATTCAGCACGAACCCTTCCGACCATACCATGAACCAAAGCCATTGGGTACGCGTTTTCTTCAGTTGGTCCGGATCGGGGACGACTCCGGTTTCGGTTAAGGCTACCATTTTACGTCTGGCATAACGTTGAACCTTTCTGAACTCTTCTTTTCTGGACGAATAGTCCCGCTTTTCTCCATAATAATCTCTTCCGACGATATCCACGACGTCATCTCCCGGATACCAGTCGGCATCCTCGCCATTCCATACCCAGATCAGGTTATCCAGCCGGTGATGGTTCGTCATCCGGTCATACATGAGCCGCCACAATTTTTTATAAGGTTTTGGGCCTTTACTGCCCCACCAGAACCAGCCCCCGGAGGCTTCATGCAACGGCCGCCACAGCACCGGAGCCCCTTCTTCCCGGAGCTTCTTCAATTCCTCGGCGATGGCGTCAATATCCCGAATCACTAACCGATATTCCTTGGACTTGGTATCCCGCAGCGCCTTCTCTAAATTAAACGTGGTTGCCCTGGTATAATACCCTTGATACCAATATCGGTCCGGGCCCCGGTCAATCAAACCCGTGGGCGCATTCCAATGCCAGCAAAACGTAACCAATCCGCCCTCGCGCCACCATTGAACGGCCCTTTCGGTTGCATCCCCTCGGGTCCCTCGTTCCACCCGGGAAGGAGAATAATCCATAAAATCCAGTCCGAGAATGGCCGGTTTTTTTCCGGTCACTTTATCGATGGCTTCCACTTCCATAAAGCCCTTGGAAACGTGTTGGCCGCTTAAAATCTTTTTCCCGTAAATTTCCTTGAAATATTTCATCAATTGTTCCTTATGTTGATGGGCCGCCGATAAAACGGGCGCCCCTTCATCCCTTGCCTTATGGGAAAACCATCCGGCAGCATGCAAAGGATCCCGGGCGAAAGAACCGGCAACCATGGCCAGGATAAAGCACCCGGCCAGAAGTTTCCCAGGGAATCGCAGCGATAATTTAAGTCCGGAAAGCGCTTCAATTCTCATCTTCATCCTTCTACCGTCCGTGGGTTAATAGGCTAACAACGCCAAAAGCTGATCAAAAGAGAACGCCGAAAGCTGTTTCAAGTCGATAAATCCACCGTAATACTCTCCGTCAACCAGATTCTGCATGCCTTTCAGCCGTTCCGCAGCCAAACCATAAAGTTCTTCATCACCGTTCAGCTTGGCAATGATCGCCGTAATGGCGTAGATGGCCGGAGATTCCACCGAGTTTAAGGGCTTCCCTTTCATCGAGTATTTCCCGAACAGCCCTTTCCGTTTCAGTTGTTCCTTCAACCATTGGAGGGACTCCGGGTCTTTGACGCCGGCCTCGGACAAGTGCATCAAGACCATCAGGTTTTCCACCGTAGGAAATGCATTATCCTTTGCGAACCAATCGTCTTTAAACAAAGGCAATCCCTTAATCTGCCGCCGTAATATCTTCTCCATATTCACTTTCGCCAGCGTCGACCACTTCCGGTTAAACTCTCCCATGCGCTGCATGGCTGCAAAATCGTAATAGACGAAGGGCGCTTCGGGACTGTGCGGCGAGTCATAAGCTCTAAGCGCATTTCCCGTGACGCAATGGTTGAGCAGCCGGACTGAGAGTTTTGCTGCCAGCACACGGTAATCCGTCCTGCCCCATTTTTCGGCGGCCAGCAACAACGCTTTGACAATTCGCAGGTCATCGACGGTAGAATTGACCGTCTCCCGGTTGACCCCGGGACGAATCCTCCATTTAAACAGCTGGTTTCCATTGAAAAAATGGGTCGTCAAAAGATGAACTTCCCTGTCGAATTTTTCCCGATCATCCTGTTTCAGATAATATAACATTAAAAGCCCGGCGGATTCGGATAAAAAATCCTCCCCTGAAGCAAGTTCCCCCTGTTCGGTATCGACCAAATTGGTCCGGACGAAACCATCTTGGATAAAATGTCTGTCGACAAACCTTTCCAGCGCCGTTCGCTCCCAATGGTACCCGGAGAAATCGACCGCCGTCCTTCCCATATCTTTTATGGGTTTATCGGCATAAATCCAATAATACGCCAGAATACCCGGTATAACCAGGAAAATGAAGATAACCAGCACATGTTTTACATACTTTCTTCCCATGGCACCTCCAGACCCGCCGGATGACTGTCAATCCTTTTTCCTTTTATTTTTATACAGGTAGAAACCAAGGCCGATACCTAAGAACAAGAGCAACGCTACGGCGAATTTAAGTAAATTCCAAAGATTCTTGTTGGCGAGCCGCGGTTTATTCACTTCAGGCCGCATGTCTTCATCCTTTTGGAACCTGAAATTCTGCAGTTCTCCGTCTTTGCTGATGATCGCCGCATCCCCGGTCAAAAATCCGCGCCGATCATTCTCCAAATAAACGAGGGCGTCCATCAACGACTTCTTATCCAGGGACGTGATGGTCATCATCCCTTTTTCATGATTGTATGGAGAAGTCTTAATCTCCATGAAAGTCGCGGTTTTTGCCGTTTCCGGCAACAATTCGATCTTTTCATTGGACAGCACGGTGTTAAACTGTTTATTGTATTTGAACCACAAATAACTGTTGACCTGTTTGATGGCTCTGTTTTCTCCCGGAGTTCCGAAGATAACCAAATTGTTAACCTGACTCTTCGAACCCAGTTTTGAGCCTTTTACCGCATCAATAACGCCTTCATTGTTTTTCACGCCGATCCCGGCCAGTGCTGCAATTTTCCCGGCGATCCAATAGTCGTCCCTGGTAGGATTGTCGGGCATGACGATGGTTGTCGGATCCAGATCGTCATTTCTGGAGAAGGGGAACGGCAGATTATTCAGGAGCTTAAGATACCTCTCCTGTTTCGGGAAGAAATAATAGGAATCTTCGATGATATATGCCCACGGCGTACTGGCCAGGTTTCGTTTGCAATCGATAATGCCGTCCGATATCATTTCAAAGACTATCCTGACATCAAAGTACGTCTTACGCCGCAATTCATCCGGAACATAAAAAGTCATGGTATGGCGGTTCCGCAATTCCCGGACGAGTCTGTGGCTTCCTGACGGAATACCGTTAATATAAACCGTCACATAGGATTTTTCAAAATCCAGATTATCGGAGTATCTCACATTGAGGACAAGTTTTGCGTCATTGGCCAGCATCTGGTTGGTAGGAATCCGGATACCGATGGTAGCAACCTGCAGATTTCTCCCTTTGACTTCGATGCCGTTAATCCCCAGATCTTTCAGATAAATATAGTCGCTGACGCGTTGTTCCTTGATGGTCGTATCCAAATGGGGTTTAAGCTTTTGATATTTCCGGTTCATCTGGATTTTTATATCACTGTTTTTCAAGGATTTCACGGCTTCCATCAGCCTATCTCCGTTATCGGAAACGATCATCAACACCGGCTTTCTGCCTTTATCCAGCGTTGACCTGTAAATGTGGGCAGTATCCGTATAAAGGCTCGGCTGAGTGCGGATGACTCCTTTGAGCGCTTCGGGAACGCTTTTATAATTGCCCACATAAATCAGGCTGTCAAAATCGGCTACCCGAACATCGCCGGCTTTGATCAACGTAGAAGGCACCTCAAAGGCCGAACCACTGTATCTCATATGGGCAATCAAGGTCAACGCGGCGGAGAGTTCTTTGTCATTGTGCTGATCGGGAATGACCACGCCGATTCCCGGCGCATCGTCCGCATGCATGCTGACAAACGGCCTGGTAAAATTGGAGATACCCCCCGAAGTCACGTCTTTTCTGAAATGAGCCACATAATTGGTTTTTCCGTCGATGATCACCCAGTTGGCGATGTTTTTATCATCTTCGCAGGGCTCATCGGTGATCCGCGTATGGGACCTGACCTTTAACTCGTTATAACCCACATTAATGGTCCTGGTGGGAATGACAATCTCCCACTGATTCATCAACGTGCCGTTGACATCTTTAATCCTCATGGATTTGATGGGGAGATCGTTCATATAAACGGTAAAATACGAAATATTCGGTTTAATCAATTCGTTCATCCGGCAATACAAGTTGAATTTGAAATATGTAGCTTTCATGCCTTTCTCAACCAGGAAATACCATGAGCTCTCCCCGTTAATCCCTCGCAGCTCAATGTCATTAATCACCCTGTATGTATACTCCAGTTGATCGTTAGGCAGTTTTCGAATGGTAATTTGTTTCGTTTCGTCGATGACGCCGGGAGTCAATGTAACGGACGACTTCTGAGTCTGTTCGGTCTTAGACCGGCCTTTGGCGTCCTGCGTTTTAGAATCTTGAGTTTTAGCGCCCGAACCTGACTTCTTCGCCGCTACGGATTGACTCTCCGCTGCCTCAGGATTATCGCAATCGCAGGGTTCTTCATTGGGCTCCGTCTGTTGCGCCGCCGTTTCCTGAATATTGGCAGCCCTTACGTCGGCGCTTATTGGAACCAAACTGAGCGCCAAACCCATCATTAACATAATCAACATCAATTTCTTCAGATTCCTCATCATGCTCCCCCTAAAACCTTTCAGTCTTGTACCATGTTATTTTTCTTTTTAAAATAAAATCTGCAGTATAACTGGCCAATCCAACCACAGTAATGATGGACCAGAGTTTACAATAGGTAAAGTACATGATCATCGCAGTAAATACCCTGGACAACCTGAGCTCGCCTTTTTCTGTACTTAAGGCGATGAATACAGAGAGCAGGAACAACAGGTAAGCCATGACCCACAACAACAAGCTGTACCCCAGAATCGTCGTCTGGATAAATCCCCCAAATCCGAGGATGAAAATGAGGTCTGAAATGACCGACGACGATAAAAACAGGACATACACAGCCGAATAATAAATAAGGTCGAATCTTACAGGGCCGGCATCGGGATCAAACAAATACTTGAAATTTTTGATCAACACATAATAATTGCCTTTGACCCATCGTTTACGCTGTTTGAACCAAACGGCCAGAGTTTCCGGCTCCTGCTCCCAGGATGCGGAATAGGGACAAAACCGGATATGATACCCTAACCGGTATATTCGGAAACTGATTTCCGTATCCTCGGTAATGGCTTGGGTATCCCAACCGCCCAACTCATCGAGGATACTCCTGCGGATAATGAAATTGGTCCCCGGAATCGTACACAGCTTCATCAGCTGCCAACGGCCCGCCTGGGCCATCCACTGAAAATATATGCCTTCGATATTGATAAACCGGGTCAGGAGATTTCTGTTTCTGTTACGGCAACGGAATTTGCCGATGACCGCCCCCGCTTTCGGATCATTCATAATCGCATAAACCAGTTCCCGCAGGGCGCTTTTCTCCGGAGTGTTATCCGCATCATAAATCGCAATGAACGACCCTTTGCTCTGGGCCAGACCGATATTTAAGGCATTGGATTTGCCTTTACCTCCGATAATGTTATCGGTATTGATAATGGTGAGCATCCTTCCCGGATGGTTCGCCTTGATTCTTTCCAGGATTTCCGCGGAATTGTCGCTTGAATTATCATTGATCACGATAATTTCGTATTTGTCTTTGGCGTAATCCGCGTCTAATATCGCTTCCACGGTTTTCCCGATAACTTTCGCTTCGTTATGCGCGGGAATCAATACGGAAACAAAGGGTAAATCCTCCTCAGGCACCACAGGTTTGTTTTTTCCGGTATGTTTCAGGTAGCAGATAAATCCGCCGGTGACCAGCACGTTATTGATGAGCATAACAAGCCATATGGAAAACAGCGACCACAGCAACAGGTAGTCATAGATGTTTTGTAACAAAAATGTCACTCCTCACTGATCCTTAAAGAACTTGCGTAAATTAAAGCGCCTGGAGATCATGACCATAACGGAGAATATGCCCAAAAGAAACACTGCCATTTTTACGACAACAGCCGAAAATGTGGAAATATCATAGCCTTGGACGAACTTTTCCCCTTCCAGGTTTTCGCCCCGGATCTTTCGCATCTCTTCTTCCAGGAATTTTTCATGTTGCGACTTTTCCTGCTCTTCAAATATCCCGACATGCTTGTCGAAACCGAGATTCCGCAGCCTTTGGCGATAATCGCTCACTCTGAACTGCCAGACCGGAACCCGTTCATCTTCCAATACGCTTAGCAGATGGAATAACCTGTCTTCTTTCCCCTGAGCCGTTACCATAACGGCCTGTTCCCCGTCGTAGAAATTTTTTCCCCGGTATCCGAAAAAGTCAAAATTATCAATATAAGTACCCTTAATGACGATAAAGTCATTGAGTGCCCGGGAAACCTTGAACAGGTCCAAATCGGCGCTGATCTTCCCGTCCGCTTCCGTAACCAGAATGAACGGCAACCCCAACCCGTCATAGACTCTCAAGTCGTTCAACATCTTATTTTGCGGTAACGTAATGCCTAAGATCTCTAAGCCGCGGTTCCTATATTCTTGCAGCGCTTTCTCAAACAAAGCCGTCGGATCCAGATTATATGTCCCTTCATAGTTCACAACCGGGAAATGGATAAATATTCTTCCTCCCTTTTTCCCGACATACTTCAATACATCCACAAATTTTTGAAATGCTTCAAACTGATAATTGTCATATACCGGCATAATCGATACAATGAATCCGATCCCTTTGCTATGCAGCCTTTCAGCCAGATCCATCAATTTATTCAGATCCGAAAACGGATAAACTTCAGAAACTGCGAGGAATAACCCCTTGTTTTTTCCCTTTTTGGCGGGTAAAATACTCTTCCCGTTAAACGGCGTGACTTTATAACCTTTGAACGTTTGTAAAGCCTGTTGATACTTTTCAGCCGATTCAAAACTGGAGGGAAATGAAATGATTCGGGTCTTTTTATCCGTTATTTCAACATCCGATCGCTCGGCCCGGAGCAATACCACATCCGCCCCGTAGGCCTTAAGCTCAATATATTGCCGGAGCACATCGCTGCTATTTGAAGCGTAATCGTATAAACGGTCATATAACAATACATAGCTCTCATTTTTCGTAAAGGCTGATGCTTCCGCATCCATGTTATTCGAAGCCAAAAACATGACCGCCAAAATCATCATTCGAATAACCGCACCACGTTTTGATGAAATCATTTACACATCATACTCCAGATCTCTTTCAGCCTTCTTGAAAAATTCATAAGGACTGCATTTTTCTTCCGAATGATACTGAGCGACACCCACCATAACTTCCAAGTTTAAATTGTTAATGACCGCATCATCCTTGAAGTCAATGTTCTGAATCTGACCTTTCAATCGCTCCTTAATGCTCTTGGCACCGCCTTTATTCGAGAGCAGAATCACGGCGAACATATTCGCATCTCTCAATATCAGTTTGCGGTCTTCTTCCCGAAGCATGGAACTGATGACCTTGGAGATTTCGTTCACCATTTTGTTATACTTTGACTCACCGAGGATTCGAATGACTTCGTTCTCATATTTCACTTTGATCAGCATCAAATAAAGATCGATATTGAATCGTTCATTGATTTTCATATAAACCTGCAGTTCTTTGAAGAAAGCCTGGGAGCTTAACAAGCCGGTATCTTTGTCGATCATCACCAGCTCTTCATTTTCCTTCATCAAACTGCTGTTCTTTTCCTGGAGGTCCCGAATGAGCGTCCCATAGTAAGCGAACATAATCGTAAATAAAGGAACGGCCAACATCCAGAAATAGACGTCGCCGCCAATGGGAACCCGTTTTGCAACATTCAGGTAAATCTGAAAACTGGCATACAAAAAGACAAACATGATGGAATAAAGAAGGGATGCGGTAATATTGGTATAATACCCCACGATCGTCCCGACCATGACCAGGAACACCAGAAAAATGCTTCCCGGATTCGCATCCAGTTTCAGATAGGAGAACACCATAATCAAGCCGAAGAACATGGTTATGATGAAAATGTTGACCAGATCGATGCGTTTTAAGATGCTCTTGTCCAACTTAACCATTGCCACAACCCCTTCTCATCGAAATCTATTCCAAGATTAAACCTTGATTTTCTTTTTCCAGATAACCGAAGCAAGATAAGCGAAGTTATAATAAAACAAGATATCCCAGGTCACGGTGGTCATGAACAAATGCTTTTTCAAGTCCGTATCTCCTGCGCCGATAAAAGAGATCAATACCTGGGAAAACCCGGTCAGCACCACATAGAGCATGACCACCTCGCTGTAATATGCCAGTCGGGCCGCTCCGGCTTTCCGGTAGCCCGTGATTCTGATTATGGTAATGCCGAAACAGACGAGAAGGAAGAAAAAGATGAATTGCGCAGAGTTGGGGACATGATTTTCCTTAATGTAACTCCACAATGAAAAGAATTTCGTTTTCTCGCCGTACTTTCTCCCCGAATCCCGGGTGAAATTGCCCAAAACCTCCGGACGTATGGCAAAACTGTTTTTCAGCCCAAACTCCATGATTTTCTTAAACGCCTTGGAATCCGTCAGATAATACAAAGCGAGGGAGAATACGTTATATCTGGGATAAAAGTTATCCAACAACAGTTCATGTTTGGGATTGATCGCCGGTGTTTTATCGAAATAGATGGTTCCCGCCAGTAAAGCAAATTGCTCGTCAAGTCCGATCTTTTTGGTAATATCCTGGGCTTTCGGCTCAAACACCAATACACCGCGGGTAATGGAATGATATTTGTTAATAAGGTAAATATTTTCATCGATAACCCGGTACATCCAGACTGAAAAAAGGATTATACCGCATCCCAAAACTACGGCGGCTAACTTTTTCCAATTAGAGATCTTCAGTATCAAAACGGAAAGGAGAATAAAGAAACACAAAACTCCGTTCAACGAATACTGGTTTTTCGCGCCGATAAAAATCATGCTGGAAAATAGGAAGATGAGAATATATTTCAGTTTTACCTCTTGATCCACTGAAAACCTGAGCAAGGCGGCGACGGACAAGAGAAAGAATGTATAAGCGATACTCTCTCCGAAAAAACTGTTGAAATATACCGTATAACCGATATCACCGAATATAACGACGGCCGCCAGGCCAATAACATACTTAAATACCGTATTATCAAGCATTCTTCCGGCGACTTCCACCAGCCAATACATAGCCAACGCCAAAACCGCCAGATTTATCACAGCCAAGAAACGAATATCAAATTTATTGTCCCTGGTGAACAAATCATCCAAGGCTATAGCCGCCTTGATAATCAGGCTGTGGGTGGATTTGTCCGGCTTAACTTCGTTATAATACTGGAGCTTGTCATATTTATAATTGAAGTAACCAAAATAATCGTTAGGGTTGCGTTCTCTCTCATGACGCAACCCGTTGGGCAGCATAATTCGGCCGAAATCGCCGTTATCAGCCAAACCTAATAACGGAGGCACAAACAAGGCATATCCGGATATGAGTATCAGTATCAATACGGCAACGATAGACGGTCTTGTAAATCCAGACACAGGTTATACCTCTTTTATGGTGGTAGTTACTTCCTTTTTAAACACGATAAATTCGCTTAAAAAGTAATTGGAGAAAATCACGATCATATTGGCGATCACCTTCACCACGTATGGATTGAATTCCAACAGGGTTATAAAGATGAACAGAATGATACTTTCAAAAATCAATGTGGAAATTCTGGAAGCAATAAATCGCAAAAATTCCATCACATCCACTTTATCGGGTTCTCCCGTCTTGAAAACCCATCGTCTATTGGTTATGTACGCAAAACTCACCGCCACGACGAAAGCCAGGACATTACTGACCATATAATGAATATTTAACCAGACCAATATACTGTAAGTTAAAATGCTTAACACCGTGGTGAGAACCCCAAAAACCAGATAATAAAAGATCTTTCGTATATCGGCCGGGTTGATCCCGGCCCGTTTCCGGCTTTCCATCTTCGTACGCCTTACCTCCGCCGCGACGGCTCAAAATGTATATGACACACCTACCACCGAAGTCCGATCATTTTGGGAAAACGGATATTTCACATAAAATGTACGTTTTTTATACGCATAATTTCCGTTGAAAATGAAGCCATTCCCAAACTTTTTGTTTATCCCGGGATCATCATACCGCGTATCTGTCCAATTATATACTCCTTCGATATAAAAGTTTTCTTTGATCTGACAACCCAACCCGGTGGATACTTGCATTTCCGAATAATCCGGATCAGTATTTGTTGCATCCTTGATATCATATTGATACATTCGCCATTCGCCGTTAATCAACGCCGTCAACCTGTTATTTATTTTGTACCGCAATTCGCCGAATGCTTTTAATGCATGATAATCCAAAGCATAAGGATTGTTGTGCCGCTTACCGAAATAAGTATTGTATATAAGAGCCCAGTTGTAGGATACCAAATCATTCAGGGGGAAATAGGCATTCACCTTGATGCCGAATGAATCGTAGGATTCGGACGTCTCACCGTTGAAAATCAAAGCAAGTTGCTGGTCAATAAATAAACGCCTGACTTCCATATAGGTTTTTGCTTCACTGTCTCCGCCAACCTCAAATTGGTGGTTGGCAGCAAATCCCCAATAATAGTTAATCCGCCAATCAAAACCAACTTTAGGATAATAATCGTCCTTTCCCTCTTCTTTCGAATATTCAACGTAAACTGTTTTATCTTTCGCCCATGTTGCCATGCCGAAAGATAAAATCAGACAAAATACAAGGAGTATCGCCGCCGCTTTTCGAGTCACTTGATCTGCCTCCTGTTTCCCATTCCCGTTTAGATTGAATAGGAAATTATTGGAAAAATTTGGTTAATGCTGCAATTTCTTTAAATCATCTGTAAAATATAACTTATTTTAACACAATTCAACATAAAAAAACTTTCCTCTTTATCTTGTTTTACATTTTTAACAAAAAAAGGATGCAATCTTTCCATAAAATTTACATGCATTTCAAAGCAGCACGAAATTTTGGCCCTCTTCTTATTTTATTTTATCATACTCCGAGATTGATGTATCTAAAAATGACAAAATTATCACTTTTCGAGGTGAAATCGGGAAATTCATCAAATTATCGACAAAATAAAAAAAGCCCTAATAAATTTAAAATAAAAAAGCCCTGATAAATCAAAGCTTATAATTATTCATTACATTTCAACTGCCGAAATTTTCATCCCGTTTTTCAAGATACCGTTCTAATTTCCGTTTAACCCGTTGCAATGCATTGTCGATAGATTTCACATGACGGCGCAAATCTTTGGCTATCTCCTGATATGATCGGCCGTCCAAATAAGACATCAAAACTTTCCATTCCAAATCGCTCAGAAATTCACCCATTTTATTCTCTATATCGACAAATTCCTCTCTGCTGATAACCAACTCTTCCGGATCCGTCACTTTGGTTCCGGAAAGCACGTCCAATAACGTGCGATCCGATTCCTCATCATAAATCGGCTTATTCAAGGAAATATATGAATTCAGAGGAATATGTTTCTGCCGGGTGGCCGTCTTGATGGCTGTAATGATTTGACGGGTAATACATAATTCAGCAAACGCCCGGAAAGAAGCCAGTTTATCGTTACGAAAATCACGAATGGCTTTATAAAGCCCAATCATGCCTTCTTGAATGATATCTTCCCGATCCGCACCGATCAAAAAATACGACCGAGCTTTGGCCCGTACGAAATTTTTATATTTATTGATCAAAAATTCCTGCGCACTATCATCCCCCTGACGCGCGGCTTCAACGATCATCTCATCCTGCATCTCATCATAGATCTCAGTTGTTTCTCTTTGGGGTTTAGCTCCCACGTTATCGCCTCCGGTTGCAGTATTGATCGGGGAATCAAAAAAGAAGAAAATTAAGCCTGTCCATTAAATAGTAATACTTTCCAGATAAATATTACAATTTCATCATACAATTTAGAAATATTATACAATAATTGCCGTTTTCACGTCAAGAAAGGATCCCCGACCTCTCATCCAAGCCAGATCAAAGGTCACTGAATTCAATTCCAAAGATTATCCTGATCATCCATTTCTAATATTTCATCCCTGGGATTCACCATAATTTTTAGGGGTTTAACAGGCAATGTTCTTTGAATTGTAACACTTACCCCCTTAAATTGCAATAGTTCTGAGTAAACTCGCCCGTCGGTAATAATTTCTATCCGAACCCGGTCCGGCAACGATAACTGTCCATTCCTTTTAACAACCACCGTAACCTGATATCCCCCGGCTGTCGGCCGAATTGTAACCCGATCCAATTTTACATTGTAAGCACCAGTAGAATAAATCCACTGCCGGAAGAAATTTAGGATACCCGTTCCGTACAATTCTGCCCCCAAACGGGTAAAATCCCGTACCCCAGCTGTCCGGCCGGCGTAACGGTTTACAAACTTCTTCAGATATCGTTGCATCTCTGCTTCGCCAAGCTGTTCCCGAAGCATCGCCAAAACGAACGGGCCTTTACTATAAAACAACTCCCGTTGAATATCAAAAGGTGATATTTCCGCCAGAGCCAGCTCAGGAAAGCAATACTGTTTGAGCTTGGTGACGGTCTCTGCGTAACGTTCACGCCATTTCTGCCGATCCCGGATTTGATTCAGGCTGATGTTTTCAACTGGCGCCATCCTCCATCCGGCGACAGCTGCCGAATAGGTGGCAAAGCCTTCAACTATCCACCAATCATAAACGTTTTTTGGTACAATTAAGTTCCCCCACCAATAATGAGCGATCTCATGAGCCAAAGCCTCAAAAAGCGTCTCATCGGTGGTTTCCTGCCCTGATGAACGATAGTGGAGGTAAATCAAGGAGCCGAAAGCGGATTCTCCCAACGGAGTGTCATTAATCACCACCGTGAAATTATCCGGCAAGATTCCTCCAAATTCATCCTGATATATCCCAAAAATCTTCTCCGACCACCGAACTGTCTTTTGAATCATCTCCGGTCCAATGCTTGAAAGGTAATACAGATGGAAAGGACGTCCCTGGACGGATTCAGTCCGCTGTTGATAGGTTCCGATGGACACTCCGAAAGACGTCGCCGGATTCTCCATTTCCCAGTAGAAAATTCGCCGCTCCTCTTCCCGGATCACCTTAAGAGGATGCCCGTTAGCTATACCGATATAACCCTCCGGCACATCCAGCTTAAAAACAGCCCGAGCCGGCTCAGGCAAAATATTTTTAGGATACCAATTGCCCCGCAACTCAGCCAAAACATCGGCACTCACCGTTACTCGCTCCATCCGGTAGTCCACGGTAAGCGTCAATCGTTTCCCCCGAAAACAAGAAAACGGAAGGTCCACTTGAACCACATCGCCAATATAGCGGTATTCAAGTTCCCTACCGTTCACCGTTATCGACCAAATCCGAATTTGATACAAATTGGTCAATAAAAATTGAATCTGATGAACCCGGTCGGAAACAACCTTAACTTCAGCCACTGCCCGAACATCCAAGTGGCCTTGTTGCCTTTGAGTCGTAATGGTAAAATCATAATGTTCAAACTGGATCACTTTTCTGTCAATCGTTTGATCCAAATCAGGAGTGAGTATCGGTGCCGTTCGCCCCAACATCATTGTCCACAGCAGCCATACCCCAACGACCCACAGTAATCTCCGACTGTGTTCTTTAAATAAGTTTTGCCATTTTTGACTGTTCATTCATTTTTCAATTTCCGCTGCCGCCGGATTTCATAGAGCAACACGCCCGTGGCCACAGCAACATTTAATGAATTGACTTTGCCCCACATGGGTAACCGCACCTTTTGATCGCAATGTTCAGCAACCAAACGGGACACGCCACCGCCTTCCCCGCCGAGTACCAAACCGATAGGGCCGGTCAGATCGGCCTGATCATACTCCAGTTCTCCGTTCATTTCCGCAGCAGTAAACCACAATCCCCGTTTTTTAAGCTCCTCGATGGTCCGGGACAAATTGGTGACCCGGGCCACCGGCACATACTCAACGGCTCCCGCTGAAGCCCGGCTGACCGCAGGGCTCAATCCTGCCGCCCGCCGTTCCGGAATAATAATACCATGAACTCCGGTAGCTTCGGCTGTCCGGATAATGGACCCCAAATTTTGCGGATCTTCGACTCCGTCCAGGATGAGAATAAACGGCGCTTCTCCCCGCTCTTCCGCTTTTTGAAAAATCGTTTCTATCGATGCATAATCCCAGCCAGCAGCAATGGCAATAACCCCCTGATGATTCCGGGTCGTCGCCATGCGATCCAGGACATGTCCTTCAACATAATTGATGGGTATTTTTCGTTCACCCGCCAGACGGACTACATCACGGAGAGCTTTGCCGGGCTCACCTTTTTGTAGATATATTTTGATCATCGGATGGCGGGCACGTAAGGCTTCCAACACCGGATTTCTGCCTTCAATCTGTTCTTCTGCCATTGAAAATCCCCTGTTCTTTCACTGTTTATTAAAACACGACATCAGTGTTTCCAACGAAGGAGCCCGGCCGCAACCCATTTTGCCCTCCCGACAATATCCATGGGTCTCACAGGTCGGCCCGGACAACTTAAAAAGTAAGGGGGCCACTTTTTTAACCTGCTCCCGCATTGCCAATGCCAGTTGGCGAATCTCCCACTGGGCCCGGACACAGGTCCGGATCTCGAAGAAATGCATCAAACTTCGGGCATTCATCGTGACCACGATCTTTGACTCACAGGCATTGGGCAGTAAAAACCGGGCATCTTCCGCCGGTATCCCTATCTCCAGCAAGCGCTGATAGGACGCAGCGATCTGGTCCATGGTCTCCTGAAAGATGGCAGCTGCTTCCGGATGATTGGCAACCGTCGGCGGTACCACTTTGTCAAAGGGTTTTAACTTCACATAGCGTTGAGATTGCTGGGAATAGGACGCAATCCGATGGCGAACCAACTGATGGGTTAAAGCCCGGCTGACACCTTCGATTCCAAACGTAAAACTGGCATGTTCCATCGGCGATTCATGCCCGCTTTCCCGGATTCGGTTCAACAATTTTTGAATCTGCTCACTATCCATATTTTCTAAAATCTGGTCGATCCCCACCGCTGAATAACACAGCCGGGCTGCAGCGGCAACCAACCGATCCGGCTCCGGAGTATATCGCAATAATTCAACCTTCAGCATGCAAATCCCCTCCATCCATATTCAGGGCTTGTTCCAGCAATGCCACAATCCGATCCAGCTTGCCTGAGAGATATAAGAAGCCAAGCAATGCTTCGAACGCCGTACTATGCCGATACGTGATGACATCGCTTCCGGAGGGCACATGGCCGGTTTTAGCATTTCGGCCCCGTTTAACGATATGTAACTCTTCTTCATCCAACAATGGTTCGATTTTCTCAAGAAGCTGAGCCTGAAACGATGCTTTAACCTTCTGCACCGCTTCCTGATGCAATTGGCCAGTTTTGGCCGGTCCACGACTGATGAGAAGATTTCGGATAAACAACTCATAGACTGCATCGCCAATATAAGCCCAAACCGCCGGCGATAACTCAGCCGGATTCACATCAGGTAAATGAAAAAAATTATGATTCACGTAAGTACCGTCCATTCCAAATTGGAGTAATGATGTATTCTATTATTTTGACTTTTTTTCCTTTAATTAAACATCGCTCTACGGTGCAATCAAAAGAGAGCATCGCCTGTTTGCGACGCTCCCCAAAATACTCAACAGCTCGGCTTCACGAGCCTTATGTTCACTTAGGCTGACTATATCCTTCCGCTTTCAGCAATTCGGCAATCAATACCGCACCGCCGGCTGCACCGCGCAAGGTATTATGGGATAATGCCACAAACTTATAGTCAAAAATGGCATCTTCACGCAACCGTCCGATGGTGATTCCCATACCGTTTCCAAAATCCCGATCCAATCGGGTTTGGGGCCGATTGTCTTCGGTAAAATATTTTAAAAACGGTTTCGGTGCACTGGGTAAACCCAAAAGCTGCGGTTTCCCTTGGAAATTGGTCCAAATGTCGATGATTTCCTCTTTCGAAGGTTTCTTTTCAAAGGAGACAAATACCGTCGCCAAATGCCCGTCACTGACCGGAACTCGGATACACTGTGCGGTAATCACCGGTTCGGACGCTTTCACGATCTGATTGCCTTCGATCCGGCCCCAGATTCGGAGGGGTTCTTGCTCGCTTTTTTCCTCTTCCCCACTGATAAACGGAATGACGTTATCTACCATCTCCGGCCAATCCTTAAAGGTTTTTCCTGCACCGGAAATGGCCTGATAGGTATTGGCCACGATCTTTACCGGTTTAAACTGTAACAAAGGATGAATAGCCGGAACATAACTTTGAATGGAGCAATTAGGCTTTACCGCGATGAACCCGCGTTTAACTCCGAAACGCTCCCGTTGTTTTTCAATAATTTGAATATGCTCAGGATTGATCTCCGGAACCACCATGGGCACATCCGGCGTCCAACGATGGGCGCTGTTATTGGAGACAACCGGCGTATCATGTTGAGCATAAGCCTCTTCCAGCTTCTTCGTCTCTTCTTTGCTCATATCGACCGCACAAAAGATAAAATCAACTTCATCGCTGATTTCTTTAACATTCGCTGCATCCTTCACAGTTAATTGAGCAATATTTTCCGGGACGGCTCCATCAAAAATCCAACGCCCCTCCACGGCTTCCTGATAACTTTTCCCGGCTGAGCGGGGGCTGGCAGCTACCGTCACCACTTCAAACCAGGGATGATTGGCCAATAGTGAAACGAACCGTTGGCCGACCATACCGGTGGCTCCCACAATTCCTACTTTCAACTTCTGACTCATGTACTTCACCTCATAAATTCTTTATCCTTAAGTGTATGACAAACTACCAGTAATGGCAAGAGAAATTTTCTAACATTTCCATTTCGGACATGAGTGAAAAAGGATATCGAGTACGGGGTACGGGTTTGCGGGTAAATAATTGTGGGAACGCGTCGCGTTCCTTTCATCACCAAGTACCCTAATCACCTAGGACCCAATACCCTTTTCCCACTCTCGCCCTGCGCCACGCACCTATTCCTGCAAAGTCCGGCCCTTACCAACCTCTTTCAGCAATCCGCTTAATTCGCCATAGTAATAAATGATCAGCCGGTGCAGCGGCCGGGTCATGGCTACATAAAGAAGCTTAATATCCAGTTCATTATCTCGCCGATAATTGGCTTCACTGCCGTCAGCGATGATCGCCGCATCGAACTCCAAGCCTTTTGCCAAGTAAGACGGGAGAATTACGATCCCCCCGTGGTATTCGTCCTCAGTCCCCTGGATGAGTACAGGCTGGTAATCTCTCTCTTTCAACTCCTGGAAAATGTCTTGGGCTTCAGCTGATGTTTTAGTGATCACCGCAATCGACCGATACAAGCGCCGCAACTCACCAATAGCACTATCAATAGCTCCAATCATCTCCAGATACCCGGCAACCTCGGTAACCTCCACCGGTTCCCCGCGACGGACGACCGGTTTGGCCAATAACACCTCGGTTAGGCGGGAATGAGCCAACACCTGATTGGCGGCCTCCATGATTTCTGCTGTCGTCCGGTAACTCTGCTCCAAGGTCAGAATTTGGCTCTTATCCTCTCCGAAAACCTCCTGTTGCAGTAGACGCCAATTCCGGATCCCGCGATAGGCATGAATCCCCTGATTGATGTCGCCTAAAATCGTGAAACTACTGTCTTTGATGATCGTATGGAGGGTATCATATTGAAAAACGCTGAAATCCTGGGCTTCATCGATAACAATATGCCGAACCCGTAACCGTTCGCCCCAGCCATAACAGCAATGCTTCAAAAAGATGACCGGCGCCAAATCTTCATAATCCAACGATTTGGCTTCCAATACCTTCAGGGTCTCCTCCCGCAAAAAAGAAGCCAGCTCAGGCTGGAGCTTCGGAGCAACAAACCGTTCATAAAGCTCTGTTTCCCGAAACAAACGATGATAATATTTCAGTGCGCTGATCTTAGGGATTTTTTTAGTATATTCTTTAATTCCTTCCTTGGCAAATTGCTCAACTTTCCGAACTTGCCCATCCTTAGCTTCAATAAGCCGGATAATTTGTTGCTGTCGGCCTTCTGATTCAGGCATGGTGAACTTTAACCGGTCAATCCGGGCCTGACAGGTATGTTGCAATTTAAGCAAAATCTCCTGCTTCATATCTTTCAGCCGTTTGCGGAAGTGCTTCTTTAATTGTTCAATCCGTTGATAATAAGGCCAGTGCTTATAGTCATGATAATATAGCTGGGCAATGGCCTCAGCCGTATAAACTGTCCAACCCTCTGTTCCGAAATCGGTCTCCGGCAAAAGCGTCCGTTCGATCCAAGCCGCATATTCTTCCAGTGCTTTTTTAAAAACAAGCGATGACTTGAATTCCGATACTGCCCGGACTTTACGGTTATATTCTACTTCATCGGGAGTGGCATTATGATCAACAAAGGCGATTAATTTATAATACGGATCTAGAACCTTCACTTTCTCATCGATCAATTCCAATGCCCAATCAATATACGTCGTTTGCTTAACCTGTTCGACTCCAAGCTCAGGCAATACTTCCGAAATATAATTGAGAAACAGCCGGTTGGGGGCGATAATCATAAAGTTTTCCGGTTTAAACGTATGTTGGTAATTGTAAATTAAATAGGCAATCCGGTGTAAAGCGATAGTCGTTTTGCCGCTACCGGCTACCCCCTGGATAATCAGGGGAATTTCCAGCGGCGCACGGATGATCCGGTTTTGCTCCACCTGAATGGTAGACACAATATCCTTCAACCGGTTTTCTGCATTGGCCCCCAAAAACTGTTGGAGAAATTCATCGGTAGTCGTAATATCGATATCGAAAAAACCCTTCAAATCGCCGGATTCGATGGAATACTGACGTTTCAGAGATAACTCCCCGCAAATCCGCCCCTGAGGGCAATCGTAGCCTGCTTCACCTAAGCGCCCCTCATAATAAAGATTAGCTATAGGCGCCCGCCAGTCCACGATGATCATCGCTTTGTCTTCATCGCGCATCAGAGACATTTTTCCGATATATAACTTTTCAGCGTCCTTTTTGTCAGCCTCTTTAAAATCGATCCGGGCAAAGTAAGGCTTATTTCGGGCCCCGGCCAAATTGCGCAGTTTTAATTGGGTGCTTTCATGAATCCGGGCATTGATCATCATATCGATAAATTCCTGGCTGCTGTCGGATTTTACCACCCGGCTGGAACGCTTGACCTGTTCAGCAAGGTTGCTTGCCCTGGATTCCGTCTCTTCCAGGCTTTTTTCAACAAATTTCAGGGTATATCGAAGTCGGGCCAGATCCTCCGGCCAATCCCGATGGTTCTTATCAGACATCTCCAACCCTCTCTTATCATCCAAATTTTGACGCGGAATTTCATTTTACCCGAATCTGTATAAAAAGCAACTCCAAATTTTGATTATTCCCCAAAAGAAAAACGGTTTTACCCCTATAGGGGTTAAAACCGCTTACCTCGATCTAATATACATTCCTTGCTTCTAAGCGCCATACTCTTGCCGATAACGACGGATTCGATCCATCAGCCCGTCATCGATGACCACTTGCCCGTCGATTTTCCGATTGTGGAGATAACTGATGATCTCTTCAATATTGACAATGGCAAAAGTCTTGATTCCCAAATCCTCTTCAAGCTCTGCTAAAGTTGACTTGGTTCCAGTTCCTTTCTCCATCCGGTCCACCGAAACAACCAAGGCTGTCACTTTGGCCTTGGAGATACCGCTCAAGATTTGCAGGCTTTCCCGTACGGCAGTTCCGGCTGTCACCACATCCTCCACGATCACGATCCGATCGGTATCTGTGGGCAACTGTCCTATGAAACTGCCGCCTTCGCCGTGATCTTTCGCTTCTTTCCGGTTAAAGCAGTAAGGCACATTTTGCTGATAATTTCGGTATAAAGACGCTGCTGTGGTAACCACCAAGGGTATTCCTTTGTAAGCCGGGCCATATAAGAGATCAAATTCATTCCCGATATGACTTCGAATGGCCTCAGCATAGAAATCACCCAACCGGGCAATCTGCTCTCCCGTCCGGTAATTACCGGTGTTAATAAAATAGGGTGTTTTTCGTCCGCTCTTCGTCGTAAAATCTCCAAACTTCAACACATTGGCACTCAGCATAAATTCGATGAATTGCTCCTTATAAGCTTCCATGACTGCTCCTTTCAGAACCGTAATAAATGCTGATTCCAGCGAAATATAGTATTCATCCTATTTATTCTCTCCGCCACCGTACTCCCTGGGGCGTATCTTCAAGGATAATTCCTCTTTCTTTCAGCTGATCCCGGATTTGATCAGCTAAAGCCCAGTTCTTCTCCTTTTTCGCCTGAGTTCTTTGGGCAATTAGGGCTTCGATTTCGGCAGTATCGGATTGATCAGGACTCGTCGACGCTTCCTCCAGGAATAATCCTAAAATGCCGCCCAGTTCGTCTAAGGTTGATAAAGCTTCCGTTAAAACCTGCTGGTTCTCTTCGGTTAACTGGAATTCCTTCTCCTGAATCCATCGGTTCACTTCCCGGACTAACTCATATAAACTGGCTAATGCTTGAGGCGTATTGAAATCATCATCCATCCCGGCTACAAATTCGTCCCGGGTTTGGCCGATTCGTTTCCGGATCGTTTGGATCATTTCCTCATCGGATTTCCCTGATATGGCCGGTTGATTAAGTAAATGAGTCCAGTTAAACCTGGCAGTTTCCAACCGTTCCAATCCCTTTGCGGCTGCATTTAGCTCTTCTTCGCCAAAGCCGATAGGATTGCGGTAATGAGTGCCGACCAACCAAAAACGGACCACTTTCGGAGGATACTTTTCGATCACATCCCGAATAGTCGAGAAATTTCCCATGGACTTGCCCATCCGTTCCCCGCTCACCGTCACGAAAGCATTATGCAGCCAGTAACGGGCAAATTGGGAACCGAGATAAGCCTCGGACTGGGCTACCTCGTTTTCATGATGGGGGAAAACCAAATCCTCACCGCCACCATGCATATCAAAGCCGCCACCCAGATATTTCAGAGACATGGCCGAGCATTCAATATGCCAACCCGGCCGTCCCGGGCCCCAAGGTGAATCCCAGGCGATCTCTCCAGGTTTGGCTGCCTTCCACAGGGCAAAATCCATGGGATTCCGTTTGGCTTCATTCACTTCCACCCGGGCACCGGCCTGGAGTTCATCCAAATTACGGCCAGACAATTTTCCATACTCGTCAAACCGACCCACCTCGTAATATACATCTCCATTGGCTTCATAGGCAAAACCTTTCTCGACCAGCGTCTTAATCATCTCGATAATTTCCGGGATATGTTCAGATACCTTCGGATAACGGTCCGCCGGCATAACACCTAACTTCTGTAAATCTTCCAGATAAATTCGGGCATACTCTTCGGACAATTGCAGCGGTTCTTTCCCCAGTTGGGCAGCACGATTGATGATCTTGTCGTCCACATCCGTGAAATTTTGAATGAAATGTACTTTATATCCGCGGTAAATCAAATAACGGCGGACACAATCCCAAAATACTGCCGGACGGGAGTTACCGATATGCGCATAATTGTAAGGTGTGATCCCACACACATAAATACTGACCTCGCCCGGTTTTCGCGGAACAAACTCCTCTTTAGTCCGGGTTAACGTATTAAATACTTTCATAAGAATCCTCCTTTATCCTTAACCTTGCTCAAACCTTTCTAAACATTCATCCCGTCGATAACGTTGTTCATGAACTCTAAAACAAAAACCCTCATCTCATACTCCAGAGACGAAGGTTCTTCGCGGTTCCACTCTGATTAGGCCCTTAGGCCTCCCTCAAATCAGCGGTAACGGGCTGAACCGAATTGAATTACTGCATTCATTCAATCACTCCGGGGTGCAATAGTTTCTGAATCTGCAAGGCAGTTTACACCATCTCTGCCCTCTCTGGATACATCATCAGAACCCGATCCCCGTCATCGCGTTAAGATATGGAAAAAGATTATTGTTATTATATTATATAAAATACTCCCCTTAAACGCAACTCCCAACCCTTTAACTAACGTTTGAACCTAAAAAACCGGCCCGCAAAGGAAAAAATCCGGTCAATGATGGAGCTGATAAATTGGATCACCCGATCAAACCATGAATCAGGCTCATCCTTCTCTTTTTTCTCTTCCTCTGCAGGCTCAAAGTTTTTCAACTGGGTCTTCAACTCATTAATACCCAAATTGGATTTTTTCACCTGAATCAGGATTTCGATCAGTTCTTTCTTTTCAGACTCAGTCAAGGTGATATTTTGCTCTTTGGCCGTATCAGTGACGATCTCCTCAACCATCTTCGTCGTTGCATTTTTTGCCTCAACGATCCGTTCTTTAGAACGCTCCACTAATACCGCAGCCTTTTCTTTGCCGACTCTTTCCCCTAAATTACCGGTTTGGATCAATTCCCGGGCAGCCAATTGCTTAGCTGTCGAGGATAATGCTTTCCCGGTCAAAGCTTCGATGGCTTTGTAAATCCCAGTAAGTGCAGCAGTTCCCGAGACTTCCCGGGGAGCCGTCGCATAAATCCGGGCATCACGAACTCCGGCAGTGACTAAAGCATTGGCCATCATCTGCGGCGTCACAAAGGTAAGATTTTTGGTCTCTACTTTTAAACCTTCGCCAGCATCCAATTTCTCAACATATACCGAAGAAATAGCTTTGGTTCCAATTTCATCATCCGGAACCAACCCTTTAAGGAGTTTCCATTCTTCCTCATTGGTCACTTCGATACTTTTAATATCTTCGGATTTGACATCATCCGGCAGGGGCATCTCCCGAAAGATAAGGATCCGTTCTTCAGAGGTCAGATCCTTTCCATAGGAAATGATTTTCGACTCCCGGACGGTCGCTGCCAAAACAGATGAAGTCCAAACAAATAAGGTCAAGATAACTATTGCCGCTCTCTTCACGTCCCAATCACCTTAATCCTTCGAAAGTACTTCGACTTTAACCTGAGCGATTCCCCGGATCCCAATGGCCTGGGCTGCAGCCCATGACAGATCGATCAATCGGTTTTTTACCCACGGCCCCCGATCATTAATGATGACAATAACCGATAAATTGTTGGCCAAGTTCGTCACACGAACCCGAGTGCCAAATTTCAGACTACGGTGAGCAGCTGTATATTTACGTTCATCATAACGTTCGCCATTGGCAGTTTTACGCCCGCGAAACTCTTTGCCATACCAGGAAGCAATACCAACCATGCTATCAACAACCCGATAATGTTCTGAAATATTAGGCAGCAATGAAACAAGAGTCTTGCGCCACCGTTCGGCCAATTGGTCTTGAGTCGTCTTTTGAATATAAGCACTGGCCGGATCCGCCAGGACCAACCATTCCCCTTTATACGTAAGTCCAAGGTGGCCATTTCGTTCCGTAATTTTTAATAAGTCAGACTGAATTCCACCGGTTGCTGCGATCTTTTCCAATCTGGTCTCCACCAGTTTTATCCGTTGAGCTACGGTAAGACCGTTATATGTACCACTGAGTTGAATGGCAGGTTGTTGATTGATCACTACAAACCCTGACTTCCCTGAAACATAAGAGAAGATATCTGCAGCAGCCTCTGCCTTGAGTGCTGGATTCACGAGAAATATAAGAAGCAACACTGTTAAAAATAGAACCGGTTTTCTCATATCGTTTAGCATACCCCCTCATTTTCGGGTTCATTCCAATCTGTAGCCGATTTTTTGCAAAACTCCTTTTCCTGCTGCCAAAATCAACTGTCCCTCAGAAAAATGCCATCCGAAGAATTCAATGGATTTACAGGAAATTGTTGCAGTTTTTTAAACATTCGCTGGTAACCCCGCTTTTCCTACAGTTAATTGTTGCCATCCACTTTCGGAAACATACATTCCAGCTTTTTCAGGAAAATATATTCGCTATCATAATATGAAAAAACCCGCTTTCGCGGGTTTCAATATCAACGATGGATTTGATTAGCGACGATTGAGTTCTTCCCAGAGCTCCGGAATCTCCGCTTGAATCACCGCAACCAACTCATGATCGCCAATCACTGTATTCCGGCCTACTTCATACTGCCGGTCGACCCATTCCTTCAATTTCTGCAGGCGGGGATCGCGTTTTTCCAATTTCCGCTCATCTTTCAAATTGAAATAACTGTTCACCCAATGAGCAATCCCGGCAGCACCGGAATGTTCATTGACCGCTACCACCACTTTCCTGTTGAGCAGTTTTTCCGTATTGAAGATATTATAAATCTCCTCATCCTTCAATAATCCGTCCGCATGGATCCCGGACCGGGTAAAATTAAATTCCTTACCGACCAACGGAGTCATCGGTGGGATGTGATAACCGATTTCCCGGGTATAATAATCAGCGATCTCCGTAATGACGGTTGTATCCATTCCATCCAAGGTTCCTCGTAAGGATGCATACTCGAAGACCATCGCCTCCAAGGGACAATTACCGGTCCGTTCTCCAATCCCCAACAAGGTACAGTTGACCCCGGAACAGCCATAAAGCCAGGCAGTGGCCGAATTGGTCACCGCTTTATAAAAATCATTATGCCCATGCCATTCCAATTGTTCGGACGGGACACCCGCATGATGCCATAACCCATAGATAATTCCTGGTACGCTGCGAGGCAAGGCCACTCCGGGATAGCTCACTCCAAAGCCCAACGTATCGCAAGCCCGAATTTTAATCGGAATCTTGCTTTCTTCCGATAATTTCATTAACTCGATGGCAAAAGGAACCACGAAGCCGTAGAAATCGGCCCGAGTAATATCCTCCAAATGAACCCGAGGCACTATTCCAATCTCCAATGCGCTCTTCACGATGGAGAGGAACTGCTCCATGGCCTGCTTCCGAGTCATCTTAAGCTTCTTAAATATATGATAATCGGAACAACTGGCTAAAATACCGGTTTCCTTCAAACCCATCTCTTTAACCAGTTGGAAATCTTCTTTGACAGCCCGGATCCAAGAGGTGATCTCCGGATATTCATACCCCAGTTCCATGCATCGGTTGACAGCCTCTTTATCCTTTTTACTATATAAAAAGAACTCCGTCTGGCGAATAATCCCTTTCGGCCCACCCAACCGATGCAGGAATTTATAAAGATCGACAATCTGCTTGACCGTGTAAGGTTCCCGAGCTTGTTGCCCGTCACGGAAAGTAGAATCGGTTATCCAAATATTTTCAGGCGGGCGCATTGGTACATGCCGATGATTGAAAGGAACCTTCGGCACTTCTTCATAATTGAACAAATATCGGTATAAATGCGGTTCCGAAACATCCTGAAGCGTATATATGTATTCAGTCTGTTCCAAAGTATTGCTACGTTTGCTAAAGGCTAACATAAGGTCACCCACCCATCCCAAAATTTTCTCATTACTCATAATTAACTTACATTTATTTCAACACTGCCAACATCCAATCCTCTCCAAAAAATGAATAATAATGTATACATGATCAGCAAAGGCCGCTCATTTTTTCTTAAAATAAACGATCCGATAGCGTTTAAACCAGTGAATGACCAACGATGCGATGATCAGGATCCCTAAAACAGCAGCCATCTGCTTCCCCGACAAGACCACCCGATCCAGGGGATGAAACCCTTGTGCTACCGGGAGGCTCTTTCCGACTATCCCTTTGACCACAGCGAGAGGGCCTAATAACAACCAAGTATACCAAGCTGCAAAAATGCCGTGGAGCATCCGAGCAACCATATAAGGCCCCATACGGATATCTGTATCATGAATCACGCTAGCCACCTGCCCATGAACACACAACCCGCTCCAAGCAATGATCCAGCTGGCAATGACCAATCGGTCTGTCAACGGGGCTGCTGCCCGTCCTGCCGCCATGGTTCCAAGGTCAATCTCCAATATGCCATTGAACAATGAGGCTGCCATTGCCGGATCTAAGCCACACAGTTTAAGGAAGGCACCAATGGGCGGAGTGATCAGAGCGAGCAAGCCGAAGGTTTCCAACATCTTCACCAAAACTGAAAATAACATGATAAATCCGCCGATCATCAATAAGGTGTTCACCGATTCCTTAACAGAATCTCCCATCAATTGTCCAAACGTCCGACCATCCTCTTTTCGCGCTTTGATTAACGCTCTGACTGCCCTTCGGATAATTCCTCCCTGATAACTTTCCTGTGATTCGGGGGTCTTTTGCTCTGAACCGTAGCCATAATACTTGAAGATAAACCCTACAGTAAAACTGGACGTATAATGGGCTATGGCCAGTACCATTCCCAGATCAGGCAGGCCAAACATACCAACCGCTACCGCCCCAAAAATGAACAACGGATCCGCCGTATTGGTAAAAGAGAGTAAACGCTCACCTTCAATGCGGGTACACATACCGCTACGACGAAATTTCCCGGTAAGCACCGCATCCATGGGATAACCGGCAGCCAACCCCATGGACAAGGCAAAGGCGCCAACTCCTGGCACATTAAAGAGCGGTCGCATCAGCGGCTCCAGTAACACACCGATAAAATGAACCACTCCCATTCCCAACAAAATCTCTGACAGCACAAAAAAGGGGAGCAAAGAAGGAAATACTACTTCCCAAAAGATTTTGAGCCCTCCTGTTGCTGCCCGAACCCCTTCCTCCGGATAAAGTACCAATGAAAAGGTAAGTATGGATATGAGTGCCGCTCCCAACAATATATTGACTTTTTTCAAGATCACTATCTGCATCTCCATCCTCCTCGTGAACGCTATCCTTAAAAATATATGGGAATGCTGTCCAATCTAGAAGATGAATCAGGAAAACTAGGTACTGGTTCTATGATCAGAAAAGCAGATTCTAGAAGGAGTCAGAGATAAGACAGGAGTCAGAAGTTTCCCACAGTCTTACAGTTCACCGTTGATAACTGTGTACTGTGAACCAAATAATCTAAAAACTACCAATATACTCATGCCTCGCTCCTCATACACAATCTGTGAACTGTTCACTTTTCCCTATAAAAAAATAAGGGAACGCATATATGCGTTCCCACCTAAACCTAGAACCCAGAACCTAATACCTGGAAACCCCAAACCTTAATTTTATACTGCATCCATCTCTTTTGATTTCATCAATATCCGGAACTCATTGGGGGTCATGCCATGATACCTTTTGAAAGCCCGCCGGAAGACTTGATCGCTGTAATACCCAACACACTGGGCAATTTCGTTGATCGGCATATCCGAATTGGTTAACAGATCGCAAGCATGTTCCATCCGAATCTTCTCCAGATAGCTGGAGAAGTTTTGACCCGTTTGCTCTTTAAAAAATTGCGAAATATATGATTCGGTCAGGCCAAATTTCGTAGCAACCGTCGACAGACTAAGCGAAGCATCAGATGAAGTCTGGCTGATAAACTCGATCATCTTATTTTTAAGGTTAATATTATGACTGCGCTTTTGACTGTCCATACACTGGCAGATCTGCCGGTAAACCTCTGTGATATCATTGAAAAACTCTCCAAAGGGCTTGGCTGAGTTATTCAGCTTATCAATGGCTTCCAAAATGGCCGGATTAAACTCCACCTGATTTTTGAGTTTAACCAGCGTCCCCCGCATCTCCCAAGCCAACAAGTTCAACATCTCCGGAGTAAGGGTCCGTTTCTCATAGTTTTCCTCACGTATAATGTTAAGATACCGTTCAACCTCCTGTAGATCACCGGCTTTCGTTGAATTCATCAACCGGGTTTCCAAATCGAGGGAGTAATAATAACCTTCACTTTGTTTTGGTAATTCATGATACCAAAGGATCTTTCGGCCTTTCTCTTTACCTATATAGCCAGCTGCATCTCTGGCTTGTTCAAAGGATTGACTGACTTCGCCCATATTTGAACAGATATTCCCGGCAGCAAACGTCAATTGAATCCGGTAACGGCTATACATTTCAAAATAGATTTCATTCATCACCCGTTCGGCTTTAACATAAGAATTCTCATGATCTTCCGGCAACATCATTAAAATAGCGATATGGTTTTCATCCAAATCCGACATAAAAGCGTCATCCCGTAATACACGCTTCAATGTATCCTTAATCAAGACCTTGGTCATATCCAACTCTTTTAAAATATCCCCGCTCAACAATTCACTGGAATCATACATCCGCAGGATAACTGCAAGTAATTTCTTTCCAGCAAAATCAACACCGACATACTTGGAGAAAACTTCCATCTCTTCGCTACTTTTAAAACCGCCTTTCAGCAACCGGTCAAAGAAGATAGCAGTCGCCATCGACGCCTGTTTTTTCAAATCAGATTTCAATAAGTTATTATTGGATATCAATTCCGATACTTTACCGGTCAAATAATCATAATCACCGACTTCCTGGCCGTCCCCACCGAAAAATTCGGATATCATTTGGACGATTCCCAGTATCGGTTCAGCGTTCTTATGGGCCATGAAATAAGCAGCGACACAACCAAAAATCAACGAGAGCAACGTAACGATAACAGCCAATAACTTTATAAAATGGACTTTTGCCATAACCACTGCACGAGGCAAAGCAGCAACATACGTCCAACCGCTTCGTTCTGAAGTCGTATACGTCACGATATGCGGTTTACCCAATTGGGAAGTTTCCAAATAGCCTTCATTACGCCCAAAATTGAAATGGGATAAGGGATCTCCCTTGCCAATCCGGGTAATCATGTTACCGTTTTCATCGAGAATATAAACAAGACCGCCTTTGTTGACATCGATCTTCGGCAGCAGGTTATGAACTTGCTTTTCATCGATTAACAGAAAGATGACGCCATCGGCTTCCCGCTTTTGAATATTAAAAGGGATCGACAACATATACGTTATAACCGACTGATTTAACCGCTCGATGACCACTTTGGAAGCAGGCAAATAATCTCCCGAATGCACCTGAGAAAATAACATATGTTGCCACTCTTTAAAACTTATGCCCTTATATTGGAAGACATTGTCGTAAAAGAACTGATCGTTAAAGATCGTATCCGTATAAAGCACGTTATGGCTGTTTTTAAGATAAATGCAGGAACGAAGTGTAAAATTGTTGGGAACGATATATGAAGATAATTCCGTCAATAAACGGGATAATTCATAATTATCTATCTGGCCAGCTCCTACCAGTTCTTTCAGTCGTTGATTCATCGCGAGCTGTATAGCAACCCGGTTGACCTCTTCCAAATGCCTGTCAATAATATCCCGGCTTTGCTTTAACATCGACATGGTACTCGCCTTGGTATAACTTTCTGCCTCGCGAATAGCCTGTCCGTAAGCTAGCCAACTGATAACGATAGGGATCATTAGAATAGCCAAATAGGAGAGTAACAGTTTGAAAAAAAGCCGATTCTTCGAATGCCCGCTTTTCATCAGCAGCAGACTGTCCTTTAGTTGCACAAACCAGTTGCTGAACATTACTTTCGGTAATTTCATCAAACCGACTGTACCTCCCAGCGAGTATAATCTTGAAGCGATTCTAATAACTATAAAACATTCTTCGAACTCATTCTTTCTCCTCTTTTTTTCATCGGCTACAGTTTAAATAAATATTACCTAAAACTAAAAAGCTCCCGAAGGAGCTTTGAGTTGATATAATTGGAATTATTTACATTCGGTGCAAGCCATGATGAACGGGCCAACGCCTTTATAATCATCAGCGACCACCGGCTCGCTAATATAATACTCATAGGAGCCATCCCGATATTCCATATTTTCTTTATATTTTCCCAAACCGGCCATACTGCAAATGCCGTTTAAATGCACATGGCCATCCGCTCCGATTTCAACGAAATGTTCCATAATACCGTTATAACCCCGCTGGACCGCTTCACGCATCGATTCATCCAGATAACCACGGTTCAACCCTTTGAGCAATGCATAAACAAACATGGAAGAAGCCGATGCTTCCACATAGTTCCCCGGATCGCCGCCCCGATCCAATACCTGATACCACAAACCGTTCTGGCGATCCTGAACACCTAATACCGCTTTGGTCAACTGCTGTAAAATATCGATTAAGCGATCCCGTTCAGCAGAAACCGGAATGAAATCTAGGGTATCGACTAACGCCATCATATACCAACCCATGGCCCGTCCCCAAAAATGCGGCGAACAACCGGTTTCAGGATTGGCCCATTGTTGGGCTTTATCTTCGTTCCAAGCATGATAGAGCAAGCCGGTTTTTGGATCCCTGGCATGTTTAAATAACAACTCAAATTGATTGGCAATATCTTGATAAGCCTTCGGTTCATTAAAAAGGCTGGCATATTCCGCATAAAAAGGCGCCTGCATATAAATGCCGTCTAACCACATTTGTGAAGGATAAATTTGCTTATGCCAAAAACCTCCCTCACTGGTTCGGGGATGTTTTTTCAATTGTTCCCGCAAAGTATCCGCAGCTTTTTTGTATTTTACTTCACCGGTTTCGCGAAAAACCGTTAATACGGCTTTACCGGTATTGATTTGATCCAAATTAAACTCGGTCACCGTATACGTACGGATATTCCCATTATCCTCCACAAAATAGTCCACATTTTTCTTGAGATAATCGAAATATGCCTGATTACCGGTTTTCTTCCAAACGAATTCCACTGCTTTGAGCATAACCCCAACTTCATAGTGCCAATTCTCCATCAACACCGGATGACGCTGCATGACGGAATCAACTGTTTTAACGGCCATTGCTAATGGTGATATTTTCGATTGCATCCAATTCCTCTCCCCGAATCAGTTTTCATAATAGAAGTTGGAAAGGAGGAGAAGTATCTCCTCCTTTCATTGATTATTTTTTACTATAATTTTGATTACTTCTTCAGCACATTATGATTTGGAGCCCATTTTTGCTGCCATTTGGGATATTCATTGACGATAATGTTCCCCGGAGCATAATTGTACCAGGAATAACCGATTCGGCGTTCATGCTCAATCTCAGCCAACGAATATTTCACAATGCCATCCCGGCCGCAGAAGATCGGACGGTTGGTTCCAATCTCATAGAAACGGGCCCAAATCGGAGCCGCCGACGGATTTTGAACTACAACCATGTCATAACCTTTGTCAAGTTTCGGATCCTCTTTTCGGCGTACTTCAACTCCGAGCAACTTGACAGAATCAAACCATTCCACAGCACTCTGAATCGCTGTAATAATTTCAGGTGAAGGATTTTCAATGCTCATTAACAACTTCACGATTCCAGCGCTTTCCAGACTGGCGATGGAGACCTTTTCATAGGCCCTTGCTTCAGCAGGTTTTAAGGTCTTTTCATCATGTTGGGCCCCCCAGGCGGTCAACTTGCCGTTTACCCGAATTTGAGTCTTGAGAATGCACTCAATACCCTTATCGAAGGCTTTTTTAGCGCGAGCCCGCATTTCTGCAGTAACAAACTGGAACTCATTCTGACCTTTAGCGACATCAGCCAGCAACATCAGCACCTGATTCATCGCTCCGTCATTGTAAGTAATCCGTTTGTAATAATCTTCAGTATGTTCCGGATAATATTGAGGCCATCCGCCATTATCATACTGGGCGTCAAAGATAAATTTCATTCCTTTCAGGAAACCTTCTTTAAAACGCTCCAGCTTGGTTGCACTATAGACTTTAGCCAGATAACGAATTTGTGTCGTCGTAGCATCATTGTCAATCGTCGATTCAGTCCGGTTCTTTTTATTCATCTGAATCATACGGAGATCTTCCGGTCTGAGTTCGGCCGCCATATCAATATTTTTATACCATCCACCGGTATCATATTGATAAGCCAAAACATTGTCACCAACGCGGATAGCTTCACGAAGAAATTCCTTGACTTCCGCCAATGATTTATAGTAATATGTCCCAAAAACAGATTTCTGGGGGACCCTGGAGACACTGGCAAAAGCTCATTCCTGTTCAAATAATCCTCATCACCTTCCCATCTTGGAACCTCAGACTGCATGGGGCGACACTCATCACTTACGGAGCTTGACATGAAATCTATGATCTGGAAACCATCGATTGACACCCATTTTTATAAGACCTTGATCGCTTTGGCAATACCCATTGCCCTGCAAAACCTGGTAGCATCATCCCTGAATATGATCGACACCATCATGATCGGCCAGCTTGGCCATAAGGAAATCGCAGCCGTAGGATTGGCCAATCAGGTCTTTTTTTTGTTCAACCTTTTTTTATTCGGCATTAATAGCGGTGCCGCTATTTTCACCGCCCAATACTGGGGTAAAAACGACCTGACGAACATCCACCGCGTCCAGGGAATCAGTCTGGTCTCTGGTCTGGCCGTCACCCTGATCTTTACCGGACTTTCATATGCCATCCCGGAAACGCTACTCCGCTTTTTCACCGCAGATCCTAACGTCATCGCCTTAGGAAGCGGTTACCTTAAAATTGTCGCCGTCAGTTACATTCCAACGATGGTTTCTTTTGCCTACGCCTCGGTTCTACGCAGTACCGGTCAGGTCATTCTCCCGCTGAAAATCAATGGGATCGCCATTCTGAGCAATACATTCCTAAATTATCTCTTGATTTATGGTAATTGGGGCTTACCTAGACTGGAAGTCAACGGCGCCGCCGTTGCTACAGTCATCGCCCGCCTGGTCGAAACCGCCGCCATTTTAATAACAGTATACCGTTACAACCTGGTTCCGGCAGCTTCCTGGTCTCAGTTAACGGCATTTTCAGCGTCGTTTGTGAAAAAATTCTTTCAAACAACCATCCCGGTGATTTTAAACGAATCTCTCTGGGCTGGCGGCGTTACCATGTACACCGCAGTTTATGCCCGGATGGGCACTGAAATCATCGCTGCCATTAATATCTCCGCCACAGTCGAACGCATTGCCATGGTTCTTTTCTTTGGTATGGCCCAAGCCTGTGCCGTAATGGTCGGGCATAAGATCGGAGCCGGCGACAACGAGACTGCCTTTCGATACGTAAAACGCTTTTCTCTCTTGGGGCCTTCCATCGGCATCATCATCACCATTCTACTGATGATCTCAATTCCTTGGATGCTTTCCTTTTACCAAGTGGATAAAGACGTTTTAAATTTAACCGCTGCTATCATCACTATCTTTGCCATGACCATTCCAGTCCGCATCTTTAATTTAATTTTAATCGTCGGCATTCTCCGGAGTGGCGGCGACACTCGTTTCAGTTTAATCATTGATACAGCCGGGCTCTGGCTGATCGCCGTTCCTTTGGTTTTCGTGAGCGGTCTGGTTTGGAAATTCCCGGCTCAATGGGTCTATTTGATGACGGCCTCCGAAGAATGTTTCAAATTTATCCTTGGAATCATTCGACTTTATTCCAAACGATGGATTCATAACCTAACCCATCCTCAGCTTTCTTCTGAGCAAATTTAAAAACCGCCGAAATTTCGGCGGTTTCTTCATCACTTGATAGATAGGTTCTAGGTTTTGGATTCCAGATACTAAGTTATACGTTTGGCAAAAACACATCTGCGTCCTTTCCTTTACTCAGCAGCTAATACCCGGTATCCTTCTTCCCTTGTTTATTCTTAGTACTCCTGTCTACTGTCTCCTAACTCCTGTCTCCAACCCATACCCAGCATCTAAATTTTATTTATTGATCCGAATCTGCTCCGGTTTCACCCGGTTTCCGGCCAATTCCACATCATCCCGGTCCATTTCGTTCAACTCCAAGAAGACCGGTGCATCAGCGGAAACCTGGCATCCCTGAACAAAACCCCGAGTTACTTTAGTCATTTGGATGACCGGTTGATCGGCCGGTCCATTGATCATTGAACACCGGGAAAATTCCACATTATCACAGCTCTTAGCTTCAAAAGCCGGGCCTACATTACCGATGACCTGGACATTGTTGAAAGAAATATTCTTTACATTGCAGCAGAAGAAACCATGCTTTGCCATAGGCTCCAGAAAACTCATCATGGACGGCACTGCCGGTTCCGGATCGTCCGCCAAATGAACCGAGATATTATCGAACGTAATATCTTCAATAGGCATCTCAGGTAAACCATAGAAGAATCCTGCGGATGCCGCTACCTCTCTTGCTGTAATGTTGCTGAAATGCAATCTCCGGAAGATCGGCGTCTTTTCATCCACTGGCCGGGGATTTTTATCCCAGACAAATTCCTCTTTGCCTCCAGGTCCGCAGAAATAGTACATACCCATAACAAAGGGCGTAATCACACTCTTCATAATAATATTGGTAACCCGAATATCCTCAACCAATCCGCCGCGGCCCCGACGGGTTTTCAAACGAATTCCCCGGTCGGTTCCTTCAAAAACACAGTTAGAGATGACCACATTCCGGACACCGCCGCTCATCTCACTGCCGATCACCACTCCACCGTGGCCATGGACCATGGTACAGTTAGTGATGGTAATATTCTCACAGGGGATTCGTTCCGAACATTCTTCAGTACCGGACTTGAGAGTAATACAATCATCTCCCACATCCACATGGCAGTTGGAGATATGTACATTTTGACAAGACTCCGGATTAATACCGTCAGTGTTAGGCGAATCCGCCGGGTTTTTAATCGTGATTTTATCGACCGTCAGATTCTGGCAATTAATCGGATTGATGGTCCAAGCCGGAGAATTAATCATTGTAAGCCCTTCAATTAACACATTTTTGGACCGGCTGAAACTGATCAAGCGGGGACGGGGATATTCAAGATTCTTTGCACGAAACTCCTTCCACCAAAATTCACCCTGACCATCCAAAATCCCTCGGCCAGTTACCGAAATATTCTCCAAATCTTCTCCGAAGATCATCGGCGAATAGACTAAACGGTCCACCCCTTCCCAACGGGAGTTAACCAGGGGATAATCAGCGATATTTTGACTGAATCGTATAATCGCTCCGGAATCCAAATGCAGATTGATATGACTCTTTAATACAATCGGACCGGTCAGATAAACACCGGCCGGAACATAAACCGTTCCGCCTCCCTGACTGGCAGCTGCCTCGATAGCTGCTGCAAATGCTTTTGTAGATAAAGTCTGACCATCCGGTACCGCTCCATACTCGGTAACATTGAAAATTGAGGTTTTCACCTGACTACTCATCAATACTATCCTCCCATTCCATCCTGGAATTATCTATACGTTTCAATAACTAATTTTTCGGGCTATATCCCTTAAATTCCTCCTTCTGAGACTTAAAAAAAAAGAAAACGACCCTATCGGGCCGTTAAACTCCACCAACCACCTTCAACCCTTCATGGGAGAGTCCGGAAGATTGAGGAGATAGTCCCATGCCTGAATCGCTGCTTTAGCTCCTTCGCCAGCTGCTATAATGATTTGTTTTTCCGGCACTGAAGAGACATCCCCAGCAGCAAACAATCCGGGAATATTGGTCCGGCACAAACAATCGATCTTTATCTCCTGTAATTCATTGCGTTCCACCGTATCGTCGACAAAATCCGTATTCGGAATCAGACCGATTTCTATAAATACACCCTGAACCGGGATGTCAAACCTCTCTTTGGACGCCACCCGCTCCACCGTTACCCGTTCCACCACTTGGCTGCCTTTGATCTCCACCACAGTATGACCGGGATATACCTTAATTTTCGGCTCGCGCTGCAACCGTTCGACTAAGATCGCATCAGCAGTTAGCTTAGATAAGGCAAATAAATGGATTTCCGTAGCATAATTGGCTAAATCCAAAGCAGCCTTGACTGCCGAGTTTCCTCCGCCGACAACAGCTACCGGAACACCGCGAAACAACGGGCCGTCACATGTAGAACAATAACTGACCCCTTTATTACGGAACTCTTCTTCGCCGGGGACATTAAGGGTTTTTGGCTTTTTCCCAGAGCAAATGATCACAGCTCTTCCAACGATCGTTTCATCCGATTGGGTCCGGATATAAAACAAATTCCCTTCCTTTTTCAGGCTACGAACTGCCATAAGTTTCTCCGTCAGTTGATATTCCTTGACCTGAGCTTCAAACTTTTCTACCAGCGCCTGGCCGTCGATCTCCTGAAAACCCATATAGTTTTCAATATCGCTGGTCATATTGACCTGACCCCCGATATCTTCACTGACGATTACGGTTTTTAATCCCTTCCGAATTGCAAACACACCGGCAGTCATCCCTGCCGGACCGGCCCCAATAATCACCAGATCGTAAACTTCCATCACTGCCCCCTGACGCTATTATTGTAAAATGCGGTCAATTTGTTCCGGATTAAAACCGACCACATATTGTCCTCCCTTAGCTAATACCGGCACACTACGCTGTCCGGTCAGATCCACCATTTTCATGGCTGAATCATAATCCGTCGACACGTCGACTTCATGGAAATCAACGCCCTTTTCCTTCAAGTAATTCTTTAGCCGCGTACACCACGGACAAGTTGGAGTTGTATAAACGGTAATGTCACTCATAATGACTCCTCCTTAATTGTTGGGATAGTTTTAGTCTCCCCTGCTTTTTGACTGTTATGCCATATTTCACACAATAAAGAACCGGAAGCCTTATTTAAGCACTTCCGGTATATCTTATGACTAAACCCTATTAAATTATCCGCTCGAAGCCTTCTCAACCCTCAGGAGGACTATACCATCGGGCCCATTCTGTAAAACCTTCGGACGGGGAAACGCGAACAGCTTCTGTCCAAGGAGCTTTGATCCGATACAATTGAAACCGGTCGCCTTCCCGGTTGGAAAGAAATAAAAGTTCCGTTCCAGACGGATCGATTTTCGGATAGTAATTTTCGGATGGATGATGAAACAAAACCGTTGAACGGTGATTTTTCAAGTCATACCGCATCACATTACTCTGAGATGGAACTCCGTAAGGTAATGTACTGAAATACAGATAATTGCTGCTGACATCCCAATCCGGAATAAATCCTCCAGAATCCGGTCGATTGAAAAAGTATTTGGGAAATACCTCCTCGTGAACCAATTCCAAACTGGGTTTATCTTGAGAACAATCCAACACATACAACGAATAGAATCCGCTTGCTTCATTCCATGGTTTAGCAAAAAAAACCAGTTTCAGAGAGTCCGGTGACCATAAGGGAGCTTCCGGCAACAACGTCATCGAACGGGGCAAAACCCACCGTTCCTCTTTTCCTTCCCGGATGACCAACTCAAAACGACCCAATGAAACCCTCTTAACCGTCGCGCTGCGGACTTGATCACCACTAGGCACGGTTATCTTGGAAACATATCCCGAATCCTCCGACCATGATCCGGGAGGAATCCGACGCACATTGCCATCGGTAAAGTCAAGCACATAATAATTGGTTTGAAGAGGTGAAACACCAACCACCAAAGCCTGGTCAAGCTCATCAGGCATAAACGACAAGTAAATGGCCGGCTCCTCAAACACAGCCCAGCGCCTTTTCTGTTTGGTTTTCCAATCATATTCATACACCTGATTCCCGGCAGTAAAAAGCAGATGGCCTTTCTCGAGGTAGACTTGGAGTTCCTTGGAAGAATGAATTTCGTGAAGATCACTCCCGTCAGCATCGGATATGTATAAACTTTTTCCTCTGTCCGTACTTTGAATAAAAAGGATTTTCGTCCCGTAGGATTTTGCCAAACTTCCGGGCACACAGATCATGAGGGCAATCCCCAACCAAAGCAAAAGCCGGACTATCCGTTTTCTCATCATTCCACCCCATTTCCTCATAACCATCCATTCGCGATAACCTCCGGTTCTCCTCTTCACAGAAGGACCTTAGAAGATAAAAAAACTGGAAAACCCAGTTTTTTACAAACTTTAGATAATCTATTGCTTATGGGCAATGACGATCCGATCGATCCCGCTGAGATCCGCACGGCCCTCCCATTCAAAACCATGCTCTTCACAGATCCGGCCGACCATAGCCTGCTGCCCAAAACCATGTTCCAAAGCAAGCATACCGCCGGGTTTAAGGCAGAGAGCGGCTTGGGGAATCAACCGTCGATAGATCTCCATCCCATCAACGCCTCCATCCAAAGCCAGCATCGGTTCTTTTCGCACTTCCGGTTGTAGGGTGGCAATATCTTCCCGGGGAATATATGGCGGATTGGAGACGATGACATCAACAGCAACTCCCTCAGCTAACATTCCCGTCAACAAATCGCTTTGGCGAAAACAAATCCTGTCCGCTACTCCCAGCCGATCGGCATTTCGTTTAGCTACCGCTAATGCATCCTCAGAAATATCCAGGGCTGTCCAGGTACTCCCGGGAAGCAGTTTAGCTAAGGAAACGGCGATCACACCGCTTCCGGTACCCACATCGACGCCCACCGGTTCTTCGAAGGATTGGAACCTGTCCACCACCGCTTCCACCAGTAATTCCGTTTCAGGCCGTGGAATCAATACTGCCGGAGTTACCTCAAAATCCCAACTTAAAAAAGCTTTCTTTCCGGAAAGATAGGCCAAGGGGGTTCCCTGCACTCTGCGGAGAATAATTTCCCGGTAAGCCTGAATTTCTGCAGGCTCCAACGGCCGATCCCAATCGGAATACAACTTTACCCGCGGCAGGTCGAGAACTGCCATCAGCATCAGATCAGCTTCCAGTCTAGGATTGGGAATGCCTTTCCCAGCTAAATACGGCACTGTTTTTTGAATAATCGTCCCAATGGTCCACTTATCGGTCGACATTTTTCAACCGCTCCGCTTGATCCGTGGTAATTAACGGTTCAATCACCTCATCCAGATTCCCGTCAATAATCGAGTCCAGATGATATAACGTGAGATTTATCCGATGATCCGTCAACCGATTTTGGGGGAAATTATAGGTACGGATCCGTTCACTCCGGTCTCCCGACCCTACCATGCTTTTTCTGGCCTGAGCCTGCTCTTCCATTTGCTCCCTTTGCAATTTATCGAGTAACCGGGCACGCAATACCTTCATCGCTTTCTCTCTGTTCTTCAATTGGGACTTCTCATCCTGACAAGTGACCACTAAACCGGTAGGCAAGTGGGTAATCCGTACTGCCGAATCCGTCGTATTGACGCTTTGTCCACCGTGGCCCGTTGAACGGTATACATCCACCCGAATATCATTGGGATTGATCTCCACATCCACTTCTTCCGCTTCGACCAAGATAGCCACCGTTGCTGCAGACGTATGGATCCGGCCTCCGGCTTCCGTTTCCGGAACCCGCTGTACCCGGTGGACACCGCTTTCAAACTTCAAACGACTGTAAACTCCATTTCCCTCTATTGTAAAGATAATTTCTTTAAATCCTCCCAAATCCGATTCACTGGCACTTAACAGCTCCACTTTCCATCCTTTACTTTCAGCATAACGGGTATACATCCGGAACAAATCACCTGCAAAAAGTGCCGCTTCTTCGCCTCCGGTTCCGGCCCGAATCTCCACAACCACGTTTTTTTCATCGTTGGGATCTTTGGGTAATAAAAGTATCTTCAATCGTTCCGCCAAACGTTTTTCTTCATCCTCCAACGTCTGGATTTCTTCCCGGAGCATGGCGGCAGCATCTCCCGACTCTTCCCGCAACATCTCCTTGGCCGTTGTCAGATCATCCAGTACCCGTTGATACTGTTGATAGGTTTCCACCAATTCATATAATGAAGCATGAGCTTTGGCCAACCGTTGATAGGTAGCTTGGTCGGCAATAATGGCAGGATCACTCAATTGCGCGCTCAATTCATGATATTTTTCTTCTACCGATGCCAATTTATCCAGCATGCTACTCCCTCTGTAACACAACTTCTATCCATATTATTCGGATTATTCGGCGCTCACAGCGCTCACTTCAACGGCTTCCGCCGCGTAGATTTTACCGCCGACGATGACCGGCGCCTCTTCTTTCAATACCGCGATCAAAGAATGGATCGCCACTTCCAACTGTTGATCATCAGGTTCCCGAGTGGTCACCTTTTGCAGCCACATCCCAGGCAAACTCAACCAGCGCCAGAGGAAAAAGTCCTGATGTTTTCCTGTAAATTTTATAATCTCATAGGAAATTCCGGCTACCACCGGTAACAGTAATATCCGGCTCGTCAACCGCATCCAGATGGTTTCATACTTCAAAAAAGAAAAGAGCACCGCACTGACAATCACCACAAACAGCAGAAAACTGGTCCCGCATCGCGGATGGAACGTCGTAAATCGGCGGGCGTTTTCAACCGTCAATTCCTGTTTGGCCTCAAAGGTATTGATCACCTTATGTTCGGCTCCGTGATACATAAAAACTCTTTGAATATCTTTCATAAAAGAAATGGAATATACATAAAGAAACAGAATCAGCATCCGCAAAATGCTTTCGACGATATTTCCCCAAACAAATCCGGGTAAATACTTATTCATCAACATCCGCCCAAAAAGCGGCAGCACCACGAAGAGCAGCACGGTCATTGCCAATGCAAAGGCGATCATTAATCCGGTTTCCCACGGAGTCAACTTGGATTCTTCTTCGCTTTCCAAGAATTGGTCCGCTGAAAACAGCAAGGCTTTCATTCCGATGACAAAAGATTCACCGAGAGCAATAACTCCCCGTACAAACGGCCATTTCAAAAACTTATATTTTTGTGCGACGGAACTTATACGATCTTTTTTAATCACGATCTCACCTTTGGTATTGCGTACTGCGACCGCCAAATAGTCCCGGCCCCGCATCATCACACCTTCGATTACTGCCTGGCCGCCATATTGAAATTCAGGCTGTTTCATCATTCACCTCGTTATAAATATCGATAATTATACCGGAGACATTTCATCCGGTATAATAAATCAAACGAAGGTTTTTCAAATTAATTCCCGAATATTTCAGATTATATATAGCAAAAACGAGGATAAAATCCTCGCTTGCTGTTCACCTGGTAATTGCTTATTTTCCGCCAAGGCGTTTCTTAAATTTGTCAACTTGTCCGCCGCTATCCACAATCCGTTGTTTCCCGGTAAAGAACGGATGACATTTCGAGCAAATCTCAACCCGAATCTCTTTACGGGTGGACCCGGATTCAAACGTTTCTCCACAAGCACAAGTTACTTGAACTTTGTTATATTGCGGATGAATTCCCTCTTTCATAGTTTTCACCTCACAAACCTTCTCTACATACTTTTTAAGTATAGCACAAACATGGAACCCATGCAATAAATTCTCATTCCGTTTTTTGGCGGGCAATCGTATAATTACCTACCAACACATCGGGAAAATTTTTTCTAAATGCGTCCAGCCACTGGGAAACCGAAGGCATTTCATCATCAATCATTCGTTCTGCCATTTTTTCCGGATCAAGATTTAAATTCCGGAGTTGAACCTGTTTTACTCCGGTAGTACTCACCAGTTCATATAATGCCTCCGTCTCCGCCGGTTGATTAGTAAACCCGGGGAAAAATAGGAGATTTAATGCTGTCATCACTCCATGTTCAGCAGCATAGGTCAAGGAGTGCCGTACTGTCTCCAAAGAATAGCCCCGGGGCCGATGATACCACTGATAATGTTCAGGAACAGCCGAAAATAAACTAACCCGGATGCTGTCTAGACCGGCATCAACCAGATCCCGAATAGCTTCAAAACACCCGGCATTGGTATTGATATTGATAGTGCCTTTCCCCGTGCGGCGGCGTACTGTCCGAACCGATTCTACCAGCAATTCCCGCTGCAAGGAGGGTTCTCCCTCACATCCTTGGCCAAAACTGACGATCCCTTCCACAGCATGTTCTAAATGTTGAACCATCAACTCCGTCACTTCAATGACTGTCGGAACAAACTCGATCCGGCTTTGTGGCGAGGGACAACACTCAGCCGCTTGCCACGAGATACACCCCAGACAATCGGCATTACAAACCGGAGAAGTGGGGATCCCTGCTTCCCAGCGGCCGTAAAAAATATTCTGTGCTGTCAGACAATGATATTCTAGCGCACATTTGGCCAGTTGATTCAAGATACGGTTTCCCGGAAATTGAGATTGCTTCTCTTGAATCAAACGGGGTAAATCGGATGTATTATAATATACCGGATTCCATTTCAACTCTTCATCGGTTTTAATGGCAGCTACCTTCAGTTTGCCGTTCACCGCGCCAACGGCTGTATACCCAAACAACGGCAGTTCCTGAAAACAGTCTACCTCATATGCTGGTATCAGAGCCCGGGTGAAACCCATCGGCAATATAGCCGCAGCTGCAGTCATCCCCTCAATCACGTTGATTTCTTCCGCTGCTTCATCATACCCCAGGGGCAGACGGCCCGGCAAAGCCAGAATATCAGCCCCTGTCGGCAGATCAATCCAGGATGCATCCGCAATTTCCGCTTGAATTCCATTTAAACCGACTGCCGTAAAATCGGCATCTTCAACTAATTTACCATTGTTATCGATATAAACCAGATTCACTTTGCTATCCATGATTGCTCCATGTATGTATAGAATGAAAAGGTACATAGTTCACGGTACATAGTTCACAGTCGAAATTATCAGTCAAGATGTTCATTAACTGTCCACTGTCAACTGGTTAACTGGTTAACTGTTCTCTACAGCACCTCAAAAAACCAACTTTTCAAATATTCCGTCTCCGGTACGCCGACCAGTATCGGATGATCCAAGCCCTGAGTTCTCCGTTCCAACAAACGGATCTGACGTTTGGCATCAACGGCAGCACTGTTGATGATCTCCCAGAACAATTCGTTGTTCATATGGTGGGAACAGGAACAGGTCACCAATATTCCGCCGGTAGGAAGCATCTTCAATGCCCGAAGATTAATCTCTTTATAGCCCCTAACTGCCCGATCCACCGTTTGCTTACTTTTAGTAAACGCCGGCGGATCGAGGATAATCAAGTCAAAATCGGATTGATGAACCGATTCATCTCTTAAAAAATCAAAAACATTAGCCGTCTTAAACCGGCAAATATCTCCCAATCCGTTCAAATTCGCATTTTCCGTCGCAAGTTTCACTGCATCCTCGGAAATATCCACACCCAATACAGATTGGGCTCCGTAAGCCGCCGCATGGAGGGCAAAACTGCCCACATGGCAAAAGCAGTCCAACACCTTACGCCCGGATACATAGGCCTGTAAAGCTGCCCGGTTTGCCGATTGATCCAGAAAATAGCCGGTCTTCTGCCCCTCAAGCAAATCCACCCGAAACTTTAAACCGTTATCCCGGATCTCGATCGGACCCGATGGCACCTCTCCGTAGATACACCCGGTGCGTTCCGGTAATTCTTCCAAGCGCCGGGCAGAAGTATCGCTTCGTTCAATAATGGCTTTCGGTTGGCAAAGTTCAGCGAGAAGCTGAATAATGGTTTCACGGTGAACATCTATTCCTTTCGTTAAGAACTGCACCACCAGATAATCTTCAAAGCGGTCCACGATCAAACCGGGCAGCCGATCTCCCTCACCATAAATCAACCGGTAACTGGTAGCTTCTGGCCGCACCCGTTTTCGGTAAGCTAGCGCATGTTCCAACCGTTTTCGAAAGAAATCACGGTCAATCGGCTCCCTCTCTTTGCTCAAGAGCCGCACGGCAATCTGTGACGCTTGATTGTAATATCCCATTCCCAAAAACCGGCCTCGGTTGTCCAGGACTTCCACCACATCACCGGGCTTGACCCCAATGTCAATGATTCCGATTTCGCCCTGATAAACCCAGAGATGTCCCATACGTACCCGTTTATCCTTACCCGGTTTTAAAATCACTCGATTCATTAAATAACCTCCATGATGCTTGACTTCAATAATTAGACAAGAGGCATGCGGCTTGAAATATGAATATAGTTGACAGTTTACAGTTCTTTGCTCGGCTTTGCAGCACACAGTTCACAGTACACAGTAAAGGATACAATGTCCAACTTGCATTAATCGTGCCTCGCGCCTTTTTGCTCTTGCCTTTTTGATTATTTCTTACCCAAAATCCCTTTTGCCGCAATCATTCCGGATATGGAAGCTTGCATCAATCCCCGAGTTACCCCGGCACCGTCACCGACTGCATATAGATTGGAAATTTCGGTTTCCAGATGAGCGTTTAGTTTTAACCGTGATGAGTAAAACTTCACTTCCACCCCATATAATAAGGTATTTCGCGAATTCACTCCCGGGGCAATCTGATCCAAGGCTTTCAACATCTCCATCAATGCCAACAGATGTCGATAAGGTAATACTAAACTCAGATCACCCGGCGTTGCCTCTTCAAGGGTGGGACGAACTAACCCTTTGGCGATTCTCTCTTTGGTGGAGCGACGGCCACTTTGCAGATCGCCCAGTCGCTGCACGATAACACCGCTCCCCAGTAAATTGGCAAGCCCGGCAATATAACGGCCATAAGCAATCGGCTCATGAAAGGGCTGGGTAAAGGTTTTACTAACTAACAATGCAAAATTGGTATTGGGTGTCTTCCGTTCTGCATGGCTATGGCCGTTCACCGTAATCAAACCGTCGTTATTCTCCATCACCACTTCACCGTAGGGACACATGCAAAAAGTACGGACCCGATCTTCAAATGTCCGGGAATAATAAACAAATTTAGCCTCAAAAACAGTAGAAGTCAACTCTTCCATCACTTCGGCAGGAAGTTCTACCCGAACCCCGATATCCACCGGATTGACCGTAGAATGGAGCTTTAGCCGCTTACCCTCCTTCACCAGCCAATCCGAACCTTCACGGCCAGGACCGGCAATGATGTAATTCCCACGAATCTCTCATCCGTCCTTCGTACGAACTCCGGCTGCCCGTCCAGATTCGACTATGATTTCATCCACTTCAACCTCGGTTTCAATCACAACGCCCCGTTCAATCAAGGCATCCTGCATCGCCTGAAGCACTTCCTGAGAGCGTCCCGTCCCTAAATGGCGGATCCGTGAAGGGATTAAACGCAAATCCGCTAAAACCGCCTGTTTTTCTATTCTGGCAATGGCCTCATCATCGGTCCCAAAAACTTCGGCCGGAGCCCCATACCGTAAGTAAATGTCATCGACCATCCGGACATATTGATGAAGTTTTGCTTTGGGCACGTATTCATCCAAAAAGCCCCCGACTTCCGTCGACAAGGTTAACTTGCCATCGCTGAATGCTCCGGCTCCACCCCAGCCGCATACGATCCCACAAGGGGAACACCCGACACAGTCAACGCCTTTTTCTTTGGAAACACAACGGCGTTCCGCAAGGTTTCGCCCTTTTTCCAGGATAATTACCTTCAGCGAAGGATCCTGGGATAATTCCAGCGCAGCGAAGATTCCGGCCGGCCCGCCGCCAATAATGATGACATGATATTTTTCAACCATGATACCCTCCTACAAACCGCAGAATTAAATCTCAGTTTTATTAGGATGAATGAAAGGTCTGAAAAATATGATCCCATCAACCAAGTATTCCACAATGGTTAAAATTCTCCTTTAAGACCGTAACGTGCTTACAATACCTGTTGCATCCCTTTTATCAATTCTTCCGTTTTCACCATGGCTAATGGCCATAGGTAGGAAATGCCCTTTTGGTGCGATAACGGATGACGTTCTTGAAAAATAACCGTGATACCTTTGCCAGGCTGGTCCCAAATATATAATGGTTGCTCCTCATGAAGTCGCGCCCCGCGGCCGGAATTTCCTCCAAGCATCAGTTGGGGTTCCTGCCCTTTGATTTTACTCCAAAATACAACCAAATGCCCAGCTGATGTATTGACGGAGCCCCGTATATATCGAAACTCCTCTTCAACCTGAACTTTTGACCAGCGTATCGTTGCAGCTTTATGATAACCCTTCGGTAACTCCGGAACAGCTGGTTTCGGCAATACGCGGAATAACTGGTCCGAAGGAACCGCAACCACCGGTTGCAGCCGGGCAGGTTGTTTAGAGCCGAACAAAGGCAGCTTCAGCTGGAAAATGACACTCTTCTGCCCATCCACTGCCACGAAAAGCCTTTGCTGAACAGGCGGTACCTCAGCGCCTCCCAGAGCTTGAACGGTAACCAGTGATCCCCGGCCATCCCTGTCAATACATGCTAAAAATCGAAACTTACCAAACTCGGCTTCCGCCCATCCCGGATAATAAGTAACTCCCTTTTCCCGATAGGGAGTTTCCCATGTTACCGAAGTTATATCGAACATCCCGAACATCTGGCCTGACAGTTTAGCCAGGCATTGACTATCCATGACCAGCCAGAACAATGATAGTAAACCATAGAAAATCAACATTCTTTTTCTGTTCATCCGGCTCAACCCCTTTTATTAAAAATAAGACGCAAGGAGATAAGCCAAATGTTCCCTCCTTACGCCTGATTCGTCATCGCTTATCCCGATTTACCGTTTCAACGCAAAACCAACACCATGAATCCATTTATCCCACGAGAGTTTTACGGTTTCCACGTTGGGTTTTAAACTGAAAAACTCAATCCCATACGGATATATCCCATACGGCGGATATAGCCAACTTTTCACTGTTACGCCACTGTCGAGATTTGAATAGACAGAAATTAGTCCGCCCCGCCCCTTCCGCTGGATAGCCTGCAAATCCAATGATTTAAATTGATACTTGGCTTTGGATGAATCACCGGTCCCCGACATCACCAGCGCCCGGGCGAAATTAGCAAAGGTGATATTAAAATTTTCCCTGGTGGCTGCTTCCACGGCGGCAATACCCACTTTATTGGTAGCACACAGAGCTTTAGTAATATTAGAGCCATAACAATCGATAAGGTACCGCATAAAAATCGCACCGTAACCATAATTGTCATCTCTCCAATCTGTCCAATGGGTCAGGGACAACCCGGAATAATCTCCACTGAGAAATCCTCTGATCCAACTTTCATGATTATTCAAATAGCCGCTATAATATTCAGCAGCCTGGGAAAGGGCTTCGTTGAGCCAGGTATATGTGCTCAAAGTACCCCGATTATAATGCTCATCAAAATAAACCATATGCTGAAATTCATGAGCCATGGTCGCTTTAATGAGGTCGCCCTGATACTCCGAGGTGGTTGTGATATAAATGATATCCCCTTCATTGGATTTCTCAAAAGTTTCCTTGGAAAATTTATCTACTGCATAAAAATACCC
>Ga0116169_1000301_pt1 | contig 53180 bp, 33 predicted proteins | sample AD_UKC130_MetaG_FD_89796 | JGI IMG/M metagenome (GOLD analysis project Ga0116169, IMG submission 89796) | Active sludge microbial communities of municipal wastewater-treating anaerobic digesters from Canada - AD_UKC130_MetaG | ecosystem: Engineered > Bioreactor > Anaerobic > Digestate | place...
AACCGCAAGGTCCACTGGACGAAGCGTATGCCGTACATCGTCGTGCTGATCGACGAGCTGGCGGAGTTGATGACGCAGTACCCGGAGGAAACCGAGCACCTGATCACGCGGCTGGCGCAGATGGCCCGCGCGACGGGCATTCACCTCGTCGTTGCCACGCAGCGCCCCAGCACGGATGTCGTCACCGGGCTGATCAAGGCGAACTTCCCGGCGCGGATCGCCTTTGCGGTCGCCTCCGGTACCGACTCGCGCGTGATCCTCGACCACGTCGGCGCGGAGGAGTTGATTGGCAAAGGCGATATGCTGTACCAGGCGCCGGAAGCCGCCGCGCCGGTTCGTCTGCAGGGCTGCTATGTGAGCGATGTCGAGATGGAGCGGCTTGTCGACTACTGGCGCGAGAACTGGGAGGACAGCGACGACCGTGTCGCACCCTGGGAGCGCGCGCTGTCCCGCCGGTTGATCCTGCAGGAGACGGATGAACTCATCGAGGAGGCCATCCGCGTGGTGCAGCAGGAGCGCGAGGCGTCGGCCTCCCAGCTTCAGCGCAAGCTGAACGTCGGCTACCCGCGCGCCGGGCGCATTATCGACTCGCTGTACCGGCTGGGCGTGGTCGGCCCGGAGCGGGGCGGCGGGCGCACGCGCGAGGTGCTCATCCCGCCCGACGAAGACCCGATTGAATTCATACTGAAACGGCAGGGCAAGCTGTGAGCAAGTTCCCCCTCACCCCCGACGCGGCTTTGCCGCGTCATCCCCTCTCCCACAGGGGGAGAGGGGCACAGCAGACACCCCGGATCGGGACAAGGGAGAAATTAGGCTACACCACGCCGCGAAGTTCATTCGCGGCTAGCGTCGCCACGTGGTTGAGGGGCAAGCTTGCGCGCCAATATGCCCCCCTCTCCCAGCGACCGAAGGTCGCGACCGGGAGAGGGGCCGGGGGTGAGGGTATTCGACTCCTCACCCTCCTCGCCCTGCTCGTCATCCTCCTGCCCCCCGCCGCCGCGCACGCGCAAGGCGAGCCGCCGCCCACGCCCGACCCGCGCTTTGGCGCGGTCGAGACGTACCACACGCCCGAACTGGCCGACGAGGCCGGGGTCGGCTGGACGCGCATCATCTTCTACTGGAGCGAGCTGAAGAAGGACGGCCCGGAGGAGTGGAACGAGTTCCACGCGCCGCTGGCCCGCATCGACCGCGAGATCGCGGGCGGGCGCGAGGTCGTCGGCCTGCTGAAGCATACCCCCGCCTTCGCCACCGACGGCATCGAGGGGGCGGGCGTGCCGCGCGGCCTGTACCTGCCGGTTGACGACCCCGGCAACCTGTGGGCGGGCTTCGTGCGCGAGGTAGTGAGCGCCTACGAGGGGCGCATCAACCGCTGGATCATCTGGAATGAGCCGGACATCCCCATCGACGTATTCGGTGCGGCCTGGCAGGGTTCCGTTGCGGACTACTATCAGCTTGTGAAGGTGGCCTACCTTGCCGCGCACGAGGTGGACCCCGACGTGCAGATCCACCTCGGCGGGCTGACGTACTGGCACAACCCCGGCTACCTGCGCGAGTTCCTCACAGCGGCGAGCGCCGACCCGACTGCCGCCGAGAATGGCTACTACTTCGATGTGGTGTCGCTGCACGTGTACTTCAAGCCGGAGACGACCCTTGATATTGTTGGGGCAACGCGGGCGACGCTGGCCGAGTTCGGGCTGGAGAAGCCGATCTGGATCAATGAGACGAATGCCCCGCCCTACGACGACCCGGCCCAGCCCTGGGAGGAGCCGGTCTTCCGCGTGACGCAGGAGATGCAGGCGTCGTTTCTGGTGCAGGAGTTCGCGCTGGCGCTGGCGCTCGACGTAGAGCGGATCGCGGTCTACAAGTGGGTGGACGAGCCGGAGCCGCTGCCGGGCTTCGAGCCTTACGGGCTGGTGCGCTATGACCGCAGCCTCCGCCCGGCGTATGACGCTTTCCGCACGATTGTCAGGCTCTACAGCGGCACGGTTGACGCCGTGCACGTCGAGCGGCCCGAGCTTCAGCAGGTGATGCTGTTCCGTGGCGGTAGCGTGACGCGGGTGCTGTGGGCTCGCACGCCCACCGGCGTGGCGGTCCGCGTGCCCGCGCTGGCGGACTCAGCCCTGCTGGTGGATGCGACCGGCGGCGAGACGCGCCTCATGCCGCGCGGGGGCGAGTACCGGCTGACGCTCGCCGGTGCGCCCTGCACGCCCGATTCCGAGTGTCTGATGGGCGGTCCACCCCTGCTCCTTGTGGAAGAGGCCAGCCCGGCCCCCGAAAGCTGGCCGGAGATGGCGGCACAGGTCGAGGGGCTTGCCGCGCAGAACCCGTCCGCACCTGCCGTCGCCGGTGATCCACCAGCGTCGAGCGTGCTCAGGGCGGGCGGGCTGGCGCTGCCGCCGCTTGCCATCGTGCTCGGCGCGGGCGTGGCACTGATCGTCGCGGCGGCGATCCCGTTGCTAAGGCGGGGGAGGGACTAAAATTGCCCGGGAATTCCATTCCCGGGCAACGTGATAGCTTCTCTATCCTGCAAAGCGTCCTGCGGGCGCCCCGAATAGCCGTCTTTTAGCCCGGCAATTGATTGCCGGGCGTGCTGCACAGGGTGAGGGAAAGAGCCTCAGCCCCCCTGCTCCTGCGCCGCCTGCTGAATGGCGGCGAGCACGTCGTCGTGCAGCGGACCGTTCGTCGCCAGGATTCCCCGGTTGTGCTCCAGTCGCGCGCCGTGCGTAAAGTCGATGGGCTTGCCGAGCAGGTCTGTCACCCGGCCCCCTGCCTCCTCGACGATCAGCACACCGGCGGCGTGATCCCACACGCGCTCGCTGTAGCCGTCCCGCGCGCGGCGGATATAGATCTCCGCGCGGCCATCGGCGACCGCAACGTACTTGGCCTGGCTGTCGATGCGCACCGGCTGGCCGTGCACGCCGGAGAGGTCCATCACCCGCTCGGAGAAGCTGTGGTCATGGTGCCCCACCTCGACGCTCTCAACGACGCGGGCCTCTGCCGGATCCTGCCGCGCTGAGACGGTCGCCGGGCGCTGCGTCCCTCCGTCGAGCGGCTCGATGACCGTACCCTCTCCGCGCACGGCGACCGCAAGCACGCCGCGCGGGTTCGTCGCGCCGTTGCTCCCGAAGTGCATCATCGGGCAGGCCAGCACCCCGACCACCGGTTTGCCGTCCACCAGCAGCGACACCGCAATGGCGAACTGGTCGCCGCGCAGAAAGCCTTTCGTGCCGTCGATCGGGTCCACCACCCACACACGGCTGCTTTTGTGCTCGCGCCCGAAGTCCAGCCAGCTTGCGATCTCGTCAAGCCGCACGTCACGCCCGAGCACCGCGCCGACGTGCCGGATGATGCCCTGCTGTTCCGCTTCCCCCGCCAGCCGGGCGAGGTCGTCCGCGCGCTCCTCGGCGAGAGTGGCGTCCTCCCCGAACTGCGCAGCGATGTGCTGGAGGATAACGGCCTGCGCACCGAAGTCCGCAATGGTGACCGGCTCGTGCCCGGCCTTCTCCATGAAGGAGTGGTCCTTCAGCATCTCCTCCCGGATGGCCATGCAGAGCCGCCCGGCAAGCCTGGCCGCCTCGACGGCTGTGGTACGCTCACGCTGATAAGAAGTCATCGTTTTGCGATTCTCCCTGCTAAGGTTGCGGTTTTGAGAGCAGGTCCGGGCTACGTGTGCGCGTCCAGCCACTCGATGAGGTCCGCGAAGACCTGCTCTTTATCGGGTTCGTTGAACAGCTCATGATAGAACCCGTCATAGGTCTTGAACAGCTTGTCCGTTGAGCCCGCCCGCTCGTAGAAGAGCCGGCTGTGCTCGTAGTTCGTCAGCCTGTCCGCTGTACCGTGCATCAGCAGTAGCGGCATCTGCAGCCGCCCGGCGTTGGCAAGCGTTTCGCGCTGGGCGGCCATCATCTCGGTATAGGCCCGCGCGCTAATCGCGTCGTGGACGAGCGGGTCGGAGCGATAGGCGGCGACGACATCGCCGTCACGGCAGAGGGCGTCGGTATCCAGCCCGGAGGGGAATGTAGCAGCGGGAGCGATGGCGGAGAGGATCCGCGCGGCGGCGACCTTCCAGGCAGGCGGCTCGAAGGCGAGGCCGAGTGCGGGCGCGCTGACCACGATGCCCCGCGCACCGAGAGGCTGGTCAAGCGCCGCGTTGAGCGCGATCAGCCCGCCCAGCGAGTGCCCGCCGATGAAGTAAGGCGCTTCAGGCGCGGCGTCCCACGCACTCTGGACGATGGCGGCGAAGTCCTCGCGGTACTCGCTGAAACTGCCGATGTGCCCGCGCTTGCCGGGGCTTTCGCCGTGCCCGCGCAGGTCGGCCATGTGCAGGGCGTAGCCCGCCTCTGCGAGCGCCCGCGCCAGGCCCTCATAGCGCCCGGTGTGCTCTCCGATGCCGTGTGAGAACGCGAGAATGGCCTTCGGCTTGCCGTCTGGCAGCCATGTCCGTGTGACGAGGCGCAGCCCGCCTTCCGTTTCAGTGTGGCCTGCACTCTGTCGCATCGATGCTCTCCCCGGTGTGTGTGGTGGCTAAACGGGCAGGCGTGTGCCGACGCGGCACAGTATAGCCCGCTCGCGCGGTTCGCTCAAGCGGGTGGGGCGGATGGCGGTGTGACTAGAACCCCCACCAGCGACCCGAAGGGTCGCTCCTCTCCTTCCCCTTGCAAGGGGGAGGTTGAGAAATCGCGCTGCGATTTCTCACTGGCAGTCTGCATAGCCAACTCACCGCGACAGCCAGTCGCGCCGGGGTGAGCGGCAAGTACAGGGGGATGCGTGACATCTTGCCGCCGTTTGTGCTGCACGTTACAATCTTCACAACTTTTACAAATTTGTAAAACTTAAGCCCATACGGAGAGACAAACGAATGCGACGTGCGTTATTCATCTGGCTGGCTCTCGTGGGGATGCTTCTGGCGGGCTGTGCCGCCGGCGCGAATGGCGAGCCAGCCGGCCCCGCGTCCGCAAGCGCGGACGAACCGGGCGAGGCGGTAGCCCAGCCCGAGGACGCTGCTGACAGCGAGCCGCTGCGGGTGGCGCTGCTGCCCATTCTCGACAGCCTGCCGTATTACGTGGCGGTGGAGAACGGCTACTTCAATGAGGAAGGCGTCGCGGTGGAGGTTGTACCCGTGGCGAGCGGGTTGGAACGCGACCAGCTCATGCAGTCGGGCGAGATCGACGGCATGCTGACCGAGCTGCCCGTTGTGGCGAACTTCAACCAGGGCGGCACGACCGTGCAGGTGCTGATCAGCGCGCGCACGGCCTACCCGAATGCGCCGCTCTTCCGCGTGCTGGCCGCGCCCGGCTCCGGCCTTGAGACGGCGGCTGACCTCGCGGGCGTGCCCGTCGGCATTGCCGAGAACACCATCATCGAGTACGTGACCGAGCGCCTGCTGCAGAACGAGGGGCTGGCGGATGAGGAGATCGTCGGGCAGTCCATCCCGGCTATCCCGGAGCGCTTCCAGTTGCTGATGGAGGGGCAGATCGAGGCGGCCACGCTGCCCGACCCGCTCGCACAGAGCGCCATCGAGCAGGGCGCGATCAACGTGATCGATGACTCGGCCTATCCTGAGGTTGCGGTGAGCGTGCTGGCCTTCCACACGGACTCGATCGCAGAGAACCCCGAAGCGATCCGCGCCTTCCTGCGCGCCTGGGACCGCGCGGCGGAGGCGATCAACAACGACCCCGAAGCGTACCGGGCGCTGCTGCTGGAGAGCGTGCAGGTTCCGCCCAACGTGCAGGAGACGTACGCCATCCCGCCCTTCCCGCGTGCGGAGGTTCCGACCGAGGCGCAGTGGCAGGATGTGAACGAGTGGCTCATCGAGAAGGGCCAGCTCGATGCCGCGCTGCCTTACGAGGAGTCGGTGTCGGCGGAGTTTTTGCCGTAGCCAATGGTCAAAACCGCAATCGCTTGTAGGGGCGCGTATTGCGCGACGTACGTCGCGCAATACGCGCATCCTTGCGCCCTATGCACCCCCTTCGACGGCCCTTCGGGCCGCCACTTCCCCCTGTTAGGGGGCAGTTTATCTCGTCACGCCACCTGATCGCCCCCTCATAGGGGGAGATGGCGGGGGTCGCGAAGTGACCCCCGTCAGAGGGGGTCTTGAGGCACGTGTTGTAATAACAGATACGCGACTACCTATGATCGACGTCGATGACTTGACTTTTGTATACGGCAAGCACACGCCGGTGTTCGAGGGCTTCAACTGGCATGTCGAGACGGGCGAGGCATGGGCGGTGATCGGCCCCTCCGGCTGCGGCAAGACGACGCTGCTCGTACTGCTGACCGGGCTGCGCCATCCGTCGGGAGGCAGCATCCGCATCGCGGGGGAGCCTGTCACTCGCCCGCGCCCTGAGACGGGCCTGATTCTGCAGGATCATGGCCTGCTGCCCTGGGCGACCATCCGCGAGAACGCCCGCCTCGGCCTGAAGATCCGCGAGTTCTACGGCCCCGACGGACGCCACGCGCCGCGCGGAGAGCGCCTCAGCCGGGCCGCCGCCGAGGAACGGGTGCAGCGCTGGCTGGAGCGGCTCGGCATTGCCGGGCTGGCGCAGAAGTATCCGCAGCAGGTTTCCGGCGGGCAGCGGCAGCGCACCGCCATCGCGCGGACGCTCGCGCTGGAGCCCGACCTGCTGCTGATGGACGAGCCGTTCTCGGCGCTCGATGCGCCCACCCGCGAGGACCTTCAGGAGCTAACCGTTGAGCTTCAGCATGAAACCGGGCTGACGACCATCATCGTGACGCACAATATCGAGGAGGGCGTGTATCTGGGGCGGAAGATCCTCGTGCTGCACGAGCCACCGAACCGCGAGGCGCACATCGTTGAGAACCCCGGCGCGGGCCAGCCGGGCTACCGCAATTCAGCCGCGTACCTCCAGCAGATCGAGACGGTGCGCGGGCTGTTGGGAGGGCGCGCATGAGGAAACGCCTTTCGCTGACCAATCTCGCCGCCGGGCTGGTGATGTTCCTCGTGCTGTGGCAGGTGCTTGCGTGGGTGGTCAACCGCCCGATCCTGCCGCCGCCGACCGTCGTGCTGCCCGTGTTCGTCAAACTGCTGCCCGGCGTGCTGGGGCGGCACACACTGGCGAGCGCCGGGCGCGTGCTGGCGGCGACGGGTGCGGCGGCGCTCCTTGCCACGCCCATCGGGCTGGGGCTGGGGCAGATGCGCGCACTCGACCGCATCTTCTCACCGCTCATCGCCATTGTGTACCCCATCCCGAAGATCGTGCTGCTGCCGGTCATCTACGTGCTGTTCGGCATCAGCAACTTCTCGAAGATCTTCCTCATCGCGCTGATCCTGTTCTTTCAGGTGCTGGTCGTCGTGCGGGACCAGGCGGCCAACCTGCGCCCGGAGCTGATCTTCTCGGTGCGCTCGCTCGGCGCGGGGCGGCGGGCGCTGTTCCGCTTCGTGTACCTGCCTGCGTCGCTGCCCGCCGTGCTGACCGCGCTGCGCGTTTCCGTCGGCACGGCGATTGCGGTGCTGTTCATCGCCGAGCAATCGCTGACCGAGTGGGGGCTGGGCTACTATATTGTCGTGCGGACCTATCAGGTGCTGCGCTACCCAGAGATGTACGCAGGCATCCTCGCAATGAGCCTGCTGGGGCTGGGGCTGTACTTCATCCTGGACTTTGCCGAGCGGCGCGTCAACCCGCACCTGTACGTGGAGGAGGGCTGAGTGGCAGCACTGGAAGGGCGCGAGCGCGCCGCCTACGTGCGGCGGATGTTTGGCCGCATCGCGCGGCGCTATGACCTGATGAACCGGTTGATGACCTTCGGGCAGGACCGGCGCTGGCGGCGCTACGTCGTTGCTCAAGCCGATCTGCCTGCACAGGGCCGCCTGCTCGACGTGGCGACAGGCACAGGCGACATCGCGTTTGAGACGCTGCGCCAGCGCCCGGCGGCGGAGGTCGTCGGCGTGGACTTCGCCACGGAGATGATGCGCGTGGGGCAGGCGAGGCCCGGCGGCGAGCGCGTGCGCTGGATCAACGCCGACGCCCTCACCCTGCCCTTCCGCAGCGCCAGCTTCGACGCGGTGACCTCCGGCTACCTGATGCGCAACGTGGCGGACGTGCCGGGCGCGTTCCGCGAGCAGATGCGCGTGGTGCGGCCCGGCGGCAAGGTGATCGCGCTCGACACCTCGCCCCCGCCGCGCAACTTGCTCCGCCCGTTCATTTTGTTCCACCTGCGCGTGGTCATCCCGCTGCTGGGGCGGCTCGTTGCCGGGGACCCCTCCGCATACACCTATCTACCCGAGTCAACGCAGGCCTTCAAAACGCCGGAGGAACTGGCCGCCATCATGCGGGAAGTGGGGCTGGTGGACGTGCGCTATCGCCGCTTCATGTTCGGTACAATGGCTGTACACGTCGGCACACGACCAGAGGAGAGTGTATGACCGCACAACCGCAGATCTCCGGGTGGCAGGCGTGGCTGCTCGCCGCCCGGCCCAAGACCCTCCCCGCCGCCGTCGCCCCGGTGCTGGTCGGTACGGCGGTGGCGCTGCACGACAACGCCTTCCGCGCGCTACCTGCGCTGGCGGCGATGCTCGGCGCGCTGCTCCTGCAGATCGGCGTGAATATTGCCAACGACTACTTCGACTACGTGCGCGGGGTGGACCAGCCCGACCGCACCGGCCCGACGCGCGTCACGCAGAGCGGGCTGATCGCCCCGGCGCGGGTGCGGCTGGGCATGGTGGTCGTATTCGGGCTGGCGGTGCTTGTCGGCGTGTACCTGGTGATCGCGGCGGGCTGGCCGGTGCTCGTCATCGGCATCGCGTCGATCCTCGCCGCGCTTGCGTACAGTGCCGGGCCGTTCCCGCTGGCCTCGCACGGGCTGGGCGATCTGTTTGTGTTCATCTTCTTCGGGCTGGTGGCGGTCGTGGGGACGTACTACGTGCAGGCACAGCAGGTCACAACGCTGGCCGTGCTGGCGGCCATCCCGCCGGGGTTGCTCATCACCGCGATCCTCGTTGTGAACAACCTGCGCGATATCGCCACCGACCGCCGCGCGGGCAAGCACACGCTGGCCGTGCTGCTCGGCGAACGGGGTACGCAGGTCGAGTTCGGCGTGCTGCTGGCGCTGGCCTACCTGACGCCGCTCGTGCTGTGGCTCGGCGGCTGGCTGGGTGCATGGGCGCTCATCCCCTGGCTGACGCTGCCGCTTGCCGTGATCCTCGTGCGCGAGATCGTCACGCTACAGGGGCGGGCGCTCAACCAGACCCTCTCCGGCACGGCCCGCCTCGCGCTGATCTTTAGCATCCTGTTCGCGGTGGGCATTTTAGTTTGAGTCCACAGATGACACGGATTTCACAGATGAAAGAAGATGATCCACGAATGACACTAATGACACTAATATTTTTATTTCAATTCATTCGTGCCATTCGTGTCATTCGTGGACAATAAAATCCGTGTCATCTGTGTCATCTGTGTCATCTGTGGATCAACTCATGCATATCCTCCCTGAGCTTGCCGTACAGTGCGCGGAACTGCTCGCGGTGCGCGGCGTAGAAGGCCACCGCCGCCGGATCCGGCTCGACGCGATCGGTAGGCCGGGGCAGCCGGGCGCAGGCCGCCTCGACCGACTCGTAGACGCCCGCCGCCACTCCGCCGAGCAGCGCCGCGCCGAGGCTGGCGTGCTCCTCCCCGGCTGAGATGGCAAGCGGCACGCCGTACACATTCGCCTGAATCTGCCGCCACACCGCCGAGTTCGTCGCCCCGCCGGACGCCACCACCTGCCGTACCTCCCCATCGCCCATGCCGGAGGCCAGCGCGAGGCACTCCGCCAGCGCCATCGTCACGCCTTCCATCACCGCGCGGGCGAGATGCGCCGGCCCGTGGTGCAGCCGCAGCCCGAGGAACACGCCGCTCGCCGAGGGGTCCATGTGCGGCGTGCGCTCCCCGGCGAGGTAGGGCAGGAAGATCAGCCCTTCCGCGCCGGGCGGCACGCCTTCCGCCAGCGCGGAGAGCCGGGCGTAGGCGTCCGCCAGACCCTTCATCCCCAGCAGATCGCGCAGCCAGCGCAGCGACAGCCCTGCCGAGAGGATCGCAGCGAGCGCATACCAGCGGCCCGGCACGGCGTGGTTGAAGGTGTGCATCCGCAGGCCCGGGTCTACGTGGGGCGCGGCAAGCGGGTGAAAGACCTGCCCGCCCGTGCCGATGGTGACGGAGTCCGTGCCGGGGTCGAGCAGCCCGTGCCCCAGCGCCTGCGCGGGCTGATCCGCGCAGCCCGCCGCGATGGGGATGCCGGGGCGCACGCCGAGCGCGGCGGCGACCTCCGCGCGCAGCCCGCCCGCCGCCTCCGCCGAACCGAGCACGGGCGGCAGCCAGCCGGGCTCGACCGTGCAGCGCTCGGCCAGCCAGCCCGACCACTCGCCACGGGCGATGTCCAGCAGCCACGTCGAGGCCGCATCGCTGACCTCGGTCGTCGCCTCCCCGGTGAAGCGCATCCGCACGTAGTCCTTTGGCAGCAGCACGGTTGCGGTGCGGGCTGTCGTCTCCGGCTCGTGCTCGCGCAACCAGCGCAGCGTCGGCCCCATGAACCCGGCAACTGGCGGGCCGGGGGCGTGCTCGGCCAGATCGGCGGGGTCAAGGTCGGCGAGCAGGGCCGTCGCCTGCGGCCCGCTGCGTGTGTCTGCCCAGATGATCGCCGGGCGGACCGGCTCGCCAGCCGCGTCGAGGCAGACCGTGCCGTGCATCTGCCCGGAGAAGCCGATACCGCGCACGGACTCGCCGTCAACGCCCGCCCGCGCGAGTGCGTCGCGGCTTGCCGCCACTGCCGCCTCGAACCAGTCGCCGGGGTGCTGCTCGGCCCAACCGGGGCGCGGTGTGTGCAGCGCGACCTCGCGCCCGGCGGCGGCCAGCACGCGTGCCGACTCCGCCTCGACGACGGCGGCTTTCACGCTGGAAGTTCCGATGTCGATGCCCAGGAGAGTGCCCATGTCGTGCTCCGGAGTGGTGAGAGTCCACAGATGGCACAGATTTCATAGATGAAAGGTGAGGTGATCCACGAATGACACTAATGACACTAATATTTTTATTTCATTTCATTCGTGCCATTCGTGGACAAAATTATCCGTGTCATCTGTGTCATGTGTGGATCGCTAACTATGCTGTTTCAGCCTTGCCTGCTATTATGGCGGTATCGCATGTAGAGGCAAAGCGGAGGGAGCAGCCGTGCCGCACATCTATGATATCAGCCGCACCATCTCGCCGGAACTGGCCGTGTGGCCCGGCGACGAGCCTTTTTCATTTGAGCAGGTGCTCAGCATTGAAGATGGCGGCAGCGTAAACCTGACCACCATCACGCTCAGCCCGCACACGGGCACGCACGCCGACGCGCCCTGGCACTGCGATTCGCGCGGCGCGCACCCCGCTGACCTATCGCTTGAGCCGTACATCGGTCCGGCGCATGTTGTCACTATCGAGAGGCAGCACGGCGGCATCACCCCCGCCGACCTGGAGGGGCGCGATCTGAGTGGGCTGCAACGCCTGCTGATCCACACCTGGGTCAGCGATCTGCCTGAGACGCAGTGGCCTGAGGACTTCCCCTACCCGACGGTCGAGCTGGTGGACTGGCTCGCCGAGCGGGGCGCGGTGCTGCTCGGCGTCGATATGCCCTCTGTGGACAGCTTCCACAGCACGAACCTGCCCGTGCACCGGCGTCTGCAGGCGCATGGTATCGCCAATCTGGAGTTGCTCAACCTGCGGGGTGTGCCCGACGGCCTGTACGAGCTTGTCGCGCTGCCGCTGAAGCTGGGGGGCGTGTGCGGCAGCCCGGTCCGCGCGGTGTTGAGGGGGCTGGAGTAAAACTCCGCTTCGCCGCGAATGTAGGGGCGGGTCTCAGACCCGCCCCTACTTACATCTGCAATTTCTCTACACCTCCTCCTTGCAAGGGGGAGGTTGGACCACAGCCGCAGGCTGCCGGTCCGGAGGGGGTTCTTCCTCTAATCCCCCTCGGACATCTCCTCGTAGGCCTGCTCGATGGCCTCGTGCGCCTCGGCGTCGAGCGTGATCACGCGGTAGACCTCGGCATACTCGCACCCGGCGAGGTTGCCCATCTCGCGGCTCATCTCGCGCACCCACTCCTCGATGTCCGGCCCAAGCTGCGACTCGTGCTTGAACAGCGCCTCCAGCTTGCGGTCCATCACGTCGGTGATGTCCACCGCGTGCGTCGGCTCAAGCGTCAGCATGAGGTACAGCTCTTTGACGGAGTGCGGCTCGTAGCCCTCATCGAGAAGCTCGGGGAAGATGGGCCGCGTGCCCGCGCTGGGGAAGGTCGCGTAGACCGTCGCCTCGCCCGCCGCGCGGTGGTCGGGGTGGTTGACGTATATCCCCTCGACGAAAATGGTGGTGGGGTCCTGCGTGACGACGCGGTCGGGGCGCACCTCGCGGATGACGCGCGTGATCGCCTTGCGGACCTCCAGCGTGGGTTCAAGCGTGCCGTCACGGAAGCCCAGGAAGCGCACGTCCTTCACGCCGAGCACCTCGGCGGCGGCCTGCTGCTCGGCGCGGCGACGCGCGGCCAGTTCGTCGGGGTCCACGCCGGGGTCGTTGCTCCCGGCGGAGCCGTCGGTCACGATCAGGTAGGTGACTTCCGCGCCTGCTGCGATCCACTTGGCGACACTGCCTGCCACGCCAAACTCGATATCGTCGGGGTGGGCGGCAACGACCAGCACCCGCTGCGGGGTGCGCTCTTCAAGCTTTAGCTGCATCTCGATCTCACTCCTCGGCCCTGTGGCTCAGATAGAGGGCACGTGTTGTCTGCAAACTGCCCTGATTGTAGCAGCCGGGCCGGGGTGATTCATCTGGCGCGGTGGGGGCAAAGGTGGCAAGATCAGCACGCCGCACGATCCATCATGCCAGTGGAAGGCCGCAGAACATCATGGACCTCTTCGATTACAGCCGCCAGCAGCAGACCGAGCGCGACGCGCCGCTGGCCTATCGCATGCGCCCGCGCACCTTCGACGAGTTCGTCGGGCAGCAGCACATCGTCGGGCCGGGCAAGCTGCTGCGGCGGGCCATCGAGGCCGACCGCCTCACGTCCATCATACTGTGGGGCCCGGCGGGCAGCGGCAAGACCGCGCTCGCCAACATCATCGCCAACAGCACCGCCAGCCACTTCGCCACCATGAACGCCGTGCTCGACGGCATCAAGGACCTGCGCGAGATCGTCGAGGCGGCGAAGGAGCGGCGCGGCATGCACAGCCAGCGGACCGTGCTGTTCATCGACGAGATCCACCGCTGGAACAAGGCCCAGCAGGACGGGCTGCTGCCCCACGTCGAGCGCGGGGATGTCATTCTGATCGGCGCGACGACCGAGAACCCGTACTTTGAGATCATCCGGCCTCTGCTCAGCCGTTCGCGGGTGTTCCGGCTGGAGCCGCTCTCCGACGACGACCTGCGCACGGTGATGGAGCGTGCGCTCGCCGACGAGGAGCGCGGGCTGGGCCGGATGCCGATTGAGATAACCGACGAGGCGATGGCGCACCTCATCCGCATTGCGGATGGTGACGCCCGCACCGCGCTCAACGCGCTTGAGCTGGCCGCCCTCACCACCCCGCCGGGCGATGATGGCACGATCCGCATCGACCTGGAGGCCGCGCAGGAGAGCATCCAGCAGCGCGCCGTGCACTACGACAAGGGCGCGGATGAGCACTACAACACCATCAGCGCGTTCATCAAGTCGGTTCGAGGCTCCGACCCCGACGCGGCGCTGTACTGGCTGGCCAAGATGATCGTCGCGGGGGAGGACCCGCGCTTTATCATGCGGCGGCTGCTGATTCTGGCCGGGGAGGACATCGGGCTGGCGGACCCCAACGGCATCGTCGTGGCGAGCGCGTGCGCGCAGGCCTTCGAGTGGACCGGGCTGCCGGAGGGGCTGTATCACCTCGCGCTGGCGACGCTGTATCTTGCTACTGCGCCCAAGAGCAACAGCGTCGGCGCGTTCTTCGAGGCGCGGGCGGAGGTCGAGCGCGGGGAGAGCACCGTTGTGCCCGTCCACCTGCGCACCAGCCCGCAGAACCCCGCCGATGATCACCCCGAATATAAGTACCCGCACAGCTTCCCCAACCACTACGTCGAGCAGCAGTACCTGCCCGATGGGCTGGAGGGCAAGCGGTGGTACGAGCCGTCCGACCAGGGCTATGAGGCGCGGATCCGCGAGTGGCTTGAGAGGTTGCGCGGCAGCCAGTGATACACCATTTTCTGCAGTGCGGATGATGGTTTTGAGCCCACAGATGACACAGAGCTCACAGATGGGGAACGAGCTAAAATCTGTGTCGTAACTTACTGCAACGGATTGAAAATAGCGATCCTCGGAGAGCTATCAAGCGAGGAGACAACCCCGGTGAAAATCCTGATCGCGACGCGGAACCCCGGCAAGCTGCGGGAGTATGAGGAAATGCTGGCGGGCCTCTCGGTGAACGGCGAGCCCATCGACCTCGTCATGCTGGACGACCTCGGCATTGAGACGGAGGTCGAGGAGACCGGCGACACCTTCGAGGAGAACGCCGTGCTCAAGGCGCGGGCCTACGCCGAGCAGAGCGGCCTGCTGACCCTCGCCGACGATTCCGGGCTGGCGGTCGATGCGCTCGGCGGAGCGCCGGGCGTGCTCTCGGCGCGCTACGCCGGGGAGGACGCGACGGACGCCGACCGCTATCGCAAGCTGCTGCGCGAGCTGGAGGGCGTCCCGCCGGAGGACCGGGGCGCGCGGTTCGTGTGTGCGGTTGCGCTCTGCACGCCGGAGGGCGAGGTCTACACGGCTGAGGGCGACGTGAAAGGTCGCATCGCGTTCGAGCCGAAGGGCACGCAGGGCTTCGGCTACGACCCCATCTTCTACATCCCTGGCCTGCGCATGACGATGGCCCAGGCCGACCCGGAGATCAAGAACCGCATCAGCCACCGCGCCGAGGCACTCAAGGCCATCCGCCCCGTGCTGGAACGGGTCCTCACGGGGGGTGGGGTATAGCAGCGTCAACGGTAGGGGCACGCCATGCTGTGCCCCACAGCTGTCAGGTTAAGCGAGCGAGGACTTGACTGTAGCCAACCTCCCACCCCCTTCGGCGCCGCTCGCCCTGCGAGCCCGCCACTTCCCCCTGCCAGGGGCAGTTTATCCTGTTGTGTAACCAATCGCCCCCTTATAGGGGAAGGTCAGGGGTCCTAAGTCTGGCTGTAACAATTGGCCAGCCTTAGTTTACAGGCATGGGGCGTAGTAGGGGCAGGTCTCAGACCTGCCCCTACACCATGGTTTACACACACGGAGCCGCGAAGTTTATTCGCGGCGGTTTTTCTTGCTCTCACCCCCCATCCTCCTCAATCGCCCGCCCCTCGGCGAAGCTCACGCCCTCGATGAAGCCCCGCGCCCGCTCGGTGAGCGGATACGCCGCCTCCAGGAACTCCCAGAACGCCTTGCTGTGGTTGGGGTGGACGCGGTGCGCCAGCTCATGCGCGATTACGTAGTCGATCACCCACTGCGGCCAGCCCTTGATGCGATCGCTGATGCGGATGTGCCCGTCCGTCGTGCCGCCGGTCGTGCAGCTCCCCAGCCGCTGCTGCATGTTGCCCACCCAGCGGATCGCCCGCCAGGTGATCTGCCCGCCGAAGTACGTCGCATTGATGTACTCCGCCCGCGCCTGCAGGTCGGCGTCGGTGCGGCGTTTGGCGAGCGCTTGCTGCCGGGTAAGCTGCGCGGCGATGTCGTCAAGCAGCGGCTGGATCTGGCGTTTGGGCAGGCGGTAGGGCACGCGCAGCAGGATCGAGCCGTCGGGTTGCTGCTGCCAGCGTGCTGACTTCTTCAGGCGGCGGTCGCGTCGCAGGGTGACGGTCACCTCGCCGCCGCGCGGATCGCGGATCGTGTACTGTGTCTCTGTCATGTTCTGCCGGGCAGGAACTGCTCGTCGAGCCATCCGGACAGGATCTCCGCGACCTCGTGCGGATGCTCGGACGGCAGGTAGTGCCCCGCCTCCTCAACGAGGTAGAAGGTGGCACCGGGCAGGTTGTCGGCAAGGAACTGCGACAGGCGCGGCGGGGTCATCCGGTCGTGCGTTGCGCCGACGACGAGCGCCGGGCAGGTGATCTCCGCCAGCCGCTCGCGGGCGTCGAAGTTGTTGCAGGCGAGGTAGTCGCCGTGAACGACCTCCGCCGGGCAGGACTCAAGCTGCCGCCGCCCCGTGCGCTGGAGCTTCTCGTCAGCGTGCGGACCCCAGGCGTACATCTGCACGAAATCGACCAGCGCGGGGAAGTTGGTCAGCGCATTGCCGAGCAGCGCGTCGGAGACGGGCAGGTGTGCGCCGGTGGTGATCAGGGCGATGCCCGCTACGCGTTCTGGCGCGGCGAGCGCTATCTGCAGGGCAATCGCGCCGCCCATCGAGTGCCCGACCGGGATGAACTGCTCCACGCCGAGCGCATCCATCAGCGCAAGGAGGTCGGCGGCATAGGCGGCGATCGATGTGCGGCCCGGCCCCGGCGAGCGGCCATGCCCCGGGAGGTCTGGGGCGATGGTGTGGGCGCGCGCCAGCCGGCGCACCTGCGGCGGCCAGTGCATGTGCTGTCCGCCCGCCCCGTGGATCAGCAGCAGCGGCGGGTAGGGCGAATCGGATACGCGATACTCAAAGTAGAAGATGTCCTGCTCGCCAATGGTGACGGTCGGCATGTGCGGTCCTTCAGCTTGTGGCGGGTCAGTATGCCCCGATTATAGCAGGGCCGCGGCGGCTGTTCGCAGCCCGGTATTGTAGGGGGCCAGCATGCTGGCCCCATAGCTGCCAAGTTAAGCGAAGATGCAGGCTGATATTAGCCTGGCTTCGACCCCCTTCGGCCCTGCCTGCGGCAGGCCCACTTCCCCCTGTTAGGGGGCGTGGAGAAACAGCGTAGCCGTTTCTCCCAGGGAGTTGGCGCAGCCAACTCCACGTTGTACTGTCGCGTGATTTGATCGCCCCCTAGCAGGGGGAGATGGGGTTGCGAAGCAACCTCAGAGGGGGTCCTATGGTAGGGGCAGGTCTCAGACCTGCCCCTACCGGTAATTATTCAGTGATTCACGCCCCGCACTGATGCCCCGGCGTAATATCCGCCCCGCAGCGTGCGCAGTGGCGCGGGCCGGGCATCACCTCGCCGCAGTGCGAGCAGCGGCGCGGCATCGTCAGGTGCGGCGGGCAGGCGTGCGGCTCGACCTTCGGCGGGCAGACGTGCGGCGGCGTGATGTCCACCCCGCACTGCTCGCAGAACACCTGCCCCGGCAGCAGTTCGCCGCAGTTCTCGCAGCGCCGCAGCTTCATCGAGGGGCACACGTGGATCGGGTCGGGGCGGTGAACGTAGGTCGGCGGGGCGGCGGGGCAGCGGTGCGACGGCGTGATCTCGGCGCCGCAGGTCACGCAGAAGCGCCGCGCAGGGAACGGCTCGCCGCAGGCCAGGCAGCGCCCAACGGGCGGGTGCTCCGCGCAGACGTGCGGCAGCGGGTGCGGCTGGCACACGTGTGGCGGCGTGATATCGGCCCCGCACGTTTCACAGTAGGTGGGCGGCTGGAGCATCTCCCCGCAGTGCGGGCAGGGCCGCGCGGGGAGGGGCAAACACTGGTGCTGGCGGTCGAGGGTTTGCTGCATGTTGGGTTCCCCTTCTGAAGGCGATTTCACTGATCCTTTACGCAGAAGCGGGCTAATTGTTGCACTCGCCGGGTGTGCGGTATCATCAACCGCATGACAGACCTGGCACCTCTGCACGATGCGCTGATCGACTGGTTCAAGCACAACAAGGAAGACCTGCCCTGGCGGCAAACGGACGACCCGTACCGCATCTGGCTCTCGGAGATCATGCTCCAGCAGACGCAGATCGCGACGGTGCTACCGTACTACGCCCGCTTCCTCGAGCGCTTCCCGACCGTCGAGGCGCTGGCTGCCGCCCCGCTGGACGATGTGCTCAAGCTGTGGGAGGGGCTGGGTTATTACAGCCGGGCACGGAACCTGCACCGCGCCGCCCGGATGGTCGTTGAGGAGTTCGGCGGGGAGTTCCCCCGGACACTGGAGGGCTTGCGGGCGCTGCCCGGCGTCGGCCCGTACACGGCGGGCGCGGTCGGCAGTATCGCCTTCGGGCTGGACGTCCCCGTGCTGGACGGCAACGTGATCCGCGTGCTGGCGCGCCTCTTCAATATCGAGGACGATGTGCGGCAGGCGGGCACAAAGCGCAGGCTGTGGAAGCTTGCCGGGGAGATCGTGCCGGCGGGCCGCGCCGCCGCCTGGAACGAGGGCCTGATGGAGCTAGGGCAGCGGGTGTGCGTGCCGCGCTCGCCGCGCTGCGACGTCTGCCCGGTCAGAGATTTCTGCGAGGCGCGGGCGCTTGGCGTGCAGGAGCAGCGCCCGATCAGGTCGCAGAAGGCGCGCACGCCGCACTACGATGTGACCGCAGGCGTGATCCGCGACGGGGACGGGCATATCCTGATCGCGCAGCGCAAGCTGGACGCCATGCTCGGCGGCCTGTGGGAGTTCCCCGGCGGCAAGTGTGACGCCGGGGAGACGCTCCGCGAGTGTCTGCGCCGGGAGATCCGCGAGGAGCTTGGCATCGACATCGAGGTCGGCCCGCAGATCGCGGTTGTCAAGCACGGGTACACGCACTTTCGCATCACGCTGCACGTGTTCGAGTGCCTGCACACAGGTGGCGAGCCGCAGGCGCTTGATGTCGCCGACTGGGCCTGGGTCACGCTCGACGAGCTGGATCGCTACGCCTTCCCCGCCACCGACCGGCAGATCATCGACGTGCTGAACGGGGCGGGCGGCCAGCTTGGCCTGGACTTCGGCCCGCAGGAAGAATGCTCGCTGACGGAGGAAAACGAACGTGGCTAAGGTGCCGTCCCTGAGTGTCATTATCATCACGCATAACAACGGGGCTAACCTGCCTCGCACCATCGAGAGCCTGCGTGAGCAGACGTATCAGGACTTTGAACTACTGATCGTTGACGACGGCTCGACGGATGGCACGTGGGAACTCATCGACCAGATGACGTGGCAGCGGCTGCGGGCGCATCGCAACGAGACGCCGCGCGGCGAGGCGGCGGCGATCAACCAGGCGCTTGAGTGGGCGGAGGGGGAGTTCATCGCCCTGCACCGCTCCGGGGACGTGTCGAACCCCAAGCGGTTCGCCAAGCAGATCGAGCGGATGCGGCGCGGGCGGACGCTTGGCGCAATCGGCTCATACGTCGATTGGGTGGACGAGGCGGGGCGGCTGCTGCGGCGCTGGGAGCCGCCGACCGGGCACAAGGCTATCCTGCTCCAGCTTGAGCAAGAGGGCGAGGCTCTCACGCTGCAGGGCGTGCCGGTGATGGTCGTACAGGGCTCGATGATGTTCCGCTTCGATGCGCTGGAGGAGGTCGGCGGGCTGCGTGAAGAACTCGGGCTGGCGGCGGTGATGGACCTCTGGCGGCGGCTCGGCGAGACGTACAAGCTGGCCAACATCAAAGAGGTGCTCTACACAGCAACCTTCAACCCCGACGACCCGATGTTCGGCGAGTATTTCGAGGGCCGTATCTACGCTGCGCTGGCGCTCCAGCTTGCCGAGGAGCGCGCCCAGCACCAGCAGGAACAGACGAACTTCGAGGAGGCGGTTAAGACCATTACCACCGGGCGTGAGGAGCGGCTGCGCGGTATTGCCCGGCGGGTAGAGCGGGCCAGCAACTACATGCGCTGGGCAGAAACCTTCGAGAACTGGGGGGATGGCGCATCCGAGCACGTGCGCGAGATGTGGCTGCGGGCCGTTGCCGCCTGGCCCTTCAACCCCGAGGTGTGGCGTTTTGCGGCCCGCCAGCTATTTGGCCGCGAGAGAGAGGAACAGCAAAAATGATTGGCTTTCAGCCGTCCGTAGGGACGCCCGACCCGCTCCGCGAGCGCGATTTTCGTGAGGTGGCGCGGCTTTTCCGGCGGGCTGTCCACAGCCACGCTCACATCGACTGGCGCACGCTGGAGGAGTGGCTGCCCGACCCGGCTTTCTGCGGGTGGGTGATGCGCGCGGGCGGCGATATTCGCGCGGTGCTCGCCGCCACGCTGCATTACCCGCCGCAGCAGCGATACGGCGTTGCCTGGCTGCGCTTCATCCTGCCCGGCGTGGGGGTGGCTCACTGGCCCGCGCTCGGCAGTTTGTGGGAGGCGCTGCGGGACGACCTGCGCCGGCGCGGTATCGAGCAGGTCGCGGTGATCGTGCTGGATCGCTGGGTGGCGGATGTCGCGAAGAGCTTTGGCTTCACGGAGACGAATGCCGTGATCACGCTGGAGCGGCGGGGCGGACCCGTGCCGCCCGCACCCGAGCCGCCGCTCGTGCTTCGCGAGATGCAGGGCAGGCGCGAGCTTGAGGACGTGGTGCGCGTGGACCAGGCCGCTTTTGACTCGATCTGGCAGTATGACTACGACACGCTCGCGGCGGCCCAGCGCGAGGCGGCGACGTTCTCCCGGCTGGAGCTCAACGGCGAGATCGTCGGCTACCAGCTCAGCACGCAGCACGGCACGAGCGGCCACCTGGCGCGGCTGGCTGTGCTCCCTGACGAACAGGGCAAGGGCTACGGCGCGGTGCTGATCGGGCACCTGCTGCGCTACTTCGAGGCGCGTGGCATCTCCGTGATCACTGTCAACACGCAGGAGGACAACGTCCGCTCGCAGCGGCTGTACCGGCGGCTGGGCTTCGTCCCGACCGGCCACCGCGCCCCGGTGTGGACGGTGGAGGTGTAGGGCCTACGCCAAACCCCCTTCGTACGGCCCTGTGAGGTTGGGTGGGGGGCCGCCACGACGTTCAGTCGCGGCTACCTATGTGCAGGCCATCGCGTAGGGGCGGGTCTAATGATGCGGTCGATGCGGAGCATCGCGCATCACACCCGCCCCTACTGTTTCGGCGGGTTGTGCGCGTTGAGGACTAATACGTTGGCAGGCTCCTGTCGATCTTCTTCGCCCAGGCATTGATGCCGCCCGCAAGGTTCCTCACGCGCTCGAAGCCGTGCTCGCGCAACAGCATTGTCACGTCGGCGCTGCGCCCTCCGGTGCGGCAGTACACCACGATCTCCCGCGCCGTGTCAAACTCGTTCAGGTGCTCCAGAATCTGATCTTTGGGGATGTGGTGCGTCGCCCCCTTGATGTCTGAGATCTGCCATTCGTGCGGCTCGCGCACGTCCAGCAGGATGAAGTCCTCGTGGCGCGCCAGCTTCTCGTGAAGCTCCTCCACGGTGATCGCCGGGGCAATGGACTCGTTGTCGGTGTGGTACGCGCTGCGGTCATGGCCCGGCATGCCGCAGAACTGCTCGTAGTCGATCAACTCGGTGACGGTCGGGTTTTCCCCGCAGACCGGGCAGTTGGGGTTCTTGCGCAGCTTGACGAAGTTGAACTCCATGTTGAGCGCGTCGTACAGCATCAGCCGCCCGACGAGCGTCTCCCCGATGCCGAGGATGATCTTGATCGCCTCGGTCGCCTGGATCGCGCCGATGGTGCCCGGCAGCACGCCCAGCACGCCGCCTTCAGCGCAGCTTGGGACGAGGCCCGGCGGCGGCGGCGACGGGAACAGGCAGCGGTAGCACGGCCCTTTCGACGCATCAAACACGCTGGCCTGTCCCTCAAAACGGAAGATGCTGCCGTACACGTTTGGCTTGCCGAGCATCACGCAGGCGTCGTTGACGAGGTAGCGCGTCGGGAAGTTGTCCGTCCCGTCGATCACCACATCATATGGCTCGATGATCGCCAGCGCATTGGCCGAGGTCAGCGGCTCGTTGTACGTATCGATACGGATGTACGGGTTAATGTCGAGCAGCGTCTCTTTGGCGCTCTCCAGCTTGGAGCGCCCGATGTCCTTCGTGCCGTGGATGATCTGGCGCTGCAGGTTGGACTCGTCCACCACGTCATAATCGACGATGCCGATGCGCCCCACGCCCGCCGCCGCGAGATACATGCCGAGCGGCGAGCCAAGCCCGCCCGCACCGATGATCAGCACGCTGGCCGCCTTCAGCTTGCGCTGGCCCGCCATGCCGACCTCCGGCATGATTAGGTGGCGGCTGTAACGCCGGATCTCCTCGTGACTGAGCTCTACCGCCTCCGGGGCGATGTGATCTTGTATGGCCATACAGGTATACCTCTAAACGACTAGTCGTATCGTTTTATTAACACAATCCCGCCGTTTTGTCGACCTGAGTGACCCCACTTCCCCCGGCCTGACGGCGGCGCCCGGCTTGCTCACCCTGTCGTCACCCCAGCCGCTCGATCTGCTCGCGGAGCCGGTCGGCGTGAACCACGCCGTGATTCACGTGGCGTGGCTGGCCGCTGGCGTCCACGATGAACGTCGTCGGCACGCTGAGCACCCCCCAGCTATCGGCGAGGTCGGGCCGCTCCAGCGCATTGACGGCCAGTACCTGCACGCCCTCCGGCCCGAGCGCTGCCTGCAGCTCGTCAAGCGCGGGCTGCTGCACGAGGCGGCAGGGCGCGCACGTCTCTGACCAGAAGTACACGACCGCCGGGATGCCGGGGCGCAGTGCCGCGAGCAGTTCGTCGCTCTGATCGTCGCGCCGGCCAACCCACCCGACCTGGAACCGGGTGCCCAGCGCGAACGCGCCGAAGGCCACGCCGATCAGCGCGGCGGCGATAAGCACTCTCTCGATCATCCCTGCGCCTGCCGCTTCCGTTCAATGGGGCTCTGCGTGAAGCCGGGTACGCCCAGCCGGTTCAGCCGGTAGTACACAAAGCACCCGGCGCAGAAGCCCACGAACAGGTTAAGCGCCGCCAGCCCGATCACCAGCCAGGCGAGCGCCCAGCCCGCCACTGGAACCCCCGCCGCCAGCAGCACCGCCCCGATCAGCACGAACGTACCGCCCAGCCCCTGCGCGAAGCGGTGCGGCTCCGGGTTGTCGGGGATGACGTCGGGCTTCACCAGCCCGGTGGGCCGCAGGACGTGCCGGTAGATGCGCTGGAACAGCGCCGCGCCGGGCCAGGCTGTGCCGACCAGCATCACGGCAGCGACGAACGCCACGAGCGGCCAGGCGTCCAGCACGAATGCCAGGATCAGCAGGCCGATGATGAACGCCTGGTTCGTGCGCAGTGCGGAATGGTCTACAGTTGTGTTTCGCTCTCGTGTCATGATGAACCTCTCCCGGTTGCTGCCGGGCTATCAATCTGCTTTCAGGGTTAGCCCCCGGCAATGGACGGGATGATCAGAAGCTGTGTGTTTTCCGTTACCGGGGTGTGCGGCCCGTCCAGGTGGCGGATGTCCTCCTCGCCGACGAACACGTTGACGAACGAGCGCAGTTGCCCGCCGTTAAACAGGTGCCGCTCAAGCTCGGGATACTGGCGGGTCAGGTCGGCAAGCGCCTCGCCGACCGTCCGCCCGCTGACAGTCACGTGCTCCTGCCCGCCGGTGTACGGACGGAGCGGGGTTGGGATGCGGATCCTGGCCATCAGACTGTGTCCTCCTCCTGCGAGATGGTCAGAGCGTCTTCGTCGAAGCCGGAGCGGTCTTCGCGGAGCCGCCAGGCGTGTGTAGCCCCGGCCCGCCCGCCCCGGACGGATGTGATCAGGTAGCTGAAGTGCGGCAGGGCGTGCTCGCGGTCGAACTCGCTGGGCTGTGCCGGGTGGTCGGGGTGCGAGTGGAACACCCCGACAAGCGACAGCCCTCTCGCCGCCGCCTCAAGCTCGGCCCGCAGATAGTCCTGCGGCGCAAGCTCGTAGCGGTTGTGCTGTGCGCTCGCCTCGCGCCGGTTTTCAAGCGGCAGCACGGCGCTGATCGTCACCGTATCGCCTGCCGCGTGCCCCAGCAGGAAGCCCGCCCCCTCGTTCGGGTAGCTGCGCTCGCCGTGCTGCTCGACGCGGGCAAGGTGCTCGCGGCTGAGTACGATCTGCACGGCTCAGCCCTCCTCCGCCCAGAACGGCTCGCTGAGGTACTTGGAGGCGCTGTCGGGGAAGAGCGTCACGACGACGCCTTCGGTGAGCGTGCTGGCGACGCGCAGCGCGGCGACCATCGCCGCCCCTGCCGACACGCCGACGAGCAGGCCCTCCTCGCGGGCCAGGCGGCGGCACATCTCGTGCGCCTCCTCGGTTGTGACCGGCTCGGTGGCGTCGGGCAGGCCGGGGTCATAGATGCCGGGCACGATGGCGGTTTCCATGTGCTTCAGCCCCTCCAGCCCGTGAAAGGCCGCGTCGGGCTGCACGGCGACGAGCCGCACGTCCGGGTTGTACTCGCGGAGCCGCCGCCCCGTGCCCATCAGCGTGCCGCTCGTGCCCAGCCCGGCGACGAAGTGCGTCACACGCCCTCCGGTCTGCTCCCACACTTCGACGCCCGTCGTCTCGTAGTGAGCGCGCCAGTTGTCGGGGTTGTTGTACTGGTCGGCGAAGAAGTACGCGTCGGGGTTGCGCTCGTATAGTTCGCGCACCAGCCGGATCGCGCCGTCAACGCCCTCCGCCGGGTCGCTGAGTGTCAGGTCAACCCGGTAGGCGCGCAGGATGGCGAGGCGCTCCGGGCTGGCGTTCGCCGGGACGACGAGCTTGACGCGGTGCCCCCGCGCCGCGCCGATCATCGCGTAGGCGATGCCCATGTTGCCCGAGGTGCTGTCGAGCAATGTGACGCCGGGGCGCAGTTCGCCGCGCGCCTCCGCGCCGAGGATGATGCTCAACGCCGGGCGGTCCTTCACCGAACCGCCGGGGTTGGCCCACTCCGCCTTGGCGAGCACCTCGACGCCTTCAGGCAGGTGCGCGGTGATGCGCCGGAAGGCCAGCAGCGGGGTATTGCCGATAAGCTCCTCAACGGCTGCCCCCGCGCGCGCCTGCGCAGTGCGTCGTTCTATATGGATCCGCTCTTCTGCGGTGGATTGGATATTGTTTTGCATGATCTCTCGCCTTTACCGCGTCGGCTTGCGCCCTGTATGCGCGGTTTGACTGGCCTGACATCGCAATCGTGATCAGTTCAGTGGTCGCCGGGTACAGCGAGGCGAGAGGCCACAAACAGGGTCAACGACAAATTGGGGTGTTCTGCGTGCCCGGCAGGGCCGGGGAGCACGGCAGGGCAGACCTCGCGTCGCCACGGCCACAGACCACAGCCGGCTGTGGCGGGGACGGTGTTACCCTGCGGGAGGGGTAGCTAAAGGGTTGGAGCTACCTGCGCCCGGCGAGGGTAACCGCGCCCCCGCCTCGGACAGGTGCAGGTGTTGGTCATGAACATGGGTGAGACAATATCCATCATCAAATTCTACATTATTGATGGTAATTATAGCTATCGCATCGGGGCGCGTCAACGGGGGAAGACAATAGTTGCGCATTTTGGGGCCGTTGCTTCCCCTTTCCGGGAATTACGAATGGCCAGTACCCACATGCAATGGGGAAAATACCTGATATTGTAGGGGAATCATTCCCCAAAATAAGCAAGTTAGTTGTATAATGGGTCAGGAGGTTGTGCAATGGGCGGGCGGCGGAGCCTCAGTTGGCATCCGCGCGAAAAAAGGTAAGATTATAAGAGCCAGCGCCATGCGCTTAACTTCACAGCAGTTGAGGCGCGAACACCCTGGCATCACCTTTTCATCCCACGCCCATTACCCTCCTGCCGATCAACTGCTGTCGTCGATCTTTCGCCTTGACTATCCTCTAATAGTGAAAGGAGACGCCAAACACCCATCGGACAGGACTCGCACCTGGCGGCGGGGCGGGCCCTGGAGCGCCGCATCTCGAACGCAAGAGCCGCGGTCGATTGGACATGCTTGCAGGGAGTGAGCATGACAGCCGCGAGCCGAGCCGGGCGTTATTCCCATTATTAATCGGCAGGCACGCGGGACTGGAACGGGGATATGAGAGCAATTACTGGATGGGCAGGAAGGCGGATCAGCATGTTCAGGCATAAATACTGGGTGCTGGGGGGTGCATCCGCCATTTTACTGTTCCTGGGCGCATTTATTTTCACCAGCCCAACCGTTGCCGAGGCAACGCTCGTCGTCTCGGAGGGAGAAGTCGTCGTTGAGCACGGGACGACGCGCCTGTTCGTCGTGCCTACTCGCGAGCAGCGGACGGTGACGGCAGGTGAGACCCTCGCGCTGAAAGCAGGCGACACCGTCCAGCTCCATCCGGGCGCGACTGCCCAACTGCGGCTGCTCAACGGCAGCACCGTCGATTTATCTGAAGGGGCCTTATTACACATTACCGAGCTTGTCAACACGCGGGAAACCTTCCGCGTGCGCCTGTACCTGTTCGCCGGGCGCACCGTCAACCGCATTGAGCACCTGCTTGACGTAGACGACGCGTTTGTGATCAGCACGCCGTCCTCGACGACCTCCGTGCGCGGCACCGTGTTCGCCGTCGAAGTGCTGTCCGAGGACAGCACCGTGGTCACGGTTGACGAGGGTAGCGTGTTCGTCTCGACCGAGGACGCAGGCGTCGAAGTGCCCGCCGGTTTCAAGCTGCGGGTCGAGGTCGGCCTGCCGCTTGGCCTGCCGGAGCCCAAGCCTGCGTGGGAGCCGCCGCTCATGGCCGAGGTGGACAGCCGCGTCAGCGCGCCTGTGCTGAACACAGTCTCGCCCTGTGAGGCGGACCCCGCCGCCTGTGTGACACCGGCAGCCGATCAGCCGCCCGCCGATCAGCCCGCGCCGGTTGCGGAACAGCCGCAGCCAGCCCGCCAGCAGTCGCAGCGTCCCGCGCCGGTTCTGGCTGCTGCTCAGCCGACCGTGCGGCCAACCGCGACGCTCCCGCCGACGGCGACGCCCAAGCCAACGCTGACGCCGACGCTCCCGCCGACCAATACGTCGGTGCCGACCGCCACGCCGACCAGCGTGCCGACGGTTGCGCCGACGGCCACACAGCCACCACCGACTGATCCACCGCCGCCACCGCCGACGGACCCGCCCACGCCGGAGGAGCCGACTCCCACGGCGACGAACAAGCCGAGCGCCAACGTGACGGAGCCGCCGGCGACAACAACGCCGGAGCCTGAGCCTACCAGCGGCGGTATCGGCGGGAACTGCATCGGCGGGGATTGTGACGACGCCGGGACGCCGGAACTGCCCACCCCCGTCTGTGGGGGACCGGCTGGTGGCGACAATCCGCACTGCCCCCCGCCTGGGGAGCCGTAAGACCTGCGCCATATCGCATGAATAGAACGGGGAGCCTGCATGCACGAGCAGGCTCCCCGCTTTGCTTCCGGCTATCGCCGCGCCGCTGACCCGGTGAAAAACGGCGGCGCAGTGGTATAATCCGGAGAGTTCCACGCAAGTACGTGAGTCCCCTCTAGGGGAAGTGCCACGCCCTGTTATCTGACAGAAGGATACAAGGCCTGGGAGATGCACTCGACGGTGATCTCGTGGGCTTTTTGTTTTGCGTGCTGTGCCGAGTCGGAGGTTTTGCCTGTATGACAGCTAACTGGATCAGCGTTATCGTTGCCGCTGTTTTTGAAGTCTGCTGGGTGATCGGCCTGAAGCATGCCGACAGCTTCCTGGCCTGGCTGGGAACGGCCATCGCGGTCTTTATCAGCTTTTATCTGTTGATAATGGCTGGCAGGAAGCTCCCCGTCGGCACGGTGTACGCCGTATTCGTGGGGCTGGGCACCGCCGGGACGGTGATTTCGGACATCGTGCTCTTCGGCGAGCCATTCAAACCCACAACGCTCCTGTTGATCGCGGTCTTGCTGGCGGGCGTTATCGGGTTGAAGCTCGTCACGGACGACCATGTCGAAGGGAGGGCTGAGGCGTAATGGCCTGGGTGGCTCTTGTCGTCGCCGGTTTATTCGAGATGTTCGGCGTGACGATGATCGGCAAGCTGCACCGGGACCGCAACTGGCAGTCGCTGGTGTTGCTCCTGCTCGGGTTTGGGGCGAGCTTTTTCTTCCTGTCTATCGCCATGCGGACTCTGCCGATGGGCGTAGCCTACGCCATCTGGACCGGGATCGGCGCGTCGGGCGGGGCGGTGCTGGGGATGCTCCTGTACGGCGAGTCGAAAGACTGGCGGCGCGTGGTCTTCATCACGATGGTGTTAGGCGCGGCAGTCGGGCTGAAGCTCGTCTCGTGAGCGGCCTGCCGTCATGAGACCTGGTGCTTGAAATCCCGGATGGCGTACACGTTGATCGGCTCGGCGATGCGGTGGCTCGTCGCCGGGTCGAGCAGCCTGGCCGTGACGCGGTCGGCGGCAACGCGATAAGTCGCCGCGCTGGCGAGGATCTCATCGGGCTGTGCGGCGCGGCTCAGGCGCATGGCGAGGTCCACGGTGTCGCCGAGCGCGGTGTAGGTATAGCGGCTGCCCGTGCCAGTGTAGCCCACGACCGTCTTGCCGGTGGCAACGGCGTACGAGAAGTCGATCAACTGGTGTGGGTGATCGGAAGGCAGCGACTCGTGGTAGGCGCGTACCCGCCGCCGGCATTCCCATGCGGCGCGTGTCGCCAGCACCGGGTGGTTGGGCTGGATGAGCGGCGCGTTGAACACCGCCATGATGCGGTCGCCCGACTGCTGGGTGATCGTGCCTTCGTGCTCGAAGATGGCCTGCACCGCAAAGTCGAGGAAGGTGTTGAGCATCGAGAGCACCTCCTCCGGCGTGTGGCGGGCTGCATAGCCCGAGTAGCCCCGCAGCCGTATGATCAACACCGACGTCTCCTGCAACTGCCCGCCCAGGTTGATCTGCCCCTGGCGTACGGCTTCGAGCGCGGCGTGCGCTACGCGCGGCGTGACACGCGCCTGGAACAGGCTGAGGATCTGCCGTCGCTCGCGGTCCTCCACCCAGAAGCGGTACACGGTGACCATCAGGTAGCTCAGGCCGATGGTCATGAACGGGTAGAAGAGGTCCACCAGCAGTCCCTGATAGTCAAACAGCCAGCTCGCCACGAGGAAATACACCGTGCCGACGATCACGCCTGCGACCAGCCCGACCCAGGGGCGGGTGCTCAGCAGCCCCACGATCACCCCCAGCACCACCATGATCGCGATGCGCAGCGAAAGCGGCGCGAGCTGGATGAACCGGCCCGACCAGATCGTCTCGATGGCGTTGGCGAGGATCTCGACGCCGTACATGGGCCGCCCGTTCTGGCTGACGGCGGTCAGGTAGCGGTCAGGTTCGGCGGTGGCCGTAATGCCGACGAGCACGATCTTGTCGCGGAAGGCCTCGGCGGGGACCTTCCCGTCGAGCACATCCTCGTAGCTGACCATGCGGAAGGTCGTCCTGTCGGGCGAGGCGGGCGGCCCCGCGTAGTGGACGAGCATCTCCGTCCAGGCGTTAACCGGGATTTCCCGCCCGGCGAACAGCTGCTTGCCGTTTGATATCGGCACGCTCTCGATGCTGCCGCTCGCGTCGGTCGCCTCGCCGAGGTAGACCTGGATCGCGGCGAGGGCGAGGTTGGGGTACAGCTCGCCGCCGAGCGACGCGACGAGCGGCAGCCGCCGCACGTAGCCGTCTTCGTCGTGCCGGAAGTTGGTGTGCCCCAGCGCGACGGATGACGCCGCCAGCGAGGGGACGGGCTGCAGGCTGGCCTCAAACTCCAGCGGGCCGCTCTCCCGGTGGAAGGCGTCGCCCTGCCCCAGAATGGGCTGCACGACATTCCCCGCCCGCCGCATGGCCGCTCGCAGGATCTCGTCGTCCTCGGTTGAGGAGACGAACGTGAAGTCCAGCACGATGACATCCGCGCCCGCGTCGCTCAACTTCCGGATCAGGTCGGCGTGTAGCGAGCGGGGCCAGGCGCTCCAGCGTCCGTAGCGCTCCAGCGTCTCATCGGTGATCTCGACGATGGTCACAACATCGCTGACCGGGTACGGCTGGTACAGGATATCCCGCATCTGCGTGTTGGTGCTGGAGAGCAGCCCCAGCATCATCAGCATAACTACCAGCCCCGCGCCGAGCAGGCCGATCGCCGCACGGGACCATGACAGTACGGCGCGGTCCTCAAGGAACTCCTCGCGGATGCGCTCGAACGTACTGCGGAAGCGCACGTCGAGCGGCGTCCAGGCAGGCAGGCCGCCCGCCGCTGCCCGCACCTCTTGCAGCGCTTCGAGCATACGCGCATCGCTGATGCCCCGCTCACGCGAGTCGAGCAGCGCCTGGAAGCCCGTCTCGCTGCGGCCCAGCCCGATCAGGCGGGCGGCCTGCCGTGCGAAGGGGCTTTCCCGCAGCGCGAGGCGGGCCAGCTTGACGTCGCCGTCCCGCGAGAAGGCCACTGGCCGCCAGCGGTCGACGGGCGGCAGCCAGCGCTCCAGCAGTGTCAGAGCATTGCTGCGCATCGCGCTCGCGCCGCCCTGCGCCGCCACGTCGATCAGCGCCTGAACGGCGGCGTCGGAGAGCCGGGCGATCTGAATGACGTCCGGCCCGGCGTCGATCATCTGCGCGAGCGTGCGCTCGACGGCGTCGGGCCGCGACGACAGGATCACGTGCTCGCACACGCGCAGACGCATGGCGGGGTCGTCCGCGTACTGCCACCAGTACTGCTGGTTGTGCCCGTACAGCAGCGCCCCCTGCAGCAAAAACTCTAGCTGACCGTCAGCCAGCGGCGGGGCGGTTTCTACATCGCGATAGGCCGCGTCGATGTAGGCGAACTCGGTCAGCGAGGCGGGGTACGGCGTGCCCGGCTTCCAGCCGTCGCTGCGCTGCACGAGCAGCATCTGGGCGTCGGCGCGGAGCAGGTCGGCCTCTTCCACGGCGGTACGATGCCAGTGGCGGTCAAGCTGCATGTCCTCCACAAGCTCATCGGGGAGGCCGTCGAGCAGCAGTTGGAAGGCCTCACGGGCCGAGTCGGGCCGGTCCTGCGGCTCCGGCGCGGCGAGCACACACAGCCTGACGAGCAGCGACGGCAGCAGGTCGGCGTACGGGTCTATATCGTAGAGCCGGCTCCTAACCGAGCGGGGGTCGGCGGTAATCTCGCCTTCGTCGCTGCGTTCCGGCAGGGTGCCGGTGAGCATTTCATACAGCAGGATGCCCAGACTATAAATGTCAGAGCGCGGCGTGAGTCCCCCTCTGCTGTGCTGCTCCGGCGAGGCGTAGAACGTCGTGCCACGCCCGGTGTGCAGCGGGAGCGTATCCTCGGTGAGCCGCCGGGCCAGCCCGAAGTCGGTGAGGTAGGCGCGGCCTTCCGCATCGAGCAGGATATTGCTCGGCTTGAGGTCTCGATGCACGATGCGCTGGCTGTGCAGGTAGTCGAGCGCGGAGACGATGTCGGCGGCAAGGCAGAGCGTGTGCTGCACGGTCAGCGGCCCCTGCCGCAGCAGGTCGGTCACACTGCCGCCTGTCGCGTAGCGCATCGTAAAGTAGTAGAACTCGCTGGACGTGCCGAAGCGGTACAGCGGCAGGATGTTCGGGTGGCTGAAGCTGGCGATGAGGTGCACCTGCCGCTCGAAGTCGGCGGAGATCAGCGCGGGCTGCGTGCCCGCCGTGGGGATCAGCTTCACCGCGACGACGCGCTGCCTGGTCTGGTCCCAGCCGGACCACACGGCGGCTTCTCCGCCCCGCCCGAGTTCTTCCAGCAGGACGAAATCTTCCATCTGGTAACCGGCTCGCAAGGACTGCCTGGCGACCATGCTCAAGCTGCTCCCTAAGCCACGAAGTCAAGTCAGCGGTGTGCGCAGGTGTTGCACTCGGCATGAGTTTAGCAGGAGCGGGGCATTTTGGAAAAAGGCGGGGCGGGGTAAGGAGCAAAGCCACCGCGACGTGCAAGACGCTTCTAGCGTTTTGCCTGGCAGGTTCCGCATCGCGAAACCGACACAAACGTACGCACTGCCGTATGTTATTCGTACACCAGCACCTCGGCGACGCTCATGCGCGAGGCCCGGTACGCGGGCACGAAGCTCGCGAGGATGCACAGCACAACCGTCACGCCGAGCCAGATCAGCCCGCCGTCCGTCGAGAACGTGTAGCGCAGCGGCGTCCCCAGGAAAGCCATGCCGATCATGTCGCTGAGCGGGCGGCTGACCGGCAGCGCCAGCGCGAAGCCCAGCGCCCAGCTAATCACCCCGATGATCACGGCCTCGGCCATGACGATGCCCCGGATGGTAGCCCCCGTCGCGCCAATGGCGCGCATGACGCCCAGCTCGCGCGTGCGCTCCAGCACGTTGATCGCCACCGTGCCGGTCAGCCCCAGCCCGCCGACGAGCGTCAGCAGCGCCACCATGATCAGCAGCACCACAAGCAGGATGTTGAACTGGTACTGGATCTGCGAGATGGCGGTATCGAACGTGAAAGTGCTTGCGCCGATCATGCCCGCCCGCCGCATGTGCATCCCGACCTCCTCCGCGATGGCGGCGCGGTAGGCAGGTGTGTCCTCCCGCGTTTCGATCAGCACGCGGTCGACGGTGCGGGGTTCGTTGATCGTCGTGGCGAGGTAGGGCTGGTTGGTGTAGGCCAGCGGGCCGACCAGCAGCGCCTGCGCGATGCCGACCACGCGGAAGGGCCGGTCGCGCCCTTTGAGGCGCAGCACGAGGTCGTCGCCCACGCGGATGTCCGGCTCCTGCTCCAGGTACCCGGTATTGATCACAATTGCGTTCCCGTCATCCGGGCGGAGCCACCGCCCCTCGACCATGATCGGCGTGATCATGTCCGTCTCGGCGGGCACGTCGTAGATCGTCAGCCAGAAGCCCTCGCTGCCGTCGGGCCGGACGCGATACCCGCCCGCGCTCCTCCAGCTTTCCACCGCTGTGATCCCCTCGATGCGCCAGACCTCCCGCTCGACGCGCCGCCGGTCGTAGGAGCCGCCCAGCTCCAGCGTCACGTCGTAATCCCAGTAGGCGAGCGCATCCTGCAGGGTCAGCGTCATCGAGTCGCGCACGCTGAACACCGATACGAAGATCGCCCCGGCCAGCGTCAGTGTGAACAGCGTCAGCGTCAGCCGCCCGGTGCGCCGGAAGGTGTTGCCCAGCGAGATCAGGAACGGGCGCGGCAGGAAGGTCAGCCGCGCGAAAATGCGCGGCAGCAGCGCGGTTTCGCTCCCCGGCGAGCCGATGCCGTAGTCGTTGATGGCCTCGCGCACCGTCACCCGCGTGCCAGCGATGATCGGGTACAGCCCGGCGATGACCGGCACGATCAGCGCGACGAGCACCTGTATCGCCAGCACTTCAGGCAGCAGGTCAAAACTCACGATGTCAAAGTTCACCGTGTCCACCACGAACGTGGTCAGCCAGCGCGCGCCGACCACGCCCAGCGGCAGCGCGATCACCAGCGCCAGCACCCCGAACACCAGTACCAGCGAGAAGTACATCCGCACGACCTGCCCGTCGCGCGCACCGAACGCCTTCATAATGCCGATCTGGCGCTTGTGGCGGGCGAGGATCGCCGTGATGACGTTGACGATCAGGAAGCTGCTCAACACGAGTGCGAACACGCTCATCGCGGCAAGCACCAGCGTCAGCGCCTCGATGGTCGAGGCGGCGGGGTGCTTGCCCGGCTCGGCGATGTAATCCCAGTACACGGAGACGCCCTCACGGGCCAGCCGCTCGCGCACGGCCTGCGCCGCCCGGCGGTTGTGCTCCTGGCTGGAAGCCGTGCCCGTGAAGGTGAGGAACAGCTCGTTGTAGCCGTCCGGCAGGCCCATCCACTGCACGGCCCGTGCGTTCAGGTAGCCGGTCGCCTCGTTGTAGAATGCGGCGTCGGTGCGCCCCATGTCGTGCGCCACGCCGACCACGCGCAGGGCGTACTGCCGCCCGAGCGGCGTCTCGACGAGCACCTCGTCACCGAGGGACACCCCCGCGAAGTCGAGCGACGAGCGCTCCATCACAATCTCGTCGCGCCGTTCCGGCCAGGCCCCGGCCTCAAGCGTGATGATGTCAAGCTGCTGGTTGGTGTAGTCGGGCAGGACGACCAGCGAGATGTCCACCCAGTCGTCTGCGCCGCTGGCACGCAACTTGCCGTACACCGAGCGGCGAGGCGCGGCCTCGGCAACCTCCGGCATGCGGCGGACGACGCTCAACAGCGCGTTGTCAACCCTGTCCATGTACAGCACCGCATCGGACGGGTTTCGCTCGGCATAAGTTGCGGCGAGGTCGCGGGTGATAATGATGCGGGTCGTGACAATCGTGCCGATGGCGAACACGCCCACGGCGATTGAGAGGATAACGAGCAGCGTGCGGGCCTTGTTCAGCCACAGGTCGCTCAGGATTTTCTGCCAGCGAGGGCTCAGCATAACGTTGTTCTCCAGATGGCGCGTGCGAGGTCGGCCACGCTGCTAGCCGGCGATCTGCCCGTCTGCGATGGTGATGGTGTGGTCGGCGCGCTGTGCGATGTCATTATCATGCGTCACGATGAGAACGGTCTTCCCCTGGTCGATGAGGTGGAGGAAAAGCTGGAAGACCTGCTCTGCCGTCTGTGAGTCCAGGTTGCCGGTCGGCTCGTCCGCCACGAGGATCGGCGGGTCGTTGGCGAGCGCCCGTGCGATGGCGACGCGCTGCTGCTGGCCGCCGGAGAGCGCGGTCGGCAGCTTGCCCGCCTGGTCGCGCACGCCGACAAGGTCGAGCAGCTCCAGCGCGCGCCGCTGCCGCTCGCGCGGGGAGTACATGCCGCAAAAGTCCATCGGCAGCATGACGTTGGCAAGGCAGGTCAGGGTGGGGAGAAGCTGGTAGAACTGGAACACTACGCCGATCTGCTGCCCGCGCCAGCGGGCCATCTGCCGCTCCTTGAGCGTGTGCACCGCCGTATCCCCGACATAGATCTCGCCGGAGGTCGGGCGGTCGATGCCGGTGATCATGTTGATCAGCGTGGACTTGCCGCTGCCCGACTTGCCGATCACCGCGACGAACTCCCCCGCGTCAACGCTCAGGCTGACGCCCTTCAGCGCCTGGAACTCGCCTGCCCGGCTCCTGTATACCTTGACGACATCACGAAGCTCGATGAGGTGGGTGTTGCCATGCCGATACGTGCCGTTCTCGCCCAGCGCGGCGGCTGCGGCGCTCTTACCTGTCAGCAGGCCCACAGATAACTCCTCGTTTGAATGGTCGATAACCATGAGTGATCAGAGCCAAAGGATTCCGCCCGTCCGGCGGGAGTAGAAGACATGCTCAATGGTCGGGATGCACCGCACCGCCCGATCAAGGCTGGGGAGGCATGGGAGCGGGAGGCGGCCTTGAAGGGGAGCCGTTATCGGAACGGGGGTGCTGGAGCCGGCCCGGCAGCAGCCCGTGCTGCCAGCTAGCCAAATGGTAAACACTTCTGTCATTCGGGTCAAGCCGCTGCCACTTACGTATCGCCGCAGCGGTGCACCCACCGCCGGGTCTGTGAAACTGGGCCTGTCAGCCCGTCAAACACCTCCTGGCTGCTGTTTGTGAAATTTTCATAAATTTAGGATTAAACATCTCTGAAAACCGTTCAGGAGGCGCGTGCAACCTTTGACTTTTTATCCCAGAAATGGGAGGATATAACAAAATCGTATCTATGTAAAGGCATTTGTAGAGAGTACTTTTTCATAGGCGCGCCGCGCCGGCATACCTGCTGCTGAGGTGACGACAACCAGGAATCATCCGGATTTTGTAGCATTGTAATAAGCCTCCGTTGTCGCCTCCTCCAATCTTAACCGCATTTTGCTGCTCACAGGCGTTCAAAAAGCCGGCCCTGGTCGGGCGCTTGTTCTGTCTGTCGAGCTTATTACATGTATACTTTCGAAACTATATTTCTGTGGCTAATACACACTGAGTCCGGGCATGGGCCGCCGGTCGCTACTTCTCTGACCACGCATTCGCACGCTCATCCTGCGGCAGAGCACCCGCCCCGAGAGGCGGCAGGCCATACACTTTATGACTCTCCCGCAGCCTGTCCAACCCGGGGCGACTGCCCTGCCGACGACAAGGAGGCATGACTAACTGACTCGCCAACTGCATACGTCGTAGCTCCCCAGCAAAACCTTTATCTCTGCATTTATGGCGCGCTCGTATTGTTTTCGCAGGGGAGAAACCCATGGACTTATTGGCTGTTGTGTGCCCACCTGTCACGCCGACGACGAACACCGGGACTTCCTACGGGCGATATGATGGCAAACTGTCCGCCCGGCCCCACCCGCTGGCGGCAGCATACCCCTGTTGCGGCCCCCTCACTTCCCTCAGGGCGGAAGGAGGGCTGCATGGCTGCGCCTTCGCCCCGGCTCAGGGGCGCGCGCGTCCGAGCCTGCCGGCTTCCACTGCCCGGACGGGCGCTGGCCTGATCCATCCTGCTGGTTTGACCGGGAAAGCACGAGCCCACCTTGAGGCTGCTTGAAAGGCGTCATCCTTATGCACACTCAGTTAGTGACAGAAGGCAAGACACTCACTCCACTCAGCATCACCAGGGACATTGTCGCCGAGTACCCGCTCACGCACGGGCAGCAGGCGCTGTGGTTCCTGAACAAGCTGACCCCGGAGAGCGTCGCGTACAACATCGCCCAACTGGTGCGCGTGCGCTCGCCGCTTGTCGAGGACAAGGCCCGGCTGGCCCTGAGCCGCCTGGCGGAGCGCCACCCCGTGCTGCGCACGACCTTCGCCGAGGTGGACGGGAAGCCGGTCCAGCGCGTGCACCGGCGGCTTAACCCGGAGCTGGAGTTCGTCGATGCCGCAAACTGGGATGATGCTCAGATCCGCAAGCAGCTTGAGGAAGCGACGTTCCGCCCCTTCAACCTGGAGACCGGCCCGCTGCTGCGGATCACGGTGCTCCGCCGGGCGGACGATGACTACCTGCTGCACATGGTCATCCACCACATCATCGCCGATATGTGGTCGCTGGCGCTGATCCTGAACGATCTGCCCGCCCTGTACGGCGAGGTGCTCACCGGCGAGCCGTCGGGCCTGAAGCCACCCCGCCGCACCTACGAGGAGCATGTTTACGCCGAGGCGGAGATGCTTGCCGGGCCGAAGGGGGAGGCTCTGTGGGCCTTCTGGAGCAAACAGCTTGCCGGGGAACTGCCGGTTCTGGAACTGCCGACTGACCGCCCGCGCCCGCCGGTCCGCACCGATAAGGGGGGCGCGGCCTACGCGCGCCTCGGCGTCGAGCAGGCGGATCGCCTGCGGAAGATCGCCAGAGATGCGGGCACGACGCTGCACGACCTGATGCTCGCCGCCTTCCATGTGCTGCTGCACCGCTACAGCGGGCAGGACGACATTATCGTCGGGCTGCCGAAGGCCGCCCGCACGCGGGACACCGCTCGTACGCTGGGCTATTTTGTGAACACGATTCCGCTGCGCGCCAACCTCTCTGGCAACCCGACCTTCACGGCATTTCTGGCGCAGGTGTCGGACACCGTCAAGCAGTGCTTCGCGCATGATGCGTTCCCCTTCTCGCTGATGGTCGAGCAGCTCCAGCCCGAGCGCACGATCAACGTCTCGCCCATCTTCCAGGTGGCGTTCGCCTGGCAGAAGACCACCCGGCTTGTCGACCCGGAGAAGATAGCGAGCTTCGCGCTGGGCGAGGAGGGCGCGGGCGTGCAGATGGGCCCGATGCTCGTTGAGTCGGCGGTGATGCCCTTCCGCACCTCGCCGTTTGACATGACGCTGTGGATCGCCGAGGCGGGCGATGACCTCGGCGCGACGCTGGAGTACAGCCACGACCTGTTCGAGCATGAAACCGCCAGCCGCATGCTTGGCCACTACGAGCAGCTTCTGAAGGGCATTGCCGAGAACGCCGACCGGCCCATTTCCGACCTGCCGCTGCTGACAGAGCGCGAGCGCCGGCAGATCCTCGTCGAGTGGAACGAAACGGAATCCGTCTGCGAGCCGTTCAAGTTCGCGCACGTGCTGTTCGAGGAGCAGGCGGCACGCACGCCGGACGCGGTCGCCGTGGTGCTGGGGGATGAGCAGGTAACATATGCCGAGCTCAACCGCCGCGCGAACCAGCTTGCGCACGCCCTCAAGACGCGCGGCGTCGAGCCGGGGGTGCTCGTGGGCGTCGGCATGGAGCGCTCGATCGACATGGTCGTCGGGCTGCTTGGCGTGCTGAAGGCGGGCGGCGTCTACCTGCCGCTCGACCCGGCCTACCCCGCCGAGCGCATCGCCTTCATGCTGGAGGACGCCGGAGCGCCCATCCTGCTGACGCAGGCCGCGCTCGCCGATCTCGCCCCGGCCTTCAAGGGGCAGGTGTTGCGCCTGGATACCGACCGGGCGACCATCGAGCGCGAACCGACCTCCAACCCGGTTGTGAACCTCTCGCCGGACGACCCGGCTTATGTGATCTACACCTCCGGCTCGACGGGGCAGCCGAAGGGCGTGGTCATCTCGCAGGAGTCGCTTACCAATCACTGCCGTGACATGCAGCGCGCCTACGATCTGACCGCCGAGGATCGCGTGCTCCAGTTCGCGTCGATCAACTTCGATCCCTCGCTGGAGCAGATCCTGCCGACCCTGTTCGCCGGGGCACGGCTGGTGCTGCGCGGGCAGGACCTGTGGACGCCGCAGGCGTTCGGAGAGTTCGTCGCCGAGAGCGGGCTGACGGTCATCAACCTGCCACCGTCCTACTGGCATCAGGTCGTGACGGCCTGGGCGAACGCGGGCGAGAGTTTGCCCGCCAACCGGCTGCGGCTGGTCATCATCGGCGGCGACGTGCTCCAGCCTGAGACGCTCCGCCTGTGGTGGCAGACGCCGATGAGGCGCGTGCGCCTGCTCAACGCCTACGGCCCGACGGAGACGACCATCACCTCGACGACGTTCGACGTGACCGCCTGCGGCGAGAAGGCGCTCTCACTGCGCCGCATGCCGATTGGCCGCCCCACCCCGGGCCGCCGGCTCTACGTGCTGGACCGCTACGGCAAGCCTGTGCCGGTCGGTGTGCCGGGCGAGCTTTACATCGGCGGCTCGCGCGTTGCGCTCTCCTACCTGTACCGGCCCAAGCTGACCGCCGAGAAGTTCATCCCCGACCCGTTCTCGGGCGAGCCGGGCGCGCGAATGTACCGCACCGGCGACCTCGTCCGCTACCTGCCGGACGGCAACCTTGAGTTCCTGGGGCGGGTGGATCACCAGGTCAAGGTGCGCGGGTTCCGCGAGGAGCTGGGCGAGATCGAGGCCGTGCTGACCGCCCACCCCCGCGTCCGTGAGGCGGTGGTCGCGGTGCGCGAGAACGCGCCCGGCGACCGCCAGCTTGCGGCCTACATCGTCCCGGTGCGCGGCGCGCAGCTTACGGGCGACGATCTGCGCGAGTACCTGCTCGCGAAGCTGCCCGGCTACATGGTCCCTGCCGCGTTTGTCACGCTGGACGAGCTTCCGCTTGGGCCGAGCGGCAAGGTGGACCGCAGGGCGCTGCCCGTGCCCAACGGCAGCCACCACTGGGCGCAGCAGAAGTTCACCGCGCCGCGCACGCCCCTGGAGCACGAACTGGCGCAGATGTGGGCCGATGTGCTTGGTGTGGAACAGGTGGGGATCCATACTAGCTTCTTCGATCTCGGCGGGCACTCGCTGCTGGCGACGCAGCTCATCGCCTGCGTGGAGGAGTGCTTTCACATTGACCTGCCGGTGCGCCGCCTGTTTGAGCGTCCGACGGTAGCCGGGCTTGCCGAGGTGATCACGCAGCGCATGGCCGAAGACGAGGCTGACGACGAGCTTGAAGCCCTGCTTCGCGAGCTTGAGGCCCTACCGGAAGAAGAAGTCAAGCACCTGTTGTTCAACTAGCCTCCCCTTCGACTCGGAGCATCACAGGAGCTTTGTATGAGCGAACTGTCCCGGCGTATTAGCGAGCTTTCGCCGGAGAAGCAGGCCCTTCTGGTGCAGTTGCTGCGTGAAAGACGAGCGCAGGCCGCGTCCAACCAGATCATCCCCCGCCGGGCGGACCCCGGCGCGTATCCGCTGTCGTTCGCGCAGCAGCGGCTCTGGTTCCTTGACCAGTTTGCACCGGGGAGCCCGCTCTACAATATCGCGGCGGCAGTCCGGCTGACCGGCCCGCTGAACGTCGGCGTCCTTGAGGAAAGCCTGACGCACATTGTGCGCCGCCATGAGACGATGCGGGCGACCTTCAAGGAATGCGGCGGAGAGCCGGTGCAGGTTATCCTGCCCGAGCTTAGCGTGACGCTGCCCATCACCGATCTGCAGGGGCTGCCCGCCGCCGAGCAGTCGGCGGAGGTCGAGCGGCTGGCGGCGGAGGAGGCGCAGACGCCCTTCGACCTCGCACGCGGTCCGCTGATCCGCGGCAGGCTGCTCCGGCTGCAGCCCGACGAGCATGTCTTCCTGCTGACCGTGCACCACATCATCTATGACGGCTGGTCGACGGGCGTGATGCTGAAAGAGCTTGTCACCCTGTACGACGCGCTTCTGCATGGCAGGGCCCCGCTGCTGCCCGCGCTGCCCATCCAGTACGCCGACTTCGCCGCGTGGCAGCGGGAGTGGCTCCAGGGCGATGTGCTCGAAAAGCAGGTCGAGTACTGGCGCAAGCAGCTTGCCGGTGCGCCGCCACTCCTCGAACTGCCGCTCGACTACCCGCGCCCGGCGGTGCAGACGCACGACGGGGCGCACTACACGTTCGAACTGCCGCTCGGGCTTGTGGAGAAGCTCAACGCCCTGGCGCGCGAGCACGACGCGACGCTGTTTATGACGCTGCTCGCGGCGTGGCAGGTAGTGCTCTCACGCTACAGCGGGCAGACGGACATCCTCGTCGGCACGCCCATCGCGGGCCGCCGCCGCAGCCAGCTTGAGAAGCTCATCGGCTTTTTTGTGAACACCCTCGTCATGCGGGCCGACCTCTCCGGCGGGCCGACCTTCTCCGAGGCGCTCCGACGCGTGCGAGAGACTGCACTCGGGGCCTTCGCGCACCAGGACCTGCCCTTTGAGATGCTCGTCGAGAAGCTCCAGCCCGAGCGTGAGATGAGCCACACGCCTTTCTTCCAGGTGCTGTTTGACCTGGGCCGGGCAAGCTGGGAGAACGTCCGGCTGGGCGACCTGGAGATGCGCGTCATGGAGGTGGAGACGCGCATGGCCAAGTTCGACCTCTCGCTGCTGATGCTGGAGCACACCGGGGGCATCAAGGCAACGCTGGAATACAACACGAACCTGTTCGCGCCGCAGACCATCGAGCGGATGGCGGGGCACATCACCACGCTGCTTGAGGCGGTCGCCGAGGCCCCTGATACGCGCATCACGGAACTGCCGCTGCTGACGGAGGCCGAGCGGCGGCAGATTCTGGTGGAGTGGAACGATACCGCCGCCCCCTACGACCGCGAGCGCTGCCTGCACGAGTCGTTCGAGGCGCTGGCGGCGCAGCACCCCGACGCCGAGGCGGTTGTATACGGTGAGAAGGTGCTGACCTTCGGCGAGTTGAACCGCCGGGCGAACCAGCTTGCCCGCCACCTGCGGGCACGTGGGGCCGGGCCGGAAAAGCTCGTCGGGCTGACGGTTGAGCGCTCGGCGGAGATGGTTGTGGCGCTGCTCGGCATCCTGAAGGCGGGCGCGGCCTACCTGCCGCTTGACCCGTCCTACCCGCGCGACCGGCTGGCGTTCATGCTGAAGGATGCGGGCGCGCCGGTGCTGGTTACCCGCTCGCACCTGCGCGATCACCTGCCAGCCGCCGGGCTGGAGGTCGTGTGTCTGGACACCGACTGGCCGGAGATCGAGCAGCACGACGGCGAGAACTTCGACAGCGGCGCAACGCCGGAGAACCTCGCCTACGTGATCTATACGTCCGGCTCGACGGGCCAGCCCAAGGGCGTGATGATCGAGCACCGCTCGGTGCAGAACCTGGCCGCCGCGCTGGACGCGATGATCTACCGCTACCTGCCGCAGCGGCGGCTGCGCATCAGCCTGAACGCGCCGCTCTCGTTCGACGCCTCGGTGCAGCAGCTTGTCATGATGCTCACACGCGGGCACACGCTCGTGATCGTCCCGCAAGAGGTCCGCGCCGACGGCCCGGCGCTGCTGCGCTTTATCCGCGAGCAGCGGATTGAACTGGTCGATTGTGTGCCGTCGCAACTTCAACTGCTGCTGGCAGCAGGGCTACTCTCGGATGGCGGGTCCGCACCGCTGGCGATGCTGCCCGGCGGCGAGGCCATTGACCCGGCGATGTGGCAGGCGCTGCGCGAGGCACCCTCGACCGAGTTCTTTAATATGTACGGACCGACCGAGTGCACGGTCGACTCGACGATTGGCCGCGTGAAGACGAGCGGCGAGCGCCCGACGATTGGTCGCCCCGTCACCAACGCGCGGCTGTATGTGCTGGACGGGCGCGGGCAGCCGGTGCCGGTCGGCGTGCCCGGTGAGCTTTACATCGGCGGGGCGGGGGTAGCGCGCGGCTTCCTCAACCGGCCCGACCTCACCGCCGAGCGCTTCCTGCTCGACCCGTTCTCAGATGAGCCGGGCGCGCGGATGTACAAAACCGGCGACCTCGTCCGCTACCTGCCGGATGGCAATGTCGAGTTCCTGGGGCGCACCGACCATCAGGTGAAGCTGCGCGGCTTCCGCATGGAGCTGGGCGAAATCGAGGCGGGGCTGAAGGCTCACCCCGCCGTGGCGGATGCCGCCGTGCTGGTGCGGGAGGATCGCCCCGGCGATGCGCGGCTCGTCGGCTACGTCGTGCCGGAGGCGGGCGCTGCCCCGACCGTGGACGACCTGCGAACCTTCCTCGGGCGGACGCTGCCCGAGTACATGGTCCCGGCGCTGTACGTGTTCCTCGAGGCGATGCCGCTCACGCCGAACGGCAAGGTGGATCGCAGGGCGCTGCCCGCGCCGGACTGGGCGGGCGAGGCGGCAGACGAGTACGTCGCACCGCGCACCCCGACCGAAGAAGTGCTGGCAGGGCTGTTCGCGGCGGTGCTGCGCGTGGAGCGGGTCGGCGCGACGAGCGACTTCTTCGCGCTGGGCGGGCACTCGCTGCTGGCGACCCAGCTTGTCTCCCGCGTGCGCGAGGCGTTTAACGTAGACCTGCCGCTGCGGACGCTGTTCCAGCACAGCACGGTTGAGCGGCTGGCGAAGGAGATCGAGCAGCTTCAGCGGGCCGCCGTCGGGCCCGATGCGCCGCCCATCGAGCGCATCCCGCGGGAGGGCAACCTGCCGCTGTCGTTTGCGCAGCAGCGGCTCTGGTTCCTTGACCAGTTCGAGCCGGAAAGCCCGGCGTACAACGTCCCGGTTGCCGTGCGGCTCGAAGGCGCGGTGGATGCCGAACTGCTTGAGCGCTGCCTGAACGAGATCGTGCAGCGTCACGAGTCGCTGCGCACCATCTTCCCGACGATCAACGGGCGGCCAGGGCAGGTCATCGCGCCGAAGCTCACCCTGCCGCTGCGCGTCGTCAGCCTGGCGCATCTCCCCGAGGCCGAGCGCGAGAAGGAGGCCCGCCGCCTTGCCGAGCAGGAGGCTCAGCGCCCGTTCAGCCTGGCGCATGGCCCGCTGCTGCGCGCGCGGCTCTTCCGGCTGGCTGAGGACGAGCACATCCTCATGCTCGTCATGCACCACATCATCTCCGACGGCTGGTCGTCGGCGGTCATGGTCGAGGAACTGGTGCGGCTGTATGAGGCGTTCGGTGCGGGCAAGCCCTCGCCGCTGCCCGACCTGCCCATCCAGTACGTTGATTACGCCCACTGGCAGCGCAAGTGGCTGAAGGGCGACGTGCTGGAGCGGCAGCTTGATTACTGGCGCAAGCAGCTTGCAGGCGCGCCGCCGCTTTTGGAACTGCCCACCGACCGCCCGCGCCCGGCCACGCAGACCAATCACGGCAGCTACCGGCCTGTCAGCCTGCCGCCTGCGCTCGTCCGGCGAGTGCGCGAGTTGAGCCGCCGGGAGGGTGTCACGCCGTTCATGACGCTGCTGGCCGCCTTCCAGACGCTGCTCTCGCGCTATAGCGGGCAGGATGACATCAGCGTCGGCACGCCGATTGCGGGCCGGGGCCGCGTCGAGGTGGAGGGGCTGGTCGGGCTGTTCGTGAACACGCTCGTCATGCGGACCGACCTCTCCGGCGAGCCGAGCTTCCGCGACCTGCTCAAGCGGGTGCGCGAGGTGGCGCTTGGCGCGTACGCCCATCAGGACGTGCCTTTCGAGATGCTGGTGGACGAGCTTCAGCCGCAGCGTGACATGAGCCGCACGCCGCTCTTCCAGGTGATGTTCGCCATGCAGCGCTCGCCGCTGGCCGAGCACCAGCTTGACGGCGTGCGCTTCAGCCCCGTGCTGATCGACAACGGCACGGCCACCTTCGACCTGACGCTCTCGCTCGTCGAGGATGGCGACGACGTGAGCGGCATGATGGAGTATAACAGCGACCTCTTCGAGCCCGAGACGGTGGACCGGATGATCGGGCACTTCGTGACGCTGCTTGAAGCGGCGGTTGCGGACCCCGACACGCGCATCGTTGACCTGCCACTGCTGACGAAGGCCGAGCGCGAGCAGATCCTTGTCGAGTGGAACGATACCACCGCTCTGCTGCCCGACCTCTGCCTGCACCAGTTCGTCGAGCGGCAGGCGCTTGAGCGCCCGAACGCCCCCGCCGTGATCGACGCGGAGACGGTCGTCTCCTACGCCGAACTGAACGCCCGCGCCAACAAACTCGCCCATGCGCTGCGTAAGCGCGGCGTCGGGCCGGAGACGATTGTCGGGCTGTCCGTCGAGCGCTCGGTGGACATGTTCGTTGGGCTGCTGGGCGTGCTCAAGGCGGGCGGGGCCTACCTGCCGCTTGATCCAGCCTACCCCGCCGACCGGCTGGCCTTCATGATCGAGGACTCCGGTATCCGGCTGCTGCTGACGCAGTCGCACCTGCTTAAAAAGCTGGCGGTGCGCCCGCCCGAGGTGCTCTGCCTCGACGCGGACTGGCCAAGCATCGAGCCGGAGTGCGCGGAGAACCCCGCGAGCGGTGTCACGCCCCGCAACCTGGCCTACGTGATCTACACCTCCGGTTCGACGGGCAGGCCGAAAGGCGTGATGGTCGAGCACCGCTCGGTTGTCAACCACAACCTGAGCATGGTCCGCCGCTTCGGGCTGAGGCCGGACGACCGCGTGCTCCAGTTCGCCACGATCAACTTCGACGCGGCGCTGGAGGAGATCTTCCCGACCTGGTGGGCGGGCGGCGCGCTGGTGCTGATGCCGGCGGGGGCGCTGGGCAGCGGCGAGGAGCTTGAGCGGCTGGTCGAGCAGGCCGGGCTGACGGTGCTGAACCTGCCGACCGCCTACTGGCACGAGTGGGTCACCAGCCTGGCGCTGCGCGGCGCGGAGCCGCCCGCCAGCCTGCGGCTTGTGGTCGTGGGCGGGGAGAAGGTGCTCGCCGAGCGCTACGCCCGCTGGCGGGAGATCGTCGGGGAGCGGGTGCGCTGGATCAACACCTACGGCCCGACCGAGGGCACGATTGTCGCCAGCACCTTCGAGCCGGATGGCCCGGTTGAGGGCGAGATCCCGATTGGCCGCCCCATCGACAACGTGCGGCTGTACATCCTCGACGCGCACGGGGAGCCGGTTTCGGTCGGCGTTCCGGGTGAACTGCACATCGGCGGGGTGGCGGTGGCGCGCGGCTACCTCAACCGCCCCGACCTCACCGCCGAGCGCTTCCTGCCCGACCCGTTCTCGAACGAGCCGGGGGCAAGGATGTACCGCACCGGTGACCTGTGCCGCTGGTTGCCCGACGGCAACATCGAGTATGTGGGTCGCACCGACCATCAGGTGAAGGTGCGCGGCTACCGCATCGAACTGGGCGAGATTGAAGCCGTGCTTGCCCAGCACCCGGCGGTCGCGGAGAACGTCGTTGTGGCGCGCGAGGATCAGGCGGGCCGCAAGCAGCTCGTCGCCTACGTGGTCACAGGGACGCGCGAGCAGCCCGGCGTGCTGGAACTGCGCAACCATCTCGCGGCCAGCCTGCCCGATTACATGGTTCCGGCGCAGGTCGTGTTCCTCGATGCCCTGCCGCTCACGCCGAACGGCAAGGTAGACCGGGCGGCGCTGCCCGCCCCGTCGGGCGAGCGGCCTGAGTTGGAGAGCGAGTTCGTCGCCGCGCGTGACGAGGTCGAGCAGCAGCTTGCCAGAATTTGGGCCGACGTGCTCGGCCTGGAGAAGGTCGGGGTGCACGACAACTTCTTCGAGCTGGGCGGGGACTCGATCCTGTCCATCCAGGTCATTGCCCGCGCCAACCAGGCGGGGCTAAGGTTGAGCCCGAGGCAGTTGTTCCAGCATCCGACGGTTGCAGGGCTGGCGTCGGTGGCGGGGCGGGGTCCGGCGGTGCAGGCGGAGCAGGGGCTGGTAGAAGGGCCGGTGCCGCTGACGCCCATCCAGCGCTGGTTCTTCGAGCAGGAGATACCCAACCGCCATCACTGGAACCAGTCGCTATTGCTGGAGGTGACCGAGCCACTTGACCCGGTGCTGATCCGCCGCACAGTGGCGGCGCTTGTGCAGCACCACGACGCGCTGCGGCTGCGCTTCCGCCAGGGCCCGGTCGGCTGGGAGCAGGTCAACGCGGGGGTCGAGGGCGAGACGCCCTTCGTTTACTACGACCTCGCCCGGCACGATGACGACGAGATGCGGGCGTTCATCGAGATCAAGTCGGCGGAGCTTCAGGAATCGCTCGACATCGAGGAAGGCCCGCTGCTGCGGGTAGCCTACTTCGACGCCGGGCCGGAGCGCAGCGGGCGGCTGCTGTTCGTGGTCCACCACCTCGCGGTGGATGGCGTCTCGTGGCGGGTGCTGCTGGAGGACTTCCAGACGGCATATGAGCAGGGCCGTCTCGTTGAGGCCATTGTCCTGCCGCCCAAGACCACGTCTTTCAAGCAGTGGGCGGAGCGGCTTGTCGATTACGCGCAGACCGAAACGGTGCGCGCCGAGGCGCAGTACTGGCTGGACCTCGGCGCGGAGGTAGGTGCCGCGCTGCCCGTCGACCACGAGACGGACACGCCCATCGAGGTCGAGATGCAGACGCTCACCGTCGAGTTCGACCGGGCAGAAACCGAGGCGCTGCTGCGCGACGTGCCGGGCGCGTATGGCACCGAGATCAACGAGGCGCTGCTCACGGCGCTCGTCCTGGCGGCCCACCGCCAGCACGGCCTGAACAGCCTGCTCATCGACCTCGAAGGGCACGGGCGGGAGGATCTGTTCGAGGATGTGGACCTCTCGCGGACGGTGGGCTGGTTTACGACGGTCTACCCAGTGCGTCTGGAGATCCCCGGCGATGGCGACATCGGCGAGAGCCTGAAGGCGGTCAAGGAGCAGGTGCGGCGGGTTCCCGGTCGCGGCATCGGCTACGGGCTGCTGCGCTATCTCAGCGAAGACGACCGCCTGCGGCAGCAACTTGCGGCGCTTCCGCAGGCGAGGGTGTCCTTCAACTACCTGGGGCAGTTCGATCAGCTACTGGCCGAAAAACCGCTCTTCTCGCTGGCGGCGGAATCCGCCGGCCCGCCTCGCAGCCCGCAGGGTGAAGTGGCGCACGTGCTGAGCATCGACGGCGGCATCTACGGGGGCCGCCTGCGGCTGGACTGGAGCTACAGTACCACCGCCTTCGAGTACGAGACAATCCGGCGGCTGACCGAGGCGTACGCGGCGGCGCTGCGAGACATCATCTCGCACTGCCAGTCGGGGGCAGCCGTGGGGTACACCCCCTCCGACTTCCCCGATGTCGACCTGAGCCAGGAGGAGATCGACGCGCTGCTGCTTGAGATCGGCGGGGGTTTCTAGGGCGCTCTCGCCGAGCGGTTTCCCGAATGGGATGAGAAAGAGGCCTGAAGTCAGCGGGTGACGCCCGGTTTTGCCGGGGCGCGCCCGATCAAGAAACTGGAGCGGTTCTACTCACGAACAGACAGGCGGAATTTGATGAGTAAGCGAAACATCGAAGCGGTTTATGAGCTTTCGCCCATGCAGCAGGGGATGCTCTTTGAGAGTATCTACCGGCCCGAGTCCGGCGTGTATGTCGAGCAGATGTACGGCACGCTGCGCGGCGACCTGGACGTAGAGGCGTTCAGGCGGGCATGGCAGGCTGTGCTCGACCGGCACACCATCCTGCGGACCTCGTTCGCCTGGAAGAAGCTCGACCGGGTGCTGCAGGTTGTGCAGCGGCAGGTGGAACTGCCCTTCACGGCGGAGGACTGGCGCGTGCTCTCCCCGGCGGAACAGGCCGCGCGGCTCGATGCGCAGCTAAACGAGGAGCGCCGCCGGGGTTTCAACCTGGCACAGGCCCCGCTCATGCGAGTGGCGTTGCTGCACACCGCTGACGACGCTTATACATTCGTATGGTCGCACCACCACATCCTGCTCGACGGGTGGTCGCTGCCGCTGCTCCTGAAAGAAGTTTTCGCCTATTACGAGGCCTTCTCCCGGGGCCAGACCCTCGAGCTTGCGCCGCCGCGCCCCTACCGCGATTACATCGCCTGGCTGAAGAAGCAGGACATGGCTGCCGCCGAAGCCTACTGGCGGAAGACCCTGGCAGGCTTCACCGCGCCGACCCCGCTCGCCGTCGATGACCTGCCGGTAGCGGGCAACGGCGCAGCACACAGCGAGCTTGAGATCCGCGTGTCACACGAGGTGACGGGCACGCTGGAGGCGCTCGCTCGCCAGCATCACCTGACGCTCAGCACGCTGGTGCAGGGTGCGTGGGCCCTGCTCCTCAGCCGCTACAGTGGCGAGGACGACGTCGTATTCGGCCTGACCGTGTCGGGCCGCCCGGCGGATCTGCCCGGCGCGGAGTCGATGGTCGGGCTGTTCATCAATACACTGCCGGTGCGGGTGCGCATCTCGAACGAGCAGCCGGTCATCGACTGGCTGAAGGCGCTGCAGGCGCAGACCGTCGAGATGCGGCAGTACGAGTACAGCCCGCTTGTCGAGGTCCAGCGCTGGAGCGATGTCGAGCCGGGCCAGCCGCTTTTCAACAGCATTCTGGTGTTCGAGAACTACCCGCTCGACGAGGCGGTGCTCATGCAGCGCGGCGGTCTGCGGGTTGAGGACGTGCATAACATCGAGCAGACCGAGTTCCCGCTGACCGTCGTTTCCGCGCCGGGCGAGGAACTGCCGCTCAAGATCTCCTACGATGCGCAACGTTTCAGCGCCGACACCATCCTGCGCATGCTGGGCCACCTCGAAACGCTGCTTGAAGGCATCGCCGCCGATCCCCGGCAGGCGGTGGGGGTGCTACCGCTGCTCCCCCATGCCGAGCAGCAGCAGATTCTTGTCGAGTGGAACCGGACGAGCGCGCCGTACCCGGCGGACCAGTGCGCGCACGAGCTGTTCGAGACACAGGCCGCCCGCACGCCCGACGCGCCGGCGCTCGTGTTCGAGGGCGAGACGATGAGCTACGCCGAGCTTAACCGGCGGGCCAACCAGCTCGCGCACACGCTGCAGGCGCGCGGGGTGGGGCCGGAGACGCTCGTCGGGCTGTGTGTGGAGCGCTCGTTCGAGATGATCGTGGGCATCCTGGGGGTGCTGAAGGCAGGTGGGGCCTATCTGCCGCTCGACCCGACCTTCCCTCCCGAGCGGCTGGGCTATATGCTGAACGATGCCGGGGTGAGGCTGGTGCTGACGCAGGCGCACCTCGTGAAGCGGCTGCCGGAGCACAATGCCGGCATCCTGCGCCTCGATGCGGACTGGGAGGAGATTGCGCGGGCGAGCGGGGCCAACCCGCAGAGCGGGGCAGCGCCGGGCAACCTGGCGTATGTGATCTACACCTCGGGCTCGACGGGCAGACCGAAGGGGGTGCTGCTGGCGCACCGGGGGCTGGTGAACCTGATCCCGGCTTACTGTGCGCGGTTTGGGCTGAAGCCGGGGGTGCGCTTCCTGCAATTCTCGACGGTGGGCTTCGATGGCTCGGTGCCGGAGGTCTTCGCGACGCTGGCGAGCGGGGCGACGCTGGTGCTGGGGCGGCGGGAGACGCTGCTCTCGCCCTCGGAGTTGCACGCGCTGCTGAGGCGGGAGCGGGTGAACGTGGCGACGCTGCCGCCTGCGCTGCTGTCGGTGTTGCCTGCTGACGACCTGCCCGACCTCGAGCATGTGATGTCGGTGGGGGACCGGCTGACGGGGGAGGTGGCGGCGAAGTGGAAGCCGGGTCGTCACCTGCACAACGGCTACGGTCCGACGGAGAACACGGTGTGCTCGGTGTGGCACGAGGTGACCGACGAGGATATCCACCTGAACCGCTACCCGATTGGGCGTCCGTTCCCCAATGTACGTGCCTACGTGCTCGATGCGCAGCTTCGCCCGGTGCCGGTGGGGGTGCCGGGGGAGCTGTGCGTGGGCGGGGTGGCGCTGGCGCGGGGGTACCTCAACCGCCCCGAACTGACCGCCGAGCGCTTCATCGCGGACCCGTTCGGGGCGGGTGGGCGGCTGTACCGGACGGGGGACCGGGTGCGCTGGCTGCCGGACGGGACGCTGGAGTTCCTGGGGCGGCTGGACCAGCAGGTGAAGGTGCGCGGGTTCCGCGTGGAGTTGGGCGAGATCGAGGCAGTGCTGGTCTCACACCCTGCCGTTGAGCAGGCGGCGGTGAAGGCGCTGGGGGAAAGCCCGGCTGAGACGTGGCTGGCAGCCTACATCGTGCCTGTGAGTGGGGCGACGCCCGACCCTGCTGCTCTACGTGCCTACCTTGCCGAGCGCCTGCCCGACTACATGGTGCCCACCGCCTACGTGGTGATGGACGCCCTGCCGCTGAATGCGAGCGGCAAGGTGGACCGCAAAGCGCTGCCCGCGCCGGAGGGGGCGCAACTGGCGAGCGCGGAGTACGTGGCGCCGCGCACACCGGTGGAAGCAGGGCTGGCGGGGATCTACGCCTCGGTGCTGAAAGTGGAGCGGGTCGGGGTGCATGACGATTTCTTCGCGCTGGGCGGGCACTCGCTGCTGGCGACGCAGCTTGTCAGCCGGGTGCGGGAGACGTTCCAGGTCGAACTGCCCATCCGTGACCTGTTTGACGCGCCAACGGTCGCCGGGTTAGCGGAGCGAGTTGAGCGGGCGCTGCGTGAGGAGGCAGGGCTGGATGTGCCGCCGCTGGTGCCGGTCGAGTTCGAGGCGGACCCGCCGCTGTCGTTCGCGCAGCAGCGCCTGTGGTTCCTCGACCAGCTTGCCCCCGGCAACCTGTTCTACAACCTGCCGCTTGCCGTCCGCCTGAGCGGCGCGCTCGACGTGGAGGCGCTGCAGCGGGCACTCAACACACTTGTCGAGCGACACGAAACGTTGCGCACGACGTTCCGTGCGGAGAAGGGCGAGCCGGTGCAGGTCATCGCCGACGACCTCACGCTCGATCTGCCGCTCGATGACCTGACCGACCTGCCGGAAAGCGAGCGCGAGGCCGAGGCGCAGCGCCTCGCCGAGCAGGATGCTCGCACGCCCTTCGACCTGGCCGCCGGGCCGCTGCTGCGCGCTCGGCTGATCAAGCTGGCCGAAGATGAACACCTCGCGGTGCTGGTGCTGCACCACATTATCGCCGATGGCTGGTCGCTCGGCGTGCTGGTCGAGGAGATGGCGCGGCTGTATGCGGCCTATGCCTCCGGGCAGACGCCCGCGCTCCCGCCGCTGCCGGTGCAGTACGCGGACTATGCCCACTGGCAGCGCGAGTGGCTGCAGGGCGAGGTGCTGGAGCGGCAGCTTGCCTACTGGCGCAAGCAGCTTGAGGGCGCGCCCGCCCTGCTGGAGTTGCCTACCGACCGCCCGCGCCCGGCTGTGCAAACTTCCAACGGCGCGACGCTGCCTGTCACCCTGCCCACTGACCTCTCCTCACAGGTGCGGGCCTTCAGCCAGTCGCAGGGCGCGACGCTGTTCATGGTGCTGCTGGCGGCTTTCCAGGCGCTGCTCTCGCGCTACAGCGGGCAGACGGATATCAGTGTGGGCACGGCCATCGCCGGGCGGGGTCGGCCCGAGATCGAAGGCTTGATTGGCTTCTTCGTCAATACCCTCGTCATGCGCACCGACCTGTCGGGCGAGCCGAGCTTCAAGGAACTGGTCGCGCGGGTGAAGGAAGTGGCGCTCGGTGCATACGCCCATCAGGACGTGCCGTTCGAGATGCTGGTCGAGAAGCTCCAGCCCCGGCGCGACCTCAGCCACACGCCTTTCTTCCAGGTCGGTTTCGCCCTGCAGAACACGCCGGTTCCGGCGCTGGAACTGCCGGGGCTGCGCCTTACCCCGGTTGAGGTGGACAGCGGCGCGGCTCAGTACGATCTGCTCCTTGCCCTTGCCGAGGAAGATGGCGTGCTGACCGGTGGCCTGACCTATAACACGGACCTGTTCGAGCGGGGGACGGTGGAGCGGCTGATGGCGCACTACCGGCGGCTGCTGGAAGCGGCGGTGGCCGAGCCGGAGCGCCCGGTGGCCGATCTGCCGCTGCTGACCGAGGCGGAGCGGCAGCAGATGCTGGTCGAGTGGAACCGGACCGACGCCCCCTACCCGCAGCAGACCGTGCATGCCCTGTTCGAGGGCTGGGTGGAGCAGCAGCCGGAGGCCCCCGCGCTGGTGTTCGGCGAGCGGGTGCTGACTTACCGCGAACTCAACGAGCGGGCGAACAAGCTGGCGCACGCCTTGCGAGAGCGTGGGGTGGGGCCGGAGACGGTCGTGGGCATTGCGGTGGAGCGCTCGTTCGAGATGGTGGTGGGGGTGCTGGGGGTGCTGAAGGCAGGCGGGGCGTACCTGCCCATTGACCCGACCTACCCCGCCGGGCGCATCGCCTTCATGCTGGCGGACTCGGGCGTGCGGCTGCTGCTGACACAGGCGCACCTGGTGGAGCGGCTGCCGGAGCACGACGCCGAGACGCTGCGGCTGGATGCGGACTGGGAGCAGGTGGTGGCGGGCTGCCCGGCTGATAACCCCGACGTGTCGCTGACGCCCGATGCGCTGGCTTATGTGATCTACACCTCGGGCTCGACAGGGCAGCCGAAGGGGGCGCTGCTGGCGCACCGGGGGCTGGCAAACCTGGCCGCCGCCCAGCGCGAGACGTTCGGGGTGGGGCCGGGCAAGCGGGTGCTGCAGTTCGCGCCCTTCAGCTTCGACGCCTCGGTATGGGAGCTGGTGATGGCACTGGCGAACGGGGCGACGCTGGTGTTGGCCGAGCAGGCCACGCTGGCCTCGGGTCCGGAGCTGCTCAGGCTGCTAGCTGCGCAGCGGGTGAACGTGGTGACGCTGCCGCCCTCACTGCTGGCGGTGCTGGAGCCGGGGGAGCTGCCGGAGCTGGAGGTGGTGGTGGCAGCAGGGGAGCGCTGCACGGAGGCGATTGTGGCAGCCTGGTCGCCGGGGCGGCGGCTGTTCAACGCCTACGGTCCGACCGAGACGACGGTCTGCGCGAGCTGGTACGAGTGTGCGGACGAGGAGCCGGGGGGACCGCCCATCGGCAGGCCGCTGCCCAACGTGCGGCTGTATGTGCTGGACAGCCGCGGGCAGCCGGTGCCGGTGGGGGTGGCGGGCGAGTTGCACGTGGGCGGGGGGGGGCTGGCCCGCGGCTACCACAACCGCCCGGAGCTGACCGCCGAGAAGTT
>Ga0116169_1000302_pt1 | contig 53107 bp, 30 predicted proteins | sample AD_UKC130_MetaG_FD_89796 | JGI IMG/M metagenome (GOLD analysis project Ga0116169, IMG submission 89796) | Active sludge microbial communities of municipal wastewater-treating anaerobic digesters from Canada - AD_UKC130_MetaG | ecosystem: Engineered > Bioreactor > Anaerobic > Digestate | place...
GTTCGCTCCAGGCTGCTCTCCGCTCTCGCTTTGGCCTTGGCTTTGCCCTTGCTCACCCAAGGACTGGGCACTGGCGGATGAGGACTGGGAAGACTGTTCCTGCGGCGTGCCTTCTTCCTGTGCCTGGCTTTGTTCCGGGGCCTGACTTTGTTCCTGCGATTGGCCCTGAGCAAGTGAATCGCCGGCTGGCTGCTCGGCCGGGAGCGTCTGATCACGCTGTGCTGGCTGACTTTCAGGCGGGCGTTGCGTCCGTGCCTGTTGTCCCGGCCGCTGCCCCTGCTGGGACTCGCGACTGGAGGCTGGGGACTGGGGAGGCGGCTCCTGCGATTGGCCTTGTTCCTGCGCCTGGTTCTCTTCCTGTGATTGGTTCTCTGTCTGTGTCTGGCCCTGTTCCGCCGGTTGCTCCCGGCTCCGTCGCCGGCTGGAGTCACGGCCCTGGCGACTGCCAGCGGACTTGGTCTCATCCGTGTCGCCGGTTTCGTGCGGAGCGGCTTCGCGCCGTTGGTCGTCCCGCCCTTCGTCGTCGCGTTGTTCGTTGTCGCGGCGGGCGGCGCCTTGGGCGCCATCGGTGCCGGCCTGCGAATCGGCGTCATTATTATGTCGCTCACGATCCTCATCGGCATCGGAATCGCTGCGCAGGTGCCGTGCGATCGCGTCCAGTTCTCGCGCCCGTCGATCGGCAAACTCTTTCAGCCGGGCCTGCCGGTCGAGTTCTTCGTTACGTTCTTCCTGTTCGGGGTCCGCTTCCTCCTTCCCTTCGCCTCCGGCGTCCGAATCGTCCGGACGCGATTGCTGATCGCTCTGTCTGTCCGTGGTGTCCTCATCCGCTGCCGCGGAGTTCCCGTCCCGCTCTGCGGCGGCCTCGTCTGGTGCAGGCTCCTCTGGATCGGCGTGGCGGTCTGTGACATTCGCTGGCGGGCCGGAAGCGGATTTCGCCTCATCCCCCAGCCGTGAGCTGGCCGGCTGGGTATCGGCGGGCTGAGATTCATTGGGTTTGCTCACGCCATCCTGCTTTTCGGCCGGTTTGCTATCCCCGGGCAGTCTGTCATCCCCGGACTGCGCCGGCTGCGACTGCGCCGGCCGGTCTGGCGCACTCCCGTCGGCTCGATCAGTCCCACGATTGTTCGGAGCACTCTCGTCACCCGGCGGCGACACAGCGGTTCGCGGCGGCTCGAGCACGCGAATCATGCGGACAGGGCTGTCGGTCCGCTGATGCGCCGGCCGTTCCATCGCATCCTCGCGATTGTCCCACACCGACAACCAGCACTCGATCGACTCGCCCGGCTTGACGTCTACCTGCGATAGCGGGATCTGCTTCTCGATGATGGCCCGCGGGCCGTCGGCCGAAGAAGAATCCACTTCCAACAACAAGGGCACGTTGCCGCTCCGCCCCCCCTTCATCGCTCGCCAGAAGAACGCCGCCTGCGACAGCCCGAAGTCGTCCCGGGCGACCGCTTCGACCGTGATGAATCCGTCCGCCGGCAACTCATCCACGGCCGGTTGTCGAACGTCGAGGCTCGGCGGCGCGTCGGGGCGAGCCCGCACCTGGTACTGAATGCTGTCGCGGTTGACCGCACCATACGTGTCGGCGAACGCAAGCTCGTACACGTCGTCGCGTTCGACGTCGAGCCGACCCTCGATCAACTCGCCCGGCTGGAGTGGCATGCTCATGGCCCGTCGCCGCTGTCCAACCCCCGTTCCCTCGACCAGAAGAGGATCCCGCACGGGAACGTTCGTCCGCGCGTAAATTGTGACCTTGGTCCCGGTCAGCACGTCGATGTTGCCTCCGGGCTGCGTGGTCGGCGGCAAGCCGGTATATTTCGGGAAGTCGTATCGCGTATGAATGTCGATGACGGCCGGCACGGGTCGCACGTGCAGCCGCCTCAACTCCGACCGGGCATCACCCGCAATCACCTGCCAACAGAACGAACGCTGGACATCGCTGCCGGCTTTCGTCCCCGTCCAACGGTGGCCGCTATCGGACTGCCCCTCGGGCACGCTCAGTTCGAGCCGCTCGCCGTCCAACCAAGTCGCGCCGTCGTCGGCACTGAACTGCACGTAAACGGACGACGGCACGTAGCCGCGCAGTTCGACAAAGAATTCCACGGGCTCGCCACGGACCACGGATGTGCCGTCGGCCGGCCCCAGATCCACGATGCGGACGCGCGTCGGAGCCGGCACGTGCGAGCCGAACGCCCGGCGAATGCTGGGCCCAACGGGCTTCGGTGAAATCAACGCGTACACAATGAACGCGGCCAGGCCGGCCACCAGTGCCGTGCTCACCTGCCACAACCGCCGCCGAGGCAGACACGGCGCGATCGCCAGGCCGGCCAGTTCGTCGGCGGCACGCGACACCACCGCAGCCCGGATCGAGCCGGCCAGATCCGCGCGCCTCGAAAGCTGGATCGCGTCCACGATCGTATTGTGCACTTCGGGATGAGCACGCTCGATGAGCCGAGCGGCGTACAGATCGTTGAGACGGCGGACCAGTAGCCAGCCCGGCACGGTGACCAGCCACGCTGCGCTGACCACCAGATACACCGTGCCCGACAACGTGCAGGTCAAATTCGACAGTCCGCCCGGCCACCAATGGTCGAGCAGCACGAATCCCAAGACGAACAGGACCGTGCCGCACAGCCACAGCCCCAATGCCGTCGAGAACGTCAGCCATTTCAGGCCACTCTTGACCGTGCGCAGGAAGATTCCCACTTCGTATTGGGCTTCCGGCAGATCAAGCGGTGTGTTCATGGACATGAACTGAGCACCTCAGCGCGTTTCGGGGAGCAGGCGTCTCGCCCCCCAACTCTGCCGGCCGCACACCGTCACACAGAATTGTACCCGCACACCCGGCGTGAGGCTCGCCATTCCAACGGCGGCGGCTCGTTGACCCTCTGCGAACCCGACCCTACATTAGGCCCGGGCCGCCGCCCTCGATCGGCGGGCAGGGCTCGAACACTCTATATTCGCAACCAGGAGGAGGTCCGATGACCATGGCATCTCTTGTCACGCTGCTGTCCATGTCCGCCACCGTGGGTCTGCAGCCACCGGTCCGGTTCACGTCGGCCCGCCCCATCTGGCCCGAGGGCCGCGAAAAAGAGATCAACGTGTTCGTCGGGTTCCGGGCAGTGATCGATGCCCCCCAAGAGGCACGGACGATCCTACGCCTGACCGGATCGAGCATCTATCGCGTGACGGTCAACGGCGAGTTCCTGGGACACGGGCCGGCCCGCGGTCCGCACGGGTTTTTCCGCATTGATGAGCTCGACCTCACGCCTGCCCTTCGCGCGGGTCGGAATGTCGTAGCTATCGAGGTCGCCGGCTACAACACCAACAGTTTCTACCTGCTCGATCAACCCTCTTTCTTACAGGCAGAAATCATCGCGGACGAGAAGGTGCTGGCTGCCACGGGCGCTGGCGACCCGAGCGACGGCATCGCCGATTTCGAAGCGTTCATTCTGCCCGAGCGGGTACAGAAAGTGGCTCGGTACAGCTTCCAACGGCCGGCCAGCGAAGTCTACCGGCTCCAGCCGGGGTATACCCGCTGGAAAACCGACCCGGCGGCACGCATCGATGCCGTGGCCTGCGCGATCCTGCCGACCGGGCAGTACCTGCCCCGTCGCGTGCCCTACTCGACGTTCAACTGCCGCCCGGTCGTGTGGGACGTCGGCTGCGGCACGATCAAGACCGGCGTTGAGCCCGCCAACCTGTATCGCGACCGGTCGCTCGTCAATATCGGACCGCAGCTCAAGGGATACCCGGAATCCGAGCTTGATACCGTGCCGTCCGTCGAACTGCAGAAGACGGTCAGCGAGCCGGGGCCAGTCATCGATCAGCCCTTCGACGGCACGCAGCCGGTCCGCCTGAACGCCAACACCTATCGCCTCCTCGATTTCGGCACGAACCTCACCGGCTTTATCGGAATGAGCATTGCCTGCCAAGAGAAGACCCGGCTGTTCCTCGCCTTCGACGAGATCCTCAGCAACGGCGACGTAAACTTCACCCGCCTGCAGTGCGTCAATGTGATTCTGCTCGAACTCGAACCCGGCGAATACGCGTTCGAATCATTCGAGCCGTACACGCTGCGTTACCTCAAGCCGATCGTTCTCGAAGGGGCCTGCACGCTGAGCAACATCTACCTTCGCGAGTTCGTCAACCCCGACGTGCACCGCGCTCACTTCGCCGCCAGCGATGTGCGACTCAACAAGCTGTTTGAGGCCGGCCGCGAGACCTTCCGCCAGAACGCGACCGACATCTTCATGGATTGCCCGTCACGGGAGCGGGCCGGCTGGCTGTGTGACAGCTATTTCACCAGTCGCGTCGCCCTCGACTTCATGGGCAACACCGTCATCGAGAAGAACTTTCTCGAGAACTTCCTGCTGCCGCCGGGCTTCGCCAAGCTGCCCGAAGGCATGCTGCCCATGTGCTACCCGGCCGACCATTACGACGGCGTGTTCATCCCCAACTGGTCCATGTGGTTCGTGGTGGAATTGGAGGAATATCTTGCCCGCAGCGGTGACCGGACCATGGTGGATGCCCTCCGGCCGCGCGTCCTGCGACTGCTGGAGTTCTTCAAGCAGTTCGAGAACACCGACGGCCTGCTCGTCAACCTGCCAAGTTGGGTGTTCGTCGAGTGGTCGGCAGCCAACAACTTCGTCCGGCCGTTGAACTACCCGAGCAACATGCTCTACTCCGGAATGCTGGCCGCCGCAGGTCGGATATATGGCATACCGGAGCTGATCCGCAAAGCCGAGGCCGTGCGGGACACGATCCGTCAGCAGTCCTTCGACGGCGAGTTTTTCGTGGATAACGCCGAAATCAAGGACGGCAAGGTCGTGCCCACCCGCAACCGAACCGAGACCTGCCAGTACTACGCGTTCTTTTTCGACGTGGCTACGCCCGAGATGCACGGCGAGCTGTTCCGCCGGCTGATCGAGGACTTCGGCCCCGATCGCAAAGAGACGAAGAAGTTCCCGGAGATCCATCCGGCCAACTCGTTCATCGGCAACGTGCTGCGGATGGAGATCCTGTCGCGTCACGGGCGCGGCCAGCAGATCCTGAACGAATCCATCGACTATCTGCTGTACATGGCCGACCGCACGGGCACGCTGTGGGAGAACGTGGATCCGGGCGCCAGTTGCAACCACGGCTTCGCTTCGCACATCGTGCACACGCTCTACCGCGACATCGCCGGGCTCTATCGCGTGGATGCGATCGGCCGGCGGATTGAACTGCGGTTCTGCGACGTGACCGGCCTCAATTGGTGCGAGGGGAGTGTGCCCGTCCGGGACGGCATGGTCTCGCTGCGATGGTGGAAGGAAGGCGATCGGACCCTCTACCGTCTCGACGCGCCCGCCGGCTACACCGTGACCGTCCAGAACCTGACCGGCCGCGAGCTCGTCCGCAAGCCGTGAGCTGACGTCGGCTGGGAGGAGATGCGGACGCCGGGCCATGGCGATGCACGCTGCACCGGGCTGCTGATCAGCAAGAGGCGGTGGTGGCCGCCCGTCGCCGTGTCACCGCGCCGCCACGTCGCCGCGTCGTTGTTCCCCCGCGCTTGACAACGGCGACCGGGTAACCGACAATACGCGTGTCCGGCGGCCCTCTCGGCCGTCGGCCTTTTTTGGGCCGTGGTGCAATTGGTAGCACACCTGACTCTGGATCAGGATGTTCTAGGTTCGAGTCCTAGCGGCCCAGTTCACAACCCCCTCAGTTACAGAAGCTTACGATCTGACCAGATTTGACCCCGTAGTGGTTCTGCGCGGCTTCGGATCGCCGGTCTGTGCGGTTCCGGCTCATAGCACAAAGCTCACAGCTCATAGCTGACTGGAGGCGGGCAAGATGCCCGCCCCCGTCCGCTATTGTCACTGTTGCGTCGCCGGAGCCTCGGGCAGTTCCGCCTTGAGATCCAGCCCCAACTCCTTGCCCAGGGCGACCACCTTGGCCAGCAAGCCGTCACCGTCGCTGCGAGCCATGGTCAGCAGGTCATGCGCGCGGCGGCAGTCCAGCTTGGCCTCGCTCAGGTCCTGATCGGCGGCGGCGTTCTGCCCCCGCTGACGGGATTGCAGGCTGCGCTTGTGCAGGCCGAAGGCCGCGTGGTAGTGCACGGACGCCATCTGAACCAAGTCCTGGGCCGAGGCAGCGTTGAGGGCGGCGCGGATGGCGCTGATCCCGCGATCGTATTCACCGCTCAGCACGAGACTCCAGCCCAGCGTGTCCAGCATATTGGTATGATTCGGAACCAGCCTGGCCGCCTCTTCCGCATAGGGCAGACCCGCGGCCGGTTGCTGGAGATCCTCAACCAGCAGATACGCCAAGTTGTTCAGCGCGATCGCCCGCGCGCCGCTCTGGGGCGGAGCGATCTCGAGCAATTCTTCGTACGCCTTGCGGGCGGACTCGAACTGCTTGAGCTTGTGGTACGTGGTGGCCAGGTTCTGCAGCAGGTCCAGCCGTAGCGGCACACTCGCGGCGTCGCCCGTGGACAGCTTGGCGAGAACGTCCGTGGCCTGCGAGACGAATGCCTCATCGTCACCGGTCAGCAGCGGGCTGTAACTGGCGGCCACCGTAGCCAACGCATTGTCCGGATGCTTCGCCGCCTGCTCGCGCAGGAACTCAGCTACCGTCTGCGCCCCCCCCCACCGCGGAATTTCCCGGATAATTACAAGTACCTGCGGCCCCAGGTCGCCGACGTTGGCCAGCATCTTGGCGTATTCTTCGGCGGCCTTGGTCCGGGCTACGCTGTCGCCCCGGGCCAGATAAGCGGTGACCACGCGAGCCAGCACCAGCGGGTTGCTGCGACTCTGCTCGGGCAACTGGGTCGCCACATACTTCAGCATCTCGTCGTACCGTTTGAACCGCAGGTAGGCTTGAAGCAGTGCGTCAACCGCCTTGGGATCGAACTGCGCGTTCTGTGCCGTTTCGACGGCCCTCTGAATGGCCCGGACCTGATCGCCCCGGGCGGCCGCCACCTCGGCCAGGAGGCTCGTCCATTGCGGCGATTTGGGGTCGGCCTGGTAGTTCGGCATCACCAGGGCCTCCGCCTCGTCGTAGCGCTTATTGGCCATGTAGACGCCGTAGAGTTCCATCGCCGCCGTCATCGCACCCCGGCTCTCACCCAGGATGGAGTTCAACTCGCCGATCGCCTGGTCCGTCTGGCCGGTGATCTGCAGGCAGCGTGCCAGCAGGATGCGATGGCCGTAGTCGAAGTCCGAGGGGGCCAGGGCCTTGGCTTCCCGCAGATCGCTAATGGCCATCTCCCATTCGCCGCGGCGATAGTTGATGCTGCCCCGTCGATACAGCCCGATCGCTTTGTCCTGGCCGGACGTGGCGTTGATGTACTGCGTAATGCTGTCGATGGCGCTGGTCTCGCGCCCCAGCATGGTCGCGTACTCGCTCATCGCCAACAGCCCGAAGGGATCCTTGAACTCGGCGCGGTATTGCTCGATTTCCTTCTGGATCTCGGCCGAGCGTTTGAAATCCCGCGTGGCCAGCAACTGCTGAATCAGTGTTTGCCGGACCTGCATTTCCACCACGGCATCCTTCTTCGCGTGGGCGGCCGCGATGGCCTTGCGAAGCCACTCCTCACGTTTGGTGTAATCGCCCTTTCGCAGGAAGTGATTGGCGATGTCCACCAGCAGTTCCGGCTTCTGCGAGATCGCCGCCACCCGCGTGAACGCCTGCTCGACCTCCTCCGGCGAGGGCGCGCCGGGCACCCTGTTGGCCGCGAGAGTCTCCATGTGCGCCGCCAGCAGAAGCTCAGCGGTGGCCTGAAGATCCTTTTCGTCGGGGCCGATGCTCTCCAGAGTCTTGCGGATCGCGGCTTCGGCCGCCTTGTAGTCAGGCGGGTTCAACGAGCGAAGGAATCTGGCGTAATCCTGGAGGAAGTTCAGGTTCTTGGGCTGTAGGCGGTGGCACGCCTCCAGGACTTCCCGCGCCTTGTCCACCTGGTTCGTCCGGACATAGAGCTGAGCCAGCATGGCCAGATTGCCCCAGTCGTCCGGCTTGCTCTTGCGAATCTCCTCACGGCGGGCGATGCCCTTGACAGGATCCGCCTCGTCCTGGGCGAGTTGCTCCTGAGCCCGCGTCCAATCATTGGAGAAGTTGAGCTGCCGACACAGCTCCAGGTACTGCTTCTTGGCCTCGGCGTCCCCGCGGTCATTGGCGAGGAACGCCAGAAGGTAGGCCGCCATGCCGTTGAGCCGGTTCAGCCGCAGCGCTTCCTCCAACGCCTTTTGGGCTTCGTCGTTTCGCTTCTGGGCCAGCAGCGTCCGCCCCAGCCAGGTGTAACCGTTGGAATGCACCGGGAACACGCGAAGCGCTTCGCGGAACTCTCGTTCCGCCGCGGCGAAATCCTGCTGGGCGAAGTACAACTGGCCCTGGTAATAGTGCCCGTCAGACCGGTCGAGATTCAGCTCTTTGGCCCGCGTGATCATCTGTTGGGCCAATGCATAATCCGGCTTGACGATCTCTTTGCCCTCGCTGTCCTTGATCGAGCTGATAGAAGCCCTGAAGAGCATCTCGACCACCACCGGATCGTCCTTCTTCAACTCATAGGCGGCCTTGAGCTGAGGAATCGCTTCCTGCTGCCGACCCGGCGTGGAGACGTAAAGCCGGTACAGTTCCACTGCGGCCATGAACGGGTCCGGGTTCGACTTCACCAATTCCTCTGTCTTGGCGAGTTTCTCCTCCGGGCTCGTGGAAGGATCAGCCATCACGCCGAGCAAGGCGATTTTGTTCTTGGTCAGCTGCAGCTTATTGCGATCCGCCTCCTTCTCAGCCTCGGCGAGCTTGCGGTCGATTTCCGCGTTGGCTTTGGCCAACAGTCCGACCACTTCCTCTCGCTCGGACGCATCGGAGACCAGCGTGGAGAGCAGCGCACGCAAGGCTCGCTCGTTGGCCGGCTCGATTTCGAGGATCTTGCGGAGCTTCTGCTGAGCCTGGGCCACCAGGGCCGGCTCCGGCTGCTCCGGATCGTTCGCCCTTGCCAGCAGGAGCGAGGCCTCCAGCAGATCGTTCTCCGTGCTGGAACGGCTGCTCCCGAGCATCTGCTGGATGCGCTCCAGTTCCTTCCAGTTCTTCTGACGCTCGTAGACTCGGGCCAGTGCCATCAGTGCGCCGGTGGGAGGCGCCGTCTCGCTGGCCTGGCTGATGGTGAGCGCACGCTTGGCGGCCTCTTCGGCCTGTGCATCGTTGTCCGGCAGAGCAGACAGAGCCTGGGCCAACATGCCCCACGCCAGCCCCAGGTTCGGCACGGCGGTGGTCACTTCCTTCAGCGCATCCACCGCCGGTCCCGGCTCGCCGATCTGCAGACAGAGCTGGGCCAGGTACATCTTGCTCTGGACCCACAGCTCGTATGGCGGACTGATGTGGGGTTGCAGTTCGCGGAAGGCCTGGATCGCCTCCACGGGCTTGCCCTGGAACATCAAGAGGCGGGCCTTCATGAACAAAGCCACCGGATCCGTTTGGCCCCTGCGAGCCTCAGCCGCGTAGTCGAGCCGGATCCTCTCCATTTGCTCGAGCACCGGCTTGATTTCCTGCTCGGCGGCGGCCCGGCTTCCGGCCAAGTCAATCAGGCGCTCGGCGTAGATGCTGGTCGCCCGGAACAACTGATAGCGAAGTTCCCCCAAGAGGCTCTTGTCTCGCCACTGTGAGACACCGCCTCCGATTCCTCGCTTGATACGCTCCTCCAGGACTTGGGCGGCCTTTTGCGTGCTCTCGGCCAGGGCGGTCTCGTTGCGGGCGGCAAAAGCGTCATCCGCCTGGCGCACGTAGAAGCGATGCAGTTCCAGGTACGGAATGAAGCTGTCCGGATCCGCCTGGATCGCTTTCTTGTACCACTCGCACGCCTCGACCCAGTAATCGTGCTCTTTCTGCTTCTGCTCGACCGGGTCACCGGTCTGCGTGGGCGTGCTGCGGACATAATTGCCCATCAGCACGAGCGATTCCACGTCGTTCTTGGACAGTTCGAGGGCTTCTTCGATAGACTCTTTCGCCAACTGGGAATGAGTGTCGATGCGCTGGCGCACCTCCTCCAATTGAGCGGGTGTAGCCCTCGCCTTGGCTTTCTGCTTGAGTTCGGAATCGGCCGCTTCTCGCAGCGCCAGGTGGAACTGAGCTCGCTTGCGCCAGGCAGTCGCCACGACAGCACGCTGTTCTTCGCCCAAATTCTTGACCGCCTCGATGAGCCGATCGTACACCTCGCAGGCGAACTTGACCGCTTCGCCTCGGTTTCGCTCCATCGCTGCCGCTTCTTCACTGCGGCCTTGACGACGAGCCTCGGCGATGCGCCTCTCCAACAACCGCAGCGGATAAAGGGCCAGGCTCTCGGCAAACTTGGGATTGGTGCGATCCGCTTCGAAAGCTTTCTCGAGGAGCTTGCCGCCCTTTTCCATCTCCTCGATCGTGGTATTCGGAGCCTCCACCATGCAACGACCGAGGGCGTTGATGCCCACAACGTTGTCTGGATCAAAATCCGCAGCGACGAGCTGTTCCGCCTGCTCGCGCAACTGGTTCCACGCGTCGCGGCCGTAAATCTCGGCCCACTGCAGGTGAAGCTCCACCAGCTTCTGTTGGGCCTCTATATTCTTGGGATTATTGCGCAGGACGATCCGCCAGCACTCCGCGGCCATCTCCGGCGTACCGGCGGACATCGCGACATCGCCCGCCTTGATCAGGTACTTGCTGGCGGCGGCGGCGTCTGAACCGCCCAAGGCGCGGCCGTAGGCTTTTTGAAAGTACTTTTGTGCGGCCTCGTAGCAGTCCTGCAGCGAGGTCTGCAGCGTCTTGCGCTGCGCCCGCAGCGCATCCTTTTCCTGTTCCGTCTTGGCCTCCGCGAGTTTCGTGTCAATCTCGCGGATTTGCGTGCGGATCTGTTCGGCCTCGGCCAGCTTCTTCTCGCCGGCCTCCGCCACCGGCTTGGGATCCCGACCCGGCAGGCTGTAGACCAGCAGAACGCCGGCACCTGCGATGAGCAGCATGCCCGCGATGGTCAGACCTACTACCAGCTTCTTGTTCAGTCGTTGTGCCATTGCAATGGTTCTCTCTACTCACAAACCCGCCCGCCGCCGGCCCGCGGTATTCTCCGTGCCTGCGGTGGAGTCGAAATCCTCCGGCGTCCGCCGGATGCGTGTCGTCGATGTGCGAAAACGTCACGGCGAATCGGCACGCCCGCTGGCGTCCGACGCGGCCTCGACCTGCTTCCAATCCGGCCAGTGATCGTTCACCAAAACGGGGACGACCTTCCGAAGGAACCGGCCGGCCGCCTCGATGGCCTCCGCTCGTGTAGGCGAAGACTGAGGCGTGCCGAAGCTCAGTTCCAGCTTGCTGAAATACGCATGCGTGTCCGTCGGATTCATGAGGATCGTCCGGACCAAATGCCGATCCGCGGCAAACCGCCCATTGGTATGGAACGTGTACAAAACGATCCGGCTTTCGCGCCCCAAAAAGGCCGACCGCTCGAACGTCAGCACCTTGAACGGGACATCCTGGCCAAGTTCCGGAATCGGGATGGTGATCAGTTCGTCGCCGGTTCCCTGGTAGCCGCCGCCTTGGTAGCACTCTTCCGGCACGTGCGGGACTTGGCCCGGATCGTCCGTGTAGTACGTGACGAACAAGTGCACGTAGCGGACCGGCGAGGTCTGGTCGACCGACGTGTCCTCCAGCGTCCACTGGATGTATTCGCGGGTGCCCAGGGCGTCGAGGATTTCGGGCTTGATGTCCACCGCCCCGCCGGGAACGAGCACATACGGGGCCAGCTTGGCCTGGTCCAGGAATTTCAGCGGCTTGCGCGGCCAGACGGGAGCTTTGATCACTCTGAGGTTGGTCGCCTTGGCCAGGATCTGGAAACAGGCCGCGCAGGCGATCAACAGGATCAGGCAAGCCAGGAAGCCGCGATTGCGAAAAGCGCCTCGAATCGGGTCCAGCACCGGGCTGCCGGCGGCCGCCGCCGTCATCGGCATCGCGGGAGTCTGCGGGTGCTCGCTCGACATCAATACCACCTTCCCATTTGGCAGCCGGGTAGCGGAAACGCCTATGCCACGGGGACTTGCGATCGGGCGGTACTATAAGCCCCGGCTCGGCGGGCGGTCAACCGAGGGTGTCGGGCCGCCGCCCGGCCGACCTGCGTCCGAGTCCCGCCTCGTGCCGCTTCCAACGGCGCGCGTAACGCTATCATCGGTCGGTATTTAATCTGAGACCAGTTTTGACGGCTTTCCTCGGTCGCGGATCGTCCCGGCGTCGCCCTCCACCGGGCTGCCATGCAAGCTATACGACCTCACCGTGCCACAGAGGGGGATCGGTCTTCTGACCACGATCAGCGGCCCAGACCCCGGCGCAGACGCGGCGGCCCCAGCCCGGTACCAGCGTTTCCTACGGCCCCGTGCCGGAAAAGGTTCAGCGGGCGCAAATCCCGTCCGATAAAGAGATGAGGCGGCGCTTCCGGGTAGGACCGCCCAGGATATTCAGTCCCGCGATGGCGGGCCGCATGGACAGTATGGTCGTGAATCATTCATCCGGACCCGATCACCGAACCCCCTGCGTCATTGTGGGCGCCGGCGGCCATGGTCGCGTCGTGCTGGACATACTCTTGTCCGCCCGGCGATACCGGCCGGTCGGCTTTTTAGACAGCAACCCCGCCCTGCACGGCCGGCGCATGGATGGGCTGCCCATCCTGGGCGATTTGTCCGCGTTGTCGGGCTTGGCGGCACAGGGGATCACCTCGGCCGTGGTGGCGATCGGCGACAACGGCACGCGGCGAGGCTTCGCCGACGAGATCGAGGCGGCCGGTTTCACGCTGATCAATGCCATCCACCCCTCGGCCAACCTGGCCCACAACGTGAGCCTCGGCCGGAACATCGTCATCGCCGCCGGCGCGCTGGTCTGCGCTCACTGCCAGATCGGCGACTCGGTCATCCTGAACACGGGAAGCATCGTCGATCACGAGACGATGGTCGGAACCGCGGCACACATCTGCCCGGGCGCCCGCATCGCCGGCCGCGTCACCATCGAAGCGGGCGCGTTCGTAGGCATTGGTGCGACGGTTCTGCAGTGCCTGCGAATCGGCTACGATGCAGTCGTCGGCGGCGGCGCGGTGGTCACGCGGGACGTCGAGCCGATGACCACGGTCGTCGGCGTGCCGGCCCGACCCATCCGTACAGCCATGGATCCCGATGAGCTCACGGCGTTCATGCTACCGCGTTCCTTGCAGCACCGGTGAGCCGCTGTTTTCGCCGTCTCATTGCACCCCTATGATAGCTGGCAGCTCTCACCTGCAAGCTGGATACCCGAGAGCAGTGAAGCCCCGGTATCAGCAGAAAGGCGGGCAAGATGCCCGCCCCCCAGCATCCGGTTGACGTGGAGTGAACAGCATGCGGCTCGCACGGAGGTTCAGGCTGGTATCCCTGCTCATCCTCGTCGCCATGCTCGCCGGCTGCCCGGCCGGTGAGGATGCGGTCATCGAGACAATCATCCCCGCGAATGCCGAAGCGGGCAGATGGATAGTCCTGCCGGGCGCCAACAACACGCGCGACATCGGCGGCTACGCCACTCGCGACGGGCGAACCGTCCGCCGCGGCATGGTCTACCGATCGGGTGCGCTGTCGCGATTGACCGACGAGGGTTGCCACGGTTTTCGCGAGTTGGGGATTCGGCGAGTGATCGATTTCCGCAATCGCTTCGCTCCGTCGCCGCTGTTCGACGGCGACGTTCCCTGCGTTTTCGAGGCTTCGAGCATGAGCCTGTTGCCCGTGCTCAGCGAGCCGACCGACGTGCCCGAACAGCGTTACGTGCAGACGGTGGCGAAATACGCCCACTCCTACCGCCAGGCGTTCACGCTGCTCGCCGAACCGAACAACCTGCCGCTCCTGTTTCACTGTGCGGCCGGCAAGGACCGCTCGGGAATCATGGCCGCCCTGCTGCTCACGCTTCTGGGTGTGGAGCGAGACATGGTCATCGCCGATTACGAGCTATCCGACCTGGTCGCCGCGCCGGTCAGCACAGGCTGCTTGATCGAACTGCTCGACGAGGTTGAACGGCAAGGCGGGATCGAGGCGTACCTGAGGAGCATCGGTGTGCCCACAGAGACGCAGGAGAGGATCCGGGGACTCCTGCTGGAATAGTCGAGAAAGGTTTGAGACTTGAGACCTGAGTGCTTGAGGGCCTTGAGCTCTGAGCCAACACAGACCGACCGCTTGCCGGCAGCTGATAGCTGACAGCTGATAGCCGATAGCTGCTTCCATCCGTGTTTCGTCAGAGGATGAAGCGGCTCACGTCGTCGTTCTGGTAGATGCCCTCGAGCGTGCGGCGCACTTCCACGGCGTCGATGGTAATCGTCTCGCCGCTTCGATCGGGGGCCTCGAAGGATAACGCCTCGAGGACCTTCTCCATGATGGTGTACAACCGCCGCGCGCCGATGTTGATCGTGTTGCGGTTCACCTGGTAGGCGATCTCGGCCATGGCATCGATCGCATCATCGGTGAACGACAGTCGCACGCCTTCCGTCGCCATGAGCGCGATGTGCTGAGTGGTAAGAGCATTCTGCGGCTGTGTGAGGATGCGTTTGAAGTCCTCCTTGGTCAGGTCGTTCAGTTCGACGCGGATGGGGAAGCGGCCCTGCAGCTCGGGCATGAGGTCCGACGGCTTGCTGTTGTGAAAGGCCCCGGCCGCCACGAACAGGATGTGGTCCGTCCGCACCGGCCCGTGTCGCGTCATAACGGTGGAACCTTCCACAATGGGCAGGAGATCGCGCTGCACACCCTGCCGTGACACGTCGGGCCCGTGCAGCGTACCGGTGGACGCAATCTTGTCGATCTCGTCGATGAAGATGATGCCACTGTTCTCCGCCCGGCGGATGGCCATTTCCTTGACCTTCTCGCGGTCGATGAGCTGATCCACCGCCTGCTGGAACAGCACCTTGCGGGCTTCGCGCAAGGGCATGCGGCGATTCTTGCTCTGCTGAGGGATGAGCCGCTCGAAGAACTCCTGCATCTCGGGTCCGAGTTGATCGACGCCGATGGTCGCCATCATGCCCACAGGCACGGCCTTCTCCTCAGCGACGATCTCGACGTCGCGATCTTCGAACTCGCCATTACGGAGCATCTGACGGAACTTCTCGCGCGTACGGTGGCGTTGCTGGGCCGCTTCGCTGGTGGCGTCCAGGTCCACTCGGCTCGCCCCCGCAGGCAGCAGCGCGTCGAGCAGCTTCTCCTCGGTCAGGCGCTCGGCCTCCGTCCGCACGACCTGCGTCTGCTCCTCGCGGACCATGTTGATGGCCAGGTCGAGCAAATCGCGGACCATGCTTTCGACATCGCGGCCATGGTAACCGACCTCCGTATACTTGCTGGCCTCGACCTTCACGAAGGGCGCGTTGACCAGCTTGGCCAGCCGCCGGGCGATCTCCGTTTTGCCCACGCCGGTGGGCCCGACCATGAGGATGTTCTTCGGCCCGACTTCCGCCCGCATGGCCTCGGGCAATTGCTGGCGCCGCCAGCGGTTGCGGACCGCGACAGCCACCGCCCGCTTGGCCGCGTCCTGGCCGACAATGTACTTGTCGAGTTCAGCTACGATTTGCTTGGGTGTCAGGTCGTGCATGGTGTTTGTCAGTGGTCAGTTGTCAGTGGCCAGTGGTCGGGTCATTGGTCCATTGGTCCGTGGTGGAGTACTCGTTTCTCACTGTCTCAACGCCGTTTCCGCTCACCAGATCACCACCCGACTGTGAACTGCGTATCATTCCACAACTGACCAACGGACCAAGGCCCCACAACGGACCACTGGCCACCGGCCACTGACTCTTCTCAAAGCTTCTCGATGGTCAGATGATCGTTCGTATACACACAAATGTCCGCGGCGATCAGCAGCGACTCGCGGACGATGTCCTCGGCCGGCAGGTTCGAATGCTTGAGCAGGGCCCGGGCGGCCGCGGCGGCGTACATGCCGCCCGAACCGATGCCGATTACGCCGTCGGTCGGCTCGATCACATTGCCGTCGCCGCTGACGATGAGTGACGTCTCGAGGTCCACGACCGCCATGAGCGACTCCAGCCGCCGCAAAATCCGGTCCGTTCGCCAGTCCTTGGCCAACTGGGTGGCCGCTCGCTTGAGATTGCCCTTATGTTCCTCGAGCTTGGCTTCGAAACGGTCGAGGAGAGCAAACGCGTCGGCCGCCGAGCCAGCAAAGCCGCAAAGCACCTTCCCGCCGCCCAGCCTCCGAATCTTGTTCGCGTCGTGCTTGAGGGCGGTTTGCCCCAGCGTCACTTGACCGTCGCCGCCGATGGCCACCTGCCCGTCCCGCCGGACGGCCAGGATGGTCGTTCCGTGAATCTCTTCGCGTCTGCCCATAGCCGAATCCGCTCCGCTGCCGCAACCGTTCGGGCTGCTACGCATCCAATACACTGAACGATATGATAGGCGAAGGCCGTCAGATCAATCCAGCGGACGGAGTCTGGCCTACATCCGAGGGAGTAGTCATGCGGAAGATCGCGTTTGGGAAGGCGGCACGGGCGATCCTGTTCGGAGGCGGGCTGCTGTTCTCCGCTTTGGCCACCACCTGCAACGAACAACGATCGGCCCCGCCAGTGAACACGCAACCGGTGGCACCGTCGCCGGAAGACAGCCGGCCGGCAGAGCTGCAAGAGTCCGATACCGCCGAACGCTCACAGACTCGCGAGACGCAGCCTGAGGCCAAGCCCCCAACCACGCGTCCCGCCGACACGCAGCCGGCGTCGCGTCCCGAACCGCCGCAGCCGGTTTCTACCTACGACTCCAGACCGCCCTACCCGGTCGCTCTCTACGTGAAATCCCCGAAGGAGGAACAGCCCGGCTGGCTGCGGATCGAGGCGTTGGCCGAGGAGGGCAAGCTTGCCACCGCACAGGGCCGTTTCCCCGAACAGAATCGCATCTACGTGAACACGGGCAATGTCCGCCGCATCCGCATCCACGTTGGCCACCTGCCCTTGCGTGCCAACGAGCGCGTCATCCTGCAAATCGACGGCCAGGGAATGGTCATCAGCCGAACCCGCCCGTTCACCACGCTCGAGCTCAGTCCGACCGGTCAGTGGAAGGTGTTGAAAGAGCAAGAGTGACTCGGATGCGCTGCCACATCCGTCCAATGGGAACCTCACCCGCCGGTTTCCGATCGTGGCAGCGCGGGCCGGGATCCGGCCGCCATGTGTCGGCTGGACAGAAGTACTCGAGTATTTGCGCCGGCCCGCTTTCGCCGGGCGCGATCGCTCAGGTGGCCAAGCTGACGATGACGATCGGAAGCACGAGTTCCATCAACTCGCCGGTCGGACCGCAGGGGCTCAGATCCAGGGCGAACAGCGTACCGGTGATCACCATGCCCCATCGCACGAGTCGTCGCGTCATCATGTTTCCACTCCAACCGGCGCGATCGCAGGAAACATCGCCACCCAGGTCGCGCCCGTTCCCGGCGGCGAACAGGGGCATCCTAACCGGGCCGGACCGGCAAGCAAAGGCTCCGTCCATCAGACCGGTTCGATGCCGAGCGATTCGAGCCAATCACGGGCCTCTTCCAACTGGCGATCGTGCTCGTAAGCATACCACTTGTCGAGCAGCCCATGCTTGGCACAGACATTGTTGGAGCGGCCGAACGCCCCCCCGGCCCTCGATGGCCCGCGCCAACCGGTTCCGCATGTCCTCGTTCTTCAGCGTGTAGATGAAATCCACCATGAACCGATATGCCCGGTTCGTTTCGATGCGGTCGATGGCCACGTACCGATCGCCGCCCTCGACGATCCGCCGAGCCCGCTCCCGCTCTTCGTGCATCCATTCCGGCTCGTCGGGATCGGACGCTTCGTCTTCATCGTCCGAGTCTGCCGTCCAACGACAGTAGCACGTTCGTTGCCTCCCGCGATAGTGACGCCATCCCGCCTATCGAAACGTCTGGGCCTTCCAGTATGGCCGAAATCGTGACAAAAACCAGAATGAGGCGCTCCGCCGCCGCTCATGCCGGCACTTCGATGATAGCCGGATGAAATGGGGTACCGCATTGTCTGGAACCCACCTTGCGGAATGCTCACAAATCCATGAGCATGTATCCTGCCTGCAAATGGGATTCTCTACGAAAGACAATGCCAGATAAACACTTGTGCCGAGTATATCGTCCTGCTAATATTCGGGCCGCCTGTCCCCGTGCCGTCGGCGGAGTGACCGAGAATGGGTCTTTCCATCCAAGTGGGATCGCTGGCTTACCTTCTGGTCAATGACGCGGAAGGCGCGGCGAGCCTGCGCGAAGACTTCTCGCGGCTCAACGCCTTCCTCGGGAGCGTCGGGCTCGAGCCGCACATCGAGCCACAAGACTGCGCGGTGTTCTCATGCGATATGTACGGCTACCTCGGCTTGCACTACCTGCGCCGCGTGGCCGCTCACCTCGATCTCGAGGGCGTACTCCCTCCGCCCGGCCAGGAGGATGACTTCCAGGACGAGGCCATGGAAGCGTATTACCTGTCGGCGAGCAGACCCTCCGGCGGCTGGCTGGACCGCTTCTTCGGCCGCCGGCCCATGAACCGCACATTCGACCACCTCATGCTGCACAGCGATGCCGAGGGGTTCTATCTGCCGCAGACGTTCCCGCAGGTGCTCATGGCCCCGGACAAATTCGGCGTCCCCGGCAGCATGGTTGGCTCGTCGGTGCGGCTGCTTGAGGAATGTCGGCGTTTGGCCCAAGCCCTGGAGCTGCCGCTGGATCTGGATCCCGAGAGCGATCTCGTGTGGGACGCCACGCAAACGCAAGGTCAGGGTGACACGCAATGGCAGCGATACGCCATCGAATCGTTCACCTGCCTGCGGCTGCACAAAGCGTGCATCCATTCATTGGAGACCGGCGCCGCCATCGTCTTCTGCTGAACCCGTCAGAAGCTCTCCGCGTGAACGACCGATGATCTGGTTCTGGGCTCCTGGTCCGTAGGCTCACGCCTACGGCTACTGACCGTCGCCCCTTCGGGGCGAGATGACGCCGGACGCTGAACGCGTACACGCCGGATGCATACATTACAACAGAAACCACCCGGCAAATGCTGACTCAAGCCTCAGGACTCAGGTCTCACGCCTTTCTCGCCAGGCCCCAGGCCCCAATCCCCAGTCCTTGCCGACAAACTGACACAATAGTGTCACTTCAAGCAGCAGATATGCTGGCACAGTCGACAAGCTGGCCATCAAATCCTCTCGCCCAGAGCGGCGGCGATGGCGTCCAGGTCGTCGGGGACCTTCTTGGGCGGGTTGGCCATCACGCCGGTGGGCGGCGTGGCGGGCGGCGGTACGGCCAGCTTCATGTCCAGGCCGGTGTGGTACTTCACGGTGGCGTCGGGATCCTTGAGTTCGTGGCCGGTGAGGATGCAAACCACGCGCTCGTCGGGCGAGATGACCTGCTCGGCCAGGAGCCGGCGCAGGCCGGCCACGCTGGCGGCGCTGGCGGGCTCACAGCCGAAGCCGTAGTGGCCGACGATGGCCTTGTGCTCGAGGATCTCCTCGTCGGTGACTTCGCGGACGACGCCGTTCATGAAATCGAGCGCCCGCAGCACCTTGGGCAGGTTGACGGGCCGGGCGATCTCGATGGCCGAAGCGACGGTGTGCGGCAGGTAATGGCTTTCGTCCATGGCCGCGTACAGCCCGCCGATCTTGGCTGCATCAAAGCGCCCGCCCTGCCAGCGAAGCGATTCCTTCTCGTACAGGTGATAGAGCGTGTTCGCGCCGGCCGCGTTGATGACGGCCAGTCGCGGCACGCGATCGATCAGCCCCAGCTGGTGCAGCTCGATAAAAGCTTTGCCGAAGGACGACGAGTTGCCGAGATTCCCGCCGGGCACCACGATCCAGTCGGGCACTTCCCAGTCCAGACCCTGCAGGACGCGGTACATGATGGCCTTCTGGCCTTCGAGGCGGAAGGGATTGACCGAGTTCATGAGGTAGATGCCGAGCTTGTCGGCGATCTGCCGCACGCGGCGCAGGCAGGCGTCGAAGTCGCCCTCGATCTGCAGCGTGGTGGCCCCGTAGTCCAGCGCCTGGCTGAGCTTGCCGTACGCGATCTTGCCCGAGCCGATGAAGACGATGCCTTGCATGGGCGGGTCGGACTTGTTGGCAAAGACGGCCATGGACGCCGACGTATTGCCCGTGCTGGCGCAGGCGACGCGTTTGCGGCCGAGCATGCTCGCGATGGTGATCGCGGCGGTCATGCCGTTGTCTTTGAAGCTGCCCGAAGGGTTGAGGCCTTCGTATTGCAGGTAGAGCCGCTTGGGCTTCATGCCGATCTGGGCGCCGACACGGTCGTTCTCCTCGAGCAGCGTTCGGCCCTCGCCGATGGTGACGATCTTGTCGTAGGGAGCGAAGGGCAGCAGTTCGCGGAAGCGCCACACGCCGGAGAAGTCGAGCCGGGCCTCGACGCTGTGGCCCTTGGTGCACCAGCGCGGCTCGAAGAAGCTCATGCGGTGCGGCACGGGCAGCCGGTCCCAGTCGTAGCCCACGTCGAGCATGGACTGGCACTTGGGGCAGGCGAAGATGACCTGGCCGATATCGAACGTCGCCCGGCAATCGGGGTTGATGCAGATCTGGAAGGCTTTGTCGCTCATGGGGTGGATTGTAACCGTTCGGCGGGTGGTAAGCCAAAAAAGCTATGAGCTATGAGCCGGACACAACCAGTTGCTCGCGATCCGAAGGTGGGTTGGGGTTATCGGGCGCGCGGGCGTCCATTGGAGATGGTGTCCAGAAAAGGAATGTGTCCGCCAGGGCGAAAGCGCCGGTCGCAATCGGAAGGAGTCCGCCGGGGCTCGCCCGGCGGCTCGCTGGGCGGATCGCTGGGTTGGCGGGATGCAAACGACCAAGGGACAACGGACCCGACCACTGACCACTGACAACTGGCCACTGACTAAGCCTTGAAATACTTCGCCTGCGGATGGTGGGCGATGATGGCCGAGGTGGACTGCTCGGGATCCAGCATGTACTCCTCGGACAGGCTGACGCCAATGCGGTCAGGCTGGAGGAGCGGCCACATCTTCTCCTGAGCAGCGACGTCGGGGCAGGCAGGGTAGCCGAAGCTGTACCGGCTGCCGCGGTAGCCCTGGCGGAAGATGTCCCGGATCTCGCGGGCATCTTCGCCGGCGATGCCGAGCTCGACGCGGACCTGCTTGTGCATGTACTCGGCCAGGGCCTCGGCGGCCTCGACACCCAGACCGTGCAGATGCAGGTAGTCGCGGTAACGGTTCTGAGCGAACCATTCGCGGGCGACCTCGCTGGCCTGGCGGCCGACGGTGACGATGGTCATGGCAATCACGTCGAACTCGCCGCTGCTGCGGGGCCGCCAAAAATCGGCGAGACACCAGTACGGCTCCTTGGCCTGGCGAGGAAACTCGAACTCGGCGATGACCTTGTCGCGATCGTCGGGGTCGTAGACGTACAGCGTGTTGCCCTCGCTCTGGCAGGGCCAGTAGCCGTAGACGGCCCGCGGCTGCAGAATCCCCTCGCGCTCGCACTGGGCGGCGAGCTCGCGATAGATGGGCCGGACCTCAGTATCGATATAGCGATCAAACTCCGCCTGCGGGCGCCCCTTCTTGCGATACTCCCACTGGACCTGGAAGAGCATGACCTCATTGATGTACGCCAGGACCGACTTGAGTGGAATGTGCTCGACCACGCGCGAGCCCCAGAACGGCGGCGTGGGCACGGGAACGTCGACGGCGATGTCGTCGCTGCGTTGCGTGCGCACGGGACCGGCGGCTATGGCGGCGGCCTCGGTGCGCGACACGAGCTGGGATCGCGGCCGTGCCTCTTCCCGCTCGATCTCGCCTTCGACGATGGCCCGCATGAGGTGCAGCCCCTCGAAGGCGTCCTTGGCGTACATCAGCGGCCCCTTGTAGAGCGGGCGCAGATCCTGCTCGACGTATTTGCGGGTCAAAGCCGCCCCGCCGAGGATCACGGGCGGCGTCAAGCCACGCTCGTTGAGCACGGCCAGGTTGTCGCGCATGACGATGGTACTCTTGACGAGCAGGCCGGACATGCCGATGGCGTCGGCTTTCTTTTCCTGCCAGGCGTCGATGATGGCATTGATGGGCTGCTTGATGCCCAGATTGTACACGGTGTAGCCGTTATTGGTCAGCAGGATGTCCACGAGGTTCTTGCCGATGTCGTGGACGTCGCCCTTGACGGTGGCCAGCACGATGGAGCCCTTGCCGCCCTCGTCGGTCTTCTCCATGTGCGGTTCGAGGTACGCGACGGCGGCCTTCATGGTTTCGGCCGATTGCAGCACGAACGGCAACTGCATCTCGCCCGCCCCGAACAGATCGCCCACGGTCTTCATACCGTCCAGGAGAATGTCGTTGACGATCTCCAGCGGCCGGTAACGTGTCAGGGCTTCGTCGAGATCGTCAGTCAGTCCCGTGCGATCACCGTCGATGATGCGTTGCTTGAGCCGCTCCTCCACGCTCGCCGAGGCTCGCGTGGATTCCGCCCGTTTGGGACCGTCGTCCGGGAACTGGGCGAGCAGATCAGCCAGCGGGTCGTAGCCGTCGCTGCGTTCGTCGAAGATGAGTTTTCTCGCGATTTCCCGCAGTTTTTCGTCGATCTTGTACAGCGGCTGGATCCCCCCCGCGTGGACGATGGCGGCGTCGAGCCCGGCCTCGCGGGCGTAGTGCAGGAAGACGCTGTTGAGCACGTGACGCACCGCGGGTTTGACGCCGAAGCTGATGTTGCTCACGCCGAGCAGGATGTGGCAGTCGGGCATCTCCTGCTTGATGCGGCGAATGGCCTCCAATGTTTCGAGACCCAGGCGGCGGTCGTCCTCGTTGCCGGTACAGATGGTGAAAGTGAGCGGATCGAACAGCAGGTCGCCAGGGGCGATGCCGTAATTCTCGGTGACCAATCGGTAGATGCGGCGGGCGATGGCCACCTTGCGATCGGCGGTCTTGGCCATGCCCTCCTCGTCAATGGTCAACGCGACGACCGCCGCACCGAACTTCCGGCACAAGGGCAGGACTTCGGCGCAGCGCTTTTCACCGTCCTCCAGGTTGATGCTGTTGACGATGCACTTGCCGCCGGCCAGCTTGAGCGACTCTTCAATAACGGGCGTTTCCGTCGAGTCGATCATGAGCGGCACGGGCACCTCGGTGGCGAACCGGGCGATGATCCGCCGCATGTCGCTCACTTCGTCGCGGCCCACGTATGCGGCGCAGACGTCGATCATGTGGCTGCCGGCCTTGACCTGTTCCTTGGCCATGCGAACCATGCCGTCCACGTCCTCGGCGGCGAGAAGCTCGCGGAACTTCTTGGAACCGTTGGCGTTGGTGCGCTCGCCGACGATGAGGAAACTGTTGTCCTGGCGGATGGGGACGGCCTGGTAGAGGCTCGAAACACTGGGCTCAAAGCGAGGCTCGCGTTGTTTGGGCGCTCGGCCGCCGACGGCTTTGACCAGCGCTGCAATGTGATCGGGTGTGGTCCCGCAGCAGCCGCCGACGATGTTCACACCGTCCTGCTCGACGAACTCGACCAACCAGCGAGTCAGTTCCTCCGGGCTGAGCGGGTAATGTGGCCGCCCCTCGACCACCAGCGGCAGCCCGGCGTTGGGCAGGACGCTGAGCTTGCGCGTGCAAAACTGGCTCAGGTAGCGAACATGCTCGCTCATTTCCTGCGGGCCGGTGGCGCAGTTCAGGCCGATGACGTCGATCTGTGGGTAGGCCTCCAGCGCGACGACGGCGGCGGCGATGTCCGTACCGACGAGCATGGTGCCCGTGGTCTCCATGGTGACCTGGACCATGAGGGGCACGCGGCGTCCGGCTTCGGCGAACGCCTTCTCGATGCCCGCGATGGCCGCCTTGCATTGCAGGATGTCCTGCGCCGTCTCGACGAGCAGCACGTCCACGCCGCCGGCGAGCAAGCCGCGAGCCTGTTCGGCGTAGCTGTCTTCGAGAATGTCGAACGTCGTCTGGCGGAGGGACACGAGTTTGGTGCCCGGGCCCATGGAGCCGACGACGAAGCGCGGCCGGTCGGGCGTGCTGTACTTCTCGCAGGCTCGCCGGGCGATTTCGGCCGAAATCCGGTTGAGCTCATACGTCCGGTCGGCCAGACCGAACTCGGCGAGAACGATCTTGTTGGCGCCGAAGGTATTGGTCTCGACCGCGTCGCAGCCGACGCGCAGAAACCGCTCGTGGACTTCGCCGATGACATCCGGTCGCGTCTGCGACAGAATCTCGGTGCAGTTCTCCAAGCCGGCGAAATCCGACAGCGGCAGATCGAACGAGTGGACGCTCGTGCCCATGGCCCCGTCGAAGACCAGGACTCGTTCGTTAAGCGCTTGCCTGAACAGGTTTTCCATTCCTTGCTCCGAAGAAAGTCAACTCAGCAATCCTAGCGTGGTGCTCTTACGCGGGCAAACGGGGGCGTGGGGGTCATGCTATTGCCGACCTGAACCGGCGACGGCAATGCGAACCACGACCGGGCGAGCCACGCCGGCCGAGAGGTTCACGGGAATCGGTCAGAAGGCCAGAAGATGTGATTGCCGTCCTGCGAGCCCTGCGAAGACGTGAGGCTCCGGGGAACGGCGCTGCTATCGATCAACCGAAGAAGTGTGCTTTCATTCCCCTGTGAGCCGCCAGCCGTTGGCACGACTGGCGACTCATTTTCCACACTCGCTACGGCTTATAAGCCTCGCACAAACGCGCCAATTCCGACCCCTTCTACAAGGTTGCCCCCCTTTGGTCAAGGATAATCTTGATGGACACAGCCCTTTCGGGTATTTGCCCGGCCGGCGAAGTGACTCGCACGGGCGCCTATCTCCGCCCGCGCAGAGTGCCGCTAAATTCATGTTTATTTTGAACTTCCGAAATGCGACGCTTGGCGGCAACCGGGACCGCCCCACCCGCGTGATAGGACGTAGCCAGCCTGGATAATCAGTCCACATCGGACCCCGTTTTGACGTCGCTAACGACTGATGGAGCGCAACGGCGGCCGGGTTAAACCGGTTCAATCGGGGCCGTTCCGAACCCCTGCCGCGCTGACGGCATGGCGAAGGCGTTTTCTCGTGAGGCGGCCGATGGTTTTCGGCTGACATTAATCTGACGCTCACGAGGTTCCTCTCCGTGGATGCAGCCCGCTCGCCCCTGCTTGCCGGCGTGCCGGCGACCGTGCCGGCCAGTCCCGCCCCCATCATCCCGCTGCTGAGCTACCAGGCCGACGACATTCAATCGACCGCCCGCTTCCGCTGGTGCTGTTGGTCGCGGCAGGTCGGCAAGAGCTTCACCAAGAGTCTGCGCCGGTTGCTTCGAGGTCTCGAGCGGCGACGGACGCAGATCTTTCTTTCCGCGGGCGAACGGCAGAGCCGTGAGTTGATGATCAAGGCTCAGCAGCATTGCCGAGCGCTGAATCTGGCCGCTCATTTCCACGGCGACCGGTTCTTTGCCGGCACGTCGTTCAAACAATTGACCATCGAGCTGCCCAACCGGGTGCGGATCATCGGGCTGCCCGCCAATCCGCAGACGGTGCGCGGCTTCACCGGCGACGTGTTTCTCGACGAGTTCGCCATGCACCGCGACGACCGGGAGATCTGGGCGGCCGTCTTCCCCACCGCCCTGCGCGGCGACGGCGAGATCGACATCGCATCGACGCCCAAGGGCCGCGACAACATGTTCGCTCTTCTGCGTGACAACCCGCAGTTCGAGCACTCGACGGTCACGCTGGACGACGCCATCGCCGCCGGGCTACAGGTCGATCGCGAGCAGATCCGCCGTTCCATCCACGATGACGAGATTTACCGGCAGGAGTTCGGCTGCGAGTTTCTCGACGAATCGTCGGCCTTCCTCACGTACGAGCAGATCGCGCGGGTGGAGGATCCGCAGCTTGCCGGCGGGTTCGACGCCGCGGCGCTGGCCGACTGTCGAGGCGAGTTGTACTGCGGCGTGGACGTGGGCCGCGTGCGCGATCTCACGGTGATGTGGGTGTTCGAACTGTGCGACGGCGTCTTGGTGACGCGAGCCGTTCGCGAGAGCGTCAACGAGCCGTTTCGCCGCCAGAGCGAAGCGCTGCACGGCCTACTCGCCAACCGTCGCTTGCGCAAATGTTGCATCGACGCGGGCGGCATCGGCATGGCCATGGCGGAGGCGGCGGTCGAGGCGTTTGGTGCTGCGCGGGTCGAGCCGGTCACGCTGACGGCGGCGGTGAAGGATCAGTTGGCCAGCCGGCTGCGGATGCGGGTGGAGGACGCGACGCTGCGCATCCCATGCGAGCCGGCGATTCGCAACGACTGGCATTCCGTACGGCGGTCGGTCACGGCAGCCGGCCCCGCACGGTACGACTCTAGCCGCGCCGAAGGGAGCCACGCCGATCGGTTCTGGGCGGCCTGCCTGGCCGTGCGAGCGACCGAGAATGCCACCCCGCCCCTGGGCGACGTCGGACTCGTTCAGAGCGGCCCCTTCCGATACGCGAGAAACGGCGTGTGGTAAGCACAACCAACCAGGTCAGGAGCGATCATGAGCATCACCGAGCGGATTCTCAACACGTTGCGAGGCACGAAAGCTTCAACCACGCGCCCCAAGCCGGGCCGGCTCGTGAACGGCGAGGCACTGGATCGATGGCGCGAATATCCCGCCGACGGGCTGACGCCGGCGGAACTGGCTCGCATTCTTCGCGAAGCCGACGAAGGTGCGCCAGATCGGGCATTGGCCTTGTTCGAGCAGATGGAGGAGAAGGACGCGCATCTGCACTCGGTGGCGAACACGCGCCGACTGGCGCTCACCGGTTTGCGGTGGCAGGTGATCTCTGCCGCACAGGTGCATGACGGCGTCGATGCCGCACGAGCGGACGAGGCTGCCGAGTACTGCCGCCGCGTGCTGGCCCGCATCGAGCACTTCGACGAGGCGCTGCAGCACCTCTCGCTGGCCATGGGCCGCAACGTGGCCATCGCCGAAAATGTGTGGGAGATCTTGGATGGCGAGTTGCAGTTGGTGGACGTGGTACCGGTGAGCTTCGACCGCGTGACGTTCGACATGGCCGGTCAGCCTCGCATCCTGACCAAGGACGCGCCGTACGAAGGCATCGAGCTCCCGCCAGACAAGTTCGTGGTGCACACGCCGCATGCCGTCTCCGGCCATCCCATGCGGGGCGGGCTTCTGCGAGCGACGGCGCTGGCATATCTGGCCAAGCACTTTTCCATGAAGGACTGGATGGTCTATGCCGAGTTGTTCGGCATGCCCGTGCGCATCGCGCGATACGAGCCGGGAGCCACGGCGGAGGAGAAGCGCGAACTGCTGAGTATGCTCGAATCGCTCGGCGCTGAGGCAGCGGCCATCTTCAGCAAGGCGGTCGAGGTGCAGTTGTTGGAAGCCGGCCGCGGCGCCGTCCCGCCGCCGTACGAGCACATGTGCGACTTCTTCAACCGCGAGCTGAGCAAGGCCTGGCTGGGCCAAACGCTGACCGTCGAAGGGACGGCCAACGATTCGCGTCCCGGGGCCAGCGGGCCGGCCATCCACAACGAGGTGCGGCTTGACCTACGGCAGGACGATATCGTCAAGGAAGGCCGCACCATCCGCCGCGACGTGCTCGGCCCGCTGACGCGGCTGCGCTTCGGGCCGGATGCGCCGGTGCCGTACTTCAAGCGGGTGCTCGAGCCGCCGCGCGATCTCAAGCAACTGGCCGACGTGCTCAATGTGGCGGTCAATGACCTGGGTATGCAGGTTCCGTCGCAATGGGCGCACCACGCCCTCGGTGTGCCGCACGCGGCCGATGAGCCGGCGGTGCTGACCGGTAGGAAAAGATGACGCGGCGACACGAGGACGCGGCGAACTTTCGGGGGGCGGGCGAGACGCCCGCCGCCCCCCAGCCACCAGTCCCCAGCCCCCAGGCCCGGGGCTTGGCCCTACTCCCGATGGGTCGCTCGCCAGTAATCGGCGCCGATCATCTCGACCGGGATGTCCTTGATGCCCAGACTGCGGGCGGGCGAGTCGCTGCGCAGCCGGTAGTCGTCCGGAGCGGCGTCGAGGAACATGGGATCGGCCAGAACGGTGTGGGCGTCCATGCCGGCGGCTTGCCACTCCGCGTAAGAGCCGGCAGGCGTTACCTTCGAGTCAAGCCTGGTCAGATCCGATTCGCGGCACCAGTACAGATTGTGATCCCATTCGGTGAACGTGCCGGGCCATTTGCTCCACGCGAAGACAAGCCTGCGATCCTGGGCTGAACCCTCCACCGTACTCGCCGAGAATGCCACGATGTTGCGCACGAAGCGGTTGCCGCGCATGAAGTCGTCGCGCGGCTGCAGGCGGATCTGTTCGTTGGCGGCATCGACGAAGATGTTGTTCTCGAACGTGTTGTTCTTGCCCCCATGCACACAGATGCCGCCGTTCACGGTGCGAGCCACGATGTTGCCGTAAACAAGCGTGCCGCTGGAATAATCATCGAGATAGATACCCCAGTTGAAGTACGGCGTGAGGATGCGGCCGTCGCGGTCGGTGCCCATGCCGATCACGTCGAGGATGAGGTTGTGCCGGATCACGTTGCCGGTGTCCTGCTTGTGGCGTCCGAGCGTTTCGATGGCCCCGGTGTCGTTGGTTTCCAGGTTGGTGCGGCGAATATCGTTAAATTCGACTCGATTGCGGTGCGAAAAAGCATGGTCGGTGTAGGACTTGAGGGAGATGGCATAGCGGCTCAAGTCGCTGAACGTGTTGTGCACGATCTCGTTGTCGCTGGAGGTCGTGCAGTACACGCCGGCCACGTGTTTGTAGATGAGCCCCAGCCGACGCATGACGTTGCCCGCGATGTGGATATGGTGTGGTTGATCGGCGACGCCGCCATGCAGGAACAGGCCCCCCTGGCCCAGGTCGTACAGATCGTTACCCGTGAACGCGACGCGATGCGTGCCGGCCTCCATGCGGACGGCATAGCCGCCAAGGCGACGGAACGTGCAGTTGCGGATTGAGCAGTCGCGCACGCGGGCCATGTGAATGGCGGCATCGGCTGGCGAGTAGTATTCGCGCGTGACGGTGTAATCGGTGTCGATGAAGGACAGTCCGACAAAGTGCACGTGCTCAACCCATCGGTCGTCCTGGCCGCGCAGTTCGATCAGGCGGTCGAGCCGAGGCGCAACCACGTTCTGCGGCGTGGGCGCATCCTCAAAAGGTATGTACTCGACCCGGCCGGCCTTCTCGTCCAGATACCACTCGCCGGGCGCATCCAGGGCCGCCCGCACATTCTCGACAAAATAGCGGTTGCCCATGCGGATCTCTTGGGCGCCCCCCCGGTGAAGTAGATGCGGCGCGAGTCCGCGTCGATGCGCTCGATGGGAACGATGCCGTTCACCCAGCCCCATGCGGGGAAGATATGTACTTCGGCGCCCGCGATCTGTCCCCACGCCGGGATGTCGCCCGGCTTGTAGCGCAGGTATGCCGTGATTCCGGCGGGCGTGGGCGGCGAGGGTGGCTTGACCTTCCCTCCCTGGGCTTTCTCGAACGCCTCGGCCTGGATGAGCAAGAGCCCGTGCGGCGATGTCGGTGGTTTGACTTCGAACGCTCCCCACCACGTCGGCGTCGAGATGGCCGTACCAGGATCCCACGCGTCATCGGACGTAAGGGCCAACGCATCGAGGCTCAGCCCGCCGCCCTTCACGTTGCTCCAGGTCAGCACGCATTCGCCCTGCGGGAGTTGGATCGTCGCCGAGCGGGCCCAATGAAAGTTGCTCCATCCACCCGTATCGGGCAAGTTCTCGAGCGCGACCGGCTCAGCGTCGCCGGCCTGCAAAGCAGTGCGTCCGCTCATATCGCTCACGCCGCGAGCACTCGCGTGACTGGCGTAGCGCAGCCAGACGTGATACCGGCCGGCTGCAGGCACGCGCAAGCGCCACGTGAGCTTGGTGCCCACCTCGTGGAGATCAGCGACCGCCCGATCGAACCGGCCGACCTCCCACGGCTCACCGTGCCAATCGGCGAAGAGCCAACCGCCCTCGTGCGGCCGGGCCGGATCGAAGTCAGGATGCCGCGCCCGGCGGGCCCAACGATCGCCCACGCGGAGGATTCGGAACCGCCACTGGCCGTCGGCCGCTTGCGGCACATCCGCCGACCACAGGCCGCCCGCATTCTTGCGCCAGCCTTCAATGGGCACGCCGCCGCTGAAGATCACCTCGCCCTCGGCGCGGTACGTGATCGGGCAGCGTTGCGTTCCCGAGTCGGCCGGCGTGAACGCCAGCGGCGCATCGAGCCGATACGTGCCCGCATGCACGACAACCTCCACCGGCTCGCTCAGGCCGGTGGCAATCAATTCCCGGACCGCTTGCTGAGCCCGGACCGGCGTGGCAAACGGGCCGTCCTGCCCATCGGCCGCGGCGCGCCGGCCAGACCATGCGTCATTGCCGGCAGGCGAGACGTGTAGCGTCACCGCTTCGACAGAAGCGGCCACGAACGCAAACACACAAACGGTCAGCCGAACGAAGTGCGCAGGGTGTGACATGGGACCTCCTCCCAGATGGGGTCAGTTCGTTGCGTGCCGGGCGGAATTGTAATACAACCGGGCACGGGTATCGACGGCCAATGGTGACACAAGCTCCCGGCCGGCAAACGGCGCACTGGAAGGATGGCCCACAACAACAGTTGGAAAGGGAGTACCCATGATCGCGGCACGAGCTGAGACCCGGTTCCTCCCAGGGGTTCTGATCCCCGGACTCTTGGCGGCCCAACTCGTCACGACGGCGTTCGCGCAAACGACCCCGTCGCAGAGGACCGCGGGCTCGCGCCCCAACATCCTGTGGATCACGTGCGAGGACATGAGCCCGGATCTAGGTTGCTACGGCGACTCGTATGCTCGCACGCCCACGCTGGACAACCTGGCTGCCCAGGGTGTGCGCTACACGAACATGTTCTCGGTGGCCGGCGTGTGCGCTCCCAGCCGATCGGCCATCATCACGGGCATGTATCCCTGCTCCATCGGGACGCATCACATGCGCTGCAAAGGCGTGCCACCCGCACACGTGAAGTGCTTCACCGAATACTTGCGGGCCGCCGGCTACTACTGCACGAACAATGTCAAAACGGACTACAACTTCGACGCCCCTGTCACCGCGTGGGATGAATGCAGCGCAAAGGCCGACTGGCGCGGGCGGGCGCCCGGCCAGCCGTTTTTCTCGGTGATCAACATCACGACCACGCACGAAGGCCAGATCCGCTCCACGGAACAGAAGTTCGCGCTCCACATGAGCCGCGTGAAACCGGAAGATCGTCACGACCCGCTCAAAGCCGTACTGCCTCCGTACTATCCCGACACGCCCATCGTCCGCCGCGACTGGGCCCGCTACTACGATCTGATCACTTCCATGGACGCCCAGGTGGCGGAGATTCTCCAACGGCTTGAAGCGGACGGCTTAGCCGACAGCACTATCGTGTTTTTCTTTAGCGACCACGGGCGGGGCCTGCCTCGGGCCAAGCGGTGGTTGTACGATTCGGGCCTGCACGTGCCCATGATCGTGCGCTGGCCCGACCGAAGTGGAGCAGGCAGCACGTGCGACGACCTGGTAAGCTTCGTCGATCTGGCTCCGACCGTGCTTTCGCTGGCCGGTGTGGAGATCCCCGAGCACATGCAAGGCGGTGCGTTCCTGGGCGACCAGAAGGTGGCCAAGCCGCGTGAATACGTCTGTGCCGCTCGCGACCGCATGGACGAGACGTACGACATCATCCGGGCCGTGCGCGACAAGCAATACAAGTACATTCGCAACTTCAGGCCCGGCCGCCCCTATGCTCAATACATCCATTACGCGGAACAAATGCCGACCATGCAGGAGATGCGGCGGCTGTACAAGGAGGGCAAGCTGACCGGCCCGCAGAAGATCTTCTTTCTGCCGGAGAAGCCCGAGGAAGAGCTGTACGACACGCAGGCCGATCCGCATGAGATCAATAACCTGGCCGGTTCCGCCGAGCACGCGACCACACTGGAGCGCATGCGCAAAGCGCTGGAGGACTGGATGACGGCCATCGGCGATCTGGCATTCGTCCCGGAAGAGGAGCTCAACGAGCGCATGCGGCCGGGTGGCAAGTGGGCCAAGACCGAAGCGCCGGTGATCTCGTTATCACGGGGCGGGCAAGATGGTGTGGTGACGGTCACCATCACCTGTTCGACGCCGGGTGCCTCCATCGCGTACACGACGCAGTCCGGCAAGGACGCGCACTGGTTGCTCTACAGCAAGCCCGTCGAGCTGCCTGGATCGGCGACGCTGCGAGCCAAGGCCATTCGGCTGGGCTATCTGGAAAGCGACGAGGTGGAGCGACGGCTCCAAAAACATTAGTGCCGGGAAGGGAAGCACGCCCCACTCGGAAAGAGGCGGCCGGGTCAAGCCCCGCCGCTCGCAGCGTAACCCACATGATCGCTTGGACCTGTGCTGAAAGCTGACAGCTGATGACTACTTTTCAAAGGCCCCCTATGCACGCTTGGACACGCTTGATCGCATTGGCATCGCTTTCGCTCGCTTCGTGCAGTCACCTGGCCAGCCGGCCCGACTTCGTGACGTACGTGCCCCATCGGCTCGACGGCAGCGACGGCACGAATCAGCATTTTCTTGTCACGCCGGTGGCGAATCGGGAGTTCCTCGCGTTCTGGACGCAGGCCACGCGCGAGAACGACCCGGATCAGCGGGTGGTCATGAGCCGCAGCCGTGACCAGGGCCGCACCTGGAGCGAGCCGGTCATGCTCGCCGGCGACCCGACGGCCAAGACCGGCCGGATCGCTTCGTGGCAGTTCCCCGTGGTCGTGCCCGACACTGGTCGCATCTACCTGTTCTACAACCAGAACATCGGGATCGTCGATGCCCGCGAGGACACCACCGGGGCGTTGGCGTACATCTGGTCGGACGACAACGGGCATACCTGGTCCAAGCCGCTCACGCTGACCATCCGCAAATCCGCCTTGTCCAACCCCGAGCCGGGCTCGCCGGAGAACTGGGTGGTGTACCAGGCGCCCATCATCACCAGCCGCGGCGAAGTGATTGTCGGTTTCACGCGATGGGCCAGCAAGAAAGTGCAGAAAGAAGGCGGTCTGTTCGAGCGGGACTCGGAAGTCTGGTTCCTGCGCTTCGACAACCTCCTGATTGAGCCGGATCCCGCCCGACTGACGGTGACGACGCTCCCCGACGGCGAGCACGGCCTGCGCGCGCCCTGCCCCGGCAAGCCAAGTCTGAGCATCGCCCAGGAACCGACCATCCAGGAGTTGAGCGATGGCCGATTCATCACGGTGATGCGCACGCGAACCGGCTACATCTACTACGCCTTGTCGAACGATCGGGGCCACACTTGGGACACGCCGCGACCGTTGCGATTCGCCCCCGGCGGCCCCCCCATTCCACAACCGTTGGCCCCCTGCCCGCTGTACAAGCTGGCGGACGGCCGATTCATCCTGATCTTCCACAACAATGACGGCTCGGCCAACGGCGGGACGGGCCCGACCGACAGCCGCCGTGTCCGCCGCCCCGTCTGGCTGGCCGTCGGCCGCGAAGTCGCCCAGTCTGGCAAGCTCGCCGGAAACGTGCACCCAAATGATGACCAGCCGCTGATTTTCAGTCCGCCACGCATTCTTGCCGACAACGGCGGCGTTGCGGTCGGCCCCGCCAAGCATACCCAGATCGGCACGTACCCCAGCCTCTTCGAATTCGAGGGCCGGGTGTACTTCTGGTATCCCGATCGCAAGCACTTCCTGCTGGGCAAGATCATCGGTCCGAATCTGCTGGCTGACTCGCTCGCGTCTCCCTAAAGCCACAGACGGTTCGCCGCCTGGCCGCCGGATGGGTGGAAGCAGCTGGCTCCTGAGTTCTCCTGATCCGAATTGCTCGTGCTTATTCCCCGAGTGGGTCATAAGATCATCTGCATCGTTCGGCCCCGGCGCTGAACGTGATCGATTGGCCACCTGATGGAGGCTGGAGTCATGAACCTGTATGAGAGGGCCCTGCTCGGCCACCCGTTGTCGAATTGCTCCTCATGCGAGGACGTTGCCCTCGCGACGCCCGGCCCTTTTCTCCGCGAGCTCTACACAGTCGTGAACCAAGATGAGGACGAGGACGAAGACTTCGACGAAGATGAGGAGCTCGAGGAGGATGAGGACCTCGACGAAGATGAGGACCTCGACGAAGACTTGGACGACGACTTCGACGAGGAAGAAGAGGACGAAGACTACGGCGACGAGGAGGAAGGGGAGGACGACTGATTTCGGCAGAACAACCCGGACACTCGCGCCGTCGCCATGGTCACGACGCTCGCTCAACGAAGGGGATTCCCCGGGGTCGCTTTTTTGTCCGCAGATTGCGCAGATTGTCACAGATGTTGAGTTATGAAAGACAGTAAAGTGGCACTTGCGGACTAGCGCTATATTGCACCATCAGCGTCCGTTCAGTAACGGCTGTCGATCCAAGACGACGACGGCGTGCACTGGATGGTCTGTTAATCTTGTAATTCTGCAATCTGTGGATCATCCGACGACGGAAAGGTCGCTAGACGGCCGGGATGTGCCAATCTTCCGGGCCGACGGGCAGCGGGACTCCCAGGCGGATGGATTCGAGCAGCTTCATGGTGATGCGCGTGACGGTGACGGCGGAAACCACGTCGCAGGGGTTTTCGCCGTTGCCTTCGATGCAATCGAGGAATCGGTCGAGATGCCGGGCATGGCCCTTGTCGGGAGAAACAAAGAACGGCGGCGCACCGGCGGCGGCCTGCTCATGGGCAAGCGTCACGGCCTCATGAAACGCCTCCATGCCTTGGGCGAGCTTGCCGTCCGGATCGGATTTGAACGGGTAGGTGAAGCGGAAGGGCTCGTCGGGCAAGCCGCGCTGGCGGACTTCGACGTGGTGATCCATGGCCAGCGTCACGTGGTTGGCCGTCACCTCAATCAGTTCCTTGGGATAGTCGAAATGTCCACAGAGTGATTGCGTGATGGTCGTCAGCGAGCCATCCTGGAACCGCAGCATCAGCGTGAAGTTGCCGCGAGCGGAGCCCTCGGCAAAGACGCGGACGGGCGGGGAGGGGTTGAGCCACAGGGCCACGTCGATGAAATGCACCATCTCGGCGAAGAGGATGGTTTCATTGTCGCGGTAGATCCAGTCCTGCCAGCTGCGGCAATCGTCGTTGACGCGCATGAGGATCTGAATCTGCCGCTCCTCGGGGAGCGACTCGCGGCGTCCCTGGCCGCTGCGATCCACCGACGCCGGCGAGCCACCGGCGGACGCGACGGCCTTATGCAACAACCGGCGCAGCTCGAGGATGGCCGGGCTGCTGCGGCGATTGTGGCAGACACACACGGGCACGCCGGTCTGACGGACGGCGGCGACGATCCGCTGCATCTCGGACACCGTGGCCGCCAGTGGTTTCTCCACGAACACGGGCTTGCCCGAGGCCAGAGCCGGCACAATCACTTCGCTGCGCAGATTCGTGTGCGTGCACAGGACGATGACGTCCACGTCCGGGTTCTCGACCGCATCCTGCCAGTCGGTGCAGCTCGCGGCAGCCCCGAAGACCTTGCGGAAGTTCTCGGCCACTTGGGCGTTCACGTCGCAGACCACGGCCAGCTCGGTGCGCGGATTGTTCACGATGTTCGGGCAGTGCCAACCCCGAGCGATGGAACCACAACCGATAACCGCGACGCGATGCTTCCTCATGCGAGCGTGCTCCGCGAAATGCCCTTCTTGTGGTGCATGCTTCCTTGTGGTGCACGCTTCCAGCGTGCACGTGCCGACAAGATGCCTGCACCACAATCCGCGTGCACGTGCCGTCAGGATGCCTACACCACAAACTCCCCTTCGCGTGCCGGCTCACCACTCGCCCGTACGGGCGGCCTGCCACGCGCAGCCCGCGGCACCGATGAAGCCCGCGTCGTTGCCCAGCGTGGCGAAGAGGATTTCCGGTCCGTCGTCCAGCAGCTTCCAGGTCAGTTCCTTGAAGTACTTGCGGATGGGCTGCAGCAAGGCGTCGCCGGCCGCGATGAGCCCGCCGGCCATGACCACGCGTTGAGGATTGCTCACGTGCTGCATGATGACACAGGCGACGGCAAGGAAGTAGCACGCCTCGTCCCAGACCTGGCGAGCCAGCTCGTCGCCGGCGCGGCTGGCCGCCACGACGTGCTCGGCCATGAGCATCTCACCGCGATCGACGTACGTCTTCAGGCTGCTCGGCCGGCCCTCGGCGATGAACTCCTCCGCCCGACGGGCCAGGAAATACGCCGACGAATAGGCCTCGAGGCAGCCCTTCTGGCCGCACGAGCAGAGTCGTCCGCCGGGCTGGACCAGCATGTGGCCGAGTTCGCCGGCGTTCTCAAAGTAGCCGCGCAGCAGCTTGCCCTCCGTGATCACGCCGCCGCCCACGCCGGTGCCCAGCGTGAACATCACGAGATCCTGCACGCCTTTGCCCGCGCCGGCCCAGAACTCGCCCCAGGCGGCGGCGTTGGCGTCGTTCTCCAACGTCGTGGGGATGCCCGTAGCCTTGGCCACCAAATCACGCAACGGGACGTTCTTCATGCCGGGCAGGTTCCCCGGGTTGATGACCAGGCCCTGCCGATGGCTCATGGGCCCGGGCGAGCCGATGCCCACGCCGGCCACGTCCTTGCGGTCCACGCCGGCCTCGGCGATCGCTCGCTCGGCCGCCGCGACAATGTTGGCCACGACCTTGTCCGGCCCTTCTTCGATGCCGGTGGGAACGCTGAATTTGATCTTGACGTTGGCGTCCTCATCGACGAGGCCGGCCTTGATGTTCGTTCCGCCCAGATCGACTCCGACGAAGTATGCTGCCACCGCTCACCTGCCTTGTTGAGATTCCGCTTGGGTTCACAGACACCATCGCCGCGAGCGTTCCTGGCCGGAAAACGTCACGGCCGGGCCCGCCGCCGGATGACCGGCTTGTCGCGCACGGACAACGCCTCCATCGTAGTGTGACATGTCATTTTGCTCAACTGCAAGGCTTATCGCCCGCAAGAGTTTGATGGCCGTGTTCAACCTCTCCTCTCGCACGTCCCTCCGCGAACGGCGGGGCTTGCCCCCGCCGTCTCATTCCCCCGTCGGTTCGCCCCCTCTCGCAACGTGAGCTGTGAGCTGGGAGCTCTGAGCGATCTCATTGCCCCGATGATCTCCACGACCATAGCGTGTACGTCCGTTCGCGTGCGGCGCTCGGACCCCGTGGGACTGAGTCCGCCGGGGCAAGCCCGGCGGCTCGCGCGGGTTTGCGTCCTTCAGGGCAGTCGGATCACGCGGACGTCGGTTGGAGCGACGCGGGGTCGATCTGTTTGAGCTGGCGCAGGAACTGCTCGATCCAGAAGCGGCGGTCCGGCGGAACAGGCCGGTTTCCGAAGGCTTGGCCGTAGTAGAGGCGAATCAATTCAGGGGCGTCCTGCAACGCCGGGTGACGAGTCGCCAGTTCGTCGGCGAACTCGGCCGGCGTCTGGTCCGGGCGGCGATGGAGCCCCAGCGATTCCAGCCGGCGGCAGAATCGCGTGTAGAACTCCACCTCGGCTCGACCGCCGCCCGCACGCCGTCGCAGACGCTGCGCCGACCAGCCGATCCGCGCAACGAGCCATCGGCCGGCGGCGACCACGCCGCGTCCGAGGAGAACAGCCAGCGCGATCACCAAAAGCGTGAACACCCAATAAAGCACGCGATCGCGGGCGGACAATTCCATGCGCCAGCCGAACAACTCGCGGGCGAAGGCGACGATGCCCCCCACCAGCGTGGTCTCGTCCTGAGCCGGCCGAGTCACCCAGGCCTGAAACCGCTCGAGCAACTCTCGCTGCGACGCCGCATCGTAGGCGAGGACCAGGCTGGCCCACTGGAACTGCATGAAATCCGCCACCTTGCGCAGCGGCTCGTACCACGACGCCGTCGGCGAGGCCACCACCGATGCGCCGGGCGTCGGATCGAACGTCAGCCACCCCTTGCCCCGAAGGAAGACCTCCACCCAGGCATGTGCGTGCTTCTCGCGAACGATGAGGAAGCCGCCCACCGGATTGTATTCGCCGCCCCGATAGCCCGTGACCATTCGGGCCGGAATGCCCTTTAATTGGCACACAACCGCCATGGCGGTGGCGAAGAACTCGCAGTGTCCCTGCCGGGTATCGAGGAGGAACTCGCCCACGGGTTCCCGTCCCGGCCCCAGGCGCGGCGGCGACAGCGTGTAGGCGAATCGCGAGGACGAGAGGAACTGCTCCAAATCCCGGACGAAAGTCTCGCGGCCGTCGGGCCGGTCGAGCATGCTGGCACTGGGAATCTCGTTGTCGATCAACTGCAGGATCTCCTCCGTGCGAGGCAGCGGCACCACGGGCACGATCAGTGGAGGATCCTGCTCCAGCTCCTGCGCTTGTTGCGCCCGCAGCAGCGGGAGCGCGTAGGGCGCGATGGTGGTCACGGTGTAGCGGACCAACCTGCCCGGCCGGGGCACGTGAAGAATCTGGTGCTCCGGGTGAAACCGGACTTCGCTGAAGTCGTGTGAGGCCACAGCGAGAATCGGCTCGGGGCTGAACAGATTGCCGTATCGCCGCGGTTCCAGCCAGAACTGGTACTGCATGGTGTCGGGCGAGTCCGCAGCCGGCGACAACGTGACCTGGTGCTGGCCGGGCTCGAACTCGACGGTCACGAAGTCATCGGAGGACCGATACGGCCGATGCCAGCCCCAACTGGAAGCGAGACCGCCGGCCCGCCGGCCGTAACGGGTTCTGACTTCGCCGCGAAAGTAGTGTTGCGTCTCGTGCTCCTCGGCCGAGAACGGAACGGGTCCCGTCACCTTGACCCGCATGACCGCCTGCTCGGAAGGGCTGATGTCATGGCCACCGCGCAAGTCCTCGGAGCCGCCGAAGCCGGTGAGCACGGGGCCCGCGGCGGCCGCTTGCATCTGCCGGAAAAGCGTGGACTCCACGCGCGGACAAACCAGGAAGACAACCGCCCCGATGACGGTCGCGACCATGAAAATGGCGGCCACCGTCGAGCGGAACGGCCGCGAGGGCAGGAAGAGCGCATCGTCTCGCGATTCGGACGCGGGTGAGGCGGACCCCGGCGACACCGAGCCGGGACCGGACGACACGACGGCCGGACCGATCGCGACCGTCCCAGTTCGAGAGACTTCCGCGGCCACGTGCAGTCGGATAAGTCGGCCCAGTCCCAGCACCAGGCTCACGACCAGAGCGACGGCAAACAGCACGTTACCGCTGACGATGGCCCCCACCACCAACAGCACGAGAGACAGCACGATGACGTGTGTTTCCTCGCGCAGCGACCGAGGCAGCAGCAGCCGAACCACGCACACGGTGATCAGGAAGTGCGACAGGGCCATGATCAGAATGACGTCTTGCTGCAGGTACTCGTGCAGCAGAAACCCGAAGGCCAGCACGACGATCAGCTGAGAAAGGCGTTCGAGCAGCGGCGTCGGCCGCAGGCGAGCCGACGTGAATGGGCCAAGCAGGCCCGCGCATACCGCCACGATGAGATACAGCAGGTTGCCCTCGGCGGCGGCGATGGGCGCGACCACACTGATCAGGAGCAAGGCGTTGGACCACGGGCTCGGAGCGATCATCAAGCGGTCCTCCGGCGCTCGGGCACGGTTCCGGACAGGTCGAACAGTTTGTCGAGCCATCCCGATTGCGGCGTGATCAGCATGACACTGGCCGTACGCCCGCTGAGGATGCGGAGCAAACGCGCATGCGATTCGTGCGAACGGACGGTGAGCAGCACGCACCGGGCGTTCGAGCCGCTGCACCAGCGTACATTCTGAATCATCTGATCGAACGATCGTTCCGCTCCGGGGGACAGCAAAGCCAGTTCGTTCAGAATGCGCTGTCGCTGAGCACGGCCGCCCGCAGGAGCCAGCACGACGGGCACAACGCCGCGAGCGATCATGCCCACGCGATAGCCGCGATCGAGCGCTTCGCAAACCACGGTGGCGGCCGCGCTGATCATGCGTTCGACAGTGGGATCCGGACGAGGATCTCCCGGCGTGCCGCGAAGTCGCTGCCACAAGCCGCGGCGAACCGCCTTGGCCGGCGGACTCTCGGGCCAGGGGTCGAGCAGCACCACCAGCTGGCTGTCGCGCACGGGCTGATGCTCACGCACGACCAGCTGGCCGGTGTGGGCGCTTCGGCGCCAATGAATCCAGCGAGGGTTGTCGCCCTGGCGGTATTCGCGGACGCCGTGAAACTCGTCCTGGCCGGCGGCGTGTTCCTGCCGGCGAGCATCGGGCGACTCAGCGAGAGCCTGCTGATGCCAAAACTCGCGTCGCACCCGCCCCGCCGCCGGGAAGACGATGAGCTCGGCGGGAGCTTCGATGTCCACGGTGCAGGTGAAGAGCCCGAAGGGGAATCCGCACGACACGCGAATGCCGCGCAGAGCAAGCCGGCCGCGGTTCGGGCAGACGGCCTTGAGCTCGACGCGGCGCTCCTCGCCCGGCCGGAGAACGGCTAGCAGCAGTTCCGCCAGCGGTGCGCGCCCCGCCACGGGCGTCTCGCCGATGCGGACGACCCATGACTTGAACCATCGCTTGCGATGACGGATCGTGTACACGAGTCGGAACGGCCGGCCGGCCACGGCGGCCACCACCGGCCCGCGCTCCACGTCGATGCTGCGCACGGTCTGCACGCAAGTCACTGCGTTGAACGCGACGACCGCGATTGCCATCCCGAACAACAGGAGCAAGAGATTGGCCTCGCTGGTGAACGAGGCGATGGCAACCAGAATGGATACCACGATGACGATGAGCCCGCTCCCCGATGCCCGCAACCCGCGCAACGGTGAGCTGCGGCGAACAGCCGCCGCAAACACCGGCAAGGCACGGGATGTCATGGGTAGCGTTGCCATCGTGCTGGCCTCCGAAGAGGCGATTACCTCCGAGCCGTTCCCACCGATTGTGGCTAATCGGGTACGGTCACGTTCCGGACGATCTCGCCGAGCAACTGGTCGGTGTTCACCGTGTGGCCGTCGTGCAGGTAGCTCTTGGTCACCACGCGATGCGCACAGGTCGGCACGAACAACGATTTGATGTCATCGGGCACGACATAATCGCGTCCCATGAGCAAGGCCAACGCCTGTGCACAGCGCACCAGCGAGATGGCTCCGCGGGGAGAGACTCCCACTTCCAACAGCTCGTGGCCACGGGTGATCTCGACCAGGTCCAGGGCGTAGTTCACCAGCCGATCGTCCACCTGGATGCGGGACACGCGATCCTGCAGGAGGATGACATCCTCGCGACTCATCACCGGTCGCAGGGAATCCAACCGATTGGCTCCGGGCTGCTCGCGAATGATCTGCATCTCGAATTCGCGCGAGGGATAGCCGATGCGAATTCGCAGGGCGAAGCGATCGAGCTGGTTCTCGGGCAGGAAGTAGGTTCCCTCGAACTCGAACGGGTTCTGCGTAGCGATGACCATGAACGGACGGTCAAGCTTGAGCGTACGGCCATCGACGCTGACCTGCGCCTCGTTCATCGCTTCCAGCAGCGCCGATTGCGTGCGAGGCGTGGTGCGATTGATCTCGTCGGCCAGCACGATGTTGGCGAAGACCGGACCGCGTTTGAACTCGAAGGCGCCGGTCTGTGCGTCGTACACACTGACGCCGATGATGTCCGACGGCAGGAGGTCGGGCGTCAACTGAATCCGCGAGAACGACAGGTCCAGGCTGGTAGCCAAAGCACGGGCCAGCACGGTCTTGCCTACACCCGGCACGTCCTCGATCAGCACGTGGCCCCGACTCAGCAAGCCGACCAGTACCTCGGTGACTGCCGTCGGCTTGCCCAGGAACACGCTCGCGATGTTGGTTCGAAGCGCGGACAAACGCTCGAGTAACGGATCGGATACAGCTAACGTTTCGGTGGCCATCAAGAACTCCAAGCAGATCCGCGGTCAGCCGCCTGTTCGCGCCGGGCCGTGGCAGGAAAATAGTAGTGTGCCTCAAGCTGTTCGACGTTACCGGGCTGTCCTGAGTTCAAGGCACCGCCAAGGCCGGCCGGACGGGCCCGATAACCACCAATCGAATGAATGTATCGGATCAGCGGGCGGAATCCCAGAACACGGGCACCCGAAACCGGCTCGCGGAATGCTTGCCGACTTCCGCTCCGGAAAGTGCGATCCGCGCCCGCCGGACGTACGGAATCCGGTTCGGCCAGCCCTGATTCTCGGGCTTGGCGCGGGACGGGCCGCTTGGTGAGAGGTACAATCAGGTGTTGAATCCGCCGGCGCGGGCTGCGCCGCCGATTCCTCGGAGCAAGGAGAAGCACGTGACCAGCCCCTCTCGGACGACTTTTCGTCTCTTGGCGGCCATTCTACTCGTGGGGACTTCCGCGGCGGCGTTCGCGAACACGCCGGCCGAAGGTGGTCAAGCCACCGAAAACGGCCAATCGGTCGAGAACGGCCAAGCGGCCGAGGCGAAGGGCCATCGCCCTCAGCCCGGCTGGGTCCGTCGCAGCACCGAGTTGCGGCTGCCCGGCGGAGGTCGGATTCGAGCGCTTCACGAGCCACCCCACAAGGCGGTTCCCACCCGCGAGCGGGCCCGGCCGGTTCGACCGGCTCGGCAGCAGCGGAGGTTAACCGATTCGGCGACGCTCGGCGTGACGACCGATGCTCCTCCCTCCGTTTCGGTGTCCATCATCGACAGTCCGCCCATTGACGGGTTCGTCCCGTGGATCGCCGTGCATGCGACCGATCGGCGCAGGGCCGTGGGCGGAGACTGGGATGCCGTGTACTCATCGTCCGTGGAAGGCAACTATTTCGTGTCCAACCCGGAGAACAACTACACCATCGGCCTGCTGGATACGGGGGCCGGCATCTCAGTGCTGAGCTATGCTGCCGCCTCGCAACTTGGGCTGTTCGCCGCTGGAAGAAACACCGGCGGCACGGTGGAAATCGGCGGCGTGACCGGCTCCGTCGATGCCTGGGTCAGTCAACCGTTTGGGTTATGGATCACCGGCCTGGGAAGCATCAACCCGGACCAGAGCCTCAATCTGTCCTCGCTGGTAGGCGAATGGAACGTCTCAACGGCTTTGGGTGCCGAGCCCGCACCCGGAATGCCCGACCTGGTGACCGCGATCGGCTCGCCCATGACGGTGTTCATCGCCAGTTGGATCCGCAATGACATTCGCCGCCAGGTGGAGCGCGATGGCATCGTCTACGAAGGACCTGATATCACCTTCCACGAGTTGACGAGCCCAAACCTGCCCACCTACCCCAACACACTGCCGCTGGAACTGCGTCCGGCCGGAGCGGCGGCGGTGTGGTATTGGCCCTGCTTTGCTGTCCTCGAGGTCTGCCCCGGCGGCGACAACTCGCCGAAGATCCCGTCGGTGATCCTGGGCAATTCCGCGCAGAGCCTGTTCTTTGCCGGCAGCGTCAATCTCAGTGACCGCGGCTTCATCGCCAACGGCAAGACAAAGTTCATGGTGGATACCGGCGCCCAGGTGACGGTGATCGGCTCGACCGTGGCCGCACAGTTGGCACTCAATCCGAACAACCCGGATTTCACCGTCGAGATCCAGGGCGTGGACGGCCAACTGGTATACAAGCCGGGCTTCTATCTCGACACGCTGGATATTCCCGCGCTCGGTGAATGGCTGAGCTATACGAACGTGCCGGTGGTCCTGCTGGACGTCGCCTCGCCTGAGGGCGGAACGCTGGAAGGCATCATCGGCATGAACCTCTTCCTTCGCTACAACTTCGTTTTCCGTGGCGGGGGCATGGTGGGTCAGCCTCAGCCCCGGATCGACTTCGAACCCATCCCTGCCGTCGATGCCGACTTTGATGACGACGACGACGTGGACCAGGAAGACTTCGCCTATCTGCAGCGCTGCCTGAGCGGTACGGACGTCCCCCAGACCGATCCGCTTTGCGCAGACGCGTTCCTCGACGGCGACACGGACGTCGACCAGGACGATGTGAGCATCTTCCTGGAGTGCGCGAGCGGCCCGGACATCGTTGCGGAACCCGCCTGCAGGGGACAGTAAGTTCTACACAGAACCTTCTGACTCGAAGGATTCCGTTCACCGCCCTGGCGGCTTGGGCGGCCAGGGCATGGAGAAGCGATAATCGCCCGAGCCGGCCTCGAAGATGACACGGTCGCGCTCGATGCGATGCAGCTTGATCCCCTGGCTCTGCTGGATGTGGCGATCTGCCTCGCGCATCTCCTTGATCTCGGGCGTCGGGAAATGGATCAGGGCTGACGTGTTCGCGGGCAACGTCACGTGCATGATCAGCCGATGATCCTCGATCCGCCACTCGCTGACGATCGGACCGCGAATGGAGTCGTAGCGAGCCCGCACCCACTCCAGGCCGGGCACGATGGCCGGCTGAATGACGATGCGATCGAACCCGGCGGCCTCGGGATGCGGGCGGATGCCCGCCAGCACCTTGAAGAACCACTCGCTCACCGAGCCGAACATGGGATGGTTGTGCGAGAACGTATTGTCGCTGAACTCCCAGTGCTCCCAGAGGGTGGTCGCCCCGCTTTCGATCATGTGGCCCCAGCCCGGGAAATCCCGCTGATTGACGATCCGATAGGCCACGTCGGCATGGCCGCTGTCGCTCAGGACCGAGAGCATGTACTTCGTGCCGAAGATGCCCGTGGTCAGATGAAAGTTGTGAGCGGCGATGTCGTCGAGCAGCACCTTCAGAGCGTTGCCGTGGGAGATGGCGGGCACGAGCCCCATGTACAGCGGGAACGCCTGTGAGGCCTGCGAGCCGGAAGCGTATCGGCCGGTGGCGGTGTCGAGGAATCGCTGGTTGAATGAGGCCTTGATGGAAGCGGCACGGTCGGCCAGGCGGTTGGCTTCCTGCGACCGACCGATGATGCGGGCGATACGCGAGACAAGTTCGGCATTATAGTAGTAGAATGCCGTGCTGGTCAGCGGCACGACTTTCTCGGCGATGCTCTCGTGATCGCCGATGCCGCGCTCGATGTAGTTGTCCACAGCCTGCTCGCCCAGGAACTCCATCCAGCGGACGGCCAGCGGGAACTGATCTTCCAATAGGCGGCGATCCCCGTAGTACTGGTACATGTGCCACAGCAGCACGGGTTGCACGGTCCCCCACCCGATGGGGCCCGCTCCGCCACCCAGACCGTCCTTGAACGCGTCGATGCCCACGAAGGGAGCCGTCTCGGTGAAGCCGCCGTTGGGCCGCACGTCGTCGGCGAAATCCCAGGCAGTCTTGTGGTAGAACGCGGGCATGTTCAGATTGAACGAGGCCATCTCGGCACTAACCACGATGTCGCCGCCATAGCCGAACCGCTCGCGATGCGGGCAATCGGACTGCACGCCAAACATGTTGCTCAACAGCGTCCAGCGAGTGATCTCCTGGATGCGGTTGAACAGCGGGTTGGAGCATTCGAACGTGCCGGCGGGCCGAACGTCCGAGTGCATGAGATGGCCTTCGATGGCATCCAGCGGCGGGCGTCCGGGATAGCCCGTGACCTCGACGTAACGGAATCCGTGAAACGTGAATCGCGGCGTCCAGGTTTCCAGCTCGCCGCCGCCCTTGAGGATGTACGTGTCGGTCTGGTAAGCGACGTCCGGCGCGCCCGGGCCGCCGATGCCGGGACCTTTGATTTGCCCGCAGACGGAGGTCATCGGGTTGAGTGTGCCGTCGGGATAGAGCAGCTCGCCGTAGCGCAGCCGGATTTCGGTGCCGGCCTCGCCGCGAACTCGCAGCGTGATGGTCCCGGCGAAGTTCTGGCCCATGTCGAAGATGTACACGCCCGGCGCTGCCTCACTCACGCGAACGGGCTTGATGCTGCGGGTGGCACGGATGGGTTCGACCATCTGGGCCCGCAGTTCGCCGACGTTGCCGGGGGCGCGGACCGCCGCCCGCCAGGCGCGGTCGTCAAAACCGGGGCAGTCCCAGCCGGGCAATTCCTTGCGGGCGTCGTACACTTCGCCGAGATAGATGTTGTTCTTCAGGATGGCGCTATCGCCTACGCGCCACGTCTCATCGGTGACGATGCGTTCGAACGTGCCGTCCTGATACTCGATGTTGAGTTGCAGGATGCCGCGAGGTCGGCCGATCTCCAATCGCTCGCGCAAGTTGAGCCATCCCCACAGCCGCATGGGCAGCGGGTTGTACCAGCCGTTGCCCAGAAGCATGCCCACAGCGTTGGCGCCAGGTCGCAGCTCGCCCGTCACGTCGTACGTCGAGTACAGCACGCGCTTACCATAGGACGTCCAGGCCGGGTCCAGCCGGCGGTTGCCCACGCGCTTGCCGTTGAGGCTCAGCTCGTAGTACCCAAGGCCGCTCACGTAGGCCCGGGCCCGCAACACCGGCTTGCTCAGGACGAACTCCTTGCGCAGCATGGGCGCGGGCAACACACCGTACAGATCGGCCTCCGCCTCGGGCAGCGGACGCGAATCGCTGATCCAGTGACCCGTCCACTGCGACGGATCAAGCAGGCCCATTTCCCACCGCGCGGGCGGACAGAACTCCGAGACGGCACCGTCCTGATCCCACACGCGCACGGTCCAATGAGCAGGCATGCCGGAAATCAACGGCTTGCCCGCGTATTCGACGTGCAGGCTCTGGTTGGACTCGACGCGGCCACTGTTCCACAGATCGGCCTGGTCGGGCGTGAGCCGGTCGGGATGCGTGGCGACCAGGATCTGATAGGCGGCCTGGCGACGGTTGCGGTACGGTGATTCGAGCTGCCAACTGAGCCGCGGTCGCGGCACGTCGATGCCGAGCGGGTTCTCGAGGTACTCGCAGCGCAGGTTGACCGGCTTCATCTCGGCCACCACTCCAACGGCCGAACTCAGCATGATGGCTGTCGTGACTCTCCAACTTGTAGGCATGATGTCTCGCTCACAAAGGTCTTCGTTTCGGTTGCGACCCTTTCGGTCCGTGCCTTGAGGACAACCAATATCCCGCCTTATAATCGTGACGTTAACAAGACACGTCAGTATGAGATTCTCTCACTGACTCCGCGCCCTTTCAGGGCGAAACCGCCGCGATGTGCGGTACTCGTGCAGAGCGAACAGCATAGACCGGTCTTCCGATGTCGCCGCACCCGCGGATGAAGGCAATCCTATTCATGAGGCGGGCGGGACGCCCGCCCCCCGAGATCGCCGTCCGCGCGAGGTCGAGCAGACCGAGGGGCTCCCCCATTCGCCAGGCCCCTCACCTAGCACCGCCTTCGCCGGTCAATCAAATACTGCACGAGGGCCCGGTCGAACGTCATGGACGTATCCACCTGGACGAAATCCGCCCGCAAAGCGGCGGCCTCGTCGCGATAGCGCGCGGTGAACTCGCGCAACGCCGCCAGGTAGCGCTCGCGCACGGCCTGTGGATGAACAATCAGGCGACGCCCGGTCTCCGGATCCACGAACTCGCTCAGCCGATCGAACGGAAACCGCACCTCGGTTTCGTCGAGCACCTGGAACAGAATGACGTCGTGTCCACGAAACCGCAAGTGATGCAGACCCTGAATCACCTCGTCTGGATCGGCGAGCAGGTCGCTGAGGATGATCATGAGCCCGCGCCGCCTCACGCGCCGGGCCACGTCGTGGATGGCCTGAGCCAAACCTTTGCCCGTCGCGTCGGGGGCAGGCTTGACGCCGGCCAACTCGCCGATGAGTCGCATGAGGTGCGTCCGCTTCGACTTGGGCGGCAGGTATGACCGCAGCCGGTCGTCAAAACGGGCCATGCCCACCGCGTCCTGCTGGTTGATCATGAGGTAGCCCAAGGCAGCAGCCAGACAGATGGCGTAGTCCAGCTTGTTCATTCGGCCCGCTTCGACGCTGGGGTCGACGGCCGGGTAGCCCATGCTGGCCGACGTATCGACGAGTAGATGGCACTCGAGGTTGGTCTCGGCGTCGTACTTCTTGATGTAGAAGCGGTCGGTCCGGCCGTACACCGACCAGTCGATCTGACGCAGGTCGTCGCCGGCCGTGTACTTGCGATGCTCAGAAAACTCGACGGAGAAGCCCTGAAAAGGCGAGTTGTGCAGGCCGGCGATGAACCCCTCGACGATGAACCGCGCCTTGAGGTCGAGCCGTTGCACCTGGGCGATGACATCAGGGCGAAGATATCTGGCCGCGGAGCTCATGACACTGGAGCATACCCGCGAACCGGCGACCGTTCCACAAAAAAAGCTGTAAGGTATAAGCTGTGAGCAGCTGTGAGCTATGAGCTATAGGCCGCGAGCGGCGGGGCTTGTCCCCGCCGACTCTTTTCACATGCAGTGTACTCCCCCTCGCGCAAACGGCACCCGTGCTTTTCACGTCGCGTAGCGCGGAGTATGCTCGTCGCATCGGGAGGACATCGTACCATGCGGATGACACGGCGGACGTTGTGTGCGGCAGCGATCGGTTTGGTCAGCGTGCTGAGCGGCTGGGCGCCGGCGTTGGCACTTCAGGTCGTGGACGTTCAGGGCATGCGGCTGGTTTCCGTCCCGGACGACGCCGTGGCTGCCGAGAGCCGGCAGGCGGACATCGTCATTCTGGGTGGGAGTCTCGGAGGCGTGGCCGCCGCCCTGGCCGCCTGCGATGAGGGCCGGACGGTCATCCTCACTGAGGAGACCGACTGGCTGGGAGGTCAGGCGACCTCGCAGGGCGTTTCCGCACTGGACGAGAACCGTTGGATCGAAACGACCGGCGGAACCCGCAGCTATCTCGATTTCCGCCGCCGCATCCGCGACTGGTACCGAAAGAACACAAAGCTCACGCCGCAGGCCCGCGACACGGTCGAGCTCGACCCCGGCAATAGTTGGGTTACACGACTTGGCTTCGAGCCCAAGGTGGGCGTGGCCGTCATCGATGACATGCTGGCCCCCCACCGAACGAGCGGCAAGCTTTCCACGCTCATGCGGCACAAGATCGCCCGCGCCCAACGGGAGGGCAGCCGGATCCAATGGGTCGAAGTCGTCGATCTCCAGACGGGCGAGCTCACGCGGCTGACCGGCACGTACTTCATCGACGCGACGGAATTGGGCGAACCGTTGGTCGTCTGCCGTGTGCAACACGTGGTCGGCGCGGAATCGCGTGAGCAGACCGGCGAACCGCACGCCCGCACCGACGGTCCCCATCCCGAATGTGTGCAAAGCTTCACGTATCCGTTCGCGTTGCGTTTGCAAAGCGAACCCGGCAAGCCGGTCGCTCGCGTGCCCAATTACGAGCACCACGTGGTCAACCAGCCCTACACGTTCATGCATCTGTATTACGACCAGCGGGGCTGGGTGCGTTACGGCATGTTCGAGCGCGTCGAGGGCAGCTACGGGCCCTTCTGGACGTATCGCCGCCTGATCGACAAGACGAACTTCGACGACCCGGCCTATGGTCAGGACGTCGCCATGATCAACTGGCCGGGCAACGACTACCGCCGGATGAGTCTGATCACCGATGAGCCCGAGCAAATGCTGCAGGCACTCCGCGAGGCGAAAGAGTTGGCGCTGGGATTCTGCCACTGGCTCCAGACGGATGCCCCGCGCGACGAGGGCGGCAAGGGCTACCCGGAAGCCGTGCTGGATGCGTCCGTCATGGGCACGTCCGACGGACTGTCCAAATACCCGTATATTCGCGAGTCGCGACGTATCAAGGCCCTCTACACCATCGTCGAACAGGACGTGGCCGCCGAGTTCTTCAAGGATCAGGTGCGGGCCCGGCATTTTGCCGATTCGGTGGGCATCGGCTGGTACGGCATCGACATTCATCCCAACGATGCCGAGACCAAGTTGCCACCGGCTGCCACCAAGCCGTTCCAGATTCCGCTCGGCGCGCTCATCAGCGTGGACACCGACAACCTGCTGGCCGCCTGCAAGAACATCGGCACGACGCACATCACCAACGGCTGCTATCGGCTGCACCCCGTCGAGTGGAACCTCGGCGAGGCGGCCGGGCTGCTCGCCGCCCGCTGCATTCGGAGCAACGAGACACCCCGGCAGATCCACAGCCGGTCCGACCGCGTGCTTGAGCTGCAACGGCAACTGGTCGCCCGAGGCGTGCCCATCTTCTGGTACGATGACGTCGGACCGGCCGACGCCGACTTTGCCCAGGCCCAACTGACCCCGTTCACCGATCCCGCCGAACTGCGGCGCGTCAAGAACACACTGAGCTACCGGCCGCCGCGGTGATTACAGATGAAACGGATAAGCCTCAAAGAATGTGAACAAGATAGGGAACGCCAGCTCGGAAAAGAGTCGGCACTACAATTCGCTTGCTTGCCGGCAACCGGATTTAACCACGGAAGATGCCGAGGTCGATCGGCGGATGTTATATAACGCTCATTGATCTTCCTTGCGATTCCGGTATAGTGTGGATTTGGTTCGCACGAGAGGCGCGATTCGCACAGGAGGTATGGCAGTGAAGGGGAAGATGACCCGTCGTCAGTTCACCAGAGGCATGGCGACCGCCAGCATGGCGGTGGCGGGCGCGAAAACCGTGATGGCTGCCGCCGGGGCCAACGAACGCATCCGCCTCGGCGTGATCGGCGTGGGCAACCGCGGCGATCAACTGATCGACGCCTTCAAGCCGCACGCCGACTGCCAGATCGTGGCTTTGTGCGACGTGTACAAGCCGTACCTCGAGTTCTCCGCCAAGAAGGTCGGCGGGGATCTGTTCCTCACGAAGCACTACCGCGAACTGCTCGACCGCAAGGACATCGACGCCGTGGTGATCGCCACGCCCGACCACTGGCACGCCCAACAGTTCGTCGATGCCTGCAAGGCCGGCAAGGACGTCTACGTCGAAAAGCCGCTCTCGCTCGTGGTGGCCGAGGGCCGAATCATGGTCGAGGCCGCCAAGAAGTACAACCGCGTGACGCAGGTCGGCATCCACCGCCGGTCCATGCCCATCTGCCAGCAGATGGTCGAGGCCATCCGCGGCGGCGCGATCGGACGCGTGACGTCCGTGCGCTGCTTCCACATCAGCAACGAGTGGCCCATCGGCCTGGGCAACGATCCCGACAGCCCGCCTCCCGCCGATCTGGATTGGGACCTGTGGCTCGGGCCGGCCCCCAAGGCGTCCTACAACGTGAATCGCTGTCTCTACAAGTTCCGCTGGTTCCGCGAATACTCCGGCGGCCAGATGACCAACTTCGGCACGCACTGGCTCGACCTCATCCAGTGGGCCATCGGCCAGGATGCCCCGCGCGGCGTGTTCGCCGTGGGCTCGAACTTCATCCCGGATAAGCGCGGCGTGCCCGACACCATGGAGGCCGTATGGGACTACCCTGACGGCACGCTGGTGACGTTCTCGCAGTACAACACCAATGCCACCCCCGGGTCGCGCCCCGGCGCCCACGTGGAGTTCCGCGGCACGGAAGGCACGGTGTACTTCAACGACAGCAGGGTGGAGATCGTGCCGGAAGCGGTGCGGGCCGAGCCCGTGGCCGCGTTGAATCCGCTGGATCGTGCCGAAAGCCGTCGCCAGGCGCTGGCCACGACGCGACCGGCGGGCAAGCAGAACGTGACCATCCCGGGCAAGGGCGACACCGTGGCTCACGCTCGCAACTTCCTGGACTGCGTCAAGAGCCGCAGCCTGTGCAACTGCCCCATCGAAACAGGCCATCGTTCGACCACCACCACGCTGATCGGCAACGTCGCCTGCGATTACAAGCGCTATCTGGCCTGGGACGCCGAGCGCGAACGCTTCATCAACGACGACGAGGCGAACAAGGCGCTCTCGTATGAGTATCGCCCGCCGTGGAAGCTGGAGCTGACATGAGCCTCGCCGTTTGACCCAAAAAGACGCGGCGACCCGGCGAGAACAGGAAACAATGACCTTGAGGGCGGGTACCACCCCGCCCTTTCTTTTTGTTCACCACGTCGTAGTATCGCGATTGGCTCGCCCCTGACTGTCCACTCTCCCTTTTCACCGCCTCGCCGCGTCGCCGTGTCACCGCGTCGATCTGTTCCCCGCGTCAGCCTGTTTTTCACCTAATCCCCTCTTCTGCAGGGTATAGTTCTATAGGGAGGCGCGACATGACCGGCTCACCGGGCACATGGCTGTTCGGGATGAGTCCGTTCGTCCTGGCGGGCTTTCTGCTCTGGCGGTTTCCACGATCTCGGCAATTTCGGCCGGGCCCGCTCGTGACGTATGTGGTCGTCATGAGCCTGCTCATCTGGGGTGCACTGGCGGTGGTGGCATCCATCGCCTCCGCCCGCGTGGTAGTCCGCCAAGTGCTGTTGATCCTGTGGTTCACCATCTCATGCCGGCTGGCGTGGGAGATCTGGTCGCAGTACGTGAATCGGCTCGGCCGCGGCTGGTGCCGATGGGCGCGGTTTCGCAGGCAAACGGGTCGACCTGTTCCCTGCTTGGTCCGACTCATCCCGGCCGGGCGGGCCGGCCTGACCGCCCTGGTATTCCTGCCGGTCTTCGTAGGCGTGGTCGCCACCCACCGCTGCAAGCTTGCGGACAGGCAGGATCCCATGTCCGTCTTCAACCTGCCCTACGAGCATCTGCGTATCCCCACGCGCGACGGCCTGATGCTCGACGGCTGGTTCATCCCCGAGAACAAGCCGTCGGATCGAACCATCGTCATCTGCCACGGCGCGGGAGCGAACAAGGGCAACTTCGTGTGGTTCCTCAGGCCGCTCGCCCATAGCGGCTACAACGTCTTGTTCTTCGATTTCCGCGCTCATGGGTCGAGCGATGGCCGCACTACGACGTACGGCATCCGCGAGCGAGCGGACGTGATCGCCGCAGTGGATTGGCTCAAAGCCAACCGGCCGCATGAATCCCGTGTCGTCGTCGGGCTCGGCTCATCGCGAGGATCGATGGGCACTGGCTCTGTCAGCGGCCGAGGATGCACGAATTGATGCCGTCGTATTGGACAGTCCGTTCGTATCGCCTCGCGATCTCCTGCGTGACAACACCGATTCCTGCCGATGCTCGGACCATTGTTCGCCGACGGGATGCTGGCCCTGGTTTCGTTGCTGACGGGAACGAGTTTCTTCGCCGTCTCGGCCGAAAAGGCCGTCGCTGCCATCGGCGCTCGCCCGGTGTTGGTCATCCACGGCGACGGCGACTTCGTCATGCCGCGATCGCACGCCGAGCGGCTATACGACGCCGCGACCGGTCCCCGCGACATCTGGTTCGGCCCGGGTCCGCACAGCAACATCATCACGCAAGCGCCACATGAGTACGCCCGCCGGATGTTCGGTTTCCTCGAGCAGCATCTGCCGCGCGGAGAGCCATGAGCTTTGGGCTATAGGCTGTGAACGAGGTGCCAGAGTCAAA
>Ga0116169_1000305_pt1 | contig 52773 bp, 43 predicted proteins | sample AD_UKC130_MetaG_FD_89796 | JGI IMG/M metagenome (GOLD analysis project Ga0116169, IMG submission 89796) | Active sludge microbial communities of municipal wastewater-treating anaerobic digesters from Canada - AD_UKC130_MetaG | ecosystem: Engineered > Bioreactor > Anaerobic > Digestate | place...
TACATCGCCGAAGGGCTGGGTCGCCCGGCCGCAGCCGCCGGCGCCGTTTTCGCGTTGGTTGCCTACAACGCACTGGTTGCCGCGTTGGCGGGCGGACTCGGCTACTTCCTCACCGTCGGTATTGGCATCGACTTTCCGTGGTGGGTTTTTAGCCTCGCCGGCGTAGCGATCATGACCGCACTTGGCCAACGCAGCATCGATCTGTCAGCGAAACTGCTGATGATCCTGATCTCCGCCGAAGTAGCGGTCTTGCTGGCTTTCGACCTTTCGGTGATCTTCTCCCTCGGTGCGGACGCCTTCACGTGGGAAAGCTTCTCGCCAAGTGAAATCTTCTCCGGTGCCCCGGGTGTTGCGTTCATGTTCGCCTTCGGTTCTTTCTTTGGTTTTGAGGCGGCAGCCTTGTACGCCGAAGAATCACGCGACCCGGCCAAGGTGGTACCTAGGGCTACCTACACCGCAGTTCTGGTGATCGGCGTCTTCTACCTATTCACCAGTTGGATGATGATCGGTGCACTTGGTGCAGCGAACGCCAAGGCCGAGGCCTTGGAACACTCCGGTGAGCTCTTCTTGAACTTGTCAGCAGATCAACTCGGCGATGCGGCCAGTGCGGTATTTGGCCTAATGGTGATCACCAGCGTCTTCGCCTCCTTGCTGTCGGCTCACAACGCGACCTCGCGCTATCTGCTGGCGATGGGTCGAGACGGACTGCTGCCAGGCGGACTGGGCAAGCTGCACCCCAAGCACGGCTCGCCGGCCAATGCCAGCCGCACCCAGGCGGTCGCCATCGCAATCGTCATCGTGGTTTTCGCGGTCTTTGGCTTGGATCCATATCGCCAACTTGTCGCCGTGATGAGCGGAATCTCGACTCTTGGCATCATCCTGCTGCAGACGATGGCCTCAATCGCGATCATCGTGTTCTTCCGCCGCCGCAAAGACCCGCGCCTGATGCAGACGGTGGTAGCTCCGGTCCTCGGTTCGGTGGGCATGATCATCGCAACGGCCATGTTGCTGCTCAACTTCGATGTGCTGGCCGATTCGCACAGCCCGGTGATGCTGTCGATGCCTTACATCGTGATCCTCGGCGCGGTTGCCTGTGCACTTTACGTCCGTTGGTTGCGCACCAACGATCCGCAACGCTACGCAAAACTAGGCAGCCTCGATCTAGAAATTGAGACTGAGAAAGAGCAGGTTAACTGATGACTGAGTCAATGCTCGAACAGCTTCAAGCGAACGTCGGCAAAGAGATCTTCGTTACTGACTGGCGACCAGTCTCGCTGCAGAACGAACTCGACTTCCAGAAAGCTACTTGGGTCCACGAGGACTACCTAGGTTTCCCGTTGGAAAGCACGGACCCCTACGGTGAACGGCTGCTTTCGGGCTTTTTGCTCCAGTCGCTGCTAGTGGCATTTCACAAAAAGCACTTGCCGTTCTCGATGCCAGGTGGATACGCCTTGAACTACGGTTCGGATCGAGTCCGATTCTTGACCCCCGTGCTTGCTGACGAGCCGATCCGTGGCCGGTGTGAACTCGTTGAGTTCGAGGACAAGGGCGACGGAGCATTTCGTCTCCTGACCCGAAATACAATCGAGAAGCAAGGCGCCGACAAGCCAGCGATGGTCGCCGACTGGATCACGTACCTGGTGTCTGGAGCATGAGCGTTCGCTGGGACGAAGTTTCGCTCGAGGAGTTTGCGGGCCGTGACCTGGTGCCTCAGGTCGATTGCCTGGCCGACTACGTCGACTATTGGGCCGAACGCACGCCAGCTGCGCTTTTCGATCGCGACGGCCAGGTCGACCGTAACTATGACCAGGCCGCCAGTGAAATCGCGGCGTGCGCCAAGGCGCTAGCGGCCGCCGGAGTCGTGCCGGGGGATCGAGTTGCGGTTTTGAGTGACCCACGTCCGGAGTTCATCACGATCCTCGCGGCGCTTGGTCGCGTTGGTGCGGTCTGGGTCGGGCTCAATCCGGCGTACACCTTTGGCGAACTTGAGCACGTCCTAGCCGATGCCTCGCCGAAACTGGCGTTCACCATCGCTAGCTATCGCGAGTCCGAAATTGCGGCCGACTTCGTCGCGCTGGCTCGTCAAAATGGGGTCGAGCAGACCATCGTCCTAGGTTCTTCGGCGAACTCCGGCACAGTCGGCTGGGACGAATTTATTGGACAGGGCAAATCAGTTGAAACCGCTCCGGCGGTAGTTCTCGCGGAGTCCGATCCGGCGCTAATCGTCTACACCTCAGGCTCTACGGGCCGACCAAAAGGTGCCGTCATCTCACACGGCGCTTTTACCGCGGGCTGCTACCTACAGGCCTCGAAGTACTTCCATCGTGAAGCTCGGGTGATCGCCTACTTGCCGATCAATCACGTCGCCGGGCTCCTGGACTTGGGCGGCGTCCCAATTGCGATGGGTGGTTCGCTGCACTATCTGCGCCAGTTCGATCCGGCCGAACTATTGGCGATGACCGCCAAAGACAAGATCACCATGTGGGGCGGGGTGCCGACCGTGATGCAATTTGCGGCCGGGCATCCGGATTGGGCGAAAACCGATTTCTCGTCGCTGGAGTATTTGGCTTGGGGTGGATCGCCGATGCCAGCCGAACTCGTCCCGATTCTGCGAGCGACCGGAGCCAGATTGGGCGCCGTGTACGGGCTGACCGAGTCGTGTGTGGCCTTCACGTACAGCGACGCGAACGCGACCGATGAACAGTTGGCTTCGACGATTGGGCGGCCAGATCCGCGACTGGATTTTCGGATCGATGGCGGCGACGGTCCGGGGGAGTTGCTGTTGAAGAACCCCTGTCTGATGACTGAGTATCTGAATCAGCCCGAGGCTACGGCGGCAACCTTCACCCCAGACGGCTATCTGCGTACCGGCGACCTCGCGCAAATGCGCCCAGATGGGCTGATCGAGATAGTGGGCCGTCTAAAGGAGATGTTCAAGTCCGGCGGCTACAACGTCTATCCGCGCGAAGTCGAGCTGGCGATCGAGGAGCACGAAGCGGTCGAGACGGTGGTCGTGGTTCCGGTTCCCGACGAGAGGTTCCACGAGGTGGGGGTTGCGTTCGTCGTGCTGGCTCAGGCGAGCTCGTCTTCGGTTACGGCCGACGTCCTTCGCGAACACTGCCGTGCTCGACTGGCGGCGTACAAGGTCCCAAAACGATTCGAGTTGGTCGACCGCCTACCTCAGATTTCGATTGGCAAAATTGACCGGTCGGCCTTGCGGCGACTGGCCGCCGAGGCAGCGAAGCGGCCGTAAGTGCTAAACCGGGTTTACGCGGTGAAGTGACTCGCTGGTAATCTGCGTCACACCGATCGGGTTGGTCGGTCAACGATGCGGAGAGATAATGGGTGACCTCGGATACAAACTGCGAGTTCTCAGGCAAATCGGGCTGCTGAAGGCGCAGAATCCCGCGAAGCTTGCCAAGGCCGGCAAAAAGCTCAAGGAATGGGGACCTGGCTTCCCGTCTGCAGTAGGTGCTGCAGCGGCCCGTAAGCCAGAACAGGTAGCAATCATTGATGACGCCGGTCAGATGACCTGGGGCGAAGTCCTTGACGAGGTAAACCGGCTTAGTGCCGCGCTGAAGGCCAACGGGATCGGTGCCGGTGACCCAGTCGCGGTCCTTTGTCGCAACCACCGCCACATGGTGATCGCAATGGTCGCGATTATGCAGATCGGCGGCCGGATGCTGCTGCTGAACACGATGGCCAGCGGTGCCCAGCTGGTCGAGTTGACCAAGCGAGAAGGCGCCAAAATGGTCCTGCTGGATCAGGAGTTCTTGGCGATCGCGACCGATCTGGATCGCGAAAACCTGGTAATCGCTTGGGCTGACGATGACACCCACGGCCTGCGCACGCTCTCGGATCTGACGAAGGGCCAGCCCACCGACGACCACCCGAAGCCGGCCAAGTCCGGCAGCATCGTAATCTTCACCTCCGGCACGACCGGCCTGCCCAAGGGCGCCCGCCGCAAAGAGCCAGAGAACCTTGACCCGCTGTTGACCTTCTTCGGCTCGATTCCATACGAAGGCAACTCGACTGTCGTTATCGCAGCGCCGCTGTTCCACTCTTGGGGCCTGCTGAACTTCGGCTTCGGCCTTTCGACCGTCCCGACGTATGTGCTTCGTCGCCGGTTCGTGCCCGAGAAGGTGATCGAGGACATCGCCACCTACAAGGCCAAGGTCTTGGTCGTGGTCCCGTTGATGATGCAGCGTCTAGTCGATGCCGATCCTGAAGTCATCAAGGCGAACGACGTCTCCAGCTTGGAGATCACGGCGTCCAGTGGTTCTGCCCTTGCCGGCGAACTGGCCACCCACTTCATGGACACGTTCACCGACTCGGTTTACAACTTCTACGGTGCAACCGAGACGGGTTGGGCCACGATCGCCAATCCGGCCGACCTGCGCGCCGCACCCGGAACCGCTGGTCGGGTCCCATGGCACACGATCACCAAGGTGCTCGACGAGAACGGCAAGGAGTTGCCCCCGGGTGAAACCGGCGTCATCTACGTCGGCAACTCGATGCTGTTCGCTGGCTACACCGACGGCAACTCCAAGGACTTCCGCGACGGGCTGATGCACACCGGAGACCTGGGATACTTCGACGCCGAGGGTCGATTGTTTGTCGCTGGCCGAGATGACGACATGGTCATTTCCGGTGGCGAAAACGTGTTCCCGCGCGAACTGGAGGATGCCCTGATTGAGCATCCGAAGGTTCAAGATGTCGTGGTAACTGGCGTCACCGATCCGCAATGGGGTCAGGCTCTGGCCGCCTATGTGGTCGCGCGTGAAGGCGAAGAGCTTACGCACGATGAGGTCGTGGAATACGCCAAAGCGAATGTGGCCCGGTTCGCAGTACCGCGGGCGGTCATGTTCCTTGACGAACTGCCGCGCAACCCAACCGGCAAGGTGATGAAGCGTCACCTGCCGCAGTTCGATACCCAGAATTGAGCCAGTCGGCTTCGTATTGGTAAAACCTGTGCCCGATCCTCGTACGAGGATCGGGCACAGGTTTTTTAGCGCTGGGCGACAAATTTTTGGTGTGGCGCTTCTCTTTGTGTACCGACCGTGTACATTTGTTGGTAGCCATCCTTGTCCCCCAACGAGGATGAATGGGAGGGACGCTGAGGCTCGAAACACCCCCCATCGAGCCCCGTCTGCTAGTTGTTGGTGCCTTGCCACCCCCCGAGGTCGGGCACCAACAACTAGGTCCTCAAAACTCACTCACCAAGGCCCTTGGCTAGCGTTTATAGCGTGCAATGGCAATGCCGTAGGATATTACTAGGAAGTCCTAGTAATGGAGGTTGAGCGTGCACACGCCAAGCAATCCGGTCCGGTTCGTTACGGCGTCCAGCTTGTTCGACGGCCACGACGCAAGCATCAACATCATGCGGCGAATCCTGCAGAGCCAAGGCGTCGAGGTAATCCATCTAGGTCACAATCGCTCCGTTGCCGAAGTCGTCGATGCGGCAATCGATGAGGACGTGCAGGGTGTCGCGGTTAGTTCCTACCAGGGCGGACACGTCGAGTACTTCGAGTACTTGGTTCAACTTCTTGCCGAACGCGGCGCCTCCCATGTGAAGGTATTTGGCGGCGGTGGCGGAGTTATCGTGCCCGCTGAAATCACCAGACTTGCTGAATCTGGAGTGAAGATCTTCAGCCCGCAAGACGGCCAGAAACTTGGCTTGGCCCAAATGATCAACGAACTGGTCGAACTCACTGATTTTGATCTCGTTGCAGACGGGCTGCCGTCGGTCGAGGCAATTTTGGCCGGCGAGCGATCAGCGGTCGCGCGTGCGGTTACGGCCGCCGAGCAAGGTCGGCTCACTGCCGAGTTGGCTGCTGCCGTGCAGGGGGCGGCGGCCGAGTCGCCGGCACTGGTGCTCGGTATTACCGGCACAGGTGGCTCCGGCAAGAGTTCACTCACCGACGAACTCGTTCGACGGTTTCGCACCGATCAGCAGGACAAATTGCAGATCGCCATCGTGGCGATCGACCCAACTCGTCGAAAAAGTGGCGGTGCGCTGTTGGGCGACCGGATCAGAATGAACTCCCTCGGTGAGCCGGTCATGTTCCGGTCACTTGCTACTCGCGGTCAGCGCGAGGTCCCAGACGGTCTGGCCGAGGTGATCGCCGTACTAAAAGCCGCCGGAAACGATCTGGTGATCGTGGAAACCCCGGGCATCGGCCAAGGCGACGCGGGAATTTTGCCGTTCGTAGACAAATCGCTCTACGTTATGACGCCGGAGTTTGGCGCGGCCTCACAACTGGAAAAAATCGACATGCTCGACTTTGCCGACGCGGTAGCGATCAACAAGTTCGAGCGCCGCGGGGCCAAAGACGCACTACGCGATGTTGGCCGCCAATTGGTTCGCAACCGCGAGGCGTTCGGCAAAGGCCCGGCCGAGATGCCGGTATTTGGCACCTCGGCCGCGCACTTCAACGACGACGGGGTAACCGCCCTGTATCAGGAAGTACGCGCCATCCTCGAAATCGAGCCGGGCGTACTGTCGGCAGTGACAGTTCGCCATTCCAGCCAGGAAAATCAGATCGTGCCGGCGCAACGGGCGCGCTATCTCGCCGAAATCTGCGACACCGTCCGCAACTATCATCAGCGCACTGAAGCCTTGGCCGACTCGGCCGATCGACTCCAGCGGCTAGCTGCGGTTTCGGCCGAACTGCCGACCGATACTGCGGTCGCGGAATTGGCCGCCGCAGCGCGGGCCGAATTCGACCGAGAGTTGACCGACCAGTTCGAGGCTTGGCCCGCGATCGTGTCCTCGTACGCCGATAAGACTCGCGACACGCTTTCGGGGAACAAAATCAACCGCGTCAGCGTGCCGAAGTTCCGCTCTGACGGAGATCTAGTTCGGTTCTGGCGACGCGAGAACCTCCCGGGCCGGTTCCCGTTCACCGCCGGAGTGTTCGGCCTAAAGCGTGAGAACGAAGATCCGGCTCGCATGTTCGCTGGCGAGGGCGACCCGGCCCGCACTAACCGCCGGTTCAAACTGCTGAGCCAAGGTCAGCCGGCGACGCGGCTTTCAACGGCCTTCGACTCGGTGACCCTCTACGGTCGCGATCCCGATTTGCGGCCAGACATCTACGGCAAGGTCGGCACCTCGGGCGTTTCGGTCGCGACGTTGGCGGACATGAAGACGCTCTACGACGGTTTCGATCTGCTAGATCCGAGCACCAGCGTGTCCATGACGATCAACGGTCCGGCACCAACCGTGCTGGCGTTCTTCCTCAACACCGTCATCGATCAGGCCGCCGAACGTGGAATCAGCGCCCACGACGCCCTTCGGCAGGTGCGAGGCACAGTTCAGGCCGACATCCTCAAGGAAGACCAAGGCCAGAACACCTGCTTGTTCTCAACCGAGTTCAGTCTGCGCATGATGGGTGACATTCAGCAGTACTTCATCGACCACGCGGTCCGAAACTTCTATTCGGTTTCGATCTCGGGCTACCACATCGCTGAGGCTGGTGCGAACCCGATCAGCCAGTTGGCCTTCACCTTGGCCAACGGTTTTACCTACGTCGAGTCCTATCTCGCTCGCGGAATGAACATTGACGACTTCGCACCAAACTTGTCGTTCTTCTTCAGCAATGGGATGGATCCCGAATACGCGGTGCTTGGTCGAGTAGCGCGCCGAATCTGGGCCGTGGCAATGAAGGAACGCTACGGCGCGAACGAACGCAGTCAGAAACTGAAATATCACGTTCAAACCTCCGGCCGATCCCTGCACGCGCAAGAGATGAACTTCAACGACATTCGCACAACGCTGCAGGCGCTCATCGCGATCTATGACAACGCCAACAGCCTGCACACGAATGCCTTTGACGAGGCGGTCACCACGCCGAGCGCAGATTCGGTCCGGCGAGCGTTGGCGATTCAATTGATCATCAACAAGGAGTGGGGTCTAGCGATGAACGAGAACCCGCTGCAGGGTTCGTTCGTCATCGATGAACTCACCGACCTGGTTGAGGCTGCGGTGCTGCGCGAGTTCGACGCGATCAGCGAACGTGGGGGAGTGCTCGGGGCGATGGAGACCGGCTACCAGCGCGGCCGAATCCAAGACGAGTCGATGCTCTACGAACACCGAAAGCACGACGGTTCGCTGCCGATCGTTGGGGTAAACACGTTCCGTCACCCAGGTGGCGACGAACAGGTCGAAACCCCGGAATTGGCCCGCGCAACAGAAGAGGAAAAAGAGTCCCAACTTTCGCGCCTCCTCGACTTCCACGCCGAGCACCGAGAAGATTCCGTAGTCGCAATCGAGCGACTCAAACAGGCCGCAACCAACGGGGAGAACGTCTTTGCGGTGTTGATGGACGCCGCCCGCGTATGTTCACTCCAACAGGTGACCGAGGCGTTCTTCGAGGTCGGCGGTCAATATCGTCGGAATGTTTGATCGTCCACCGGCAGTAGTTCGGCGCCGATCACAAACGAGAACAGGTCTTTTGGATCTGCCGGTGACGCCACCAAATCGAGCCAAGTCACCAGCTCAGTTCCGGCCACTTGGTTGCGCGCATAAACCAGTGCGGAGTAGTCCTCGATCGCAAAGCCGACCGAGTCGAAGAGGGTGATCTGGTCGTCGCTGCTGCGTCCGGGAGCGGCCGAGGTGATCACCCGCCAGAGTTCAGTGACTTCAAATGATTCTGGTTTGGACTGGATTTCGCCTTCGACTCGAGTCTGCGGTTCGAATTCAACAAACACGCTGGCGCGGTCGAGAATCGCCGGATCCAGTTCCGTCTTGCCAGGGCAATCGCCGCCGATGGCGTTCAGATGTACTCCGGGCGTGACGTTTTCGTCGGTTAGGACGATGGCCTTCTGCTTGTCGGCGGTGCAGGTGGTGATTAGATCGGCGCCGTGAGTCGCGGCGGCGGCGCTCGGGGCAACAGTGACCTCGAACCCGAGACCGCGGGCATTTTGGACGAACTTTTTTATCGCCGCCGGGTCCACATCCCAGACGCGAATCGAGTTGACCCCCAACTCTGTTCGCAAGGCGACTGCTTGGAACTCGGCCTGGGAACCAGCACCGATAAACGCCATCACTTTTGAGTCCGGTCGGGCCAGATAGCGGGCAGCCACCGCAGAGGTGGCGGCGGTGCGAAGCGCTGTCAATACGGTCATCTCAGCAGCGAACACCGGATAGCCGGTGCCGACATCGGCCAGCACTCCAAAAGCGGTCACGGTTTGCAACTGTTTCAGCGGATTCGACGGGTGCCCATTTACGTATTTGAACGCGTACTCGGTGCCATTACTGATCGGCATCAACTCGATCACGCCCGATTGGGAGTGTGCGGCTACGCGGGCCAACTTTTCGAACCGCTCCCAAGTGCGAAAGTCTGCTTCAAGCTGGGTAGCTAATGAAGCGATCACCTCGGCAAGCGGTTCTCGCCGTAGCCAACCTAAAACACCTGCGACATCCAATAACGGGACTTTGGTCATCTGGCGTCACCTCTTCACTGGCCCCTACCGCTAACGCTAAGCACTGTGACAAAGACAAGCAACGATTCGCGGCGAGCAAACAGTGAAGTTCGCTAACCTGTCCAGATGAGTTTGTCCGCCATCAACCTGCTGCCGCCTCGGCTAGAGCTGCCGCGTGGACGGGCGGCGTTGCCTGAATCGGAAGTTGAGGCCTCTCAGCAAGCCAGAATCTTGCAGGCGACGGTAGAAGAGATCGCCGAGAACGGCTTTCATGGTGCCTCAGTGACTGGCATCACCAAACGGGCACGAGTCTCGAGAACGACCTTCTACCAAATGTTCACGAGCAAAACTGACGTCTTTTCGCAAGCTCACTTGGCCGCAGTCGAACAACTGGCGAGCAACATTAGAGCCGAAAGCGCGAAGGCCGAACCGAAGACGTGGCCGGACCGAGTTAGAGTCGGAGTCACCTCGTACCTGAACGTGTTTGAGAGTTCCCCCGCCTTCGCGTACTGCTTTTTGGTCGACCTGCATTCTGCGGGCGACGAGCTACTCGACCAGCACCACCTAGTGTCCGGTTCGCACGCGCGTGCCTTGATCACGGTTGCGAAACGTGCTCAAGCCGCCGGCGAGGACGTACGGATTCCTGGCGCAGCCGAGGCACTAGGCGTCATGGGAGCCACCGACGAGTTGACCGCTCGCGAAATTCGATTGGCTGGCCGCGGGGCGCAGCCGAAACTTTCACGGTTGATCGAACCGATCACCCAACTTCAGTCGGCGATTCTGCGTCCCTAGCGTGAATTCGAATCCAGTCCAGCACCGTTTATCGCCCAATTTTGCACGCTTATCTCAGCGGTCCAAAAAAATTGGAAAAAACGCCACATCATGTGTACCTGACGTGTACTTTTGAGCTCACGGAAGCCAATTGATTCACACCACCTGAGGCTTCCGGGAGGGAGTGCTCGGTACCCCCCCAACCGAGCCGTTTGTCATTGTGGCGGCGTCCCCGAAATCCCCCCTAGCGGGGACGCCGCTCCTCCAACTCACTTACTTTTGGCGGCTCGCCACGACTCATCGTGCGCCAGCACAGTCTCATCAAGTTCGCGATAGTTCAGGCCGAGTTCGTTGACGCTGCGGCCGTTGTCAACCGCGAACCGGATACCTAGATGCTTCTTGATGTAGTCGGGCGTCAGGCCAAAGCGGGGGCCGATAGCCCGAACGATGAAGTCTGGCACTTGGTGGATTGGCACACCCAGGCGTCCCGGAGATTTGCGGCGAACAATCCTCGCCATCTCCAAGAACGACACCATCTCGGTTCGAGCAAGGATGTAGCGGCCGTGAGCAGTGGGGTTCTGCGCGGCGAGTAGGTGCGCTTGGGCGACATCGCGGACGTCGACGACGGTAAACGAGAAGTTGGGTGCGCCAAACCAAAACTGGCCGCTGAGCAGTTCGTCGAGCAAAAAGAGGCTGCCAGACTCTGACCCGGGCGTGATCGTTGGCCCGAGGATCAGCCCAGGGTTGATTGTCGCCATCGACCAGCGGTCTTGGGCTGCTTGGGCCTGCCAAGCCATTTGTTCCGCGACCGTCTTCGCGTAGTGATACGGGTTGTTTTCCAGAGTGCTCGTGGTGTTGAAATAGCGCTCGCTGAGAGTGCCGCCCATCTGCTCGTCCACGTCGACGTAGTCGCCGAAGATCGCGCCGACCGTCGAAGTCAACACGAGACGCTTTACCGATTCGGCACCATTGATGGCGTCGATGACGTGCTGGGTGCCGAGTCGGGCCGGCTCAAACACGTCGGCTTGCGGGTCAGTCATCTGCTCGAGCATCAGGAACGGGCTGGCAACGTGGAAGAACACGTCGGCGCCGTCAGCGGCCTCACCAAACGCGCCAGGCGTCAGCAGGTCGGCCTCAAACAGCTCGAGTTTGCCCGGAGCATTCTCGGCGATCGCTAGTAGTGGAGCAACTTTGGCCTTGTTCGCAAGTGAGCGGACGCTGCCGCGAACCACATAACCAGCCTCGAGCAGGGCGGCGACGACGTGGCTGCCGACGAAACCGGTGGCGCCAGTGACGACCGCTGTCTTGGTCAGCCCTTCCATTCGGTGTCCTCCAGCGGGTCAGGGGTAGCGATATGGCGGCCAGCATGTCGCGGCAGGAGCCAAGCGACGATGAACCCTGGAATTGCCCAAAGTGCCATCACCAGCAGGGCAGTCTGCGGTCGGCCAATTGCGATCTGAACAGTGAGGACAACGGCCACGCCGCCGAGGTTTCCGGCCATCAGCAGCAGCCCAGTTGCGGTGCCAGCTAACGCCGGGCCCACATGGACTTCAGACCAGTCCAAGACGACCGGCAAGGTTCCCATCAGGGTAAAACCGACCATGATTAGGCCGAAGTACACGAGCCACGGTGGTTGGGTGAAGGCTAAGGTCACCATCACTACGGCCAAGATGGCCGTAGCCGTCAGCGCGACCGTGCGCCTAGCGTCACGGGCAGCGGCAACGTTGGGTAGGACGGCAGCCCCGACGATGCCCGCGAGCGTCATGGCCGCGATCACCGGTCCGGCCAAATCTTTATAGCCGAAATCGACCAAAATCGAGTCGAGCCAGGTGGCGATTCCGTTGTACATGCCAAAACCTACGAACAACAGAGCCGCCATCTTCCACAACAGCCGATCCGATTTCGCCCAAGACAGCGAGGTCTTGGTGAGTACATCAGTTGGGTGGGCAGCCAAGCGAAGCGAAAGCAACACCAGCGCCGCGGCCACTACCGCGATGACGGCGTAGGCGCTAAGCAACAAATTGAAACCGCCGGTCGAAACCAGCCAAGATGAGCTGAGCACCGCAATCAAAATGCCGGCAAATTGCGATCCCGAAGCGACTGAAATTGCAGCAGTCTGTTCGGTTGGTGGGAAGTGCCTGGCCGCGATCTTGGTAGTGGCGTTCAATACCAGCGGCTGGCCAACAGACATGATTGCCTGGCCGGCGAGGATGATGGCGAAACTGTCTGGGCCAAGTGCTCGGACGATGGCACCAAGGGCGGTAAAGATTGCGCCGGCAGACAAGGCCCGGGTGTAGTTGCGGTCCATCCACCTGCCGGTAGGAATGGCCAACAGTACAAAGAATGCGGCGTTGATTACGGCAAGATCCCCGACTGCGCCCTCGGAAACTCCGAGGTGGTCGGCCGTCTGGGGCGTGACCGCGGCAAACGTCAACCAGAGGATTTGCGTGGCCATCGCCAACAGGGCAAACGCGCCCAGGGCAAGCCAACGCGAACGATGTACTGCAGCAGCATGGTCATTGGTGCGCTCGGCGCGGGGCATAGGTGTCTCTCGATCTACAAAGAAGTTGACTTGAGATTACTGGTCCGCGCGGTTCGGCGGTGGACATTCCAGATGGGAATTTCGCGTCGGGCAAGTCGCGGTCGGGGTCTTGGGCGCCGGGCAAGTGACTGACAGGTAACGTGATCTCGATAACACCGAGCCAAGGAGCATCATGCAGTACGACGCCATCGTTGTGGGATCAGGCATTGCCGGACTTGTCGCCGCCCATGAACTGACCGCAAAGGGACGCACGGTCGCACTCGTTGATCAGGAGAACGCCGCGAACCTCGGTGGCCAAGCCTGGTGGTCTTTCGGTGGCCTATTCATGGTCGACACCCCCGAGCAACGCCGTCTTCGAGTCAAAGACTCGTTTGAACAGGCCTGGAGCGACTGGCAGGGCAGTGCGCAGTTCGATCGGCTCGACGACCAAGACTCGTGGGCGGTCAAATGGGCTCGCGCCTACGTGGAGTTTGCCGCCGGTGAGAAGCGTTCGTGGATTCGTGAACATGGCATCGGCTTGACCCCGATGGTCGGCTGGGCCGAGCGCGGCGACCTGAGCGCCAGCGGCCACGGCAACTCGGTTCCGCGTTTTCACGTGGCCTGGGGCACCGGGACTGGCATCGTCAAACCGTTCGCCGACAGCGCCTATCGGGCGGCCGAAAACAAGCTCCTCACCTTCCACCATCGCCATCGGGTGACCGAACTGGTCTTCACCGACGGTTCAGTCACCGGGGTGCGCGGCGTGCTGTTGGCGCCGGACGATTCGGATCGCGGCGTGGCTTCGAACCGCGATGAGATCGGCGAGTTCGAACTTTCGGCCCAAGCGGTCATCCTCACCACCGGCGGTATCGGTGGCAACCACGACTTGGTGCGTCAGAATTGGCCCGAGCGCCTCGGTAAGCCGCCTCGTGAAATGGTCACCGGCGTGCCGGCTTACGTCGATGGCAGCGGCCTTTCGATCGCGGCCGATGCAGGTGCTCGACTCGTAAACAGCGACCGGATGTGGCACTACACCGAAGGCATCCAGAACTGGGACCCGGTCTGGCCAAGCCACGGCATCCGGATCCTGTCTGCCCCCTCGCCCATGTGGTTCGACGCCCTCGGTCGTCGACTGCCGGCGCCATACCTGCCCGGCTACGACACGATGGGCACGCTTCGTCACCTGCGCACGACTCCCGATATCGCTGAATACGACCACTCGTGGCTGATCTTGAATGAGCGGATCATCGCCAAGGAGTTCGCGCTTTCCGGTTCGGAACAGAACCCCGATATCACCAGCGGATCCAAGGTAGAAGTGGTCAAGTCGCGACTGGCTAAGGGAGTTCCGGGCCCGGTTCAGGCGTTCATCGACAAGGGTGCGGACTTCGTGGTCGCAGACCGAATCGAAGACTTGGTTCAGAAGATGAACGCGCTCACCGACGAGCCGTTGTTGGACGCTGAAACGGTTCGCCAGCAGATCCGTGATCGTGACTTGCAGGTGGCGAACCCGTTCAGCAAGGACGCGCAGGTCCAAGGCATTCACAACTCCCGCAAGCATTTAGCGGACAAGTTGAGCCGCACGGTCGCGCCGCACGAGATCCTCGATCCGGCGGCCGGTCCGCTGATCGGGGTCAGGATCCACGTGCTGACCCGCAAGACACTCGGCGGTGTTCAGACCGATCTGGATGCGCGTGCACTTGGGGTGGACCAGAACCCGATTCCAGGGCTTTACGCGGCCGGCGAAGTGGCTGGATTTGGCGGCGGCGGTCTGCACGGTTACAACGCGCTCGAAGGAACATTCCTCGGCGGCTGCTTGTTCTCCGGTCGCACCGCCGGCCGAGCAGCGGCTCGCCAGATTTCCTAGTTCGGTTTTTGACCCTCACGTGACTAGGGCAGCGGTTGTCGGCAGTGGGCCCAATGGGCTCGCTGCCGCGATCGTGCTGGCTCGAAGCGGGGTCGAGGTCACCGTCCTCGAAACCGACAGCAAGCCCGGCGGGGGACTGCGAAGCGCTGAACTGACTTTGCCAGGTGTTCTCCATGACGAGGGTTCTGCCTTTCATCCGATGGGGCAACTGTCGCCATTTTTCGCTTCGCTAGACCTAGCCCGGCACGGACTGACTTGGCGTTGGCCCCAGATCGATCTTGCCCACCCGCTCGATGACGGCCGGGTCGCAATCTTGTCGCGAGAACCCGGCCGAACTGCCGCCTCCTTGGGCGCTGATGGTCGCAGGTGGCGAAGGCTCTTCGACCCGCTGATAGCCAACGCCGAATTGATCGCCGAAGACGTGTTTCAGCCCGTCCTACATCGCCCGCGCCACTTCGGCCCATTCGTCAAGTTTGCTACTGCGGCGGCACTGCCGGCATCCACCTTTGTCCGCCAGTTCGACGATGAACCGGCCAAAGCCCTCTTTATGGGATGTGCGGCCCATTCGTTCGCGCGGCTGGATCGACCGCTGACCGCGTCGGTAGGTCTGTTGTTGGCAATGGCCGGGGAGGCGGTTGGCTGGCCGGTTGCCGAAGGCGGCTCCCAAGCCATCGCCCGTGCGTTGGTCCGTGAACTTGAGGGCTTGGGCGCCAAAGTGCTGACCGGATGCGAGGTCTCGGAGTTTGCTCAGGTGGCCGAGTACTGTGACGGCCCCGTCGACTTGGTCATGCTGGACACGTCGGTCGAAGCGGCGCTGCGAATCAGCGAAGGTCGGTTGAGTCCGCACGTGCAGCGCGGGCTCACTCGGTTCCAATACGGCCCCGCCGCCTTCAAATTAGACCTAGCGATCGACGGGCCGGTGCCGTGGACGAACCCGCAGGCGGCGCGAGCCGGAACCGTCCACCTTGGCGGTACTGGTGAGCAAATTGCGGCCGCTGAGCGCAGTTGTGTTGCCGGTGAAATGCCGGACTCACCGTTCGTGCTGGTTGGGCAACAACACTTAGCCGACCCCAGCCGGGCAAACGGTTCGATCACGCCGCTGTGGACGTATGCGCATGTGCCGCACGGCTATCGCGGTGACGTGTCCGGGGCGATCATGCGGCAGCTGGAACGGTTTGCTCCCGGGATCAGCGAACAGGTGGTCGCCACGGCGGTACGAGGTCCGCAGCAGTTTCAGGAACGCAACGCAAACTACGTCGGTGGCGACATTGGCTCGGGTGCGAATAACATGCGTCAACTAATTTTTCGGCCTCGATTCGCCACGAACCCGTATCGCCTAGCCGAACGGCTCTACCTGTGTTCGGCGGCCACGGCGCCAGGGGCCGGAGTTCACGGCATGTGCGGTCGAAATGCTGCCGAATCGGCATTGCGCGACCTTTGAGGTGGTCGCAACTATGGCCTAGCACTTAACTGGCAGGATCTACCGCATGACTTCTCACGCTTTGCTCGACATCGTGGTGGCGCTGCTCATCCTGGCGGGCCTGGCTGGCGCGGTCGTTCAGATCATTCCCGGCGGACTATTGGTCGGCGGTTCGGTCTTTGTCTGGGGAGCGGTTACCGGCGGCAAACTTGGTTGGACGGTGGCGATTCTTGCGCTCCTGCTCACGGGGCTCGCGATGGTATTGAAGTACCTCTTGGCCGGTCAGTACCTGAAGAAAAAGGGCGTGCCCAGTCGCAGCATTTTGGTGGGAGCACTGCTTGGCATCGTCGGCTTTTTCATTATTCCGGTAGTCGGACTGTTTATCGGCTTCATCGGCGGTACCTACTTGAGTGAGTTGCTGCGGCTCGGTAACGAGCCAGCGGCAAGGTCCGCGACAATTCACGCGATGAAGGCCACCGGTTTGTCGATTTTGGTCGAGTTGACTGCAGCGTTGGTGTTGACCGCCGTTTGGCTCATCGCCTTGGCATTTCACCTCTGAAGTTGGTAGAACACTCGTTACTTCTTCGCTGGTTCGCTTAGATTGTTAGCCATGCGCCGTCTTGTCGTAGCAATAGTTTGTGCTTTTGGTCTACTTGTAGTGCCAGAAGCTAAACCTGCGATGGCAATTTCGAATGCGAGTTTCGACTCCCAACTTCGGACACTTACCAACACTGAGCGAACCAAGAAGTCACTCAAGAAACTGAAATTCGCGGCCTGTCTCGACAGGTATGCGCAGCAGCAGGCTAACCGGATGGCCGCTGAAGAGCGAATGTTCCACCAGGACCTGAAAATCGTCCTGCGCAAATGCAAAGCCAAAACGGTCGGCGAGAACGTTGCGCATGGCTTTGAGTCGCCCAAAGAAAATATGAAAGCCTGGATGGCTTCGCCAGGTCACCGCAAGAACATTTTGAATCCCAAGTTCAACCGCCTCGGCATCGGCGTGGCCCGCGACACGAACGGGCACTCCTATACAGTTCAGGTTTTTGGGCGACCTCGCTGAACTACTGAACAGTCGCAGTAAGTCTCATCGCATTGTCGACGAACCGAGTGCGGTGGGGACGCTGCCGCCACTGCTCCAGGGTTAACTCTCGGGAAAGACTTTGATAGGTCTCGGCGACCTTGATCACTTGGCGAGTGACTTCTTGGTGGGGGAACATCACGCTCATCTCGTAATTGAGGGCGAACGACCGCATGTCCATATTGCTGGTTCCGACGACGCAGACATCTTCATCAATCGTGAAGTGCTTCGCGTGCAGGACGAATGGTTTCGGGTACAGCCAGATTCGAACACCTGCTTCGAGCAGTTCGCGGTAGTAGGACGCCTGAGCGTGACCGACCATGAATTGATCGGCCTGTTCACTGACGAATAGGTTCACCTCAACGCCTCGCTGTGCTGCGGTGGTGATCGCATAGAGAAGTGTCTCGTCTGGCACGAAATACGGACTGGTCAACATGATGCGGTTTCGGGCGTTGTAGATCAGCGAGGTAAACAGTCTCAGGTTCGTTTCGGCTTTGAAGCCAGGTCCGCTGGGAATGAGTTGAGCCGGAACTCCGACGATATCTCGGGTGTTTCGGGGCTGATTGTCGACGCCGCGAAACGACGGCAAGACCTGTTCGGAATCGTTTTCAAGTGCCCAGTCGGCGGCAAACAGCGCATCTATGGTGGTGACGATTGGACCTTCGAGGCGCATCCAAAGTTCGATCCATTCTCGGCCGGACTCTAGGTTCTTGGGCTTGTTGTATGACGGGTGCGTCAAGTTGAGGGAACCGGTGAAGCCGACTTCGTCATCAACGACGAGCAATTTTCGGTGGTTTCGCAGGTCGGGCCGGCGGAAACGACCCTTGAACGGCAGCAACGGCATCATCATGCGCCACTGAATCTGTGAAGCCTCAAGGCGAGCAAGTAGGTCGCGATATCCCGGGATTCCGCGTGTGCCCAGGTGGTCGAACAGCAGTCGCACGATAACGCCGCGCTCGGTTGCGCGATCTAGGGCGTCAAAAAACGGGATGGTCATCTTGTCTAGCGCCATGATGTAGAACTCCACGTGAACGAATTCTTTGGCGCGATCAATTTCGGCAACCATCTGATCGATTGATTCTTGGTAATCGGGCAGAAGCTGAATGTGGTTGCCGGCGGTCAACGGCATGAGGGCGATGGACCGGTTCAACTCCGCCAGGTTTTCGACGTAGTCGGGGGCGTGGCTTAGGTCCGGAAGGGTGATTCGGCCTGCTTCTTCGGCGGCCTTTGCGTCGTGAATAATCCGAGCATTTACCCCGTCTAGGCTCTGCTGGCGGCGTCGGCCGATGTTGGGTGTGCCGAGGAAGAAATAGAGCAATATTCCGAAATACGGCAGGAACAGGATCAGAATCAACCAAGCCATTGCTGTCTGAGGTCTTTTGCCCTCAGGAATGAAACCGATGGCGGCGATGTTGATCGTCCAGAATGTCACCACGGCGACGATTGAGGCTACGATTGACCAGTCGATATGGTGGACCATTTCTGAAGGTTATCGCCTAGCTGCGGAAATCCGCAGATGTGGTCCGAAACGAAATTCACCAATTTTGGCGTCGGCCGGTCTTTAGCTCCGAGCGCCGACGTTTCGCGGACTTTTGCCGTTCGATTGCGGATCGTGAAGGTTTTGATGGCCGGCGGCGCCGCTTCTGGACAAGGGCTTCGGCCACCAGTTGCTCGAGGATTTCGATCGCGTCGTCGCGATTTCGCAATTGGGACCGGTACCTAGAAGAAACGACGCTGATTTGACCGTTTGTGAGACGGTGCCCGAGTCGAGAAAGCACCCGAGTGAGTTGGTCCTCATCTAGGACTTTGCTGGTCGCTGGCGACCACAAGACTTCGACCCGAGTTTCGGTGGTGTTCACATGCTGTCCACCCGGGCCGGAGGAGCGGCTAAACCGCCAACTCAACTCCGACTCGGGCAAGTGGATCTTCGGATTAGGTATCATCTTCGGCGAGTAGGGCATATAGCTTTCGGCGCGTCTCGGCGATCATTTCGGCGGCCTTTAGTTGCTGGGCCTCGGTGCCGTCGGCCATAACTTGCTTGGCCGCCGAGTTCATCGATTTCGCCGCGGCGGCAAGGTTGCTGGACTCGTCAGTGTCGCGGTTTCGGGTTGCCGAGTCTACCTTCCACGGGTCGCCGAGCGCCTCGCGATTCTCAGTTAAGTATTTTCGGCCAGCATCGGTCAGAGTCGCAGTCTTGCGCCCTTCGATGCGCTCGAATCCGATTAGTCCCTCGTCCTCAAGTTGCTGAAGGACTGGATAGATCGAACCAGGGCTGGGCGCCCAAGTGCCGCCGCTGAGTTCGGCGATTTGCTGGATCAGTCCGTAGCCGTGGCTCGGCGCTTTGTCTAACAGAATCAGGGTTGCGGCGCGAACATCGCCGCCCTTTTTTCCGCGGCGGGGGCCGCGTGGTCCGGGGCGGCCAACGATGCGGCCTGGTCCGGTTTCCCAGTCAAACTCCCGGCCACCTGCGCGGCGGGCTCGATTGTGGTGCTGACGCCTGCTGGCGTTCTGGTTGGGTTCTTGGTATGGCACTTTTGCCTCCTGCATTAGTCGTACCTATCGATCGCAAAATCCAATCGACATATAAACGATATATCGATTAGAGTGCAAAATCAACTACGGCGAACGTTGCAGGGGGAGCGGGCCGGCTCAACCAGAAACGTAGTTGGTCAACTGGTCGCGCTCGAATTCGAGTTGGTCCATCCGGAACTTCACCGCATCGCCAATGCTGACCAAGCCAACAATCTGGTCACTTTCGATAATCGGGATGTGCCGAACACGGTGTTCGGTCATGGCCGCCATCAACGCGCCAAACGACTCCTCAGGCGAAGCAACTTGAACATCGGTAGACATGATTTGGCTGACCAGCGCACTGCGCGGACTTTGCACGCCCCGAAGCTTGCGGACGATATCTCGCTCCGAGACAATCCCGGTCAAAGTCTGACCGTCGGCGCTGACGATCAGTGCGCCAACGTTGTGCTCTGCCAGTGAATCGAGCAATTGTTCAATCGTGGCGTCGGGGGAGATGGTGAAAACCGCTGAGCTCCCCTTGGCTGTCAGTACGTCGCGAACTCGCATGATTAACCCTCCTCGGCTGTGCTGGGAGTGTATCCCTCAATCCGGCTCAGGCACAGGGTCAATTTCGCCAGTTGGTCAGTTCACTCGTCACGATTGAAATGCAACTGGCGAACGTTATCTAAGACTTCCTCGTCAGAACCTGACTCAAACGGTCCAGAATCGCCGCTAGGAAAATGTCCGATATACGCCATTACTGCATCGTGAAGACGGCCATTGGTAGCCAATGCGTTCGGCCCCCACGGGCCGGGCTGACCGTCAAGGCTTGTGAACTGTCCGCCGGCCTCGCGCACGATGATGTCCAATGCGGCCATATCCCAAAGGTTCAACTCGGGTTCGGCGGCGATGTCGACGGCGCCTTCGGCTACCAGCATGTAGGAGAAGAAGTCGCCGTAAGCCCGGTCGCGCCAGCACTGGCGCAAGAGTGCATCGAACTGGTTCTGGCGATCGATATCTGCCCAACTCGGTACCGAAGAATACGAGATCGAGGCGGCCGAGAGTTCACGGACCGCCGAGACGTGAATTGGCCGAGTCTGGCGGAATGACTTTCCGGTATGGGCGCCGTCGCCCTTCATCGCCCACCAGCGTCGTCCTAGGGCCGGAGCCGAAACGCAGCCGACTACTACCTCGCCGGCTTCCTCCAACGCGATTAGCGTCGCCCACACCGGAACCCCGCGGACGAAGTTCGCCGTACCGTCAATGGGGTCAATGATCCAGCGGCGATCCGCGTTTGAGGCGGTGCCGTCATGTTCGCCGGTTTCCTCTCCGAGCATCAGATCGCGCCCTCGAGCCGACTTGAGCGTGCGTCGGATTGCTTCCTCGACAGCCTTGTCCGACTCGGTCACATAGGTCATATCCGGTTTGGTGGAAACCTCCAAATCGAGCGCGCCGAAGCGGTCCATGCTCAGGTTGTCGGCCGAATCGGCTAAGACGTGAGCAAGCCGAAGATCGTCCAAATACGGGTTGGCCATAGGCTCACCCTACGGTCTTAGCCCAGTTGAGTGGGTCAGTACTCGTCGGCTTCGGCGCGGCTGGTCAGAATTCGGCGCACAGATGCGACCCGGGCAGCCTCGATGATGCCTAATTCGACCGCTGCGTCCAAGGCGCATTCGGGTTCGGTTGCCAAGTGCGTGCAGCCGCGTGGGCAGTCGCGGATTACTGGGGCCAAGTCGGAAAAAGATTCGATGATCTGGATTGGGTCAACATGCGCCAAGCCGAACGACCGAAATCCCGGCGTGTCGATGATCTGACCGCCGCCTGGCAGGTTCAGTATCTCGCCGGACGTGGAAGTATGTCGGCCACGGCCGGTGACCTCGTTGACGAAACTGGTGGTTCGGTTTGCGCCCGGCACCAGTGCGTTCACCAGCGTCGACTTGCCAACCCCGCTGTGGCCGATCAGCACGCTGCTGCGATTGCGCAGCAGGTCACGAAACGGTTCAAGGTCCCCACCTGCCGAAGTCGTCACCACCGGCACCCCAAGCGGCTCTAGGCCGGCCATAATCTCATCGGCCGAGGCTAGGTCCGCTTTTGTCAGGCAGACCAGCGGATCCAGGCCGGCGTCATAGGCGGCAACTAGACACCGGTCGATCAGGCCGGGTCTGGGTGGTGGATCGGCCAGCGCGGTCACGATCACCAGCTGGTCGGCGTTCGCGACGACGACCCGCTCGATCGGGTCGTCGTCGTCTGCGGACCGGCGCAAAATCGTGTCGCGGGGGAGTACCTCCACGATTCGCGCTAGGGCCCCTTCAGTCCCAGAAAGGTCACCGACGACGCGAACCCGATCGCCGACGACGACACCTTGGCGCCCAAGTGGGCGAGACTTCATCGCGGTAATAGGAGTGCCGTCTGCCATCGCCAACCGGTAACGTCCGCGGTCGACGGTAACGACCTGAGCCACCGCGGCGTCGCTGTAGTTGGGCCGGTCTTTGGTTCTGGGCCGGGTTCGCCGGCGCGGGCGCTCAAACTGCGCATGTTCGTCTCTCACGAAATCAACCGCGACCAATCGTCGGCGAACTGCGGATACGTCTTTGCCGTGGTGCCGATGTTCTCGATCACGACGCCACTGGTCTTCAGACCCAAAATGGCTCCGGCATGTGCCATTCGGTGATCGTCGAAGGTGGCAAACCGCCCGCCGGTAAGTGCGCTCGGGTGAATGTCGAGACCGTCGTGAACCTCATCAACCTGGCCGCCAAGTCCGTTGATCTGGCTCGCCAATGCGGCCAAGCGGTCGGTCTCGTGACCGCGCAAATGGGCGATCCCACGCAGCCTACTGTTGCCGTCGGCCAGCGCCGCTAACGCTGCCACTACGGGAGTCAATTCGCCAATGTCGTGAAGGTCCAGATCAACCGCTGAAAGTGCTGCTGGGCCGGTGAAAATAAGGTCGGCGCCGTCGCGGGTTACCGAACCGCCGAAGGCGACGGCCAGTTCTTGCCAAGCGTCGCCAGCCTGATCGGTAATGGTTGGCCAGTCCGCTATCCGGACTTCACCGCCGGTGGCCAAGGCGGCAGCCACAAAAGCGCCCGCATTGGAGAGGTCCGGCTCGATTTGGACATCAAGCGCAGCGATTGGACCGGGCTGAACTCGCCAGTTGGCCTCGGCAACATCGACCAAGACCCCGCGGCGGCGAAGTTCGGTGATGGTCATTGCCACATGCGGTAGCGACGGCAGTGCGTCACCAACATGGCGCAGGTCGAGGCCGTCAACGAAAGCCGGGGCGACCAGCAGCAATGCCGATACGAACTGGCTCGAGGTCGAGGCGTCGACCGTGAGCTGGCCGCCTTGGATCGAGCCGCTGCCGTGAACTGTAAACGGCAAACTTCCGCGACCGGCGTCGTCAATGGTGACTCCTAGGTCACGCAAACTTTGGATCGTGGTGTTCATCGGGCGTTCTCTGGCCCGGGTGTCGCCATCGAACTCGGTCTTGCCGTGACCCAACGCAGCGATCGGCGGCACGAACCTCATGACAGTCCCGGCTAGCCCACAATCGATCGAAGCGGTGTCGGCGAACTGGATCGGGGAAACCGTGACTGACCTGCCGCCCCGCTCGATCTTTGCCCCGAGGGCTTCCAACGCGGCCATCATCAAATCGGTGTCGCGAGCAAACAGCGGCCGCGAGACAGTCGACGGGCCGGCAGCGAGCGCCGCCAAAACCAACGCGCGGTTCGTCTGTGACTTGGACCCGGGCAGTTCAACCGAACCGTGAACCGCGCCAATTGGCACCGGAGCCTGAAAATCCATCAGTTGACTCCTGGCCTGGATTGGGGCTGAAGCAAGCATGAGTCACGCGGCAACTCGAGAACCGTCATGGGTACATCATGCCGCAGGCGTCTTTTGCTACCTCAGCCAAAGTTGCCGGAGGTAACCGAACTGCCGCTGGTAACGGTGTAAGTGCCAGTCGGTCTCATCGTGAACGGGGTGAATACGCGCAGCGGATTGACTGTGCCGCGGGGGCTTACCGTCGAGGTGCAAACGATTTCATTGCTCAAAAAGGGTGTCTCGCAACTCCAGCCGGGACTATTGGAGATAACCCAATCGACGCTGGCGAACAAGCCACTAGTGAACCGGACTCTAACTTCCACTGGCTGACCGGTTTGGGCGCTTGCGCCAGCCTTGAACGCGAAGTCCACATACGCAAGCCCGGCCTTCACGACTGCAGACACAGACGAATCAGGATGCGGGTCCTGAGTCGGTTCGGTGGTCGGTTCAGTAGTCGGTTCGGTGGTGGGTTCGACGGTCGGTTCAGTCGTTGGGGCGACCGTCGGTTCGGTAGTGGGTTCGACGGTCGGTTCAGTCGTTGGGGCGACCGTCGGTTCGGTGGTGGGTTCGACGGTCGGTTCAGTCGTTGGGGCGACAGTCGGTTCGGTGGTGACCGCAGTGGTGGGTTCTGTGGTGGGTTCTGTGGTGACCACCGTGGTCGGTTCTGGGGTGGGAATTGTCGGCACGTAGATGTCGTCCACGGGCTCAGTCGGTTCAGTTGTTGGCTCCGGTGTCGGCATCCACGCTCTGGGGTCAACGATTTCGCCAACCGTCGGTGAGTCGGTTTTTTGGCTGGCCGAACGGTTCTTCGTCGCGCCCGCTACTGGCGTGCTCGATTGATTCGCCTGCTGAGTACTCGGGTTGTCGAGGTCGACACTCAGCAGCGCAGCGGCACCGGCGAAAACGACGACGCTGGCGGCCGCACCCGCAGCGATCCCGGCGGGCCCCATCGTGCTCAACGCACCGACTAAACCAGAAGCAGATCCGCCGCCTGCGCCGGCTCCACCGCCTGAACCCGGCCGAACAAGCTCACCAAGACCGCCAATGCCCAAACCGGCGCCAACGCTTTGCAGGTATCCCGAGGCTGCGGTGCCGAGCAAGGCAGGTGCAATGATCCCGGCCAGGCCGGTATTGAACTCTTGAAGTTCAAGATAAAGGCCCATACACGGGCGGCACTGGTCGAGATGTTGCTGAACCTTGGCGGTATCGCGTCGTGCCAGACCGCCACGAACGAAGGCGCCAAGGTTTCCGATCGCAAACTGGCATTCGGCCGTAGTCGTCGGCGCCAAGTGCTTTTGCAGATATGCCTGACGAAGACCCTCGCGAGCGCGGTACGCCAAGGCGGAAACGCTATTGGCGCTCATCCCGAGCAGCGGGGCGATCTCGGCCGGTTTTTGGCCCTCAACATCCAGATGCCACAGGACCATTTGCCAACGCTCTGGCAGTGACGAGAAGGCTTCGGCAGTGGTGGTGCGCTCAAACCCAAGTTCGGCGGTATCGACAAATTCGACCCGGCCATCTAGTTCGTACTGTTCTTCGGTTGGCCGTTCGCGAGTGACGTGACGAATCCGGTCGACATGCAATCTTCGAATCGCGGTCAGTAGGTAAGCGCGGAAGGACTCGGTTGGACCGCCACCATTTTGGATCGTCACCAAAACCTTGGTGAACGCTTCGGAGACCAAGTCGTCGGCATCTGAACCGCGCAACAATTGGCTCGAGAGGCGAGTAGCAGCCGGTCGGTGACGTTCGTACAAAACGGCATATGCGTCGTTGTCGCCATCTCGGACTGCAGTGATCAAGTCGGCATCGCTGCGACTGTCATCTACTTGAGGCGAAGAAGAGTAGGCGTCGATTGTCATCGCCTCTCCTTTCGCTCTGGTGCCGGGCGCACTTCGACTCGAACCGATTTCGGTCCAACTCCAGTCTAGGCGGCAACAACGAATGTGTCTGTCGTTCTGATGGTTGAAACCGCCTAGTTACTGTGGCTCATCTTTTTCTCACAAGTCGCGTCATGGATTGAAACCTGCGGCGTCTCATTGGTGAAGTTTCACCGCATTCACGACCTTTGCTGCGAAAGGAGGCACGCAGATGGATTCCTTTGGAATGACCTACGTCGATCTCGACGATGCTGTTCGTGCCGGCCGCGTGGATGCTCTTGATGTCGCACTCGAGGTGGGAGCGAGTGCGGCAGCATTAGGGGTCCCGCTCCATGAAGTTCTTGATCGAGTGGAGCGGGCCTTTGGCGGGCTGGAGCCGTCGTTCGCGATGGTTCGGGCGGTAGCAGTTTCTTGGGCAGAGACGTCAAAAGTGCTGCAACTGGAGACTTCCTGCGAGGATCCGCTTACCCAACTGTCGACGTTGCCGCATTTGCGACACCGGCTCGATGGCCTCGACCGAGCTGCTGTCCGTGACGATGCGACCGTGTCGGACAGGCACGCGCTGGTGGTTGTCGAGTTGCCGAGATCGAATGACCATGGGCTTCAAGAAGCGCTTTTCGCTGTCGACGTTAGCAACGCTCTGCGCACAGTTTTCCCAGGCGATGAAGTAATCGCCCAACTTAGTCCTCGTCGGTTCGCAGTCTTGGCAGATCGAGATCGCCTTGACCAACCGACGCTAAATCTGGTCACAGTCCTGCTGCGACGGACGTTTGAATCTCCACCCCCTCGGGTGTGGATGGAGATGCTTCCGCCGGTCGCTCAAGACGTGACCTGGGTGCTGGACGCACTCACCTGCTGATCCGGGGGGTTCCGCCACCATCTCGGGTGTGGCGGAACCTTCCGGTCGTACGGACATACGATTGCCGTATGTGCGGCAGATACGCAACGTCACGAACCTCTGCAGCGCTCCTTGACGATTTCGGTGCCTCCTTGGGCGACCTGTTCGTTGATACTGGAGCCGACTACAACGTTGCCCCCACGAAACTTGCTCCCATCGTGGTCGGCCGCACGGACGAAGGCGCGTTCCACCGCGAACTTGTCACGGCCAAATGGGGGCTGGTGCCCTCCTGGGCCAAAGACCCGTCGATCGGCAACCGGATGATCAACGCCCGCAGCGAGACTGTCGCCCAAAAACCATCGTTTCGTTCAGCGTTCGCAAAACGGCGCGCGCTCGTGCCGGTGGACGGCTATTACGAGTGGTATCAACCCGTTGGCGCGCCAGGGCAAAAACCACCACCAAAGCAGCCATTCTTCATTGGTTCACCCGACGGTTTGGCCTTGGCTGGGCTTTACGAGTTTTGGAAGGATCCGGCCGGCGAGTGGTTGTTGACCTTCACCATTTTGACGACCTCGGCCGAGGGCGACGACGGCCGAATCCATGACCGAGCACCGCTTTTGGTTTCGCCGAGTCAGGTTGATCAGTGGCTCGCCCCTGAGCCGTGGCCCCATGAGCCGAACGAACTTCAGTCGGCCACCCCGGGGGTCCTTGCGGCTTGGCCGGTTTCGACCGCAGTGAACAGTGTCCGCAACAACGGTCCAGAACTGATTGAACCGATACCGCTGATCGTGGAATAGCCGGCTGCCTCAAAAGGTTGGAAGAGTTGAGGAGGATGGCGAATGCTTGCATGTTTACCAACCAGAAGCGCAGTAGGCTTTGAGGCGATGACTGAAGACACCGTGGTTGACCCTTCGACCGAGACCGTCGCGCAGCGGCAGGCTCGGTTCGAAGCAGAGGCACTGCCATTTTTGGATCAGCTCTATTCGGCCGCGCTGCGGATGACGCGCAATCCGCATGACGCTGAGGATCTTGTCCAAGAGACCTACGCAAAAGCATTCAGTGCTTTCCATCAGTTCAAGCCGGGCACGAACCTCAAGGCTTGGCTGTACCGAATCTTGACCAACAGTTACATCAACAACTACCGCAAGAAACAGCGTCAGCCGCAACAAGTTACCGATGAGATCGAGGACTGGCAGATCGCTGCTGCGGCATCGCATGCACCTGCTGGGTTGAAGTCTGCCGAGATGGAAGCGCTGGAACGGCTGCCGGACTCAGACGTAAAGAACGCTTTGCAGTCGCTGCCCGAAGACTTCAGGTACGCGGTCTACTTGGCTGACGTCGAAGGATTCCCGTACAAGGAAATAGCCGAAATTATGGATACGCCGATCGGCACGGTCATGTCTCGGTTGCATCGCGGCAGGCGACAATTGCGCGATTTGCTTGCGGACTACGCGCGTGATCGCGGAATCACGGTGACGGCTGGAGGTGAACAAGCATGAGTTGCGAAGGCCCCGATTGCGAAGAAGCGCTGCTGAACCTTTATGCATTCATCGACCAAGAGATTGATACTGCCAGTTGTGATCAGATCGAAGCGCACCTGGACTCGTGCGCAGATTGCCTGACCGAGTACCAGATGGAGCAGGTCGTAAAGATGATCGTCGGTCGCTCCTGCAGTGAGGTGGCACCAGCGCCGCTTCGCGAACGAGTATTGCTGCAGATCCGTTCGATCCAAATCGAGATACGGACTGAGACGCAGTTTTGAGGCTGCGCGACCTGAAGGAATAAGCGTTAGAAATACGAAACCCCATCCTGTTGGATGGGGTTTCGTTATGTCAGTGACGGTTCACGCGTTGGGGCGCTTGCCGTGGTTCGCGCCCTTCTTACGACGTGCGCGACGCTTGCGACCGGTCTTACCCATGGTCTCCTCCTCGAAGTTCTCGACTCTCTAGTCTCCCACACTGGTTAGCCGGGAGATAAATCGCTCCGCATTCACGATCACTCGGCGCACTTTGCCATCGGCTACCAACGTGTCTGCCTGGTCGTAGGCAGACACGTCGAAGTCGACATTTCGGCCGTCATTGAAGGTAATTGACGCGTTCGCAGTGATCGTGGAGCCGATGGCACTTGGGGCAACGTGATTGACGTGTACCTCAATGCCCACGCTGGTCAGACCTTGGTCAAGTTCTAGTTCAGCACAGGTCGCCTGTTCCAACCAAGCAATCAATACGGGGGTGCCCAACACTTCGAGATCGCCGCTTCCAACGGCGACGGCAGTGTGTTCTGCGCCCACCACATGAACGTTTTTTGACACGGTCAACGTCATTCCCCTGTCCCTTCCAGTCGCGCTCAAACGCCCATCGTTGCGCGCGGGTACTGCGCGTTGATGTCGGTGGCGATGTTCACCAGATAAGGAACTCCCGACGCGAACGCTCGATCAATCGCAGGACCGATCTGGTTCGGGTCGGTGACGAACTCGCCACCGCCGCCAAGGGCAGTAACGACTTGATCGTAACGAGTGTTGGGTGCAAGATCGGCCGCTACGTCGTAGCCGTAGAGCAGTTGCATTGGCATTTTCTCAAGGCCCCAAGCGGAGTTGTTTCCAACGATCATCACGACCGGCAAATTGTGGCGAACGAGGGTGTCGACGTCCATCAGGGACATGCCGGCAGCGCCGTCGCCATAAAGCAGCACTACCTGGCTCGAGGGACGCGCAATCCGCGCGGCCATTGCTGCGCCCAAACCGGCACCAAGGCAACCGTACGGGCCAGGGTCGAGCCAACCGCCTGGCTTGGCTGGTTCAACGAACTTGCCAGCAAACGAGACGAAGTCGCCACCGTCGCCAATGACGACCGCGTCATCGGCCAATCGGGGGAGTAGTTCACCGTAGATGCGAGCCGGGTGAATCGGATTGGAGTCCGAGGTCAAGATGGTGCGGTCGCGTTCGATGGTCTGGGCGACGACGACTTGGAGTTCGCTGAGCCAAGTAGACCAGTCCGGCTTGGACGGGGCCGACTGCAGTCCGGCCAAGATGCCGTCGAAAACGCGCGTCAAGTCGCCAGCAACCGAGGCGCCCAATTCGGCGTGTGCCGACAGTTGGCCGGGCGAATCGGCGATGTGCACGGTGGTGGCCGGCGGGTTGCCCTCTTTGCCGCCAAAACGACCAAAGCCGAGGCGGAAATCCAATGGCGTGCCAACCACGATTACTAGGTCTGCCATGCCAAGTGCTTTTGACCGAGCCTTGGTGACGAGATTCGCGTGACCGCCGGGGATAACACCGCGACCCATGCCGTTGGCGATCGCTGGCACGTTCGATTCCTCGACCAAACGCAGTGCGGCCTCTTCTGCGTGATCTGCCCAAACGTCAGAGCCCAAGATCAGCACCGGACGCTTGGCTTCGGCCAGCAGGCGGGCAATCTTCGCGATCGAGTCGGGGTCCGGCTCGATCACGGCGGTGGTGTTGCCGCTCGAGACGTGACCGATTGGGCCGGAGTTGAAGAACTCATCCATCGGAATGTCAACGAAGGCCGGGCCGCGGTGTGAGGAGCCAGCCAAGGTGAAGGCCTCGTCAATCACCGGGGCGATGTCAGCCAGCGTGGCCGCAGTGGCCGAGAACTTCGACACTGACTCAAAAATCGGCGGGTGATCCAATTCCTGCAAGGTTCCGGTACCCCATGTTGCTGCGGGAGCGCGGCCACCCAAAACGACCAGCGGTGCGCCGGAAAAGTATGCCTGGGCGATCGGGCTGACGCCGTTGGTTACGCCGGGTCCGGCGGTAAGCACAGCCAATCCGGGCTTGCGGGTGAGTTTGCCGATCGCTTCGGCAGCAAATACGGCAGTCGGTTCATGCCGCACGTCAATGATCGGGAACTTCGGATCGTTTTGTTCGGCCGCGTCATAGATCGGGAAGATGTGGGCGCCCGAGAGGGTAAACATCGCTTCAGCGCCGTGAGCCTTAGCCGTTTCTAGGGCGTGGTGGCCGCCATGTGGTCCTGTGGGTTCTGGCAAGCCGGCGTTCTGGTCTTCAGTCATGTGACGCAGGTTACCCGTGAGTTGGGTCAGCTGGAGCCGATTTCGCAGCGGACGCTTTAGTCTCTAATACGTGCCTTCCCTTGACGACATCGCTGATTCGCATTCTTTGCTAACCGGTGAGCAGGTTTCTTGGTTGCAGATGCTTGTTGCGGACTGGCAGATCATGGCCGACTTGTCGTTTAGTGATCTGGTTCTGTGGGTTGAAGACGCGGAGTCACAAGGAATGTGGGCGGCCGCGCAGATCCGCCCGACTACTGGGCCGACCACCTTGGCCGAAGACGTAGTGGGCAAATTCTTGCCAGCCGGTCTTGATGACCTGTCCGACGAACAGCTTCCCGATGGCACGATCGTGGAGCACACCCCAGTTCGGGTCGTCTATCGAGGAGCTTCGGTCGCGGTAATCGTTCGGCGCAGCGCCGCAGCCGAGCAGCGAGCCGTCGGCGTGTTGGAGTCGGCCTATCGCCAGGCCAGCGACGAACTTTTTGCGATGGTTGGCCGGGGGCAGTTTCCGTTCGCCGGCAGTCGGTCGGAGTTAGCCGACACGTTGCGAGTCGGTGACGGACTGATTCGCACCGATGGCCACGGACTAGTTACCTATGCCAGCCCAAACGCGCTCTCGGCCTATCGCCGACTTGGCCACGTTGGCGATTTGATCGCTGGCAACTTAGACAAGATCACCGCCGAGGTGGCCGGTCCGCAAGCGGCCCGAGCGATAAAGGTGCCCTTCGGTTCGGGTGAGGTGTTGGCCGAAGTTGATGGTGCTGGTGCGTCGGTTTTGTTGCGAGTGATTGCGCTGGGCGCCGGCAACGGGTCGAGCGGCTCGCTGATCCTTCTTCGTGATGTGACCGAACTTCGCCTACGTGATCGGCAGTTGGTGTCGAAGAACGCCACGATTCGCGAGATCCATCACCGAGTAAAGAACAATCTGCAGACTGTTGCGGCGCTGCTTCGACTGCAAAGTCGCCGGATTCAGAACCCCGAGGCGCGAGAGGCGTTGGTCGAGGCTGAGCAGCGTGTCGGTTCGATCGCGCTGGTTCACGAGACGTTGAGTCAATCATTTGACGAGACGGTTGAGTTCGACGCGATCGCAGACACTTTGCTGCGCACGGTGCTCGAAGTTGGTGGCAGCGCGGTCCGTGGTCAACGGATCGGTTCGTTCGGTGCGCTGCCGGCCGAGGTGGCGACGCCGCTGGCGATGGTGCTGACCGAACTCGTTCAAAACGCCGCCGAGCATGCTTTTGGGCCGCAGGGCGGTCGCGTGACTATCGCCGTGAATCGAATTCGCAATCGGATCCGGATGCGAATCAGCGATGATGGCCGGGGTCTACCAGCCGATTTCGATCCGACTCGCAGCCTAGGGCTCTCGATCGTTTCGACTTTGGTGCAGGGCGAACTGGCCGGGAATTTGAATTACGAGACTCCGCCGTCAGGCGGCACGACAGTGACGATCGAGTTGAACGTCTGAATTCTTGGCCAGAAGCCAGTTTCAGGCGGTGCGTACTCGGGCGCGAGCGTTGCGACGCTTCAACGCGCGACGCTCGTCTTCGCTGAGGCCACCCCAGACTCCGTGATCCTGACCGGACTCCAAGGCCCATTGCAGGCACAGGTCGCGCACGTCGCAACGACGGCAAACCAACTTGGCTTCCTCGATCTGCAAAATGGCTGGGCCGGTGTTGCCGATGGGGAAGAACAGTTCGGGATCTTCGTCCAGGCAGGCCGAACGATGACGCCAATCCATACCGATGACTCCTTAGATCTGTTCCGGGGGGTGTTGCGCACATGGCGCAACGCGTGGACTAGTCTTTCAAGGTTCTCCCCACATGACAAGCATTTCGGCAATGTCCGTTTATCGGATACATCACATTGACAGCCGGTGACTTAGTTGCTTGAGGATAAATGGCACTAATGTGACCCACGTGTTGAACACCCCTCCTAGGTCCTTGATCGTTGCCGCCACGTTTGTGGTGCTCCAAGCCGCGGTCCTGGCTTTCGTTGGCATCGGCACGCTGACGGGCCTCGTTGCAGGCCGCGTCGGTGTCGGCATCGGCATCGGGGTGCTCCTGCTGGTTATGGCGCTGGGGCTTGGCTACGCGGCTTGGTCGATTCTTGGTGCGAATCCGTCCGCGCGTGGCCCAGTAGTGGTAGCTCAGCTAATTGCACTTGGCTTGGCGTGGTCTTTGCGGATTCCAGACGAAGCGACCGGCGACAATCGTTTGGTGGGGGCGCTCATCGCGGTTAGCGCGCTGACCGTGCTGGCCGCCTTGGCAACCAAGTCGGCCAGACAGGCGTTGGCTGATCTGCCCGAAGAGCAGTAGTTGGGCACTTCGGGAAAACACGGGAGCCGACTGAGTTTGAGTCCACCCGATATGACAGACTGGCCGGTGGGCAATCCCCGACTCCAGTCGCTAGGAAACCACGCCCGGCAGCCCGATCGGCGCCGTTGGTACGGACCTGTTGCTGCTAGGGCCTGAGACTCTTTAGTACTTACCGTTCTTGACCTCGAACCGATCGAACCTGACTTAACACATGACGCTTTCAGAGCACGACGATCCCGTATTCGCCCTCCACCGTGGCGGCAAGATGGAGATCGCGGCAACAGTTCCGGTGGCCAACGCCGAAGACCTTTCACTCGCCTACACCCCAGGGGTGGCCCGAGTTTGTGAGGCGATCGCTGCCGACCCGGAGTTAGTCCATGACTACACCTGGGTCTCGAACACGGTCGCGGTAATCACTGACGGAACCGCAGTCTTGGGATTGGGCGATATCGGACCTGAGGCTTCCATGCCGGTGATGGAGGGCAAAGCGATCTTGTTCAAGCAGTTCGGCGGCGTTGACGCGATACCGGTAGCGCTCGACACGACCGACACTGATGAGATCGTCGAAACGATCGTGCGTCTTGCACCAACTTTCGGCGGGATCAACCTCGAGGACATTTCCAGCCCACGTTGCTTTGAAATTGAGCGCCGGCTGATCGAACGTCTCGATATTCCGGTTTTCCACGACGACCAGCACGGCACCGCTGTCGTGGTTTTGGCCGGTCTTTACAACGTATTGCGACTCACTGAGCGTGAGCCGGACGAAATCAAGGTTGTCATTTCCGGTGCCGGTGCCGCAGGCGTGGCCATCACCAAGATTCTGCGCTCGGCTGGTGTGCGAAAGATCAGTGTCGTTGACCGCGCTGGTGTGATTGTTCCGGGTCGTGACGGCCTGAATGAAGTCAAGGAATGGCTGGCCGAAGAGACGGCCGGCTGGGCCAAGCCCGGTTCAATCGAAGCCGCACTCGATGGCGCAGACGTATTCATCGGTGTTTCGGGTGGAACCGTGCCAGAGGAAGCGGTGGCGAAGATGGCACCGGATGCGGCGATCTTTGCACTGGCCAACCCCCACCCCGAGGTTCACCCAGAAATCGCCAACAAGCATGTTCGTGTGGTGGCGACAGGACGCTCGGATTTCCCGAACCAGCTCAACAACGTGCTCGTTTTCCCAGGCATTTTCCGCGGCGCACTCGAAGTTCGGGCCACTGCAATTTCAGAATCGATGAAGTTGTCGGCCGCTCGCGCCATCGCAGACCTGGTCTCGGATGAAGAGTTGACCGAGTCGTTCATCATCCCGTCACCCTTCGACCCGCGCGTGGCCCAGGCCGTTTCGCGTGCGGTCACTGAAACTGCTCGCCGTGACGGGCTTGCGCGTCGGCCCTATTGAGATCGCTGACGGTATTGCTCCGTTCGCATACCTTTGCCGAATCAACCAACTACTTTGATTTGGTGCGGAACGAAACCAAGGAGTCACCTGGCCAATGATGAATAGTCGAATTCGGCGGATTTGCACCGCATTTTCGGGGCTCTTTATTGGCAGTTTGCTTATCGCTGGGATGCTCGTGCCAGCGCAGGCGGCCGACCAGCAAAAAACTTCGTCGTCATTGTCGGGCAAGAGCAGCGGCAACTGGCGCGTAAGCAAGTTGTCGGGCGACACTTGGAAAATCAGTTGGCGTTCACCACGACGGCTTCCGGTTTCGACCGATCGGCCTCAGATTGTACGAAACGGTATTCCCCTTGGAACCACGCTGGTGCATGATCGACGCGTCGTTTCCACGGTGGTGCGTTCTTCGGCAACACCGAAAGTGACCGATCTAGATGTTTTCTTGTCAGGAAGGAAAATCTCGCAGGTCAAGTCGGGTTCACGCACGCCGGGCACAAGAGCCAAGCCGTCGACCTTCGAGCCGGGCGAACTGCTCAATTTTGATCCAGCGACCCCTGGTCCATTTGAAGTCGAGAGCAGCGATTACCAAGCAGCCGGCGTTCCAGTCGCCGGATTTCGCAATGACGTCGAGTTCGTCGGCCACGTAGTAGAGCCAAGACTTAGCGAGAACACCGGGCCTCGAGGTGTAGTTCTTTTCTTGCACGGCCGGCACAGTTACTGCTACACAACTGGTGCCGCTGATGACTGGAATTGGCCCTGCAAAGCTCCTGCAAAAGAAGTCCCGAGCCACCTTGGCTATGACTACTTACAGAAACTCCTCGCCTCGCAGGGTTACTTCACTGTCTCCATCCGCACCAATGGGATCAATGCCCAAGATGGGGAAATTGAGGACGGTGGAGCGTCGGCGCGGGCGAAACTCGTCAGGGCGCATTTGGACTACTGGGCAGAGCGTGCAACAGAACACAAGCTCGACTTGAACCAAGTTGTCCTAGTCGGTCACAGCCGCGGGGGCGAGGGCGTCGCCCGAACGGCGATCGTGACTCCGCTTTCCGCGCCGTATCGGATTGTTGGAACTGTGCTGCTTGCGCCGACCGACTTTGCAGGTCAGGCAGTTCCGTATGTGCCTACGGTCACGGTTCTGCCATATTGCGATGGCGACGTATCTGACTTGCAGGGCCAGCGGTATACCGATATCGCGGCTGGTTTTGGTACTGACGACAATGCATTGCGATCGTCTGTTCTGGTGCTGGGCGCCAACCACAACTACTTCAACTCCGAATGGACTCCGGGAAGTATCGCGCCATCGATGGACGACTGGGCCGGTGACGAGAGTGCCGAGTGCGGGGCGAATCACCCCCAGCGGCTTTCCGCAGGGAAACAGCGGTCGGTTGGCGCCGCTTATGTGGCCGCAGCGGTACAAGTTTTCACTCAACGAGATTCGCGGCCATTGGCGATGCTGGATGGTTCAAACGTTCGAGTCGCTTCCACGGGGAACTCAGTAGTGCGAACCCACGCAATTCGCGGCGGTCGGAATATGCGAGTCCCTGGGATCCTTACCGGCACCACCGACTCGACAATGTCTGCCAGTTTTTGCTGGAACGTCTATGTCGAAAAGCCTCGCGCTTCGGTTTGCGGCCGTGGCGCTTCGGCTTTTGATGCCTCACCGCACTGGCCGTTGCGCGGAGAGTTCTATCCAGAGCGAAGTTCCCTCGAGCTTTCATGGAGTCGGGCGGGTCAAGTCGGCGGAATGCTGTTTGATCGGGAGTTGGATGTTAGTGGCCGAACGATGCAACTTCGTACGGCCGCAGATCCTGCCAGAGGCAACGCTGCGGTAAAGGTTCGACTGACTGACGCCACCGGCGCGAGTGCCGATTTTGTGCCTATCGAAGGCGAGAGAATCCAAGTCTTCGATCAGGCTGCGGGGATTTCACGTATCTGGGCACAGGCACTGAGCATTGACCCAACTGGTGCTGCTATCGATCTTCGTCGGATCAAGTCCGTCGAACTTGTCTCGGTTTCGACAACAGGGCGAGTTTGGCTTTTGGACGTCGCCGCCGTGTCGCCGGATTTGGCCGCGATTCCAGCAAAGCGGCTTCCGCTAGTTTCACTGGGTTCGGCCGAAGTAGCCGAGGGAAATAGTTCACAGCCTAGGACCGCAAGAGTGCCGTTCACTCTTAGTGAGCCAGCGCAGGTGCGAAGTACCTTTACGGTTAGGTCCTTGTATTACGGAAAGGCACAAACCTCGGATCGCCAGACCATCTATTTGGCGCCTGGCCAGACCAAGGGGACAATTCCGATCGAATATGTCGGAAACAAGACGCCCAGTTCGGCTTTTCCATCGAATTTCAACTTGACCGCTTGGGCAGTATCGGGCGTGATGATGGATTCCTATATTGGCAGCCTCTCAATCCGTGAAGATGACCCCTTGCCGAAGTTCAAATTTAAAGCCGTCAAGAAGACAGTCAAGGAAGGGCAGACCGCAAGATGGCAGGTGAGCCTGTCCGCGCCTTTGACCGAAGATGCTTGGGTCGAAGGAGAGATTGTTCGCGGGCCAAAGAGCGTGCCCGGATTGACCGGCGCTGACGTTCCGAGGCAATGGCGTGAACAGGTTGGGGTCCTGACCACCAAACTTCCGCTTTACCGCCAAGGATTCTCTTTACAAGGACGGATCAAGGCAGGCAGTAAGAAGTTCACGTTCGACATCCCGATCGCCAAGGACTCGAAGCGCGAGGGGCGTGAACAGGTAACTATGCGTGTCTCCATTTTTGGCACGAACTTGAACGCAACTCGGACCGTCTATGTTTCGCCGTCAAAGTAGGTCGCTGCCTCCTGAACGCTCCTTGGTCGGTAGCCTCAGAGAAATGTTTACCTTCGCTCAGGGAGGCAACTGATGTTTGCTGTTTACGCTGATTCAATCGACGCCAAGGACCCGTTGAAGGGCCTCGTGGTGGGCGAACGCCCAGAACCACTAGTGCCAGACGGCTGGACCACTGTCACCGTCAAAGCCGCCTCAATCAACCATCACGACGTGTGGAGTCTTCGCGGCGTTGGCCTGCGCGATGAGTCGCTGCCGATGATTCTGGGCTGTGACGCCGCCGGACTCGACGAGGACGGAAACGAAGTCATCGTCCACGCGGTGATTTCGGACCCGACGTGGATCGGTGACGAGACGCTAGACCCGCGCCGGTCGTTGCTGTCGGAGCGCTTCCAAGGCACGTTCGCTGAGCGGGTGGCCGTTCCGCGGCGCAACGTGATCGCCAAGCCTGCGGGGTTGTCGATGGCCGAGGCAGCCACCTTGCCAACGGCTTGGCTGACCGCCTACCGGATGCTGTTCACTCAAGCGGACCTCCAACCCGGCGACGCCGTTTTGGTGCAAGGTGCTGGCGGGGGAGTTGCGACTGCCGCGATTTCGCTCGCGGCCGCGGCCGGCTTTCGGGTCTACGCCACCAGTCGCGACGAAACTAAACGTGCTCGCGCGCTAGAAATCGGCGCCCACGAAGTGTTCGATTCCCAAGAGCGACTGCCGGTCAAGGTAGACGCGGTCATCGAAACCGTCGGCGCCGCTACTTGGTCGCACTCGATCAAGTCGATGCGCCCGGGCGGCACTCTGGTTATCTCCGGTGCCACGTCTGGCGACGCGCCAACTCACGCCGAACTCACGCGAATCTTCTTCCAACAGATGCGCGTTCACGGCTCGACCATGGGCACTCGTGACGAACTGCGTCGCCTAGCCGAGTTCATGGCGCTCACCGGCACCAAACCACTGATCGACTCGGTTATCCCGATGGAACAGGCCGCCGACGGAATCGCTCGAATTGCCGCCGGTGACGTGTTCGGCAAAATAGTCCTGACTCGCTGATGCGGCTTTGAGTTAGGCGACTTATTCGTCGTCTTCGTCGTCTAGTCGAGCCAGCCAAGTCGCCAACCGTTCAACTGGCGTCTCGAACTCGGGGTTGAGGTCGACGAACAACGTCAATTGTTCGGCCAGCCACGCGAACGAGAATTCCTCCTCGCCGCGCCGGCTGGTCAGTTCCTCGATGCCACGGTCGGTGAAGTACATCGGATCAGGCGAAGGCTCGGTCCATCAAGTCCTTGGCCTCCGTCAGGTGGACCGCATGCGATCCGGTTGACGGGGCTGAAGACTCTGCACGGGTCACATGAGTCATCGGCACGTTGAAGGCATCGCGAAGATGCACGGCCACATGCGGCCACGGACCCTGGTTCTCCGGCTCGTCCTGAACCCAACGAATTTCACGCAAGTTCGGGTACTTCGCCAACTCGGCACGGATCTCTTCGAGCGGCCGGGGGTACAACTGCTCAAGGCGAGCGATTGCGGTCGTGGGCGAGTCGCCTTCGCGCTTCTTACGCTCGGTCATCAAGTCCCAAGTGACCTTGCCAGAGCACAACAGCACGCGTTCGACCTTCGCCGCATCGACGATGTCGTCGCCAATGACCGGGCGGAAGGTTCCGCTGGTGAAGTCGGTTGGCTGGCTGGTCGCCTGCTTATTTCGCAGCATGGACTTCGGCGTGAAGACGATCAGCGGACGATGCTCGGCCTCTAGGTTCTGCCGACGCAGCAGGTGGAAGTAAGACGCCGGAGTCGACGGCTGAGCCACCGTGAACTCATCGTTTGCCGCGAGGGTCAGGAACCGCTCGATCCGTCCTGAGGAGTGGTCAGGACCTTGGCCTTCGAAGCCGTGCGGCAGCAGCAACACGACACCGGACTTTTGGCCCCATTTGGTTTCGCCAGAACTGATGTACTCGTCGATTACCGACTGGGCGCCGTTGACGAAGTCCCCGAACTGGGCTTCCCACATGGTGAGTGCTTCAGGGCGAGCGACCGAGTAACCGTACTCGAAGCCGAGGGCGGCGTACTCGCTCAGAAGTGAATCGTAGACGTGGAAGTTGGCCTGGTTTTCGCCAACATGTTGAAGCGGTGTCCACTCGTCGGCGTTTACCCGGTCAATGACAGTGGCGAACCGAGTCGTAAACGTGCCACGTCGCGAATCTTGGCCGACCAGTCGAACCGGTCGACCCTCCAGCAGCAACGAGCCCATGGCGATGATTTCGCCGGTGCCCCAGTCGATCGGTCCAGCGGTGATCGAAGCAGCCCGACGTTGCAACTGCGGGAGCACCTTCGGATGGACGGTGAAGCCTTCGGGAACTGCGGTGTAGGCGTCGGCCACCGCCTTCATGGTCTCTGGGGTGACCGAGGTGACGAGCACCTCATCGAACGGCTTGTCCGGGTAGTCCGGCGTCCGGGTGTACTCGGCCGCATCGTATTCGGCCTGGCGGACACTGGTGAAGTTCTGTTCAAGCAACTTCTGATACTCCAGCAGGGCCTGTTCGGCTTCCTCTAAGGTGATGTCGCCGCGACCTACGAGCGCCTCGGTGTAAAGCTTTCGCACCGACTTCTTCTGCTCGATCGTGTCGTACATCAACGGCTGAGTGAAACTCGGGTCGTCGCCCTCATTGTGACCGCGACGGCGGTAACAAATCAGGTCAATCACGATGTCCTTGTGGAAAGTAGCGCGGTACTCGTATGCCAACTGCGCGGCCCGGATGCAAGCTTCCGGATCGTCACCGTTCACGTGGAAGATTGGCGCCTGCACCATCCGGGCCACGTCGGTGCAATAGGTCGAGGAACGCGACGAGGACGGGCTCGTAGTGAAACCGACCTGGTTGTTGACGATCACGTGGATCGTGCCGCCGGTGCGATACCCGCGAAGTTGCGAGAGGTTGAGGGTCTCGGCAACTACGCCTTGGCCAGCAAAGGCCGCGTCACCGTGGACGAGAACCGGCAAAACCGGGAATTCTTCGCCGCGGTCGAGGACGTCTTGTTTGGCGCGAGCGATGCCCTCGAGTACCGGATCAACGACTTCGAGGTGCGACGGGTTGGCCGCCACCGAAACCTTGATCTTGTCGCCCTTGACCGAGGTGAATTCGCCATCGACGCCGAGGTGATACTTGACGTCGCCAGAACCCTGAACGGTCCGTGGGTCGATGTTGCCTTCGAACTCACGGAAGACCAGTTCGGGTTCTTTGCCTGCAATGTTCACCAACACGTTGAGTCGGCCGCGGTGCGCCATGCCGATGCAGACTTCTTCGAGTCCGCCGCCGGCCGCGTTGTCGCAAATCTCATCCAGTAGCGCGACGACAGTTTCGCCACCTTCTAGGCTGAATCGTTTCTGGCCAACGAATTTGGTCTGCAAGAAGGTCTCGAAGGCCTCGGCCTGATTAAGCTTTTGCAGGATCCGCAATTGCTCCTGGCGGTCCAGTTTCGTGTGGGGGACCTCAAGTCGGTCCTGGAACCAAGCACGTTCGACCGGTTCTTGGAGGTGCATGTACTCCGTGGCCATAGTGCGGACGTAGGAGTCGCGCAGGATGCCCAAAATTTCGCGAAGTTTCATGAACCGTTTGCCGGCGGCGGCGCCGAACGAGCCGACCGGGAATTCGCGGTCAAGGTCCCACAACGTCAAACCGTGGGAGGCGATGTCTAGATCTTGGTGAGTCCGCTGCCGGTATTCGATCGGGTTGATGTCGGCCATCAGGTGACCGCGCACGCGGAACGCGTGAATTAGTTCGAGTACCCGGGCCTGGCGATCGACGTCGTCGTCGCGACTTACCGCGATATCGCTCGCCCACCGAATCGGTTCTGATGGGATTCGAAGCGACCGGAAGATGTCGTCGTAGAAGCCATTCTCGCCGAGCAAAAGCTGGTGGACTCGACGCAGGAATTCGCCAGACTGAGCGCCCTGAATGACCCGGTGATCATAGGTTGAAGTGAGGGTCATCATCTTGGAGATCGCCAACTGAGCGATTGTGTGCTCGGACGCACCTTGGAATTCGGGCGGGTACTCCATCGAACCGACGCCGATGATGACGCCTTGGCCAGCCATCAGTCGCGGGACGGAGTGGTTCGTGCCGATTCCGCCAGGGTTGGTCAGGCTGACCGTGGTGCCTTGGAAGTCAACGACCTCAAGTTTGCCGTCGCGAGCCTTACGGACGATCGTTTCGTAGGCGCGCCAGAACTGCGCAAAATCCATCGTCTCGGTGGCTTTGATGCTCGGTACGAGCAACTGGCGCGACCCGTCGGCCTTCTGGACGTCGATTGCTAGCCCAAAGTTGATGTGCTCGGGCTTCAACTGAACTGGCTTGCCAGCCTCGTTGACCTCAAAGCCGGTATTCATCTCGGGCATTGCCTTCATCGCTTGGACGATGGCGAAACCGATTAGGTGGGTGAACGAGACTTTGCCGCCGCGGGCCCGAGCGAGGTGGTTGTTGATGACGACGCGCTGATCGAACAGCAATTTCACTGGAACCGACCGCACACTTGTCGCAGTCGGGACGGTCAGACTCGCATCCATGTTGGCTGCGGTTCGAGCCGCGGCGCCCTTGAGGACGACTTTCTCGACGTCGCCGCCACTAGCGGGACTAGACGTCGGCGCTGCTGACTTGGCTGCGGGTTTGGCTGGTGTCTTCGCCGCAGGCGTTGGCGAGGCTGTGGCTGGTGCCGCTGGCTTTGCCGCTGCCGGCACCGCCGGTGGGCTACTAACTGCTGCTGCAGCCGAGCCGTTTGTTCCGTACCCCCCTTCGCGGAAGAAGGCCGCCCACTTTTCATCTACTGAAGATGGATCTGCAGTGAAGCGGTCGTACATGTCTTCGACGAGCCATTCGTTGCTGCCGAAATCGCGGTGGGAAGCGTCGGATGCCGACACGTTTGGTGAGGACTCGGCCACGGCCTGAATCGCCTCTTCCGGGGGAGTGCGTGCGTTGTGCGCAGACGGGTGAACTTTACAAAGCCTAACGCGCAGGGGGTCGCTTCCGCAGGTAGGTCCAAACAAAGTCGATAGGCGGTGAACATTCTGCGACGAACGTGTGACCAGTGGCACACATTCTGGGTGGAATCAGCAGCAGCTAACTTGCTTCCAAGGCAGCGTCGAGGGTCACTTCATCCACTCCGTCAAGGGCCTTGCTGACCGGACACGTTTCCTTTGCCTGTTCGGCAATTTCAAGAAAACTCTGTTCGTCGATGTCTTCCACCTCGGCCCGGACTGTCAGTGCGATTCGTCCGATTTTGAAGCCGCCGTCCGGATCGGGGCCAAGGGATACATCCGCGGTGGTTTCAACTGCGATCGCGGTGGCACCGGCCTGGCCAAGAAGTGCAGTTAGTTGCATCGTGTAGCAAGACGAGTGAGCCGCGGCGATCAATTCTTCGGGGTTTGTCGCCCCACCGCCATCGTCAGCGGAGCGCTTCGGGAAGGACATGTCGAAGGTGCCCAGTCCCGACGAGGTCAGTTCCACTTGGCCGGAACCGTCGTTGAATCCGCCGTCCCAGGCGGTGCGTGCAGTGCGTGTTGGCATACGTCCTCCATTGGTCGAAGCCACCTTCATTCGGGCAGCTAATTCGACCGTACGACCAACGGTTGGAGTCGACCACTTTTGGGCGCGGTTTAGGCGACCGGTTCGGTGACCTCGGTTGGACGATCCAAGGCAAGGTTTGTCAACAGTGCAGCCAGCGCGGCGAACACGGTCGCGGGGACGGCATCAAAGCCGGCAGTGCCGGTCAGCAGAATCGCAAAAACGAGCGCGCTAAATATCAGTCGAGTCGACGCGGCCATCCCGGCGGCCGTGCCCACGGCAACTGCCCAAGTGATCGAACCGTCGAAAATATTTACGCAAATTGCACACATCGCCACCGAGAGAAAAATCGCCGGGAAAACCATTCCGCCACGAAAGCCGCAACCCAAACAGATTGCGTAGCCGACGCCCTTGGCGGCAATGATCAGCAACAAAATGACGATTGAGCCTTCGGTGACCGTTTCGGCGATCGCGCTTTGGCCACTAAACAGGATTTGGTCGTAGGTAGCGCCGAGCAGGCTTGCGCACTGGGCTAACAGTCCTACTGCCAGCCCGCCAGCCAATAGTGTCCAGGTCATCCCGACCCGACGTGGCCCTTGGATTTCGAGTTGCTTAGCGACCCGGGTGGCGACTCGGACCGCAAGAGTTGTGAGCACTCCGATCGCAATCGCGAGGAGCAGGTCGACGACGCGCGTGCCTTCGTAGATCGGCAAGTCCGGAACTTTTAGTGAGATGGCCTCGAGCCCGGTCCAAGAGCCTAGTCCAACAAATAACAGGTACCCGATTGCTGCTGCAGCAAGCCCCGGAAGGATGAACAAGACAATTGCCGAGCCGGCCGCTAAGCCAGATTCAAGCAGCATGATCCCAGCTACGAGTGGACCGCCAAAAAGCGCCGAGATGGCTGAGAACGAGCCGGCAGTGCCGAGGATCCGCTCGGTGGAACGATCGAGTTTCAGCCACGCAACGATGCCAAGTCCAATCGCCGAACCGAGGGCGATCAGCGGCGCCTCTGGGCCGAGGATTGCGCCGAATGCGAGTGTGCCAAAGGCTGCGAGCACCACGCCCGGGGCATAGCGAAGTGGGGTCGGATCGCCAGAGATACCTGCGGTGGGTGAGTGTCCACCGTCGCCGGGTAGAAATCGCCGGGCGAGAACGACCAACGCGGCTCCCGCAACTGGTAGGCCGACAACGAAGTACCAGGGTGGGCCATCGCTGCCTAACTGTTCAGGAAGGTAAGTCCAAAAGAAATGTTCAGCTTTGTGGACTGCCGACAGCAGTAGTAGTGCCGCAGCGGCCGCCGGCAAACCGATCAAGGCGCCGATGGCGACGAGCTTGAGGTAGGCCGGTCCGGTCATGGATTCGGGCTTCGTATTGGAGTTCGGACTCATCTGCACCTCGTGGCATTCGAATGGCACGTCCGGTGGAGTCGCGGACATATCTCGGATCATACAAGTCTCGGGCGAGAGTGTCTCTAGTCATAGGCGGCGCGGGCGGCCGCAATCGGACGAAGATTTTCCGGAGCTGATTTCCTGCTGAACCCGGTCAGTAGGTGCAAGAATTGCGCAGTTAGTTCGACCGGGATGAAGGACGGGGGCGAGGCAGATGAAACCAGACCCCAGCGACCGAATAGAAGCGCCCGGATCTTCTGCAAGCGTGAAGGCGATTTCGCGGCGCGCACTCGCCACCCGAGCTGCACTTCTTCGAGGAGCCCGGACCGCATTCACCGAGTCCGGCGGATTCAAAGAGACCTCAATTAGCGACATCGTCGCGCATTCTGGTTCGAGTACCGGAAGCCTCTACAACCAGTAAGGCGGCAAAGAGGAGATCTATCTAGCCCTTCACCAGGACTACTGCCAAGGACTCTGGGAGGTTGCGCAGCGGGCATCAACCGCAGCAAGGAAGTCCGGCCAAACAGATTCGCTGCTGGTTTACCTTGAGGGGGTCAAAGAATTCCTACGGTGTTCGTGGGAGTTGCGCGATCTAACCGAACTGTTTCTTGGCGGCGATACGCCGGCTCATTTCCACTCGGTACTTGTTGAGCTTCGGCAGGTTTGGATCGAGGGAAACATCTCGCTGATCGGCTTGAGCGACCACCCAAATGGTGAGGCGCTTGCTGCTGCGATCACTGGTGCACTCGGTTCAGGTCAGCGATATGTCGCGTCTCGTGAGACTGCAGCGGACGCGGCAAATGCTGCCGACTATCTAGCCGAACTGGTCTACAACATGGTCCGCCCTGCGAACCGTTCTGCGGGTCGGTGAGTCCTGCAGAAGACGACGAATGCCCTAGCAATTTTCGCTAGGTCATCCCTCGTTTCGAGCAATTTCAGTCGGTGCCCCCGGCAGGATTCGAACCTGCGCTCCCGCCTCCGGAGGGCGGTGCTCTATCCCCTGAGCTACGGGGGCCGACTGCGGCGACTAAACCGCGACCACTTACGTTATCGCACCGGTAACGTGGGTCCCGTGCCCCCTACCGTGCTGGTCGTCGACGACACTGCCTCGATCCGGTTCCTGATCCGAACGAATCTCGAACTCGCCGGCTTTGATGTGATTGAGGTCGAGGACGGTCGGGCATGCCTTGATCTGCTCACCAGCATGGAAACCCTGCCCGACTTGATCACGATGGACATGATGATGCCCAGGATGGATGGCTTAACCGCGGCAACTGCGATCCGCGCCGAAGAAAAATACGCGTCAATCGCGATCGTGATGGTGACTACGCAGGGGCAGCAAAGCGACCTGAACCGGGCGACCACGGTCGGAGTCGACTCCTATGTCATCAAGCCGTTCGAGCCCGAAGTGCTTGTTTCCACGGTTGAACAGGTCCTCCAAAGTCGCGCGTGAGTCACGCAGTTAGGCTTGGCAGGTGACTCCCGAGCAACTCTCCAATGCCATCGTCGCTGCCCTGACGGCCCTTGTTGAATCCGGTCGCCTTTCCTTGGCCGACCCGGTGCCAACTCAGGTTCGGGTCGAGCGGCCCAAGGTCAAGGAGCACGGAGACTACGCCACCAATATCGCTCTTCAGGTGGCGAAGAAGGCGGGGATGAATCCGCGCGAGTTTGCCGAGATCTTGGCGGGCGAACTCGCGGCCGCAGATGGCATCGCCTCGGCAGAAGTTGCCGGCCCGGGCTTCTTGAACATCAAAGTCGCCGCTGGCGCGCAAGGTGAGATCGCTCGTCAGGTGCTTGAAGCGGGCGCAAAGTACGGCCAGCAGAAGGCGTCGGGCCGCAAGGTGAACATGGAGTTCATCAGCGCCAACCCGACCGGTCCGCTGCACCTTGGGCACACTCGCTGGGCAGCAGTTGGTGACGCGATCGCTCGAGTGATGATCGCTGCCGGCGACGAAGTCACCCGCGAGTTCTACATCAACGACCGCGGCAATCAGATGGACAAGTTCGGTGCCTCGCTGATGGCTCGCGCGCACGGCCAGGAACCGCCAGAAGACGGCTATCTGGGCGACTACGTGAACGACTTGGCCGCCCAGATCGTTGCGGCCGACCCGGGCATCACCGCGTTGCCCGACGCCGAACAACTAGTCGCGTTCCGCGAAGCCGGCTACGCCCTGCAGTTGGCTGAACACAAGAGCGAACTCGCCGAGTTCGCTACCCACTTCGATGTTTGGTTCTCTGAACGTTCACTGCATGCCTCGGACGCGGTCGAACGAGGAATGAACCGCCTTCGCGAGCAAGGTCGGATCTTCGAGTCCGAAGGTGCAACCTGGATGCGCACCACCGATTTTGGTGACGACAAGGACCGGGTCCTGTTGCGCGGCAACGGCGAACTGACCTATTTCGCCTCTGACACCGCCTATTACGTCGACAAGCGCGATCGTGGCTTCGATCCGTGTATTTACCTGCTGGGCGCGGACCACCACGGCTATGTCGGCCGACTCAACGCAATGGCCGCCTGCGTCGGCGACACCCCAGGCGAGCAAATCGAGGTCCTGATCGGCCAGTTGGTGAAGATCCTCCAAGACGGCCAAGAACTCAAACTGAGTAAGCGGGCCGGCACGATCGTGTCGCTTCGCGAACTGATCGACCTGATCGGCGTGGACGCACTGCGCTACACGTTGATTCGCTATCCGGCGGACTCGCCGTTGACGCTCGACATCGCAGAAATGACGCGCAAGAGCAACGACAACCCGGTCTATTACGTCCAGTACGCGCATGCGCGGCTGTCGTCAATCCTGCGAAACGGGGCCGACCTAGGTTTGCAGGTCGATCTGACTCAGTTCGATCCGTCGCTGCTTAGCGAAGACCGTGCCGGTGACCTACTGCGTGCCCTAGCAGAATTCCCGCGGGTGGTCGCCCGGTCGGCCGAACTTCGTGAACCGCACCGGATTGCCCGCTATCTAGAGGACACCGCCGCGTCCTTCCACAAGTTCTACGACGTTTGCCGAGTGCTGCCGCACGGCGACGAAGAAACATCGCCAACGCACCTAGCCCGACTCGCTCTGGTCGCGGCGACGCGGCAGGTAATCGCCAACGGCCTAGACCTACTCGGCGTTACCGCTCCCGAGAGGATGTGAACATGCGATCGCATGAAGCCGGTGCGCTGCACGGCCAGGCCGGAAGCCAAGGCCCGCAGTGGCTGCGTGCCCCCGAGGACGTAAATCAGATCGTGCCGCAATTGTGGTCGGCAAACGTGAGCAAGATCGACGGGGAACTCACCGTCGCCGGTGAGACGGCGCGCGAACTGGCGGCCGAGTTCGGCACGCCACTCTACGTTGTCGACGAGGACGACTTCCGCGCCCGAGCAAGGGCGTTCAAGGAGGGTTTCGCCGGCGCCGAGGTCTATTACGCCGCCAAGGCTTTCTTGAGTGTGGCTACGGCCCGCTGGGTCGAGCAGGAGGGCTTGAACCTTGACGTGTGCACCGGTGGCGAGTTGGCGGTCGCGCTGCGCGCCGAGTTCCCGCCCGCGCGGATCGGATTGCACGGAAACAACAAGTCTGTCGCCGAACTTCGCCGCGCCCTGGAAGTAGGCGTTGGTCGGATCATTGTCGACTCGGTCGACGAGATCGATCGGCTAATCGCGTTGGCTGGCGAACTTGGCGTCACCGCGAACGTGATGGTCCGGGTGACCGCTGGCGTTGAGGCGCACACGCACGAATACATCTCGACTTCGCACGAGGACCAGAAGTTCGGCTTCTCGATTGCCGACGGCGCTGCCTTTGCGGCAGTCCGGCGAATCCTCGACGGCGAGGGACTGAACTTTCTAGGCCTGCATTCGCATATCGGTTCGCAGATCTTTGTTTCCGATGGCTTCGAGGTTGCTGCTCGGCGAGTGCTGCGTTTGCACGAGCAGATCGCGCGCGAGCTAGGAGTTACGGCGCCCGAACTCGACCTTGGCGGCGGTTTCGGTATTGCGTACACGACTCAGGACGATCCGCGAACGGCCGCCGATCTTGGCCGTGAACTGACCAAGATCGTCGCGGACGAGTGCGCGGCTCTAAAGATCGACGTGCCCCAACTTTCGATAGAGCCGGGTCGAGCGATCGCCGGCCCGTCAACTTTCACGCTCTACGAGGTCGGGACCACCAAGGTTGTCGGCTTGGACGGTGGCGGTTCGCGACACTACGTTTCGGTCGATGGCGGCATGAGCGACAACATTCGCCCCGCGCTTTATGGGGCCGACTATTCGTGCACGCTGGCAAATCGGGAATCGTCGGCACAGCCGGTGCTGGCGCGAGTTGTGGGCAAACACTGCGAGTCCGGCGACATCGTGGTCAAGGCCGAGTTCTTGCCGGCCGACGTGAAAGCCGGTGACTTGCTGGCGGTGCCTGGAACTGGCGCCTACTGTCGATCCTTGGCCAGCAACTACAACCATGTACCGCGGGCTGCGGTGGTGGCGGTGCGGGCAGGCGAGGCTCGAGTGATTATCCGGCGCGAAACCGAAGAAGACTTGCTGCGACTCGACGTCGAATGAATCCCGGCCAAGTCCTGAACTGCGGACTGCAACACGGGGGTCGTCCCTTCGCCGATAGGCTTGGCTGGTGACCACCTCATCGTCTAAACGGCCAATCCGCATCGCCATGCTCGGGTGCGGAGTCGTCGGCACGCAGGTGGCTCGATTCTTGACCCGCGACGCCGAGGAATTAGGTCGTCGTGTTGGTGCACCCGTCGAACTGGTCGGAATTGCGGTTAGGCGCCTAGAGCGGGTGCGCGATTTGGATTTGCCTGCCGAACTTTTCACCACGGACGCGCAAGCGTTGGTGACGCGCGGTGACCTCGACGTCGTTATCGAAGTTATCGGCGGGATTGAGCCGGCCCGCGAACTGATTTTGGCGGCCCTTGCCAGTGGCGCCTCGGTCGTTACTGCCAATAAGGCATTGCTCGCCGAAGATGGCGACGCACTGTACGAGGCGGCGCGAAAGGCCGAACGGGATTTGTACTACGAGGCTGCCGTTGCCGGCGCGATCCCGATTGTTCGTCCGCTGCGTGAGTCGCTGGCTGGCGACCGCGTAACGCGAGTTCTCGGCATCGTCAACGGCACCACTAACTACATCCTCGACCAGATGACCACGAGCGGGGCCAGTTTCGATGACGCCCTCGACGAGGCGCAGCGTCTCGGTTATGCCGAAGCCGATCCGACCGCGGACGTTGAAGGTTTCGATGCGGCCGCAAAGGCGGCAATCCTCGCCGGTTTGGCCTTCCACACCAGGGTCACGATCGGCGAAGTCCATCGCGAAGGCATCACCGAAGTTACTTCCGCCGACGTGAGTTCGGCCAGTGAGATGGGCAGCGTCGTCAAGCTGCTCGCGATCTGCGAAATCAGCGAAGACGGCACGGCCGTTTCGGCCCGGGTGCATCCGGCGATGATCCCGATCACGCACCCGCTTGCCAGCGTGCGTGGCGCTTACAACGCGGTCTTTGTCGAGTGCGAGGCCGCCGGCGAACTGATGTTTTATGGCCCCGGTGCCGGCGGTGCCCCCACTGCCAGTGCAGTCCTTGGCGACGTCGTAACTGTTGCCCGTCACCGCGTTGATGGCGTATTCGGTCCGGGGGAGTCGGCACACGCTGACCTGTCGGTACTCAGCATCGGCCAAGCCAAAACCCGGTGCCACATTTCTATCGATGTCGACGACCGCCCGGGCGTTCTTTCTGCGGTTGCCCAAGCATTTGCGACCCACGGCGTCTCGATCAAGACCGTGCGTCAAGAGGGTCGCGGCGACGATGCCCAATTGGTGGTAGTCACCCACGAAGCCGAAGATGCCGCGTTGACGGCAACAGTTGACCAAGTGCGTGGCTTGTCGATGGTGCGCGGGGTGTCATCGGTCATGCGAGTTGAAGGAGTTTCCTGATGGCCAGTCCGTGGCGTGGCGTAATCAACGAGTACCGCGATCGGATCGGACTCGATCCGAATGCGCCAGTGATTTCGCTTGGTGAGGGCGGCACGCCGCTGATCCATTCGGCGTGGCTGTCCAACCTTGTCGCAGGCGACGTGTTCGTCAAGGTTGAGGGCGACAACCCGACCGGCTCGTTCAAGGACCGGGGCATGACTACGGCGATCTCTGCGGCCGTCGGCGAGGGCGCAAGGGCTGTGGTCTGCGCATCGACTGGCAACACTTCAGCCTCGATGACCGCCTATGCCGCTCGCGCTGGCCTCGCGCCGATCGTGCTGGTTCCCCAGGGCAAGATCGCGGCGGGCAAGATGGCCCAAGCCGTTATGCACGGCGGCGAGATCATCGAGGTTCGTGGCAATTTCGACGACTGCCTGAACCTGTCGCGCGGCTTGGCAAAGGAATACCCAGTCGCCCTAGTCAACTCGGTTAATCCGATGCGCCTTGAGGGTCAAAAGACCGCTGCGTTCGAGATTGTCGATGTGCTTGGCAAGGCCCCGGACATTCACGTTCTTCCAGTCGGCAACGCTGGCAATATCAGCGCTTACTGGAAGGGATTTGTCGAGTACCACCAATCCGGGGATGCGGCCTCGCGCCCACAAATGTGGGGATTTCAGGCCGCAGGGTCGGCCCCAATCGTTCGCGGTGAGGTGGTTACCAACCCTGAAACGATCGCGACGGCGATCCGGATCGGAAATCCGGCTTCGTGGACGCTGGCCGAGAACGCCCGTGACGAGTCCGGTGGCCGAATCGATGCGGTAACCGACGAGCAGATCCTTGACGCGCAGCGCGATCTCGGGCGAAATGAAGGCATTTTTGTCGAGCCGGCCTCGGCTGCTGGCGTAGCCGGCTTGCTCGCGGCAGTGGTTGCCGGCGAGGTTCCGGCGGGCCAGACCATCACCATCACGGTCACTGGCCACGGACTCAAAGACATCGATACGCCACTTTCGAGGATCGAGTCGGTAGTCGACAAGGTTATTGACGCCGACGTTCACGCCGCCGCGGAAGCCGCCGGGCTCAAATGACCTTGAAATCAGGTCCGGTAACCGTTCGGGTGCCAGCCACCAGCGCGAACTTAGGTCCTGGCTTCGATGCGCTCGGAATGGCGTTGTCTTGGTACGACGATGTGACCGCCGAAGTCACCGAAGTTGGCTTGACCTTCGACATCGAAGGCGAGGGTGCCGACGAGGTGCCGCGCGATGAGACCCACCTGCTCTATCGGGCAATGGTCGCGGCCTTCGATCTATTGGGCGAGCGACCCACGGGGCTCCACCTCACCTGCCGCAACACGATTCCGCATGGTCGAGGGTTGGGCTCTTCTGCCGCCGCAATTGCTGCTGGCGTATTTTTGGCGCGAGCGTTGGTAATTGATGGCGAAAAGCGGCTTGACGACGAGGCGCTGTTCCGACTGGCGACCGATCTAGAAGGTCATCCCGATAACGTGGCGCCGGCGCTGGCTGGCGGCTTCACCATTTCGTGGATCGACGGTGCCAGCGCCGAGTCGCTTCGCCTTGAGGTGGCGGCGGAGGTGACTGTTTTCGTCCCGCCAGAGCCGGTTTCGACAGAAGTTGCTCGCGGGCTGCTTCCCGAATCGGTGCCTCATGAAGATGCTGCGTTTAGCGCTGGTCGGGCGGCTTTGCTGGTGGCGGCATTGGTGTGGGCACCAGAGCGAGTGTTGTCCGCGACCGAGGATCGGTTACACCAGTCCTATCGAGCTGCAGCGATGCCGGACTCGTACAAGCTAGTTCAACGATTGCGTGTCGAAGGAGTCCCTGCGGTGATCTCCGGCGCCGGACCCACGGTGCTGGCGTTTGGGCATGGGCTTAGCGATTGGAACCCCGAAGGTTGGCTGCACCGAGAACTTCAGGTTGCTTCGCGTGGCGCACACCTAGTGTGACCTACGTCGTGCTACAGTAGTTGCTGTCGGAGTCGAGATCTTCTCCCCGACGTAACGCCACTTCCTCGCCCGTCAGATGCGGGCAATCCTGTACCCAGAGTCTTTTGGCCGAGGGTTCGAACAGGACTGTGGCCTTCCTGTTAAGGACAACGTGTGACGGAATCAACCACGGTCGATCCCACGCCCGCAGAAGGCGCCGAAAAGGCACCTGCGAAGGCTCCCCGGAAAACCGGTGGCGCCCTTGGCGGAAAGGTGATCGCCGAGCTCCAAGAGATCGCAGCGGGACTGTCGATCGAGGGCGCTGGCAAGATGCGCAAGGGCCAACTGATCGACGCGATCAAGGCCGCCCGTGGCGAAGCCAAGCCAGCGTCGGCCCCACGCGCCAGCGAACAGCCGGCCGATAAGCCAGCAGATAAGCCAGTGGCAAAGCGGGTGCCGAAACAGGCCAAGAACGCTGATGCAGACCCGGCCCAAACGGCAGACAATGCCGAGGCCAAGGCGCCAGCGCAAAAAGCCGAGAAGAATGAGCCCAGGAACGAGAACCGCCAGGGAAACCAAGGTGGTCAGGGCAACCAGAATCAAGGCAACCAGAATCAAGGCAACCAGAATCAAGGCAACCAGAATCAAGGCAACCAGAATCAAGGCAACCAGAATCAGGGACGCCAGAATCAGGGCAACCAGGGCCGCCAGAATCAGGGCAACCAGGGCCGCCAGAACCAGGGCAACCAAGGTAACCAAGGTGGTCAGGGTGGACCCGGCGACAACGACCGTCGTCGCAACCGTCGGGGCCGTAACCGCAACAACCGCGGTCTTGAAGTAGATCCGACCTTCACCGAAGACGACGTACTCGTCCCGGCCGCCGGCATCTTGGACATCCAAGACAACTACGCCTTCGTTCGCACGACGGGCTACTTGCCCAGCGAAAACGACGTCTACGTGTCGATGTCGATGGTGCGAAAGCTTGGCCTTCGTCGCGGTGACGCGATCGTCGGTCAGGTTCGCCAGCCGCGCGAGGGCGAGCGCAAAGAGAAGTTCAACCCGATGGTCAAGGTCGACTCGGTCAACGGGATGGACTCCGAAGAGACGAAGAAGCGCGTGGAGTTCTCCAAGCTCACGCCGCTCTACCCCTCAGAGCGTCTTCGGCTGGAGAGCCCGGCCGGCGGCATGACTGGTCGAGTGATCGACCTTGTCTCGCCGATCGGCAAAGGCCAGCGTGGACTAATCGTTTCGCCGCCTAAGGCCGGTAAGACGATGGTCATGCAGCAGGTCGCGAACGCGATCACCGAAAACAACCCTGAATGTCACTTGATGATCGTTCTGGTTGACGAA
>Ga0116169_1000307_pt1 | contig 52493 bp, 44 predicted proteins | sample AD_UKC130_MetaG_FD_89796 | JGI IMG/M metagenome (GOLD analysis project Ga0116169, IMG submission 89796) | Active sludge microbial communities of municipal wastewater-treating anaerobic digesters from Canada - AD_UKC130_MetaG | ecosystem: Engineered > Bioreactor > Anaerobic > Digestate | place...
CCACGGTGCTTATACCTACATAACGCAACAATGCTGTTTGTAAATAAGAAGCTTGGTCTGCCAATCCCGGTTCACAAATTATGTTGGTTTTATCGGTCAATTTAAAAACGGCATTCACCTCTTCGATTTTCTGTGGTAATGGAATAAGCCGGCATTTCGTGTAATCTTGTGCAATTAAGCCAATGCTCGAAAATAATGTAATAACAACAAATAATAAACGTTTCTTCATTTTACAGTTAGTTATTTTGTATACACTTCGTGTACACTGTTAAGTCATCAATTTTAATAGGAAATAATTTCATTTAAAATTCTTTCCCTAAACCAGGGATCGTCTGCCTTTTTCAACAAACCGGAAAGTTCCGATAATAACATGTTTCGTACTTCAGGAAAATCATCCCAGTCGAGATTATTCATTTGATAGGGATCTTTTTCATCATCAAAAAATAAAACATCCTCTAACTCTTTCGTTTTTTTATTGATCGTTAAAGCAAGTGTGTATTTTGATGTTTTCACACCTCGTTTCACAGGAAAATAAGATATTACTTTTCCTTCTTCATTTTTGTCTCCATCAATATTTTTAATATATAAAACGCTGTTGGGAATATCGCCTTTTACCTTATTGGTCAAAAGAGTTTTCGAAAAATCATATCCTTGCACGTCTCGAGGAATTTGTTTCCCGAAACCGCTTAATCCCAACAACGTAGGCATGATATCCGGCGAAGAAAGAAGATAATCTACCGTACGAGGAACCAATTTATCGGGATAACGAATAAGAAAGGGAACATTCATCGCTTCCGTATAAGGCAAATTTTTGGGATCCGTTGCGGCATGGCTGCACATTGTTTCCCCATGATCGGAAGAAAATACGACAATTGTATTTTTCGCTAAACCGAGTTTTTCTACAGCTTCCAATATTCTTCCGAATTCCCTGTCGACTCCCGTTACGTGAGCAAAATAAAAAGGCGCACATTTTGCCTTTCCCATGGATAAATCGACATTGGGACGAATCAGCAACTCTTGCAAAGATTTATCTTTGTATAGCTCATAATCCTCTTCGCGGCAATCGTCCAAAGAATGATAAGGCGAATGCGGAGGATTCATGCTTACTACCAAGAAAAAAGGTTTTGTTGCATCACGTTCATTATTTTTATTCTCTAAATAAGCAATTGCCACATCAGCCTCATGTTTGGGAGAATATTCGTCGATATCGTGTCGATTGCCTTTTGTATCCCAATAATGAGGGTGCTTATGAACGTCAAATGTACCATAAGAATACCAAAAATTGAATCCATGTCTTTTTTCCGGTGGAGTATACGCATCCCAAACGGGATCCCTGTTTTCCACATACTGTCCCGGATTTTGAGGATCATTCGGAGTAGGAAAATCCAAATGATATTTCCCGATATAAGCACATTCGTACCCGTTGTCGCGCAAAACGTCACTAATGGTAACCGCATCGTCTCTAAGAGAACTTATCGGCCGATCGGAATTACAATTGAGCATAGCTCCACTTTTATGGGGGTACATGCCTGTAAGAAGAGAGCCTCTGTGCGGAGTACTCAACGGACAATTACTCATTGCAGAAGTAAACACAACCGATTCTTCCGCAAAACGATTTAAATTCGGCGTTTTAACCGGATCGGCTGTAAAATTAATGAACTTTGAAAAGTGCTCGTTATGCCAAAATTCCATTGCACAATTGCGCATCTGGTCAGGGAAAACATAAATTATGTTTGGCCGAGAAGCCGTATTAGTTTGACCATGACATTGAATAAAAGGAACAATACTTATTCCCACATAAGATACCTGCTTTAAAATTTTATTTATTTTCATTGCGATGCGATATTTTTCTTTGTTTCAATTCATTTTTTGTGATATTACCTATTGAAGGTATGAATTATCAGATTCTTTTTTGATTTCACATTACTGAAATTACTTCACTTAACTTATCAGTGGGAACTATAATTAATTTAATGAAAATAACCCTCCCTTTCTATATCTTTTTTTCGTTTAAGAGCCTCTAAAAAATAATAATCGGCATAACTAAGGGGTACATCTATTTCTGAACCATGAGGAATACTTCCCACACAGTGTTTCAACAAAAAGTTCCCATTTTCGCCGATTTCACTTCGAAACTTGGAGCTTGCCAAACTAGCCATTATTTTATCTGCCCATTTCTTATAGTCTTCATTTTGAGTATGTATCGATAATTCATACAAAGCCGAAGCCATAATTGCTCCGGCAGAAGCATCACGTAAAGCATTCGGAATATCCGGCGCATTGAAATCCCAATAAGGAACACCATCTTCTGGAAAATTAGGGTGATGAACAACAAAATCAAAAGCCTTTTCCGCTTGTTTTAAATACCGGAGATCATTGGTTTCTCGATAGCAAACGGTATATCCATAAATTGCCCATGCTTGCCCACGCGCCCATGTCGAACTATCCGAATAACCCTGAGCCGTTTGTTTGCTTCGTACAGAACCATTGTTTAAATCATAATCCACTACATGCCACGTGCTATAATCGGGACGAAAATGATTTTCGATGGTTTTATCGGCATGAGAAACGGCTATCCTGTAAAAAGACGAATCGCCCGACAACTCTGTGGCATTAAAAAGCAATTCGAGATTCATCATATTATCAATAATTACAGGACACTCCCAGCCTCGCTCTGCCTGCCAACCACCGGTTACATTCCACGATTGAATAACACCGGCAGCAGGTCTAAAACGTGTAGAAAGCGATTTTGCAGCCCGGATAATGACATTTTTATACGTTTCATTTCCGGTCAAACGCAATCCGTTCCCAAAACTACATCCAATTATAAATCCTATATCGTGGTGATTTGTAAGGTATTTTACAGAATCCAATCCTTCTGTGAATTTTTCTCCCCACGATCTCCATTTTTCATCACCTGTCAATTCATACAGGTACCACAAACTCCCCGGGAAGAACCCTGACGTCCAACCGCGAGGATTGACATATCGTATTTCGCCATCAATAAATGTATGAGGATAAAGCAGTTTCCCCGTTTTTTCTATAAGATTTGTCTGTAATGTGTATTGTTCTGCCGCAAACTTTATATTTTCATCGATAAATTTGCCTTGATTTTCACATTGGCATATAGGTATGCTGAAAAACAACAATAAAAAAGACAACAAAGCGGAGTGTTTCATATTATTATAATCTATTTTAAAAGTAAATGTTTTCTACAATTCCATCCCGATTCCCTTGGCTTTCTCCTCCAGGAGAATCTCCTTCAGAAAACGCACAACCAACGGATTGCCGACGGCAACATTGTCGTACTCGCCCCGGTCGTGCATCATGTCGTAAAGCTGATCCTCCGGTGCGTTCCCTTAAAAGTTTTTCTCATCATTATAATTATAAGGGTACAATACTAAATTTATAATTCCCTTTTGCTTTTTTATCTTTTGCAACCAATATTAGTCTGTAAACAACACTTCCCCATGTTCCGGATAAACGAGGGTCATCTAATATAATTTCTTCAATTTCAGGTATAAATTGTTCTTTGGAATAGGAAAGTTGAATTTGTTTCTCGTTAATTTCGAAAATAACCTTTCCCGGTAAAGAAACATCAGGCTTTATAATACTCATGAAATTTATTTTGTTGAATTCATGAACTTTTTTCAAAACAAATTTATCTTCTATTTCCAATCCTCCTCGAATGTTAAGTGTGTATGTTCTTCTCCAAAATTCAATATCTGCATCCTGAGGATAAGCCTGTGATATATCCAAAGAAAATTGATTTTTCGATTCTTTATACTTTACATCTTTTGATCGATAATTTACACCATCTTTTTGGGATTTTCCGTTAATCTTCGGTATATTATGATAATCACTTTGCATAGTCCAAATGGAATATCGCTCCTCGCTAAAAGTCTGTCGAGTGTAAGTTCCTACACCAACATCAATAAAAAGAGGTCGATTTTCATAATAAAGTAAAAAAGATCCTATATCATTATGATTATGGCTTTCTGCATTATGCCCTCCTTTAGCAGCGAAGAAAAAACCCGATTTATTGCGCATGTAACACAATTCTGTTTCAGGATACCACACATGATATATAGGAGAAAAAACCGGTTGAGTGGTTATCAACTGTGAATAATATTTTAAATTTTCAAGTGTTCGATATATATCTCTTGAGGCCTCATAATAAGATTTTTTGTTGTTTATATTATGTAAATAGGAAGCAAAACCGACCATATCATTACTCTTAACAGCTTTACCATAACGAAAAATCAAACCCGGGTCACCCCCTCCTTTTGGAGAAGCATCAGCAAAATTAACAACCCAATTCTCGCCAATATACGAATTTACTATATATTCACCCATTTTCTTTATAAGTGGATGATCAAAAATAGTTATCTTGTTTCCTGTAGCATCGCTTAATAATTGCAAATAATCGTACATTTTGCCTGCGGCATGTCCCCAATAACCGGTTCCTTCTTCACAAGCTCCATCGCCTTGTGAATAATTGATAAACTTATCTACAGATACCATTGTTCTATAAACCGCTTTTGCCAATTTATTTTGATCGTTTTCCAACAAAAGAAAACAAGTCAACACATTAAAATTGCACCATGGATTCCAATTATTCACCATCGTCTGAGGAAGAGCATAAAATGCCTGCCACCAAAAATCACTTCTTTCCATATAAGGATCAAGAATTCTTCTTTGAAGTTCATCTCTTAATCTGATGGAAACAACAGGATCAATTTTATTCATTTCATCCCTAAAAAAATACCATGTCCATGATAATAACGAACCTAAATCTCCTGCAGTTAAATCTATTACCTGTTCTTCTGCATGTGGAAGCGAACGTCCGGAACTTTGAAAAGCAGGCAGATGTGCAGAAAGAGCCCAAGAAGTCATTTCACAACAAGTCCAGACACCATTGATAATCTGATCCATAAAACGACCCTTACCTTCTGCCAATTCAGCATAGATTAAGTTGGAAAGAGCAGTGATATTAGCATTATAGGGAGTTTCCATCACTTGACGCGATCCGCTTCTTTCAAATTCCAAATAATCAGTCAATTTAACTACTTTCCATTCGTAGTTCAACGATTCCTCTCCTCTTTTGATAATTTCTGTTTTAAACTCTCCGGTTAATTGATTCCACCCCTTTCTATCAAGATAATCGGGATAAGAAACCCAGTTTTGATTTAAAATTAATGACCTCTTTAAAAACGAAAAATCAGCTTGATTTTGAAGGAGATTCCTATATTCATGCGAGAAACAAAAAATAGAGTAAGAGAAAAAAAGAAAAACCAAAATTCGTGTTTTCATAAATATTGCATTCATCGTCTCGTTTTTATTAACTTACCATAATTCAAATGACCTATTATTTTTTTGATGACGCCTCGGTTATAAACTTATGGCTTAAAAACACGAACGTAATCAAAAATTACTTCATCCGGAAAAGTTCCCAAAGCAGGATCACCTCCCCAGCCCGTTAATTCTGTGGAAAGAATCATATATTCACTCCGCTTGGAAACAGCAGAGCTTGTGCGCCAAGTTTCTTTCCCGTCAACATAAAAAACATATTTATCGGCATCCCATTCCAATCCAAATACATGAAATCCTGAATCAATATTATCCCAATGTATTTGAGTTCCTACCTGCTTGTGATTGGCTCCATAACCATCCCAATGAATATTATGATACACAATTTGAGGCGTTTTTCGATGGTACTCAAAAATATCGATTTCAGCCCCATCTTTTGCAGGATCTCCGGTTTTCCCCAAATCGGGAGACTGTAACCAAAAAGCAACATGAGGCCCGATTTGTTTATTCATTTTGGCCCTACATTCAAAATATCCATACGTAGTTTCGAAAATGCCCTGTGTTCCTAATTGTCCAACATAATATTTATCCTTGTCTTTTATCACCTTAATGGATAGATGTCCTTCTCCATCCAAACTTATGGTTCTTCGGGATACAACAGCATAATGTCGAACATTACCTTCATCTCTGTAATTCCATTTACTCAGATCAACAGTTGATTCATCAAATTCATCATGCCAAACCATTTGATAATTATTAAGATGAGAAGGAAGAAGGGATTCAAAATAGGTGGACGATCCATCCTGATTTTCCTCATTACAAGAAAGAAAAAAAAGAGAAGTCAATAATAAAATCAAGTATTTTCTCATATTATCGTTAAAAAAGATAGTCCGCAAAAACTTTCAAATATTTTTTCAACCAATCTTATCACAAACTATTTTATTTCTGATTACCGATTATTCTGACAATTTCGTTTGCTATGATAATCAAAAGTTTTTGCGGACTAATCTATTATTTACTAAATATACATAACAAATCTATTCCCATCCCGGATTTTGAGGCAATAAATTTTCATTCATATCGATTTCTTGTTGTGGTATAGGCCACAAATAATCTCTGGACCTGACAACACGCGTATAATAAGCTTTGCCCGTAAAACCTTTTTCAGCTTTCCCGTTAAGAGTTTCCAACAAACCCCAACGCTTTAAATCACTAAACCGATGACCTTCTATCGCCAATTCAACGGCACGCTCGTGCTTGATTCGTTCAAAAACTTCTTCTTTGGTTGATGCTTCAAGCCACGAAGGTCCGCTGTTGATACCCGGCATATCCACCCTTGCTCTTACCTCATTGATAAGTGATACCGCATCATCTTGCCTTTCCATTTCATTATAACATTCAGCCAACATAAGCAAAACGTCCGCATAACGAATAAGAGGAAAATTAATGGGAGTATGTGCCCTATCGGTAATGGCACCATTCATATTGTATTCGGCTACAAATTTTCTCCAAAGGTAAACCTCCCAGCCATTATTAACACGAACAAACCCATTCGTTTCATTTACTCCACTTGCAATCACATATTCGCAGTCTTTGGGAGCATTCGAAACCCACCCTTTATACCAAGTATAAGGCAAGATCAACGACTGCTGCATACGCGGATCACGCTGATCATACATTTCAAGAAGCAAGTCTTTTGCATCGGGATATTTGGCTACTTTCGTAAGGTCGGAAGTTAAAGTGGCACGAAAAGTAGCATCTTTTATCGCATCATCCGTAGTAAATCCAGGAATCCAATCTTCCCAATTAAAAGGTCTTCCGTCTTTGTATTCATAAGAATCGACAAAATCTGTTGCCGCGGTTACATTATCCCAACAACTTCCAAATGAAGAGCGGGTTCCCATATACCAAGTCATTGGCATTCCATAATTTTTCCCCACACCTCCAATATTCTGGATAGCAAAAATCATTTCATTACTGGCATCGCCTCCCGGTTTAAACAAATCCTCATAACTCGGATAAAGCGCATACTTTTTACTGGAAATCACATCTTCAAACAGTTTGGATGCTTCACCATATTGCTTATTAAAAAGCAATACTTTTCCCTTCAAAGCTTGGGCTGCTCCTTTGGTTGCACGTCCATAATAAGCTGCAGCATAGTCTCCTTCTTGTGGCAAAGAAGCAATGGCTGCATCTAAATCAGAAAGAATAAAAGAGCGAACTTGATCCGGAGTACTTCTTGGCTCCATCATTTTATTAAACTCTTCAGCCACAACCACTGTTTCATCATATAAAGGTACTGCTCCATAAAAGTCCAGCAATTGAAAATAAAACAATGCCCTTAAAAACTTGGCTTCGGCAACATATTGATTTTTAATTTCCTGACTCATCTCATTCTCAGACACATTGCCTATATTCTGAATAACCAAATTGGCTCTGGCAATTCCTTCATAAAGGCTGCGCCACTTATTGACTACTTGACCTGTGGTTGCAGTATAAGTTCCTCTGGCCATATCCACATAACCGGGAGCATCGTAACCTGTACCAATATCACTTAAACAATCTAAACCAAAGACAATTCCAAAAACATTATCGTTTCGAAGCATGCTATAAACACCCGCCATTGCCTGATCGGCATGTTCCCTCGTTTTCCAGAACGTTCCGGAACTTAATTTGTCGTGTGGAAAACGATCAAGGTCATAACACCCGGATAATAAGATTATCAAAAAAAATAAGATAGCCGTATAATATTTACACTGTTTTTTCATAAACATAATTTTTAAAAATGATAAAATTAAAACGAAAGATTGATGCCGATGACGGCTTGTTTCATAGAAGGATAATTCATTCCGCTTACTTCCGGATCCCAACCCCGATATGGGGTAAATGTGAAGAAATTTTCCAAACTTCCGTAGATACGGAATCGTTGAAGAAACATCCTTTTAACAATGGATTGAGGCAAAGTGTATCCCAACTGGATATTGCGAATTTTCAAATAAGACTTATCTTCCAGATAAAAATCCGATGCTACGGTATTCCGTGTATCAGAATATTCAAGTAAACGCGGATAACATGCATCTGTTCTGCCTTCATACCACCTGCCTTCTACGACTTCCCGATTCAGCTGATAACCGTACCGCACAGTAGGTGTATTGTATTGAGCATGTTGCCAATACACTTTCACTCCTGCAACACCTTGAATGAGAGCCGAAAAATCTATCCCTTTATAAGATATATAAGGAGACAAACCATAAAGCCATTTAGGATTATCTCCATCGCTTACAATGGTTCTGTCATTACTGTTAATCAACCCATCTCCATTAATATCTTTATATAATAAATCACCCTTTTGGGGTACGCCGTAAGCAGCAAAAGCATTCGGCTTCTTAGCCAGCATTTCATTAACGATTGCCAAATCTTCATCCGTTTGGATAATACGATCAACTCTCAACATATACTGAGCATTAATCGGCAATCCTTCCTTAATATAATTTACCCCTGACAAAGAATAATCTTCACCTTTAAATTTTACGACTTTATTCTTGTTATATGTCAAATTTCCATCAATCCCATAATTAAAATTACCGGATTTTCCTCTCCATCCCAACGACAACTCAAAACCTTTATTGGTAACTGACGCTGCATTTTGTTTGGGAAGCGAAGAAGTACCATGCACCAACGGAGCAGGCAAATCAATCAAAATATCTTCTGTTTTTTTATAAAACAGATCTAATGATCCTGTTAATTGATTCCGCAACATTCCGAAATCGATACCGACATTGGTAACATAAGTGCTTTCCCAAGTAAGCAAAGCATTAGCCAAAGCCGTCTGTGCCATTCCAACCGCCACTTCGTCTCCCCAGCAATAATTGGATTGCGAAAATGGCGACTGTGCTTCATAATTGCCTACGGAATTATTCCCCAATGAACCATAAGAAGCCCTTACTTTCAAAGACGATAACCAACGATCAGTAAGCGGTTGCATAAAATTTTCCTGATCTATACGCCACGCCGCAGAAAAGGAAGGAAAATATCCCCAACGTCTGTCCTTCAGAAAACGAGAAGACGCATCCGCCCTGAGGTTGAACTCAAATAAATATTTATTTTCCCAACCTAAATTGATCCTTCCAAAATAAGAACGCATTGCCCATTCCGAAGCGGATCCTCCGGCTGACGCTTCACCTGTTGTGGCGTCAATAACATCAAGATTCATATCAATCAAATCATACTTGGTCGTTGTAAAATTTTTACTCAAATATTGCTCCTGACTCGCTCCCGCCATCACTGAAAGATCAAGTTTTTTATTCAAAAAACTGTTCTCATAACGTGCAACTACATCGCCGAAATGGCGGGTCCATTTATTATCTTTCGACGTAACATAAGATCTTCCTTTCCCGGAAGAGGTAATTACATCAGTAAGAAAATTCCACCCATCAATAAATACGGGTTTCTTTTTCATTTCCTCATCTGTAAAATCGTAATTGAAAGAACCGGTCACTGAAAATCCTGCAAAAGGTCGCAAAGTCCCAAAAAAACGAGCTCTCAAATTTTGCCGTTGATAGCCACCCCAAATGCTGTTTAATCGACGAAGAGGGTTATTGGCTGCTGCTTGAGGATTATCTTCTGTATTATTCATGGCGCCATATCTCCCGTCAGGATGACGAAATACCATTCCCGGCGTAGTGGCAGATGCATAGGTAAAAACATCTGCTATGTTATCTGTTCCTGCATCAAGATCTGAAAAATATCCATTGACATTGGCTCCTACACTTAACCAGGGACGTATATCGCCTTCAATATTTAAACGTCCGCTGTATTTTTCCTGACCCGAATTTTCCATTACGCCCGGATTATTCAAATAACCAAATGAAGAATAAAAGCGAATGCTTTCACTGCCTCCACTTGCTGACAAGACATGATTGGTTGACAAACCTGTTTTAAAAGTAGCATCGATCCAATCGGTATTCGGATAAAGAATCGGATCCTTACCGTTCCTCCAAGTATCGATCATTTCTTGCGAAAACAACTTAGGAAGGTTCGAATTTTGGTAACCTTCATTCATATATTCCATGTAATCGGCATAATTGGAAACAGGTTCAAGCGTCTTACGAATCGACTCAAACGACATATATCCGCTATAATCCAATTGTAGTGCCCCTTTCTTACCCTGTTTAGTAGTAACTAATATAACACCATTGGCTGCTCTTGAGCCATAAATTGCTGCCGATGAAGCATCTTTTAACACAGAGATTGATTCAACATCCTGAGGATTCACAGAACTAATTGAAGCTTCCACTCCATCAATAATAATCAATGGGGAAGCATTATTTAAAGTTCCCTTCCCTCTTATCAAAATTGAAGCATCATCGTACCCCGGACGGTTATTGGATGAAGTTACTCTCACTCCCGGAGCTGCACCCGCAAGTGCGATAGAGAGATTGGTAATGGGGCGACTTTCAACCATTTTACTCACATCTACAGCCGCAACCGAACCTGATAAATTCACTTTTCGTTGCACTCCATATCCAACAGCTACCACTTCTTGCAAAGCAATGGCTTCCTCCTGCAAAACAATATTAAAACTTGTTTTCCCTACCGTTTTTATTTCTTGCTCTACATAACCAATATAAGACACCCGTATCGCAGCATCATCTTTAACATGTAAAGAAAAATTTCCATCTATATCGGTTACTGTGCCGTTGGTTGTGCCTACCTCAATAATGTTGGCTCCAATGATCGGTTCTCCATTTACATCCACAACCCTTCCGGTAATTGTTTTTCCTTGTTGTTGAGCGGAACGGATCATATCGGCAATAGTGGATGCATTTCGGTTGACTTTTTTCATCAACACAATATAATTATTCTCGAAATCGTACCCGATATCGGTACCTGCAAAAGCTTCATCAAGATACACCGATACTTTGTTCGATTTATTTTGAAGAGTTACTTTACGGTTGGCATCGATTTCACGATTGCTGTAAACCACCAAATAGTCGGTCTGCTTTTCAATTTCGTTGATCAGTTGTCCAACTGTCATTGAATTCTTCTTTAATTCAATAATCGCATCCTGGGCTTTTGAATCTACAGCAAGTAACTGAAAAGAAAAAACAAATAAAAGAATAAAACAGATTTTCATGATTCTAAGTATGCCTTTAAAGGGCTCTTTTTTTATTATATAAGGTGTAATTAGAAATTTTATTTTCATATCTTTGTGAAATTAAGAGTAAATACTAAAATTGAATTAGGTGTTTGCTTTTTAGAGGCGATGAGTGTGGCCGCACTTATCGCCTTGCTTATTGCTTATTTCATAACTGTTCTTCTCTCATCTCATAGGCATATTATTTAATGAGTTAGTAAATTCATTTGGTTAAGGTAATAAGGTAATAACGTTATTATCAACATCCTTTTCGATACGAAAAGGATGAATCTTCCTAATGATGCGGAGTATTTCATCGATACCGTCGCGTTGGCGAAATTTCCCGGTATATCTCACGTTGAAAATTTCGGGGTCTTCCACCCGAATAGTCACATCATAATAAAGTTGCAATTGTTCGATGATATCGAGCAGCCGTTCATTTTCAAAACAATAAATACCGTCTTTCCAAAGAAAATGATTCGGATTCGTTATTCCAGATATCGATACATTCTCACCTTGCAGAATTACTTCTTGATTGGTTTTCAATACGATATTATCGGATTCGTTGTTACCCCGATAAATCTTTACAGAACCCTCTATCAGCGCAATCCGAGAATAACCCGTTTGAGGATATTCGTAAACATTGAATTGTGTCCCCAACACTTCTAATCGGATATCTTGTGATTCTACAATAAATGGTTTACGGGGATTTTTAGCCACATCAAAAAACGCCTCCCCCGTTATAGCGACTTTACGTTCTTTACCTGCAAAATGAGAAGGGTAAGTCAACGTAGATTGGGCATTGAGCCATACGATCGTACCATCTTGAAGCGTTATCTGAGCTCTTTGTCCTGCAGGGACATACAATGTGTTAGTTGCTATTTCGCGAGCAGGTTTTTGAACAAAATGAAGTGTCAAAAAAACGGTAGAAGTAATAAGTACAAGCACAAAAGCCGCAATTTTTCCAATTGTTTTAATAAATTCTCTTCGTCGTTTATCCTCAACCCGGCGAACAAACTGCCGAAAACTCTTCCGGGCCTCCCCTTCGTCTTTTTCATGATCAATAAGATGGGTTAAGGCGAAAATATTTTGCAACCATATATATTCTTTCCTCAACGATTCATCATCATTGATTTCTCTTAATAATTGCAGTCGTTGCGAATCATCGAGTTCTCCAAGAAAATATTTCAACAGGATGTCGTCCATTTTGCCACCTTTATATTATTATAACGAACAGCGCTATAAAATCCGCTAAAAAAATCAGAAAAAATTATTTAAATAAGCAGAAAAAGCAACAACGGAAGATAATCTTTTAATATCTCTTTAAGTTTTCGATAAGCTATAGCCATTTGACTTTCAATGGTATGAATGGAAAGGTTCAGTTCGTTGGCAATTATTTTTTGTTTTTTACCTTCAATTTTATTCATAACAAAAATGCGACGGCATTTCTCAGGCAACGATTGAATGGCATTAGCAATAACTGTTTCGATCTCGGTATCCGCAAAAACCTGTTCGTCAAACACTTCAAGGGATTGCAATCTCATTCGTAAAGCCAATTCATATTCCTCCTGCATCGTATTCACAGCCTTTTGCATAACAATTCGGTGACGAAGAAAATCAATGCATCTGTTTTTAATGTTTGTGAAAAGATACGAGGTTAAATTGACATGACTCAAAACAAACGCTCCCCTTTCCCACAGATCGAGAAAGACATCCTGAACAATATTTTCAGCATCGGATTCACGGATAACATATTCTTGCGCAAAACGTTTCAATCGCGGATAAAAAGAAAGATAAATTTTTTCAAATTCTGCGATATTTTTTTTATCGTTTTGCATCGTCACTTTTTGTTTTTTTAATAGAAAATACGAATTCAAAAATACAAAAAAATTATAAAATCAAAGCATGTGAAATGTTAACTCATTAAAGAACGACAAAAACACTCCAAAGGATTAACAAAAAAACCGGAGACAAGAATCCCCGGTTTAGCCAATTCATATGAATAATCTTTTAAACAATTTCAACTAACGGTTGCTCTCCTCTTACATTATCTCCTTTCCTTACATATATCCGTACAACTTTACCTGAAAATTCCGATGGAATCTCATTTTCCATTTTCATAGATTCCAATATTACGAGCGCATCGCCTCGTTTTACTTCATCTCCCTCGTTTACCAATACCTCCATGATATTCCCCGGCATAGGACTTGCCATAATATTCCCTTGTTTTGCATTTTTTTCGCTTTGAGATTGCTGAACATCCTCGGAAATTGTTTTCACTTCTTGAGCTTTTTCAGGATGTGCGGTCAAGTATTCTTTCTTGCGTTGCTCTCTCAAAAATGTTTCGCCGACTGTCGGGAACAACTCCAACAAAAGTTGTTCTTTTTCGTCTTTTGCCAAACGAACACCACCAAATTCGGGCAAAACAGGATTGTCTTGATGCATATAGTTACCGGTATCGTAAGGAATTTCTTCGGATGAACCGGTGATCTGCTCCCTGAATTGAGGATCAATCGGAACAGGCGTTTTTCCATATTCACCTTTTACTAAAGCGGTAAATTGATTGGTGGGATTTTGATATTGGGGACGTGCATGCTTGAGATTGATTGCAGAAATTACAGCCTGCACCCCGATGATTTGACTTGTTGGGGTTACCAACGGTGGCAAGCCGGCATCCAATCGCACACGAGGAATCAATTTAAGTGCATCATCCAAAATATCTAGCTCATTAAGCTCTTTTAATTGAGCTATCATATTGGTATACATGCCACCCGGAATCTCGGCATTTTTCACCTGCTCATTCGGTTTTGGAAAGCCAAAGTAAGCTTCTATGGCATGACAAGCATCAAGCAATGCTTTTTCGTCATTCTTATTAACAGCTTCAATAGCTTTGTCGAATTCTTTATCGATTTCAATAGGAAGAGTATCGAATAAAGGATTAAATTTTTTAGGAAATTGTTTTACTGTATCATAAGCAGCGAGCTCCTTGCGTATCTCATAAAGTTCATTGTTGATTTTGGCTACTGCTTCCATATTAACATCGATATCAATTCCCAGTTTCTTGCAAAAGATATATACCAGCTCAATAGCAGGAGCAGCCGGACCTCCGGCAAAATACCAGATGTTGATATCCACAATATCCACACCCTTCATAATTGCAGTAAGAACCGACGCCAATCCATATCCCGGGGTACAATGTGTATGAAAATTAACAGGAACATTGAGTTGCTGTTTAAATAAAGGCACCAATGAAGCAACACGTGATGGAGTAATCAGCCCGCTCATGTCTTTAATGGTAATGATATCGGCACCTAATGCTTCCATCTCTTTGGCCTTGTTTACAAAATACTCATCGGTGAACACTTTTTCGTGTTTTACGTTCTCCTTCTTCTTTTTCTTGCCGAAAATACCAAAAATTCCCTTCTTCTTTTCCGATTCAACTTTTTCATCATCGTATTTTGGATCGATGGTATAACAAACCGCACAATCGGCCATCCCTCCATATTTCTTAATGGATTTCACACTCGATTTGATATTATCAACATCGTTCAATGCATCGAAAATACGCATGATATCCAACCCACACTCTACAGCATTCTTGAAAAATCCATCGATAATTTCATCGGGATAAGGAGCATATCCAAACAAGTTTCTTCCTCTTGAAAGTGCAGCCAACTTGGATGCATCACCTATAGCATCACTAATTTTTTTCAATCTGTCCCATGGATTTTCGCTTAAATAACGCATCACCGCATCAGGTACAGCTCCACCCCACACTTCCATTGCATAAAATTTTGCATCTTTATAATAAGGCAAAACACGATCTATCTGCGACTGGTTCATCCGAGTCGCAAAAGAAGATTGTTGACCGTCCCTTAACGTAAGATCTCTAATCAAAAGCTTTTGTTTCATAATAACTACATTTATTTTGTCTATTTATTTGTCTCTTTCCTTTCTTATCAACAAAAAGAAGAAGAATTGTATTTATAACAACCCTCTTCCTTGCAAAGTTTTTATTAAAATATTTTCGGGTTTTTTATACGGTTATACAAAACCCTTTTATTGGAAATTACGATCATAAAGAAGATATTTCCTTAATAAATTTTTTTTACCACTTGTAACACGAAGTTCTTTTTCGAGATAATTATCAACCGAGCCATATTTTTTCTGAATATGATCTATTGCATAATTCAAATAAGCTTTATCCACAGTTAAAACAGCCGTCAATGCTTCTTGAATATATTCGGGAAAACCTTCGGCATTTTCAACAACTTTTGTTATATCTATAGTTTGATTCGAAAGTAGATAATCCTCCTCAATCACATAATGAGGTACACCCAACATATAAAGAATAAAATAGGAAGCCAATCCCACCCTGTCTTTGCCAAGCGCTTCCGACAATAATACCGGATAGCTATTCTCATCGCATAAAATATTGAACATTTCCGAAAATTCTTTTTTGTAATTTTCGACAATTCCTACATACATGTCCTGCATATAGCGGATGGCATCACTGCGCGTAAAACTCCCGTCTTCGATTTTCCGATTCAATGTATCTTCACCCATCGACATAGGAAGACTGATTTTTCGTATACCAGAAGTAAGTAAATAAGGATGCATAGCTGCATTTTCTTTCGATCGAAAATCGATAACAGTTTTTATTCCCAGCTTTTTGATCTTTTCCAGATCAAAAAGATTAGCACTGCTTAAATCACCCGACCGATAAATCTTTCCCCATCGAACTTGTTCACCATTTACATTAAAATACCCCCCGATATCCCGGAAATTTTTGATATTATCCATATCGATAAGACGGTTAGCCACTACTCCCGAAGTAGTTCCAGCTGTTTTTAAAAGAAAATATTCCCTAACACCAAAACCCGAAGGAGTAAACAAAGCAAATTGATCTTCAATCCGGCTGGATTTTACCGGGACAAAATCGGCCAAAGAACTATCCGATGTGGAAGAGTAAATATCTATTTTTCCCTCTTGATCCGGACTTACTTCCCATTTTACGAGAAAATTCCCGTCTTTATTCTTTTCAACTACCGACGTAATTTGAACGGTCGACGCACAAGCACGCAGTAGCATTAATGTGATAATGATGAATATATGTCTGATTTTTTGCATTTTTACTCTCCTGGCAAGCTAATAAACACACAAATATAATGAAAAATAATTATTCCCCAATCCTTACAAAACCAAGCTATTAACAATAAATAAAGAGTTTATCCGTATTTTTTAATCCTCAAAAGTTCAGCAGCATTCGAATAAAAAAGGAGACAAGTTAAAATGTGCTCCTCTCTTTCAAAAAAGAAATTAGAAATTAACAAGTTAAATATTTATTTCTTAACAATATTTATTATTTTATATGCCTTTAATATAGAGGTTATTTATACTTTTGTGTACGTACACAACATGTATGCTAAAATTAATTCAGAACCCTACCCAAAAAGCGATGACCAAATAAATAATTGTTTTAATAAAAAAATCAAAATTATGTACGAATTATTCAACATTCAAAACAAAGTAATAGTAATTACGGGGGGAACAGGTGTTTTGGGATCGTCAATGGTTGAATACCTGGCAGCCCACGGAGCAAAAATGGCAGTTCTCGCCCGCAACAAACAAAAAGGTGATGAACTGATTGATCGCGTAAAATCCAAAGGAGGCGAAGCTATCTTCCTTCAAACAGATGTTACCAATGAAGAGATACTTGCACAAAATGCTAAAGATATCGTGGCAAAATATGGTCGTGTTGATGTACTGATAAACGCAGCAGGAGGAAACATGCCAGGCGCAATTATCGGCTCTGAAGATACCATTTTTGATTTGAAAATGGACGATTTTCGCAAAGTAGTAGATTTAAATCTGATGGGGACAGTAATACCTACCGTTATTTTCGCCAAAACCATGGTTGCAAACAAGCAAGGAAATATTATTAATATTTCATCTGAAGCCGCTCTTAGACCTCTTTCACGAGTTGTAGGATATGGGGCTGCAAAAGCAGCTGTCACCAATTTCACTAAATATATGGCTGGAGAATTAGCTATAAAGTTCGGGGAAAATTTCAGAGTAAATGCTATAGCGCCTGGTTTTTTCATTACCGAGCAAAACCGAACACTTTTGACCAATCCAGACGGATCGTATACAGACAGGGGAAAAGCTATTATCCAACACACACCATTCAGGAGATTTGGTGTTCCCGAAGATTTACATGGAACATTACACTATTTGTTAAGCGATGCTTCGCGATTTGTAACCGGTACAGTTGCCGTAGTAGACGGCGGATTTGATGCATACACTCTCTAAAATAAAACATATGTCGTTATTATTAAAGAAAAACTGTAAATATTCTCTACTTGTCCCAACAAGTATGGGTGTTCGAATTACCCCGGTGAATGCCCAACCTGTACATTGCAGTACACTTTTCGAGATGCAAGCAACCAGTGCAGAAACTAATGTCGCCAGTATTTCGTCATATTTGGGACTTCCCGTGAAAGTGTTGACCACTTTTGTAAAAGACAGTCCTATTGCCAAATTCATTAAGGCTGATCTTCGTCGAAGAAATATGGATTTCGAAGGTCCCGAGGTCCCACAGGGAGGCCCGTGGGGCTATCGACACCAATTCAACATTGCTGACAGCGGATTCGGATTACGAGGACCAAGGGTACACAATGATCGTACAGGAGAAGTAGGAAGAACATTGCATGCTAAAGATTTCGATCTGGAACGTATTTTCGGTCAGGAAGGCGTTCAAGTTGTCCATCTCTCGGGTCTTATTGCCGCACTATCACCCGATTCTGGTAATTTTTGTGTAGAAATTGCCCGATTTGCAAAAAAATATAAAACACTGATTTCTTTTGATCTTAATTATCGGGCCTCTTTCTGGAAAGGGCGCGAAACTGAATTATCAGCTACTTTTAAGGAAATTGCTTCATTGTCGGATATTCTTATCGGAAACGAGGAAGATTTTCAACTTTGCCTAGGTATTAAAGGGCCTGAACCCGGAGGAGAAGGAATTGAAGCACAACTGGATGCATTTAAAGAAATGATTATGAATGCCAAAAAGACATATCCCAATGTTACTGTTTTTGCCAATACACTACGAGAGGTAGTTAGTGCAAATGAACATCTCTGGGGTGCTATTGTTTATGAAAATGACAATTGGCATGTCATCAAACCTAGAAAAATCAATGTATTGGATCGCATTGGAGGAGGTGATGGTTTTGTAGGTGGTTTGCTCTATAGCATCTTGAAAGAATGGCCTTCTGAAAAATGGATCCAGTTTGCATGGGCCAGCGGAGCTCTAGCAACAACATTCCTCACCGATTATGCTCAACCTACTGATGAGGAAATGATTTGGAACATCTGGGAAGGGAATGCACGAGTAAAAAGATAAACCATATAAAAATTGGGAAAATATGAAAAAATTAGCAGATATCGGATTGATAGGTCTTGCTGTAATGGGCGAGAATTTGGTTCTGAATATAGAGAGCAAAGGTTTTACGGTAGCTGTTTTCAACCGGACAGTTTCAAAAGTGGATGAATTCATCAACGGCAGAGCCAAGGGTAAAAATATTATCGGAACACATTCGCTAGAGGAACTGGTGGCTTCGTTGAATCGACCTCGCAAAGTGATGTTAATGGTAAAAGCAGGGCAACCAGTGGACGATTTTATAGAAAAACTAATTCCTCTGCTCGAACCAGGCGATATCATCATTGATGGAGGAAACAGTCACTTTATGGACACACGACGTCGTACCAAATACGTTGAAAGTAAAGGATTACTATACATTGGAACAGGTGTTTCAGGGGGAGAGGAAGGAGCCTTACTTGGACCTTCCATGATGCCCGGGGGGTCTCCTGCTGCTTGGCCGCACGTGAAAGATATTTTTCAGGCTATAGCCGCCAAAGTAGATGACGGAACCCCATGCTGCGACTGGGTAGGTGAAGATGGTGCAGGACATTTCGTAAAAATGGTACATAACGGCATTGAATATGGTGATATGCAAATCATTAACGAGGCATATCATCTGATGAAAGAATTATTAGGTATGACTCCTGATGAACAGCATGAAGTGTTCAAAAAATGGAATGAAGGCAAACTCAATTCTTACCTGATTGAAATTACAGCCGATATCTTGGCCTTTAAAGATACTGACGGTACCCCCTTGGTAGAAAAAATTCTGGATACAGCCGGACAAAAAGGTACAGGAAAATGGACAGTGATTACTGCTCTTGAGCTTGGTATTCCATTGACATTAATCGGCGAATCGGTATTCTCTCGCTGCCTGTCAGCTCAAAAAGACTTGCGCGTTAAAGCATCAAAAGCAATATTCGGTACAAAACCTCATTTTAAAGGCGATAAGCAACAATTTATTAATGATCTGGAAGAAGCGTTGTATGCTGCTAAAATTATCTCTTACGCTCAAGGGTATGATTTGATGCGAGAGGCTGCCAAAGAATACAACTGGAATTTAAACTACGGTGGTATTGCATTGATGTGGCGCGGTGGATGCATCATCCGATCAGCATTTCTGGGGGATATTAAAAAAGCATTTGATAAAAATCCTTCTCTTGAAAATCTGTTGCTTGATCCTTTCTTCAAAGATGCAGTACAATCGGCACAGGATAGCTGGCGCAGAGTGTGTGCCACAGCACTGGAAAATGGTATCCCAATTCCGGCACTTGCATCGGCATTATGCTACTTCGACGGTTTTCGGAGTGAACGCTTACCGGCTAATCTCTTGCAAGCTCAACGTGATTATTTTGGTGCACATCAATACGAAAGGATAGATAGGCCTCGCGGCGAATTTTTTCATACCAACTGGACAGGACAAGGAGGCGATACAGCTTCTTCTACTTATCAGGTATAATTTTTTTAAAATGCTCACAGCATGACTTTTTGCCATGCTGTGGGTTTTTATTTCCAGGGACAATGATCTATTATCAAAACGGCTCTCCACAACACAATCTCTCGCATGAAGATCTGAAAAAAGGTCTTATCGCAGCATTAGATAAATTAGGCAGAAAGCACAAAATCCTTGCTATTCCTCCTGATTACACGCGTTTACCAAGTCGAGCAGGTGAACTTACAGAAATGGTATGGGAATATTATGGTAATGCGCTTACAGATATTCTTCCGGCATTAGGTACACACAGCCCTATGACAGACGAACAAATTTCGCATATGTTTGGGGAAACTCCCCGAGATTTGTTTCGTATTCACGATTGGCGTCACGATGTGATAACATTGGGAGAAGTCCCTGCCGAATATGTAAAAGAAATCTCCGAAGAAAAAGTTGATTTTTCTTGGCCGGCACAGGTAAATAAATTGTTGGTGGAAGGTGGTTTTGACCTGATTCTGTCCATTGGTCAGGTCGTTCCACACGAAGTGGTCGGTATGGCCAATTACAACAAGAATATTTTTGTAGGCACGGGTGGCATTGAAGGAATTAATAAAAGCCATTTTGTTGGCGCAGTTTATGGGATGGAACGTATGATGGGGCGTACAGATACGCCGGTAAGGAAACTGTTTAACTATGCTTCAAAAAAATTTGCCAATCAGCTGCCTATTGTTTATGTATTGACTGTTGTTGGCATAAATAAGCAAGGCAAACAACAGACTTACGGACTTTTTGTAGGTGACGATGTGGATGTATTCGATGAAGCAGCAAAGTTGTCTCTTGAAGTGAATTTCGAAATGGTCGAGAAACCCCTGAAAAAAGTACTTGTTTGGCTCGACCCTACCGAATTCAAAAGCACGTGGCTGGGAAATAAATCTATCTATCGTACCCGCATGGCTATTGCTGATGGCGGTGAACTTATTGTTTTGGCACCCGCCTTAAAAGAATTTGGAGAGGACAAGGAGATTGACCGTCTTATCAGAAAATATGGCTATCATGGAACGCACGCTACGCTGAAAGCTGTTGCCGAAAACGAAGAACTACGTAATAACTTGAGCGCTGCAGCCCATTTGATCCATGGATCATCGGAAGGACGGTTTACCATCACTTACTGTCCAGGGAAGAATGCCGAAAACCTGTCGAAAGAAGAAATCGAAAGTGTCGGTTTCCAATGGGCTGATCTCGATGAAGTGATGAAACATTATCATTTCGATGAACTGAAAGACGGATATAACACCCTACCCAATGGTGAAAAAATTTATTTCATCTCCAATCCCGCCTTGGGATTATGGGCACATAAAAATCGATTCGAATATTAATTTGCAAATGAATTACTTTATTAAGTAATGAGATATAATACCTTTTCCCATGAATATTACATCACAAACCAAAAGAATATAACAAGAATGACAACACGAAGGGAATTTTTACGTAACACCGCTTTGGCGTCAGCCGGATTGGCATTAAGCGGAATTTCAAGCAGAACAAACGCAGCAAGTTACAGTCGTATTATGGGTTCAAACGAGAAAATAAATTTAGCCCATATCGGTATTGGTAACAGAGGTTGGGATATCATCAACGACTTCGATAAAACGGGACTAGCAAATGTGGTGGCTCTGTGCGACGTGGATCTTGGAGCAAAACACACTCAGCAAGCTTTAGCCAAATTTCCAAAGGCAAAAAGATTTAAAGATTTCAGAGAAATGTTCGATAAAATGGGAAACGAAATTGATGCTGTTGCCATTGCCACACCTGATTTTGCGCATTTCCCTGCAACCATATTGGCCATTAATATGGGTAAACACGTATATCTGGAAAAACCCATGGCACGCACCTTTCACGAAGTGGAACTGATGATACAAGCAGCAAAGAAACATCCTAAAGTGGTAACGCAGATGGGAAACCAAGGACATTCAGAAGCCAATTATTTCCAGTTTAAAGCATGGAAGGAAGCCGGCATTATTAAAGATGTCACGGCTGTGACGGCACATATGAATAACTCCCGTAGATGGCACTCCTGGGATCCGAACATCAAAAAATTTCCTCCTGCGGAACCCATTCCCGAAACATTGGATTGGGATTTATGGCTGTCGGCTCAGCTATGGCACGATTATAATAATGACTTTCATTACGGACAATGGAGATGCTGGTACGATTTTGGTATGGGAGCACTTGGTGACTGGGGAGCACATATTCTTGATACCGTTCACGAATTCCTAGACTTAGGATTGCCTGAAGAAATTATTCCCGTTAAATTGGAAGGACATAACGATTATTTTTTCCCAATGGCTAGTACTGTCCAGTTTAATTTCCCAAAACGAGGTAATATGCCCCCCGTTGCGGTTACATGGTACGATGGTGTGAATAATCTTCCGGAACTGCCTAAAGGGTATGGCATATCCGAACTTGACCCAAACATTCCGCAAGTAGCCGGATTCGAAATAGAACCTATCAAATTAAATCCGGGTAAAATAATATACACCAAGGAACTCACATTCAAAGGCGGGTCACATGGATCAACTCTTTCCATCATTCCTGAAGAAAAAGCGAAAGAAATGGAAAAGAAGTTGCCGCCGGTACCCAAAAGTCCGTCCAATCATTTTCAAAACTTTTTACTTGCTTGCCAAGGAAAAGAGAAAACACGATCACCCTTTGAAATTGGCGGACCATTATGCCAGGTATTTTGTTTGGGCGTAGCAGCACAACGACTAAACCGACGGCTTGTTTTTGATAGAAAAACAAAACACATTACCAACGATGCCTTCGGAGATGCTTTCTTGACAGGCATTCCCCCCCGTAAAGGTTGGGAAGAATTTTATAAAATGTAGAGTAGGATAACTAAAAAATTAAAATGGGACTCTAATGAAAAAACAAGTATTAATTTTAATTTCGCTGATGGCTGTCATTGCTATATCGGCAGAAGAACCTCAATGGCAAAATTTGTTCAACGGGAAAAATCTAAAAGGTTGGACAAAATTGAACGGCACAGCAGAATATAAGGTGAAGGATAATGCCATTGTTGGAATTTCGAAAATGGGAACACCAAATACTTTTTTGGCAACGGACAAAATGTACGACAATTTTATTCTTGAATTTGAATTTAAAGTCGATGAAGGATTAAATTCAGGAGTACAATTCAGAAGCAACAGTTTAAAGGACTATCAAGACGGGCGAGTTCACGGCTATCAGTTCGAAATAGATCCTTCGGAAAGAGCTTGGACAGGTGGTATTTATGATGAAGCGCGACGGGGATGGCTTTATCCGTTAACATACAATACAATGAAAGCTGTCGTTGTTAAACCGGATAATAGCAATAAATGCCTCTACCCGTCAACGTATAATCCACTAGCTCAAAAAGCCTTCAAGAAAAACGAGTGGAATAAAGGTCGTATTGAAACCATTGGGAACTCTATCCGAACATGGGTAAACGGGATTCCATGCGCAGACCTTATCGATGATATGACCAAATCCGGATTTATCGCATTGCAGGTCCATGGCATTGGGAACAACGAAACCCTCGCGGGGAAAACGGTTTCCTGGCGGAATATACGAATTCTGACCGAAAATCTCGATAAATTTAAAACCCCTGAAGATGAAAACGGAATCACCCAAATCAATGCTATTCCCAATACCCTTTCCGAAAAAGAAGCGCGGGAAGGATGGAAACTCCTCTGGGATGGCAAAACAACCCAAGGTTGGCGTGGTGCAAAATTAACGGGATTTCCCCAAAAAGGATGGGTTATTGAAGACGGCATCCTGAAAGTGCTGAAAGGAAGCGGAGGAGAATCAACCAACGGAGGCGATATCATCACAACAAAAAAATATAGAAATTTCATATTAAAAGTAGATTTTAAAATCACTGAGGGGGCAAATAGCGGTATCAAATATTTTGTGGATCCGGATTTAAACAAAGGTGAAGGATCGGCAATCGGTTGCGAATTCCAGATACTGGACGACAAAAATCATCCCGATGCCAAGCTGGGTGTGAAAGGCAACAGAACGTTGGGCTCGCTATACGATCTTATCCCTGCCCCGGAAAACAAACCTTTTTTCAACGGTTTCTTCAATACCGCTATGATTGTGGTTAAAGGGAATCATGTTGAACACTGGCTGAATGGGGTAAAATTGTTGGAATACGAAAGAAACAACCAAATGTGGAATGCATTGGTCGCTTATAGTAAATATAAAGACTGGCCTAATTTTGGCAATACCAAAGAAGGGCATATCCTCCTTCAAGATCATGGAGATGAGGTTTGGTTTCGAAACATTAAGATCAAAGAATTAGAATAAATCTTCACTCAATAATTAATGAGGCAAAATAAATTTATTTTGCCTCATTAATTATAATCTATGTTATCAAATAACAATATAATTTTATTATATACTATCGTAAGGTAACCGAGTTAACATATCAGCTATTTTATCCAGAGCCTCTTTCATGGGTTGAGAAATTATCGATTTAAGGAAAGGATTTAAATCAGCACGAACAGTTAATCGCATTTTCGTATCTTTCTCCGATTGAGGGACCAATTGAATCCACAAAAAAACATCAAAAGGCAAATTTCCTGATTTAAATTTAACCAATTTGTTTGGTTGGCGTTCTACCACATCGAACTTAACTTCACCAATCGGATTTACCTTAAATGAACAGCTATCCCGATTGAATGTAAATCCTTCTATCTTATTACTCGAAATCTGATCCTTGACCAGGTTTAATTTACTCATATCGGAAAGCACTCGATATATATCTGCATTACTGTGCAATATGGTTTTTATATCACTTACAAATTCCGTCATTGCATCTTCTATTGATTTATTTTATTCCAGTTTTCGGGATCTTTCCGCCAATCATGAAGTGTTTTTAGCTCACATTCATCAATGTAATTTGTACGCAATGCCTCATCCAAAACAGCATCGTAATTGCAAAGTGTCGTAAGTTCAACTCGAGCCTTATTCATATTCTCTTGAGCAACAGGGAAATTATAAGTAAAAATTGCCAGTAAACCCAACACGTCGGAACCATTACGACGAATAGCGTCAACTGCCCTCAAGCTGCTCTGACCTGTAGAAATAAGATCTTCAATTACCACTACTTTTTGTTTTGGCTTAAGATCACCCTCAATAAGATTTTCTAACCCATGATCTTTTGGTGTAGACCGAATATAGACAAACGGCAATCCCAACGTATCGGCAACCAAAGCGGCAGGTGCTATAGCACCTGTGGCAACACCTGCAATGGCCTCTGTATATGGATACTTTTCGAGAATAATCCGGGCAAATTCAACTTTAATGAAATTTCGAACAGCCGGATACGACATCAATTTTCTATTGTCACAATATATAGGAGATTTCCAACCCGATGCCCAAGTAAACGGATTAGAAGGTTGGAGTTTTACGGCTTTTATTTTAAGAAGTTTTTCAGCAGTTAATTGTTCAATCGTTTTCATATCATTCATCTTTAATATCGAATAACTTGCGAAAATAGTAATTTTAGGAAAACTAAAGGGGATTTTTAATAAAAAAATGCATTTTGTAGAGTCAACCGGCAAGTGCGAATTTACACTAATTGTTTGTAAAACTCATTTTTTGGTAAATTAAAATCCAATTTTTCTCGAGGTCTTCGGTTTAGTTTGTATTGGATTTTTTTGATATCCTCATCCGAATAATCTTTAAATGATGCCTTTTTCGGGATATATTGCCTGATAAGTTTATTCCCGTTTTCAATCGCTCCTTTTTGCCATGAACAATAAGGATCGGTAAAGTAAACCGGTACTCCCAATCTTTCAGTTATAAGCTCATGTGCAGCGAATTCCGATCCATTATCCGTAGTGATGGTTTTCAGTTTATCCTTGAAAGGCAGCAATATTTTAAAGACCTCATTTGCAACCTCCTCGGAATCTTTTCCCTTCGGTAATTTTTGTATCATTATATAATTCGTTTTTCGCTCTGTTATTGTCAGTATAGCCTCCGAATGATTCGGCCCGATAATCGTATCCATCTCGAAGTCTCCAAACCTGCTTCCGTCAGCTTCTTCAGGCCTTTCGTGTATACTCGTACGATTGGGTATGTTTTTAGCCGACCCTACGGGCCTTTTACGGTGTTTCAGCTTATGGCGACAATGTTTGTATAAATCTCCACCATTTTGCTTGTCCTTGCGGATCCATTTGTAAATAGTTTCGTGTGAGATAGCTATATTCTCATGTTTTTTTAAATATCCGCTAATCTGTTTGGGAGACCAATCTTCCCGGATTAATCCCAACACTTTTTGCTTAATCCGTTCCGGTGTTGCCCTGTTCCCCGGTAAGCGTTCTTTACGCTCACCTGCCATTTCGTGGGCTAGACGCCAGGAATAACCACCTCTCTTGTTTTTGTTTCGTTCTAATTCTCTATACAAGGTCGAGATGTGAACTCCTATTCGTAATGCAATGTCCTTTTTACTTGTTCCTTCTTTCAGACCCAAATAAATTGCGTATCTTTGTTCTGAAGTTAACTGTTTGTATTTTTTCATAAGCAACATAATAGTTAATTTTAGGGAGACTTCGGTCTCCTTCTTTATTAAATATATGTTGCAAACTCAACATGCAGTTACAAAACTCTAGCCAAAGTTGCAACACTTATCTTTATATTGGAACACTTACCCAAGGCAATCGCACAAGCTTCAAGCGTAGAACCGGTTGTTACAACATCATCGACTAAAAGAATATGCTTTTCGGCAAATTCCGATGGATTCGTCACCTTAAAAATATTTTTAACGTTTTCCCATCGCTGAGTTTTGCTAAGTCTGGTTTGAGTGGGATTATAAACAATTCGAACTAAATTGTCACGTGATATCGGAATAGCTGTGACTTCGGAAAATCCTTCAGCGATTCTTTCGGATTGATTGTACCCTCTTTCTCTTTGTTTCTTTGGATGAAGAGGAACAGGAACAATCACATCGATCGAACAAATGAAATCACTCTCCAAAAGGTCTTGCCCAAACAATCGCCCCATAGCAACTCCCAACTTCTCTCTATGATTATACTTGATGTGATGTATGATGGATTGAAACATCCCTTCTTTCGAGAACTCACAAAACGATGCTGCACGTTCAAAAGGGAAACGACCAGCTAACAATGTTTCGGTACTATTGTCAACTTCTTTAAAATCATTTGTTTTTGGTAATTTGTATAAACATTCCAAACAAACACTTTCCTCTGGAGAAAGTAATTTTGTTCCACAAATCACACAACAATCCGGGAAGAAAAGATAAGAAAATTCGTGTACAATCTCAGATAATTTCATTCCCCCGATAAAATTCTTTCCACACATCTTAGCGTTTCGTCCATAACGAATCCACGCCCAATTGCAAATCGAATCAATTTGGAGCGTTTCGCTTTGTCGGAATCTGACTTTATGGTTTTGAGTTTGTTCCTGAGTAACGTTTCAAGCGATTCGTTCAACATTTCATCGGAAAATTTCAAAAAAGCATCAGAAATAAACTCTAAAGGAATTTGTTTTTGTTTCAAAGCAAATTCAATTTTCTTGCGCCCCCATTTATTAAATCGCAATTTATCATTGATAAAACTGTGGCAATAACGTGCTTCATCAATATATTTTTCAGCTTTTAACCGATCAATAATTTTATCAATAGCATCATCATCCAAAAGGTACCGACTTAGTTTTTTTCGAATATCCAATGTACAATACTCTCGCTTAGCACACAAAGTTGCCATGAGAGCAAAAGCTTTTTCTTCCGTTATCTGTCGGGGCACTTTTTCTTTCATTTCTTTTATTTTCTTGCCTTAATCATCCGATCATTTCCCGAAATATCCTTTTTTAATTCCACTTGGGAAAACCCTTTACTTTTAAGCATCTCAATAATTTCTCTGCCATAGAGGCGATTGATTTCGAAATATAATTTTCCCCTCTTTTTCAATTTTTGTAAGGCAATATCAGATATACGATCATAAAAAACCAACGGAACATCATCCGAAACAAATAATGCTTGAGGTGGTTCATATTTAAGGACATTCTGTTCCATTCCTTGCTTTTCTTTTTCCGTTACATAAGGTGGATTACTTACAATAATGTCAAACAATATATCAATAGGGATTTTTTGCATGATATCCACTTGTTGAAAAGAAATTTCAACCCCGTTTTTTTTAGCATTTAATTTGGCTACTTCCAAAGCTTCTGACGAAACATCCCAAGCATGAACTTCTGCACCAACAATTTTCTTAGACAATAAAATTGCAATACACCCACTGCCTGTCCCTATATCCAGTATTCGAGGATTTGTCAAATCATTTTCTAAAAGTATCCATTCTACCAGTTCTTCAGTCTCCGGGCGCGGAATCAGCACCGAAGGATTGATTTCAAATTCCATCCCATAAAACTCCGTTTTACCAAAAATATATTGCAAAGGTTCATAATTTTTCAACCTGGAGGTAATATCTTGAATTTTCTTGCATTGAGCATCTGATAAATCGCTAAATTTGCATGTTACAATATCCGGAAGCGATAAATCGCATACTTCTTTCAGAATAAGATATGTAAATCTTTTTATCTCTTCTGAAGTATAAAAACCAGATAATTCGTTTTGTAAGTAGACAATCGGATCGTTTATCATATGCCGCAAAGATAGGAAAAATGGCAACAGACGAAAAATATATGTATCGATGTTTGCAACTTGCCCGCAAAGGCAAAGGTTACGTAATGCCCAATCCCATGGTAGGAGCCGTTATCGTACATAATGAGCGAATCATAGGAGAAGGGTATCACAGAAAACTGGGAGAGCCTCATGCGGAAGTAAACGCAATAAATTCCGTTAAAAACTTAGCGCTACTACAAGAATCCACTCTTTATGTTTCTCTCGAGCCATGTACACACTATGGTAAAACGCCCCCTTGTGCAGAACTGATTACTTCGAAGAAAATACCTCGTGTGGTAGTAGCCACAAGAGATCCTAATCCTAAGGTATCAGGGAAAGGAATACAAATGATGCGGGATGCCGGAATTGAAGTAACAGAAGGAACATTAAGAAACGAAGCAAAAGAGCTGAATCGTGTTTTTTTTGTCAATCAGCTTTACGAAAGACCATACATCATCTTGAAATGGGCACAAAGTAACGATGGATTTATCGACCACGAACGTTCTCTATTCTCCCAAAATCCCCCTGCAAAAATATCGAACGAAATCACAGAGATTGTTATTCATAAACTCAGAACGCAAATACAGGGGATTATGGTAGGCACTAATACAGTACTTATGGATAATCCCAAATTAACAGCTCGAAAATGGTTCGGCGAAAACCCTGTTCGAATAACAATAGACAAAAAAAACAAAATCCCACCCGATGCTCAAATCTTCAACAACGATGCGAAAATCCTCGTTTTTACAGAACATCCCAATTATCTCACAAAAAAAGAAAATGTAAAGCCTATCGTGATTGACTTTTCCTCAGATAGTACGGCACAAATCATAAAATGTTTGTACGCGGAAAATATCCAATCGATACTTGTAGAAGGAGGAGCCCGATTATTAACTACACTCATTGCGGAAAATTTGTGGGATGAAGCCTATATCGAAATATCATCAAAAATATTAAATAAAGGCATAAAAGCTCCCTATATTCAAGGAGATAGAATCAAAATAAAACAATATCTCGATTCATTTCAGATTCATTTAAAGAACAAAATATCTCGAAATTTTCTTTAAATAACAATTTCAATATGGTAAAAGCCAAAAAACTTTTTACTTTTGTATTACTTAAAATAGCATACAATATTTTCGGAAACAAATGACTATAAAATACTTTAGTTGGAGTTTAACTTTATTGTTGGGGATAATCATATTTTCCTCATGCCTAAATACAAATGATTCAGATATTGAATTATCATCGGATGCCCAAATATATGGAATAACCCTTTCTGCAGCATACGATTCAACAGGGATATTGACTAACGCCAAATTTTCCATTGATCAACGTTCACGTCTTATCTATAATCGTGATTCATTGGATTTTGGATTCGAACCTAAAAATGCATACCTCACTCTCGAATTGAAATTTGCAGCAGGCGTAGTAATTCATTTACAGAATCCTGATAGTACTTATTTCTGGAATAACACAGACTCCGTCGATATTAGTCGATTAAAACACATCGAAGTTGTAGCTCAAGATGGTATAACAACAAAAAAATACGAGTTTAAACTTAATATTCATCAGCAAAATCCTAACCTGTTGGTATGGAATAAATTGACAGATAACTATGTGCCTCTTCCGGTAGATGCGCAAAAAACAGTAGTCTTCAATAATAAATTTTACACCTATTATAAATCGGGGCAAAGTATAAAAGGAGTTGAATCATCAAACGGTATAACAAATACCCAACTTGATATAATCGGCTTGCCACCTAATGTGCAATTTTCAAGCATTATCTCAACTCCCACAGGAATATATGCATTAGATAATTCCGACAATTTATACAAAACAAGTGATGGAGCTTTATGGACAATAGTGTCGACTATTTACCCGTTGAAAGCGATTTATGGTATCCTGCCATCCGTTTCAACAGATTCCCTATTAACAACCATAGATGACAGAGGAGTATTGAAATTTGCAAAAACATTAGACTTTACATCTTTTCACGTAATGAATGCTATACCTAATGATTTTCCCGTCACTCAATTTTCTGCCGCAAACATAAAAGACACAACCGTTGTTTGGAGAAAATATATGTTCCTTTCGGGTGGAAAAAATGCCGACAATTCTCCAAATTCTAAAATTTGGATCATTCAAGAAAAAAACAATACTACGATATCAACATCCGGGAAAACAGCTTCTATGCCAACCCAAGGAAGTACTCTATTCCCTTATGATCAAAATATATATATGCTCACGACATCAACTGAAAACAAAAATGTTTTGTACATTTCGGAAAAAGGAAATGGAATAGCATGGAATTTAGCAGATTCGCTCCAAACATTGCCATCTTCTTTTAATTACCGAACAAATGCATCGGTAATTGTAGATAAAAAAAATTATATCTGGATATTTGGAGGAACATCCGAGAGTCAAACCGAACTTACCGATGTATGGAGAGGAAGGCTAAACAGACTGGTAGTTAATTAAATTAAAGTGCGTCAACCTAAAATAGAAATAGAAATCGAAATCGGAAACAACAAAGATCAAAGGGTGATAACCCGCTTTTCTGTATTATGATTGAATCAGGATTAAACACAAAATAAAAAATAATAGCAAGAACAATTTCAACATCATAACATGTCGCTATTAGAGAAAATAGATAAATCGTCCGTCCCAACACATATTGCCATCATTATGGACGGAAACGGAAGATGGGCAAAAGCTCATGGATTGGAACGTGCAGAAGGACATAAAGAGGGGGTTGTTTCTGTTAGGAAAGTGGTAGAAGCAGCGGTAAAAGCAAATATAAAATACCTGACTATCTATGTTTTTTCTATCGAAAATTGGAACCGACCTAAAGAAGAAATAAACGCCTTAATGGAATTAATGTTACATGCTGTCACCAATGAAACAGCCGATCTTGTACAGAATCAGATAAAAGTAAAAAATATTGGAGATATAACCCGACTCCCCGTTAAAACTCAAAAAGCACTGAAAGAATGTGAAGAAAAAACATCAAAAGGAGAAAAATTAACATTGATACTTGCATTAAGTTATTCATCAAAATGGGAAATTGTTGAAGCAACAAAAAAAATAATAAAGGACGTGCAAAAAGGAAAAATAAAAGTAGACGATATTAACGAAACACTTTTCTCTGATTATTTGGCCACCAAAGGTATTCCCGATCCGGATTTAGTAATCAGAACCGGAGGCGAACAACGCATGAGTAATTTTTTGCTCTGGCAATCCGCTTATACAGAATTCTATTTTACCGACACTTTCTGGCCTGCTTTTCGAGAAGAAGATCTCTATGCAGCTATCATTGATTATCAACGACGTGAACGTCGGTTTGGCAAAATAAGCGAACAGATTAAATCGGAAAAATAAATTTCCCAAACAAGAAACACAATTTAAATCATTAAACGAGAAGAGAAAAAGGTAAAAAAACAATAATGTTGAAGAAGATATTTTATTTCGCAATTATTCTCATAGCCTTTTTTAGGGTCACATCTTTAGCTCAAACATCACTCCCTATATCGAATAAGCAATCCTCAGCTAATGATACTATCCCTAATAACACAACCCTATCTGCCCCACTAGTTATGTCTTCATCATCGGAAACTGATGTTGACACTATCCCTGTGATCAATTATACAGCTACACCAAAAGAATATATCATTGCCGACATTAAAGTCACCGGTATTGAAAATACGATGTACGAAGACCAAAGTTTTGTACTAATCGGATTTTCCGGATTAGCTAAAGGAGATCGAATACAAGTACCCGGCGAAGAAATAACCCATGCTGTGGAAAGATTTTGGAAACAAGGACTTTTTTCGGATGTTAAAATTCTTGCCAACAAAATCAAAGGAGACAGCATCTGGTTGGAAATAAGATTAACCGACCGTCCAAGGATTTCCGATATCCGTTACATCGGGATGAAAAAAGGTGAACAAGAAGACATTGAGAAAAAATTAGGAATGGTTAGGGGAAACCAAATTACCCCCAACCAGATTAATAGTGCTAAAGCTATTATAAAAAAGTATTTCGAGGAAAAGGGATTTGGAGATGCAGAAGTAACAATCATAGAAAAACCTGATGAATCGAATAAAAATCAGGTTATTTTGGAAATAATAGTAGATAAAAAAGAGAAATTAGGTGTTCACCAAATAAAAATCGAGGGGAATAAGGCCGTTTCTGATAAAAAACTCAAAGGAGCGATGAAAAAAACCAACGAAAAGAAACTGGCTAACCTATTCAAAACAAAAAAATTTGTAAAAGAAAATTATGAAGCGGACAAAAAAAATCTCATTGCAAAATATCACGAATTAGGTTATCGTGATGCAGAAATCGTTTGGGACACTGTATATAAATACAATGAAAAATCAGTAAATATCGAAATCAAAGTTGAAGAAGGCCCCTTATACCATATTCGCTCTATCAATTGGGTGGGAAATACGGTTTATAACTCATACGATCTGAGCCGAATTTTGAATATGCAACAGGGAGATGTTTATAATCAAAAAAAGCTGCAAGAGCGTTTGTTAATAGATGAAGATGCGGTAATTACACTATATAAAAACAACGGTTACCTTTTTTCCAATATTGATCCCATCGAAATAAATATAGAAAACGACTCCGTAGATTTGGAACTTCGCGTTACCGAAGGTCCAAAAGCAACCATAAAACGTATAATTATCCAAGGAAACGATCGTGTATATGAAGATGTTATTCGCAGAGAACTCCGAACAAAACCTGGAGCAGTTTACAGTCAGGACGATCTGATACGTACTATTCGAGAATTGGCACAAACCGGCCATTTCGATCCCGAGAACCTCCAACCTGATATTAAACCGAATTTTGATGACGGAACAGTAGATATTACTTATCCATTAACATCAAAAGGAAACGACCAAATTGAATTTTCTGCCGGCTGGGGAGTTACCGGATTAGTGGGAAAATTAAGTCTTCGACTGAATAATTTCTCGTTAAAAAACCTATTAAATCCTAGTTCGTATAAGGGGATTATTCCTCAAGGAGAAGGTCAAACACTCATATTAAGTGCTCAAACCAACGGGAAATATTATCAATCTTATCAGTTTACATTTATTGAACCGTGGTTTGGAGGAAGCCGACCCAATAACTTCTCTGTAAGTCTTTACTATTCAAGATATACGAGATTAAACACCAATTACTATTCCCAGACTTCCTACTATGACATGTATAATCCCTATTACTACGGATATGGGTATGGATATGGTGGTTATGGGTACGGCGGTTACGATTATCAGGATTTAGCAGAATATGCCTACGATCCAAATCAGCTTTTCACAATAATAGGTGTTTCAGTAGGACATGGAAAACGTTTAGAATGGCCCGATGATTATTTCTATATACAAGGAGAATTAGGTTATCAACGTTACAAACTAAAAAATTGGACATGGAACTATTTCCCTTTCCAGACAGGCACAAGCAATAGTATAACGTTAAACTTAACATTGGCTAGAAATTCTATCGACAACCCTATTTATACTCGAACAGGTTCTCAATTTTCGTTAAACGTAACCGCAACACCTCCCTTTTCTTTATGGGATGGGAAAGACTATGCAAAGATGGCTTTCGATGATCCCAACAAGTACAAATGGAACGAATACCATAAATGGAAACTTAAAATGCGCACCTTTACGCCGCTTACATCTCTTTCCGTAAAACGCACACCAGTTATTGCTACAAGAGCTGAATTTGGTGTTTTAGGCTATTATGACAAAAATAAGCCAACTCCTTTTGAAACATTCGATGTTGGAGGCGATGGGATGACCGGTTATTCAAGTTCATTTGCTACAGAAAATATTGCTTTACGAGGTTATGAGAACAACTCGATCGCCACTCAGGCAAGGGCTTATACACGATTCGGACTTGAGTTTCGCTATCCATTTATTCTGGAACCAAATTCAACCATCTATGGCATTGCCTTTCTTGAGGCAGGGAATGCTTGGCGAGATTTGAACAATTTTAACCCATTTGATTTGAAACGATCTGCAGGTGTTGGGGCCCGCATCTTCCTACCAATGATCGGACTAATGGGCATTGACTGGGCATATGGTTTCGATCCCATTAACGGAAGCAGAAATTATGGTGGCAGCCAATTCCATTTTATAATTGGACAAGAATTTTAAAAATTTCTAAAAACAAAAAGAGAAACATTAAACAAATTAGCAAACCATATAACCATAACGTCAAACAAAATATGAAAAAAAATTTATTATTAATCGGAATATTCTTTGCATTGACCATGAATAGTTATGCACAAAAATACGCCTTAATAGATATGGAATACATCCTCAAAAAAATTCCCGCATACGAGAACATAAATAAAGAGTTGGAAATCATATCTCAACAATGGCAAAACGAAATTGACAGTCTTGTGAAAGATGTAGGGGAAATGTATAAAAAATATCAGGCTGATATTGACACACTTGAAGGCAGTGAGAAAATAAAACGTGAAAATGAAATTGTGGCTAAGGAAAAAGAAATTCAAAAGTTGCGCGATAAATATTTTGGTCCTCAAGGAGAATTATTTAAACGTCGTGAAGCACACATGAAACCAATCCAAGACGAAATTTATAATGCAATAAAAGATATCTCTTTTTCAGCAGGATATAAAACAGTAATCGACAGATCATCCGCGACATCCATAATTTTCGCATCGCCTGATATAGACATTAGTGATCAAGTCCTAGCAAAATTAGGATATTAAAAATAAATAATTTATCTTTGTTTGCTATTTTTGAAATTATAAACAATGAAGAAATTTATGATACCAAAAAAATTACTTATCTTACTTTTTGCGATAGCTCCTCTAAGTATGAGCATTGCAGCGCAGGAAATTAAAATAGCGTATATCAATTCTCAAGAAATTTTTAACGCTATGCCCGAGATCCCCGATATCGAAAAACAGTTAAGCGATAAACAAGAGGAAATCAAGAAAAATGCTTCTGCTTTAGAAACAGAATATAATGCTAAGTTGGAAGAATTTAGCAAAGTGGGTACCAGCATCAGTGATGCGGTAAAACAGGATCAACAAAGACAATTGGAACAAATTAGTGAAAGATATCAGTTGTATATACAAAACAGCCAAAAAGAAGCCCAAGAACTATACCAAAGATTAATTACTCCGATTAATCAAAAAATCCAAAATGCAATTAAAGCAGTAGGTGATGAGAATGGGTTTACCTATATTTTAGATGTTGCGACTCCTTCTTCACCTATCGTTTATGTAAGCGATTCCGCCACAGATGTAACGCAAATGGTTAAAACAAAATTAGGGATTAAATAGGGCGATAATATTATTATGTTATATATAAAATTAAAGAGGGTGATAATCACCCTCTTTAATTTTATACCTATATTTCTATAAACTATTTCAATACCAACAATGGAGTCTGCGAATGGAAAAGCATGCGCCTCGCCAGACCAGGATTGAACATACGAGCAAAAATATTTCGCCTAGAACTTGACATGGCAAGCATGTCTATCTCATTTTCTCTCACAAATCTATCAATAACTACTTCTAGCGGCTCATCTACTTTATCTATCAATTTATAATCAGTTTCGAGTGAGGGATATTTTTTTCCTAAAAAATTACGAATTCCTGATAATTTGATCTCATTCCACATATCCTCTTTTTTATTTACATGAACAAGATAAACCTTGATGGGATATTTACCTATAAATTTCATCATACGATCAAAAGCAACAAACTCTCTTTCTCTGAAATTGGTCAAAAAGCCCAATTTTTTCATTTCACTCAAATATTTAGGAGGAGCCTGATCAGGAATGGCAAAAACGGGGGTTTTACATCCATCTATTACTTCTGCCGTTACACTACCAATAAGATCAATGTCTTTTTGGCTAGCACCTCTTGTTCCCATCACGATAGCCATAGGATGCATCTTTTTGGAATAATTGATAATCTCCTGCTCTGGTAACCCCTCTTGCAAAACGTAAGAAAAAGTAATTTCGGGAAGTTCTCCCGCAGCAATTTTCTCATTCAACATATCAACCCATTTTTTCATTTCCTTCTCCATCCTCTCTCGAACATCTAGATACAGTTCCTCATCAGGAGGAAGAACAGTGTATGATTCACCAAAAGGCATGGATACAGGATAATAGGGAGAGAAAAAAACATGCATAAGTTTTATCTCGCAGCCAAGATCCTTCGCCAACCGAAATGCAAACTCGCATGCCCTCATCGACGAATTGGAAAAATCCACAGGAACAAGAATTTCGTTCTTGATCTCTTGATCTTTACTTTTAATTTTTTCTTCATCAGTTTTACCGACATAAGAAAGATCGGCATTTTCTATTATAGACAAAGCTTCAGGCAAATCACTTTTTCTGATTCTTACACGAAAACTTCCTGCAGGATTTGGCTGAATGATATCTACACTAGTGATTATAGTAGGAATTTCGTTAGCTTCAAGGATGGATTTAAGAATTTGTGCTTTTTCATATGTATGAATGGCTACTGTTACCAATTCATCTTTTTGGTTTAGTTCTTTTTCTTTGTTTTTCATTTTACTCTTTTTTGGCGGAAAATATTCACTCCCTCTTCTATTGATAGAAGAAAATATTCAATCTTCTACGACTTTTAATTAGATAATATCTTTTTCTTTCTCTTCCATTGGCTCAGGATAATCGGTTAATCCCAAAATCTCCAATGCTTTATCAAAAATTGTAGTATCATCTAATACCACGATTCCTCCATCAGGACCTGGCTCCATATGAATTCCCACACTCTTTCCCTCTTTGTAATTATACCCCCCAAAATAGTTCCGTACCGTTTCAATTTCAAGACCCAAATCCTGAGCTATTTTGCGAATACTTCCATTAGGGAGTTTGTCTTTAAATGCTCTTAATTCGTTAAATGTAATCGTTCTTGCCATGGATTTTAATTTTTTTATGATTAATGACTCAATTGACAACAATATTCACGCTTTAAACTTACGAAAAAAATTATATATCGCCAATCATTTTATCAAAAATATTTCTTTTCAATGGTCATTACCAATAAAGAAGAAATAATAAAAATATCGACAATAAAATGCGCTATCTATATAATTTCAATGTACTCTTTCGGGATCCAGCCAACACTCCCATTAGCAATTTCTATTTCGTGCCAATCTCCATCGGTTTTTCTGATCTTAACGGTAGTGCCTTCATGAAGCTGAAAAAGTTCCTTACTGTTCGGATCAGGCGATGTACGAATAGAAACAGCCGGAGCCATTATCACAGCACTATTGCGATGTATACGCACATTTTTCTGATTAAAAGCAAATACATTAGCCGCAATCACCAACACAAATATTACAATCCCGGTATAAAATGCTGACTTTCGCATCCACAAAATACGAACAAAAAGAAAAATGCTCATGCAACCTAAAAAAAGAAAAAATAATACAATCGCAATAATACCCCAAGTATTGGAATTAAAAAGATTTTGTATACTATTAAACCAATCAGCAAGAAAAAAACGATTAGATGGAACTATTTTATCTTCAATGCGTGTGTTTGCAAAACGCAAATTATGTCGAATATCACTATCTCCAGGCGAAAGAAGCAATGCTCTATTGTAATTTAAAATAGCTTTCCCAATCTGATTATCTCGAAAATAGGCATTACCCAAGTTGTAATAGAGTTCGGGTGATTCTTCACCTTTTGCAAGATGTTCAGTAATCACTCTTTCATACAATTCTATACTTTTTTTATAATCATCCTTTCTGTATGCTTCAGATGCTTCATCCAAAATATCCGGTGAAGCGATGGCTAGTAAAGTAGCCATCAAACCACCAATCAGTAATAAAAAGAATTTATATCGAACCATGTTACTTTTGTTTTTTGCTATTCTTCAACTTTAACTGATTTTCCATTCTACCGATTGCTTCGAGAGTTTCATTATACAAATTATCCATTGCTATATCCGATTTTACAGGAGAATAACGAGCAAATTCACAAGTGTTGAGTATTCTCATGAAAGTCTCTATTAATTCATCGTCGATATTATAATCCGATAATTCTTTTTCAATGTTATCTTTCGACAGGTTGGCAAGCGGAATGGACAACTTATCGCTAAAGTAGCCCCATAATGCACGTAGCACCTCACTATAAAACTCTTCTTGTTTGTGTTCCTTCAAATATTTTTCGGCTACTTTTAATCGCTTAATTGCTATTTTGTTTGCACGTTTATTACGAACAAGAGCAATATTTGCATTTTCTTTTGCCTGTTGACGTTTAACAATGCAAAAACCGATAAACAATCCAAGAGGAATAATATACCACAGCCAGTAGGCCAGCGATCCTACAAAATAATCGTCTTTAGATTGAAAAGAGGGTTTCCCTGTTTTCAGAAAACGAATATCATCCTCTACCTTTACCTCCTGTTGATTCACATAGCTGCTCGCCGTCGTCTTAACCGGATCGCCTTTTGCGACCTGGATGGTATATTGCGGTGATTTCAATGTTTTATAAGAACGACTTTTAAGATCGAAATAGGAAAATTCTACCGGGGGAATAACATACTTTCCTTCGTAACGAGGGATAGCAAGATATTCTATTTTTCGGGTTCCGGCCAATCCGTTTGTTGTTATCTGCAATTCATTTTTAACAACAGGATCATAAACTTCAAAATTGGAAGGAAATTCAACTTTAGGGTTCTGAATGAGCTTTAAATTACCGGTTCCGGATATTTCCAAGATAAGGGTAACAGGTTCATTGGCTTTTACTTCTTGCTCTTTAAGATTTGATCGAAAAGTAAAAGAACCAACAGCACCCGTAAAACTTTCGGGTTTCTCAGGAGGTAGGGGGGTAACATTGACCGATACCGGATTGGTAACCAATGTTTTTTTCACATCCACAAACACTTCTTGAGATCCAAAAAAAGTGGTAATGCGCTTTCCTGAAGGAACCGAAAACACCATTTCGATACGTCCTGAAGGAATAGTAATCTTCCCCGAGCGTTGCGGAAAAAGCAACGTTTTTCTCAAATCCGCCGTATAATAACTCCTCCCGTTATATTGTTCGATTTTCAATTGCTGATTCATGGGAAGTTCAATTTCTTCTACCATAAATCCTTCAAACTCAGGAAATTCAATCTTACCAAAATTCACAACATTAAGTGTAGTATAGAGTCGAAAAGTAACCGTGAATCCTTCCTGTTCATAAATATTACTCTTCGAGACAATCGCCCGAATAAAAGCATCGGTAGATTTTATGGTGGGAGACGATGACCCCGATTGGCTGGATTCTTGCCGTGACTGACTCTTGGGAATCTGATCGGGAGAAATAACTTTTATTTGGACAGCATTGGAATGATAAGTACTGCCATCGACATTAATAGTAGCCGGTCCAATAGTAAATGTTCCTTCCTTTTGAGCAACAAGAATATACGTATAAGAAATGGAACTCTCGGAAGTTGTTTTCCCATTTACTGTACGCTGACTATAACTCTGAGAAACAGAAGGGCCAAAAAGTATTTCGAATCCATCCATATCCGAAGGCAATCGCAAGTCTTTTCCTTCCTTATTTAGCGTGTAAGTAAGGCGAAATTGTTCACCTTTCACTACCGTGGAAGGAGCAGATGCTCGAAAAGTTACCTGCGCATTTGAAGTAATCGCGATAGTCACAAATAACGTAACAAAAAAATATATTACCTTCCTTTTCCTTACGTATTTCATGTATATATTATCCTTGTTTATCACCAATCTTTATTTTGTCTTCTAAGTTCTTGGGCCTTCTGTTCACGTTGTTGAGCTTTTATTTGCTGCACTTTCTCTTGTGTCTCTTTCTCGTCTTGTTCTATAGCCTGAAGCAATTGACGTGCATTATCACGCGACATTTGTTCCGGAGCATCCTGTTTTTCAGGGCGCTTTTCTCTCTTGTCCTCAGGCTGCTGTTCATCCTGATTTTCTTGTTGTTGCTGCTGTTGCTCATCTTGATTCTCTTGATCTTGATTTTCGCTTTTATCTTGTTGATCTTTCAGCATTTTCTGTGCAACAGCAAGGTTGTACCGAGTTTCCTCATCATCGGGATTTAATCGCAAAGCATTTTTATAAGCCTCTATTGCCTTTTCCACTTCTTTCTTTTGTAAAAAAGCATTCCCGATATTGTGCCATGCAGCTGACATTTTAATAGGATCTTCTCTTTCGATCATCAAATAACGATTCATCTGTTCAATCGATTTATCCCATTCTTTTTGTTTGTATAACGCATTTCCAAGATTGAAATTAGCTTCCTTCGACTGCGAATTTTCTTTAATTGCTTGCTGATAAAAACGGGCTGCCTCGTTATACTTTTGCTCATTATAAGCTTTGTTCCCTTTTCTTACGTTTTGACGCACTTCTTTTTGTGCCGAAAGAGAAAAAGAAACCATCAACAACAAAAAAATCAAGCTATATTTTGTAGTCTGCAATTTCATTTGAAAATATGAACATTTTTAAACAGCGGGTTCTTTTTATCGTAAATCAAAATCTCAATGATCAATAATAATAACAAAATCCATGCAAAAACTGTATATTTTTCATCGTACTCCGAATAAGCGATACTTGTTGATTCTTTTTTCTGAAGTTTATCCAATTCTGCTTGAAGAGCACGAATGGCAGAAGTGGTATTATCTGCTCTTACATACACGCCTTTCCCATTTTGGGCTATTTCTTTACACATCTGTTCGTTTAAACGCGACACAACCACATTTCCTTCATTATCGGTTTTAAAATTACTGCTATTTTTTGACTCAGGTATAGGAGCACCTTCCGGTGTACCAATCCCCGCTACATTAACCATAATTCCCTGTTCGGCTGCTTTTTTTGCCATTTCCATTGCATTTCCTTCATGATCTTCACCATCGGTAATAATAATCATAGCTTTACCCACATTTTTTTCACTCGAAAAAGAGTTTATCCCCAATTGAATAGCATCTGCAATCGCAGTCCCCTGAATAGGCACCAGCCCGGGCTCTATAGAACTCAAAAACAATTTTGCCGATTGCGAATCCGAAGTAAGTGGCATCTGAACAAAAGCTTCACCGGCAAACACAATCAAAGCAACCAGATCTTCTTTTCTCTCATCAATAATACGGGTAAGAATTTGTTTCGCGCGGGTAAGTCTGTCAGGTGCTACATCGCGCGCCAACATAGAATTCGAAACATCAATTGCAATCACCAATTCGATTCCTTTTTTTTCTACTGTTTCTACTTTAGTTCCAAATTGCGGTCGTGCGACCATAAATATTCCTGCACACAAAGCAGCAAAAATCAACCAAAATTTCAAATATGATCGTTTAAGTGAAAGATCAGGCATCATTTGTTTGAGTAACGAAAGTGTGCCCAATTTTTCTACGTCTTTCCTTTTTTTAATGTTCGACCAAATATAGAATGCCACCAAAAAAGGCATCGCGATAAACAAATACAGGAACTCAGGATTTTCAAATCGAAACATATCAATTACAATTCATTGTTTTAAGGGATTGTCCTCAACCATGTTCGGCGCAAAATAAGCTCAATAAGAATCAAAGCGAGAGCAATCAAGCCAAAAGGCACAAACAATTCCTCTTTACGACTTACATTCTGAACACTGATCAGGTATTTCTCCATTTGATCAATTTCATTATAAATATGACGCAATCCTTCGGTATCTTCCGCTCGAAAATATTTTCCCCCGGTCATCGAAGCAATTTCAGTAAGCGTTTTTTCATCGATGTCTACCGGCATATTTTGAAGACGTATTCCAAACGGTGTTTGCACAGGTGTTGGTGCCACTCCCTTGGTGCCCACCCCAATCGTATATACTCTTATCCCGTACGAACGCGCTAAATCGGCTGCAGTAAGAGGCGCAATTTGACCCCGGTTGTTTGTTCCGTCGGTCAACAAGATAATTACTTTTGATGACGATTCACTGTCTTTCAAGCGATTTACAGCGGTTGCCAAGCCCAAACCTATAGCTGTTCCATCCTCAATCAAACCAAAATCCACCTCCTTTAGGAGATTTAACACAACTTTGTGATCAGTTGTCAGTGGGCATTGTGTAAAACTTTCACCGGCAAAAATCACCAAACCTATTTTGTCGTTTTTCCGAGTATTTATAAATTCGGCAGCTACTTTTTTGGCAGCTTCCAACCGATTGGGTTTCAGATCTTGCGCCAACATCGATCCCGAAACATCTAAAGCCAAAACAATATCTATTCCCTGCGTTTTTGTTTCTTCCCAACTGCTTACCGATTGCGGACGTGCAATTACAATAATAACAAGAGCAATCGCGATTACCCGCAAAGCAAACGGCAAATGACGCATACATACCCTCAAGTTTTTTTTCATTCCTTTAAACGCTTGTGTAGAAGCCAACTTAAAGGAAGCCTGCATCTTAGACAAACGAACAATATACCACACGATAAGCGGCATAAGGATCAACAGCAAATATAAATATTTAGGATATACAAACGTCATAACTGCTCTTCGCTTTTACTCTCATTATCCTCATCATCCTCTTTATCCTTTTCATCGGGAAGAGGATCAGGTTCACGTGTCTGATTCACAAAAAAGTAAGCATTCATTAAGCTCAAGTCATTTTCATCGGGATAAGGTTTGTACTTGGCAAATTTCACCAAATCAGCAGTCGATAAAATTTGCTTCAGATTTTCATATACCGAATCAACTTCCGTATATTTCCGCACTTCATTCAAAATCTCCCCTGATGTCATTTCTTTTGCCCTCATACCATATCGTTCATAGAGATATTGTCTGAGAATATCCGTGAGCTGTGTATAAAATTCTTTTTCCCTGCCTTGCAACCATATTTTTTCGGTTTTCAGCTGATCCAACTCTTGGAGAGCACGAACATGAGCCGGCAACACAGGCGTGGGTGTGAAAAAATACCCCTTTTTCTTTTTCCGAAGGATAAAATAAATAATTGCCCCAATAAGAGCAAGAAGAAGCAATACACCCAAAACAATCCATACAATTCCCAAATAATCCGTCCATACAAAAGGGGGTTTTTGTATTGGTTTTATGTCATACAGCGCAAGCTGATTGAAATCGATAGAATCCGTTTCGCCTGCTTTCAATTTTTCAAGATAAGCAAGAGTGGAATCCTTTAAAGCCGGAGAAACCACTTTTAAACCAATTGAATTGGAAAATATCGTATCTGTTCCGTCAAAAACAGGAATAGCAGGTATATGGTATAATGTGGAATCGAAAGAAGTGACAACATACTTGAAATTAAGCGTCATCACATTGTTTTCAATTACGGTATCCGGTTGGAGCATCGTAATTACCTCGATACCGGGAACGATCTCTTTTTCGTAAACCGGGAAATGAATAACCTTGTCTTTGGGTGCGATGACCTGCAAGTTAATTAAAGCTTGTTGCCCTATCATAATCTGCGGTGGCTCAACGGTAGCTCTTACCGACACCCTTTGCGCAATTGAATATTCCGAAAATAATATAATCATCAAGGCAAATAACCCTGCTTTCTTTAGCAAATATGTAATTGTCGGACTTTTCACGTAACGTTTTTCTTATCTTCTTTGCTGAAACAGTTGTAACAACGATTTTACATAATCCTCATCGGTAGAAACTGAAATATAATCGACACCGCTTTGTCGAAAAGCATCATGCATTTTGCCTTGCCGTTTATTCCACCATGTACTGTATTCGTTTCTTACTCTTGTCGACGAAGTGTCTATCCACGTTTCTTCTTCCGTCTCAGGATCTTTTACTTTCATTAATCCTACAGGCTTCAAATTGGTACTAAGCTTATCGTATACCTGTATAGCTACTACATCATGCTTACGATTTGCAATTCGCAGTGATTGTTTGTAATCATCGGGATCGATAAAATCAGAAATAAGAAACGCTGTACATCGTTTTTTAATAGCATTGGTGAGATACCGCAAAGCGACATTAATTTCTGTTCCCTTATTTTTTGGTTTAAAACCTAAAATTTCCCTGATAATATAAAGAATATGTTTGCTCCCTTTTCGAGGAGGGATAAATTTTTCGACTTCTTCCGAAAAAAAGATAACACCAATCTTATCGTTATTCAGCATAGCCGAAAAAGCCAAAGTAGCCGCAATTTCTGCAACCATATCTCGTTTTATCATAGTAGAAGAACCGAATGAAAGACTCCCCGATACATCGATGATCAACATCACCGTTAATTCTCGCTCTTCTTCATACACCTTCACGTAAGGACGATTGTAGCGCGCCGTCACCTTCCAATCGATATCGCGCACATCATCACCATACTGGTATTCACGGACTTCCGAAAAGATCATACCCCGCCCTTTAAAAGCCGAATGGTACTGTCCTGCAAAAATATTTTGCGATAAACCACGTGCTTTTATTTCGATATGGCGTACTTTCTTTAACAGTTCCGAAGTTTCCATTGATTCAATCTCTCAGTAATGATCAAAAATACATTAAGGAACCTCAACTTTATTCAGGATTTCGCTAATAATTTCTTCAGAAGTCATATTATTAGCCTCAGCTTCATATGTAAGCCCAATGCGATGACGGAGTACATCGTGACAAACGGCACGAATATCTTCGGGGATCACATATCCGCGATGTTTAATGAAAGCATAAGCACGGGCAGCCAATGCCAAATTGATAGAACCACGTGGAGAAGCCCCAAAACCGATCATTTCTTTAAGCGTTGGCAATCCGTATTGATCGGGGAAACGTGTAGCGAATACAATATCTACGATATAATGTTCTATTTTTTCATCGATATACACTTCACGCACTACTTCACGAGCTCTTAGCACATCTGCAGCTGCAATTATCGGACGATCGATAGTTACCGGTTCATAAATATTCTGACGAATGATTTTTTTCTCTTCCTCTTTGTTCGGATAGCCAATCACTACCTTCAACATGAAACGGTCAACCTGAGCTTCGGGAAGCGGATAAGTACCCTCTTGCTCGATAGGGTTCTGTGTAGCCATAACCAAAAAAGGATGCGGCAACTTATAGGTTTTTTCGCCAATAGTTACTTGTCGCTCCTGCATGGCTTCAAGCAAAGCACTCTGCACTTTGGCCGGAGCTCGGTTTATTTCATCTGCCAATACAAAATTGGCAAAAACAGGACCATGTTTTACAATAAACTCTTCCGAACGCTGACTGTATATCATTGTACCAATGAGGTCGGCGGGCAACAAGTCGGGCGTAAACTGGATACGATTGTATTTGGCATCGATCAACTGAGCCAGTGTTTTAATTGCCAATGTCTTCGCCAGACCCGGCACCCCTTCCAGCAAAATATGCCCATCGGACAACAACCCTATCAGAAGCGACTCCACGAGATGTTTTTGTCCAACAATCACTTTGTTCATCCCTGTCATAATTGTGCGAACAAAAGCACTTTCCCTCTCAATCTTTTCATTCAATTCTTTTATATCAACTACTTGGCTCATATCATGGGATTATTAAATAATAGAAGTTTTTTATAAGCTACAAAAATAGAAATGTTAAAGCGGTTTCCCTTGCTTTTGTCGTTAAAAATGTTTAAGCGGGTACCATACTGCTTTCGAAAACAGCAATTCTCATCCCACTAACTATTTTTAAATCCCATCTATTCAGTTTATGATGACAGATTTACTATCTTTGTCATTAAAATTTTCAGGAAGCAGCCATATTGGATTTTCAACTTCAACATACCGATCCGAAATCGAACGCTAGAGCCGGCTTGATTACCACCGAACACGGACAAGTGGAAACCCCGATATTTATGCCTGTTGGAACAGCGGGAAGTGTAAAAGCGGTTCATGTAACCGAACTCAAAAATGATATTAAGGCCCAAATTATTTTGGGCAATACTTATCATTTGTATCTTCGACCGGGAGTGGAAATTTTGCAGCAAGCAGGCGGGCTTCATAAATTTAATAGTTGGGATAAACCTCTACTAACCGACAGTGGCGGATTTCAGGTATTTTCGTTGTCCGACAACCGCAAACTCACCGAAGAAGGGGCCTTATTCCAATCGCATATCGACGGATCGAGGCATTTTTTCACACCCGAGAAAGTCATCGACATTCAACGCATCATCGGAGCAGATATCATCATGGCGTTTGATGAATGCACACCCGGAACAGCTGATTATACATACGCAAAAAAATCGTTGGAACTGACTGAACGCTGGCTCGATAGATGCATTGCCCGTTTTTGCGAAACCGAATGCCCCTATGGATATTCACAAACGCTTTTCCCCATTGTTCAAGGATGTGTATACCCCGATCTGCGTCGCCGTGCTGCCGAAAATGTTGCAGCAAAAGAAGCCGACGGGAATGCCATTGGCGGACTTGCCGTGGGCGAACCTGCCGAAAAAATGTACGAAATGATAGAGTTGGTGAATGAAATTCTTCCAACAGATAAACCTCGCTACCTTATGGGGGTCGGGACACCAGCCAACCTACTCGAAGCCATTGAACGTGGAGTGGATATGTTCGATTGCATTATACCCACGCACAACGGACGAAACGGTCAGATATTTACAAAAAACGGCATTATGAACATGCGCAACGAACGTTGGAAAAACGATTTTTCGCCACTTGACGAGAACGGAACATCGTTTGTTGATACATTATACAGCAAAGCTTACGTACATCATCTTTTCAATACAAAAGAAATTCTAGGGCTGCAAATCGCATCGATTCATAATCTGGCTTTTTACCTTCAACTCATGCGTGAAGCGAGAGAACATATTATTGCAGGTGATTTTTCCCTATGGAAAAAAAACACCATAGAAAACGTGACAAGACGATTATAGACCAAAAAGGAAATGAATAAGCGTTTTAAATTAAAAATAATAGACAAATACATCATTAAAAAGTTTTTGGGGACATTTATTTTCATGATCGCCCTTATCCTTTCTATTGCGGTGGTTTTCGATATCAACGAAAGAATCGATAAATTCATGACAAACAATGCCCCTCTCAAAGAAATCGTTTTTGACTATTATCTCAACTTTATTCCCTACTATGCCAACCTGTTTAGTCCCTTGTTCGTTTTTTTAGCTGTCATTTTTTTTACATCGAAAATGGCCAATAATTCCGAAATTATTGCCATTCTTACCAACGGAATCAGCTTTAAACGAATGCTTCGCCCCTATATGATTTCGGCACTGATTATTGCTATTGTATCCTTTATTTTTGGTGGATATATTATACCACCGGCTAACAGAACCCGCATCGAATTTGAAGCCAAATATTTTGATCCGAAAAAACGAAAAGTGGGCGACCACGATATTCAGTTTATGGTTGCTCCCGGGACCATTGCCTATTTCGGTAATTTCGACCTTACCACCAATAGAGGCTACAATTTTTCTCTCGACAAATTTGATAGTCTTCAACTCGTTTCACGTCTCACGGCCCAATCCATTCAATATGATTCCAGCTATCATTGGACAATAAATAACTATCAGATACGTACCTTCGACGACTTATATGAGCACATTTCTACGGGAACAAGCATCGACACCATCATGCAGATTGTTCCCAATGATTTTATCATTGCCAAAACCGACCAGCAAATGATGACACTCCCCCAGCTCAGGCGATATATCAACAGTCAGAAAAAAAGAGGCATGGGAAATATTCAACCCTTTCAGATTGAATACCATTCACGTATTGCTTCTGTTCTTTCGGCCTTCATTCTCACTATTATCGGCGCATCCCTATCGGCTCGAAAAGTAAAGGGCGGCATGGGTCTCAACATTGGGATTGGCCTGCTGCTCAGTATGACTTATATTCTATTCATGACTATCAGTTCATCATTTGCCGTGTCGGGTGTAATGAGTCCTTTCATTGCAGCCTGGATACCTAATATTTTGTTCTCTGCAGTTGCCTTCTTCCTGTATCGCAGGGCGCCTAATTAAAAAAGAGAAGTAATTCAAACGTATTTCGATAAAAAAATTAATCACAACAAAATATAGAAACAATGAAAAAATATATTCTTTTTTTATTCGTTCTATTTACAGAGGCAATTATTTTAAATGCACAAACAAAATATCCACACGTAATTATAACGACCAATTACGGCGATATGAAAGTGATGTTATACGACGATACTCCCAATCACAGCGAATATTTCCTGAAATTAGTAAAACAGGGTTATTTTGACGGTACATTATTTCATCGTGTTATCAAAGACTTTATGATCCAAGGAGGGGCTCAGGACTCACGCAATGCACCTGCAGGTATCGCCATCGGATCGGGACGTACCGATATGGAGATGATGCCCGAAATCCGGCCGAACCATTATCACAAGAAAGGTGCACTGGCTGCTCCGCGAAGAGAAGACAAAGAAAATCCGCAAAAAAAATCGGATATGTCGCAATTCTATATCGTACAAGGAACAATATACACGCCGGGGAGACTGGATACGCTGGAAATGGCCGTAAACGTACCCATAAAAAACAAAATCATCCGTACCCACTACTCACCCCACAAAGAAGATTTGGCTCGATTGAAATCCACCGATCCTCATGCTTTTAATACCAAACTCGACTCTGTGCTTCACATCGTGGATTCGTTGTACGCAGCTGCTCCGGGAAAATTTTTCTTTTCCCCTGAACAAAAAACCGACTATTCCACCCACGGCGGTGTACACCATTTAGACGGAGAATACACCGTGTATGGAGAGGTAATTGAAGGATTGGAAGTAATCGATCGGATTGCGGGCCTTCCTACTGACACCAACGATCGCCCCAAAAATGATGCAAAGATTATCAGAGTATATATAGAACCTTAATTGATTTTTTATTCAATATTCTTTCTCACTTCAGTGAGAAAAGCCTTCATGCGATCACTATCTTTCCCTTCAATGATGAAAAGCAGCTCCTTGAGTTTTTCCCTGATCCTTTCCACCTGCTTTGGAGTATAGGGATTAAAGAGAATTTCGGTGAGCAGGAAATCGTCTTCCGACAAAAGTCCTTGAGCGATAGCCATATGTTTTTTAAAAGTCGTTCCCGGTGCATCTTGATGTTTCATCACCGAAGCAAATACCAAAGTAGAAGCAAAGGGAATTGAAAGCGAATAAGCAATGGTTTCGTCGTGCTGCTCAAACGTATATTCAAAAACATGAAGACGAAGACGGTGATACAAACGTCGAAAAAAGGCTTTCCCCTCTTCCCCCGACTCAGTGATAATGATAGCATTCTCCTTACTTAAATCGCTCAGACTGGCAAAGGTGGGGCCAAACATCGGATGAGTGGAAACAAAAGGGTGCCCCGTTTCTTCATAATATTCTTTCAGTCCGGTTTTCACTGATGCAATATCGCTCAAAATGCAGGTTTCGGGAAGATAAGGCATCACATTGTTGAAAGCATCGATGGTGTATTTCAACGTAGCAGCATTGATTACTATTTCGGGTGCAAAATCCTCTATTTCTTTGGGATCAATCATCCGCAAAGTATTATAAGTAAAACGCAAACGTTTGGGATCGATATCGAATATAGCTACTTCGTGATCAAAACTCAACACATCGGCAAAAAATGATCCCATTTTGCCGGCCCCTAATATCAATATTTTCATATTTAGATTATAATATATTTTACTGATTTGATTGATTTGATTGATTTGATTGATTTTCCTTTTTAGCTTTCTCCATAATTACCAATTGCTGACGGACCGATTCTTCGTGTATGCTTTCGAGCACTTTTCGAATAAAATCTCCCGACATGTCCATCCGCTCAGCCTGTTCGGCGCGATCACGCAATATCTCGTCATAACGCATAGTTTGCAAAACGGGCATATCGTGTTCCAACTTGTAATGCCCTATTTCACGGGACACGCGCATGCGTTTTGACAACAAGTCCAGCAATTGATTATCGATTTCGTCAATTTGACGACGTAAAGTCGAAAGATCTTCGGTAGTCTGAACCGTATCGCGAATCACCAGCGAATGTAAAATCCCGTCCAGCTCTTCCGGCGTTACTTGCTGATCTTTATCACTCCACGCTTCATCGGGCAAACAGTGCGATTCAATGAACAGACCATTGTAATTCAAATCCATTGCCTGTTGGCTCAACGACTGAATCATACTTCGTTTTCCTCCCATATGGCTGGGATCGCAAAAAATGGGCAAATCGTGATAGCGCCTTTTGAGCTCAATAGGAATATGCCACTGGGGTACATTCCGATACACGTTTTTATCGGCCGAGCTAAATCCCCTGTGTATAGCGGCCAAACGGGTGATGCCGGCATTATACAAACGCTCGATAGCCCCTACCCATAACTCCACATCGGGATTGACCGGATTTTTAACCAGCACAGGGATATCCACCCCAATCAAGGTATTGGCAATTTCTTGCACAGCAAAAGGATTTGCCGTTGTACGTGCGCCAATCCATAGCATGTCTACACCGTATTTCAACGCTTCGTACACATGTTTTTCGGTAGCCACTTCGGTTATCGTGTACATCCCTGTTTCTTTTTTCACACGCTGCAGCCATTTCAATCCCGGACTGCCTACACCTTCAAAACCACCCGGCTTGGTACGAGGTTTCCATACTCCTGCCCGGAATATTTTTATTCCAATGGCAGCAAGTTGCCGCGCCGTAGTCATCACCTGCTCTTCGGTTTCGGCACTACACGGTCCGGCAACAACAAGCGGACGTTTATCGTCCATTCCCGGAAATAAAATCGATGAAAATTTCATGTTCACTTATTTTTTGTTGTTTTTTGTAGTCCTTTGTTTCCGACATAATCCGCAATACGTCTGTAAGCTTCCTGCATCCTTTCTGTTGATACACCCAACGAAATGCGAATATAACGCTCACCATTACTTCCAAAAATAAACCCCGGCGTAATAAACACATTCGCATGATAAAGAATATCGTTAATAAGCTCTTCACTGCCGGTTTCATTCTCGGCTATCTTTGCCCACAGAAACAGACCGGTTTGATCTTTATTGTACGTGCAGTTAAGCAGATCCATAATCTTTTCGGCTATCACCCGGCGCTCGGCATACAGTTTGTTCATCCGCGCATACCATTCCGGCGGGTTCGACAGCGCAGCAATGGTAGCCATCTGCATGGGTTTGAACTGCCCGCTGTCGATATTGCTCTTTTCCCTGAGTATCCATTTCACAAATTGCATATTCGAAGCCAACATTCCCATGCGCCATCCGGGCATATTATGAGCTTTACTCATCGAATTGAGTTCAATGCAGATATCTTTTGCACCCTCCACCGAGAGAATACTCATGGGACGATCGTTAAGGATGAAACTGTAAGGATTATCGTGACAAATAATGATCTGATGTTTTTTGCCGAAAGCAACCAATTTTTCGAAGAGTTCGCGCGAAGCATTGGCACCCGTAGGCATGTTGGGATAATTCACCCACATGAGCTTCACGCCCGACAAATCCATCTTTTCCAGCGCCTCGAAATCGGGCTGCCAATGATCGTTTTCCAGCAAGTCATAAGGGATAATGTTGGCACGCATCAGTGCCGATACCGACGTATA
>Ga0116169_1000310_pt1 | contig 52379 bp, 51 predicted proteins | sample AD_UKC130_MetaG_FD_89796 | JGI IMG/M metagenome (GOLD analysis project Ga0116169, IMG submission 89796) | Active sludge microbial communities of municipal wastewater-treating anaerobic digesters from Canada - AD_UKC130_MetaG | ecosystem: Engineered > Bioreactor > Anaerobic > Digestate | place...
ATAGTTAGTTCCCATAACGCGCAGGGTACACCCGTTCCCATTCCGAACACGGAAGTTAAGCTGCGCAGTGCCGACGATACTGGGCTGGCAACGGCCCGGAACAATAGGTCGGAGCTAACAATACAAAAGCGGATGACTTTTAACAGTCATCCGCTTTTTTTGTAATAAAAACCATGCCGGTGCGTTATAATAAAGATAACCGACAAATTTTACGGGGGTATACCTTATGAATGCGCCGAAAGTAGAGCGGAAGTGGGCGAAAAAAGGCTCGCGTGAGGTTGTTGAACGCTATTGCCCGCATGTCGGAGACAATGTAATAATGTACCGTTCGATGGGTGTTGAACCCTCGACGTTTGAATGCATACGGAAAAACGATTGCGACGGTGCGGAAAGATATAAATGTAAATAAAAGATTGCCGGAATAAGAATAAAATACACCTTCCCGAAATATAAATGTACAGAAATTATAGCGCGAGTCTTACTTTCTGTTCGGGGAGGTTTCTTTTTTGGATAACCATAACATATATCTAGACATAGCAACCCGCACCGGCGGAGATATCTATATCGGCGTGGTCGGGCCGGTACGTACCGGGAAATCGACCTTTATAAAGCGCTTTATGGAAGCGCTTGTATTGCCGAATATAAGCGACCCGTACGAGCGCGAACGCGCACGCGACGAGATGCCGCAAAGCGCAGCCGGCCGCACGGTTATGACCGCCGAGCCGAAATTTGTGCCTGACGAGGCTGTAAAAGTATCGCTGGCGGACAACGCCGAGATGCGCGTGAAGATGATCGACTGTGTCGGTTATCTCATCCCCGAAGCGATGGGCTCGACGGAGAACGGTGCGCCGAGGATGGTGATGACCCCATGGTCAAGCGAGCCGATGCCGTTTGAGCAAGCCGCAGAGCTCGGGACCCAAAAGGTCATATCCGAGCACTCGACAATCGGAATCGTCGTCACGACCGACGGCACAATCGGAGACCTGCCGCGCAAAAACTATGTCGAAGCCGAAAAGCGGGTAATCGCAGAGCTGAAAAAAATTGGCAAGCCGTTTGTCATTATCCTAAACTCCGCAAAGCCCGACAGCGAGGAAGCTATCGATTTGGCTTACAAGCTTGAGGAGCAGTACAAAGCCCCGGTAGCGCTTGTAAACTGCCTTGAGCTAGATAGCGAGGACATCCGCAACATCCTCGAAATGGTGCTGCTCGAGTTCCCGGTAAAAGAGATTGCAATTACTTTGCCGGCTTGGATAACCGCGCTCGACAAGAAACACCCCGTCGCTGAGGCTATAACAAACGAGATTATGGAAGCCGCCGAGAAAATCCGCTGCACCGGTGACATCCAGCCGGTCACGGACTCTTTGGCGGGCGGTGAGTACATCGAGCGCGCGATTGTCGAGAGAATCGACCTTGGCACCGGCTGCGCTAAAATCGACATCAGGGTGCCCGAAAGCCTCTACTACCGCGTGCTCAGCGATATGACCGGGTTTGATATCGACAACGACGCAAAGCTCATCTCGCTGATGCGCGAGCTGGCGGATGTCAAGCGCAAGTACGACCGCGTTGCGAAGGCGCTCAAAGACGTCGAGGAGCGCGGCTATGGCATAGTGACGCCGGAAATCGGCGACCTCAAGCTCGAGGAGCCACAGATTATAAAGCAGTCAGGCGGTTACGGCGTAAGGCTTAAAGCAAGCGGGCCTTCGATACATATGATAAAGGCCGAAATCCAGACCGAAGTGAGCCCCATAGTCGGCACCGAGCAGCAGTCCGAAGACCTGGTCAAGTACCTCTTGCGCGAGTTTGAGGAAGAGCCCGCGAAGCTCTGGGAGTCGAACATCTTCGGCAAGACCCTGCACGAGCTTGTAAACGAGGGGCTGCTGACTAAGCTTCAGCATATGCCGGACGACGCGCGCGCAAAGCTGTCGGAGACTCTCGAGCGCATAATAAACGAGGGAAGCGGCGGGCTTATCTGCATACTGCTATAGCCTACATAATGAAAAGCCCAAGAGCGGCGGCGCGCACGCAAAGGGGTAAAAATAGCGGTGTAACCCCGGCAACAAGGTTACACCGCTTTTTATTTCCAATAAGCAATCACAAGCGTGCCGGCGAACATCAGCGCAAGCCCGACTTTGGCTTTATGCGAGAGCTTCTCTTTAAGGAAGACGCGCGAAAACAGCACCGTTAAAAGGATGCTCATCTTGTCTATCGGGATGACGACGCTGAGGATGCCGTTTTGCACAGCATAGTAGTAAAACAGCCACGAGGCGCCGGTGGCGATGCCTGAGAGAGCTATGAAAGCCAGCTCTTTTTTGTCAATATCCCCAAGGCTTTTATGCTCGCCTTTGACGAAGACGACAACCCAAGCCATAACAAGCACCACGACGGTGCGGATAGCGGTGGCGAGGTTCGACTCGACGCCGGTAATGCCGATTTTGGCAAGCACTGAGGTCAGCGCCGCGAATATAGCCGAAAGGAGCGCGTATATAACCCAGCTTTTGCCCTTGGCTTGCTGTGCCGCCCCGGCTTTCTCAACCATCAGGTATGTGCCGGCGCCGAAAAGCGCGATGCCGATGAGTTTAAAAATTAGGTTGTTTGTCTCGCCGAAGATGATTATGGCAAGCAGCACCGATATGACGGTGCTCAGCTTGTCGATAGGCGCTACTTTATTGACGTCGCCAAAAGACAGCGCTTTGAAATAGCAGAGCCATGAGGCTCCCGTCGCAAAGCCAGAGAGAACCAAAAACAGCCACGATGCCGGCTTTATTTCTCCCAAGGCTTTTTGCGAGCCGACTATTAAAACGACGATTATCGAAAATATTAGCACGATAATCGTGCGCAGCGCGGTCGCGACGCTCGAGCTTGTCTTGCGTATCCCGCACTTGGCAAGTATAGCCGTAAGCCCTGCAAAAACTGCTGAAAGGACAGCTGCGGTGAGCCACCACATATAAAACCGCCTCTTTTCCTAGATTGCCCGCCCCATGCGGCTCATTGCGCCAAAAGTAAACGCGGCGCCGCAACCGGCCGCCGCAATAATTTTAGCTCATCCTCTCGGGAAGCTGCTTGCCGCCGAGCACATGGAAATGCAGGTGGAACACGCTCTGGCAGCCATGCCTTCCGACGTTTGTTATAACGCGGTAACCTTCGGTAAGCCCCATCTCGCGCGCGGCTTTGGGAATAGCGGCGAGCGCCTTGGCTGCAAGCTCGGCGGTTGCGTCGTCGAGCTTGTCCACCGACTCTATGTGCGTTTTGGGTATAACGAGCACATGAACCGGCGCCTGCGGATGGATGTCTTTGAAAGCGAGCACATGCTCGTCCTCGTAAACTTTAGATGTCGGGATTTCTCCCGCCACAATTTTGCAGAAGATGCAGTCCATACTCTCACCTCGCTTTTTTTGTATATGATAGCACAGCTTTCGCGTTTCCGCAAGGCTAAAGCCAAAATTTAGGCAGGGCGCCTTTCGCCCTGCCATAGTCACTGTATCGGCAAATCTTCGATTATCCACGCGCCGTTTGCCACAAGCCAAAGCTGCGGGAAATAGCGCATGATGTTCCAAATTGCGACGCCGCGAAGGTTTTTGGTCGTGGCGAGGTTCAGCTTCGCCTCGATGCTTGTCGCGTCCTCAAACCATACCTCATGGCGCTGCCCGTCTTCGGAGGTGTAGTTGAAGAAAGGCGACATCGCGACGGGGTCATGCATAATCTCGACCCTATACCTGCGCGCAAGGTCGACGGCTGCAGTATTGGAAATCGAGCGCGCGCGCGACTCGCCTTCGATGAACGGAAGCGGCCAGTCGTAGCCGTAGTTCGGCACGCCCATATTGATTTTTTCTGCGGGAATCTCGGTTAGCGCGTAATCGACTACCGCCTCGACCCTGTCGATAGGCGCGACAGCCATCGGCGGGCTGTAGGTGTAGCCCCACTCGTAAGTCATCAGCAGCACGAAATCGGCGATCGCGCCAATCGCGGGATAATCGTGCGCCTCGTAAAGCAGCCCTGGCTGGTCGGCTGAGGTCTTGGGCGCGAGCGCCACGCCGACCGGGAAGCCGGCTGCGCGCGCCGCTTCGGTCATCCGCCTGATAAACTCGGTATAAGCCTCGCGCTCCTCAGGCCGGACATACTCGAAGTCTATCTCAAGCCCGTAGTAGTTTTTCGCCCGCAGAGTGTTTATGACGTTTTCAATAATCGTCGTTTGCAGCGCGGGATTAGTCAAAAGCTGTGTTGAAAGCTCGTTTGAGAACCTGCCTTCTTCGGTCAGAGTCGAAAGCATCATCATCGGCGCGACGCCGTATTCCCTCGCTAGGGCGATAATCTCATCGTCGTCGGGCACGACAAGCTCTCCGGTGGGAGTAAACCCGTAAGTGAACACTGTCAGATATGTTAGGTACGGTAAAGTCATCCTAAGTGTCGCGCGGTCGATAAACGGATACGCATAGCCGTTAGTGGTCAGCTTGCCGCGCATTACGCTAGTGTAGTCGATTACAATAGGCTGGCCTTCAAAAATCGTCGGGTTGCCGCGGAGCTGGGGGTTGTTGCGCAAAAGCGCCTTTGTCGTCGTACCGTAATCCTGCGCTATTGAAAAAAGCGTCTCGCCCGGCTCGACAATGTGGACTTGGTTGTAATACAGAATGACAAGCGTCTGCCCGACGACGAGGTCGCTCGGGTCGGTGAGCATGTTGTCCTGGATAATCCTCGTGGGTGGCACTCCATATTGCCGCGCTATAGTGTAAACGGTTTCACCCGGCGCGACGGTATGTATTGTCAACTTGGCTACGCTCCTTCCTTCGTGCCTCTGGCTTGGCAGCGTTTGTTAATTGCGTTAATTATATGCATATTATATGATGTTATTTATCGGATGCATGCAAAATTTTGGCGAAGCGGACGCTTTTGGAAATTTTATAAGGACGGCTTAACATTGTTTTAAAGTAGATTTAAAGTAAGCATATTAAAATAACTACATAGATTGTTATATAGCCATATGTTTTTAGGAGAACATCCCAATGAGTACCGACTCGAAATACATAGACGTATTTAGGCGGTATGAGACCAAATACCTTTTGAGCGAAAGGCAGTACCAAGAGTTCATGCGGGCGACGGAGGGCATGTTTGTGCCCGATAAATACGGCAAAAGCACGATAAGCAATATTTATTTCGACACGCCCGATTTTAGGCTCATACGCGCATCGATTGAAAAGCCAATATATAAAGAAAAGCTGCGGCTGCGCAGCTACAAGACACCTTTGCCGGAAGACACCGTTTTTATAGAGCTAAAAAAGAAATACAAGGGCATAGTCTACAAAAGGCGCATAGACGTAAAACTCGCCGACGCGGAGGCGTATCTATACGTGGGCAAGCCGCTCCCGTTTTCGATGCAAATTAGCCGCGAGATCGACTATGTAATGAATTTTTACCCCAGCATTGGGCCGGCGTGTGCCCTGTTTTATGACCGCGAGGCGTATTTCGGCAAGGACGACCCGAACCTGCGTATCACAATCGACAGCAACATAAGGGTGCGCTGGGACGACCTGCACCTCTCGAGCGGCCCATACGGGGAAGAGATAATACGCCCCGACCAGCGGCTCATGGAGCTGAAAACCGCAAACGCAATCCCGCTTTGGCTTAGCCGCGTGCTCGACGAGCTGAAGATATACCCGACTTCGTTTTCAAAATACGGGTATGCCTACCAGCTTTACGAGATGCGTCGTCTTGACAAATACATACACGAAGTTCTTGAAAGGAAGGTTATCAGTGCTTGACAAAATTTTCGGGAGCGTATACTCCACAGTCGCTCCGGTAACGTTTTCAGTCGGCCCGTTTCTGCTTAGCACCTTTTTCTCGCTTTTGCTCGGCGCTTTTATAGGTATTGTTTATACATATAGGAATACCTACACAAAGAGTTTTGTCACCTCCCTTGCGCTTCTGCCCGCAATCGTCCAGATTGTAATCATGCTTGTCAACGGCAACCTCGGCACGGGCGTGGCGGTTATGGGCGCGTTCAGCCTTGTGAGGTTCCGTTCTGCGCCGGGGTCAGCAAAAGAGATAGCGTTTATTTTTATGTCGATGGCGGTCGGTCTTGCGACCGGTACGGGCTATATAGGTTTTGCGGTGTTGTTCACGCTGTTAATGTGTGCCGCTTACATGCTTTTCACGCTTATCAAATTCGGCGAGCCTAAAAGAGACCTAACCGAACGCGAGCTGCGCATCACTATCCCCGAGAGTCTCGACTATACCGATGTGTTTGACGACCTTTTTGCTAAGTATACCGACAAATGCGAGCTTGTAAGGGTAAAGACCTCAAACCTCGGCAGCCTTTACAAACTTGAATACCTCATCACCCTAAAAGACGTGGCGCTTGAAAAGCAATTTATCGACGAGCTCCGCTGCCGCAACGGGAACCTTGAGATCACATGCGGCAAGGTAAGCGACCGCGGCTCAATGTATATGGAAGAGCTGTAAAAATCTCTTGAAGAGCCGCTTGTTTTGTTGTATAATCTAAACATCTACAAATTTCTGTCAGGAAAGCGACGGTAAAGGCTATGAAAAAAGTCTTATTAAAGCGGATCGCCTCATACGCGCTCGCGGTATTTATGCTAGCCGCGGCATTCGGGTGCGGCAATGAAAGCGGCGACGGCGGCGGGGGAGCTTTGCTTGACGGCGAAGTCAAGCTTGAAGAGATAGATGTTTCGGGCAAAACGGTGCTGGTGTCTTCGTCGCAGTCGGCGTCGACGCTCGCGGTCCCGTCGGCTATGTCCGCGATGGACACCGAGTATACCGCCCGCGATAAGGATATAGGCTATGATGAGGCTACAGCCACAAAGATAGAACTTCAAGGCACTACCGCCAAAATCACCGGCGAAGGCGCAAAGGTTAACGGCGGCGACATAACGATTTTGGCTGACGGGACTTATATCGTCACCGGCACTCTTGACGACGGCACAATTTTCGTCGACGCGCCGGACACCGCTAAAATCCAGCTTGTCTTTGCCGGCGTGACAATCAAATGCTCTGATTTCGCGGCGATTTTTGTCAAGGAAGCGGATAAAGTTTTCATAACGCTCGCCGAAGGCACGGTGAATACTCTCACCGACGGCGTGATTTATACGTTAACCGAGGAAAACAGCGTGGTCGCCGGAGAGCAGAAAAACGTCGATGCGGTTATTTTCAGCCGCGCTGACCTGACGATAAACGGCACCGGCACGCTGAACGTAATCGGAAACTACAAACACGCGGTCGTATCGAAAGACGACCTGGTGATAACAGGCGGGACTATAAACGTTACTGCGCCGAACGGCGGGCTTTATGGCAGCGATTCCGTCAAAATTGGCGGCGGGACAATCTCGGTTTCCGCCGGCTCGGACGGTATCCGCGCCGACAACAATACCCGCTCCGACAGGGGATTCGTCTATATCGACGGCGGCAGCATCGTTATTTCCGCCGGTTCCGACGGCATACAAGCCGCGACCGCGATATTCATAGAGGGCGGAACGACGCTGCTTTCCGCTCAAAAGCGCCCGCTCAAATGCGGCTATGTCGCGCAGATTAACGGCGGCACGCTGGCCGGGTTTGGCACCGAGTTCGACTGCCCGGTCGGCAGCACCTCATCGCAGCCAAACGTCGTGTTTATGCTGACACCGCCGGTAGGCGAAAACGACTCGCTTGCCTTGGCGAAAAGCGGCGAGACAAAATCGATTGCAACGTTCAAGTCGCTGCGCCCCGCGTCGGTGCTGTTCTTCACAACGCCGGGGCTTGAAAGCGGCGCCGAGTACGCGCTGTATAAAAACTAAGCATTTCCGCCCGGGCATACAGGCAACGGTATCTTTCGGCGACGCTATTGGCAATACCGGCATAATGCGAAAAAAATGTAAACAAAAATACCGGGAGAGGGGCTGGCTTGTGCCACACTCTCCCGTTTAGTTTTGCATTATACACGGATGTAGCCCAAAAGCTTGAGCATGCGCGGGTAGGCGTACTCGAAAAAGCGCCTGTACCCGGCGCAAAGTTTGTTAAGTTTCAGCCCGCCGCCAATTTGCTGCTCGCGGTACCTGCGGCAACCGCCGCGGCATAGCGCATACCACCGGCAGCCGGCGCATGCCGGGTCAACTTGCTCCGACTCCGCGACAAATTTTAAAAAAGGCTCCGAGCAAAGAAGCTCGGCAAAGCTTGCCTCGCGGATGTTCCCCAGCCTGAACTCGTCGAGCGCGTAAAAGTCGCAGGGGTAAACGCTGCCGTCGCTTTCAATCACCAGCGTGGGCGTGCATTTCCCTTCAAAGCCGCAGCAGCTTGGCACAAGCCCGGAGAGCCGCTCAAGGAAATTATCAAGCGGGCGGATGCTAATAGGCGCGCCGATTTTTATCATCGCGTAGTAGCGGTCGAAAACCGCGCATAAAAACTCGCCCCACCGCTCGGCAGTGAGCGAAAAAGCCGAGGTCCCGCCGTTTGGCTCGTCAATGCAGGGGATAAACTGCAGATACTTGTACCCGTCCTTTATAAGCGTGCCGACGACTTGCGCGCCGTGGCGGGCGAGCGGCGAGGTTACTACGCACAAAATGTTAAACTCCGCGCCGGCTGCTTTTAGCGCCGAGGCGGCTTTTTTTATTCGCGCGTATGTACCGCGCCCCTCCGGGTCGAGACGGAATGAGTCGTGAAGCTGCTTTGTGCCGTCGAGCGACAGCCCCACTAGAAACCTGTTTTCGGCGAAAAACCGTGCCCACTCGCCGTCTATTATTAGCCCGTTTGTCTGAATCGAGTTATAGGCGTAGGCGCCAAGCTTTTTTTCAAGCATGACAAGCTGACGGTAAAAATCAAGCCCCGCCAAAGCTGGTTCCCCGCCTTGGAATATAAACGTCACCGGCGAGCGGCCGGCATATTCCACGGCTTTTTTAACGACAATCTCCAGTGTGCCGATGTCCATTATCCCGTACGAGGGGATCGTCCGGCTTTTTGCGACATCTGCATAAAAGCAGTATAAGCAGCGCATATTGCAAAGCCCCGACGCCGGTTTTATAAGCAAAGTAATCGGCGGCACATACCTCACACCTTTGTCGGTTTACAAGTATAAAATCATTAATGAAAGCCGCAAAATTACGGCATATCCAAGCCGGCTTTTTGTTTTTGCCAATCAGCGGCTATATATTGTACAAATTGTCGGTATTATATCACAATTTATACAATACGTCAATGTAAAACTACTAATGTAAATGTTGACAGGATAATAATGTTTATGCTATGATTAACTAATGAAATAAAAAAGATGTTAGCGCTAGAAAATAATTGTAACAAATGTAGTTATTTTGTTGAAACAAGCTAAATGGGGCGCGTGATATAGCAATTAAAATAGCGACTATTGTAGTTAAGACATGCGAACAATGCGGGAACATGAAGCGCAACAAACCCTTGCGTATCGTATGAAAACGCCCAGGACTGAACCGGTATAAAGCGGGACACCACCTGCTTTGAGAGCTTAATAGTCTTGCACCCAAGGCAGTTATCAAAATGCAGGCTGAAAAGACAGCAATGGTATGCTGGAGCCGGACTTTGAAGAATTTCCTTTTCGGGTGCTTGCCAAAGGAGTGTGGGAAGTTCACTAAAAATCGAATTCATGTGCCCAAGAGCGAAATTGCAGCCCGATAAACGACGCGGCGTTTATCCGCAATGCGGCAGCAGACGAAAATTAAATAGAGGCGTTTTTGATTGCGCGGGCGCAGCTCGATGGCAGTAAAAAATCTTTTGAAAAGTATATGACTTTTTGAAAAAGTATTTGGCTTTTTAGGTCGGAGCCTATTTGACTGTAAGTATAAAAGCTTGCCCGAATATGACAGCGAAGGAGTGATGACCGGCGAATTATTCGGGAGTCGGAACAAAAAATTTTATGCATTCGGCAGACTTGGCACTCTTTTATGCCTAACTTAAACTAAACTATTATTTGGGAGGTTTTGCTGTGAAACAGCTGATAAAAGCAATTTGCTTAATGCTTGCGTTGTCTACCGTTGCGACAATTCTAATTTCCTGTTCCGACACCTCAGACAAACCCACCTTCTCACAGGATTCCTCAGTAAACACGTCCACCGACGAGCAGTCCGAGGAAACGACGAAAATTCTGCCCGACCTGCCGCCTCGCGACTTTGACGGCTACACCTTCCGTGTGATTACCAAAGGCGACTGGGACGTTCACTGGAAAACCAAAGACATTTACGCCGAAGAGCTCAACGGCGACCCGATTAACGACGCAGTCTTCAACCGCAATACGAAGATAGGCGAGCAATTTAACTTTACAGTCAAAGAAATCGAGGAATTCTCCGACTATTCCGGCGCGGCTCAGAGAAGCATAGTCGCAGGTTCGGATGACTACGACATGCTTGCGATAGCCCTCTCTTCGATGGGCTCGTTCTCGACCAACGGCTATGTGATGGACCTCAAGCAAATTCCGTACATAGACCTCGAGAAGCCGTGGTATGACCAGAACGCGAATCAGTCGCTGTCTATTGCAAACAGGCTCTACTCCACGACCGGCGAGCTTATGATAATGGACAACGACGCCATTTGGGTTTTGCTTTTCAACAAGCCGATGGCACAGGAGCTGCAGCTTCCGAACCTTTACGAGGCGGTCCAAAACAGCACATGGACGCTCGACCTGCTTTATGAGTGCGTTACCGCAGCCCCCCGCGACCTCAACGGCGACAGCAAAATGGACGAAAACGACCAGTGGGGCATACTCGGCGAGAGCTTTAACACCTTCGCGCTTTGCGTCGGCGCTGGCAACCGCGTAATCTCCAAAGACAAAGACGACTTACCTTACATCTCCATCAACACTCCCGAGTTTATAGCGGCGTTTGAAAAAGCCTTCAAGATCAACGACCGCAGGAGCGATCACTGCTTCTACGTTTCCAACTATTTGGGCAAGTATTCCGCTTCCGACGTTTGGAGTCAGTGCATGGATAAAATGTTCTCAGACGGCAAAGTGCTGTTCAACTTTGCCGGCATGAACCGCGTCACGCTGTTCCGCAGCATGGAGACCGACTTCGGCATACTCCCGGTTCCAAAAGGCTCCGAAACGCAGGATAGATATTATTGCGCAGTTAGCTGCTGGTGCGCTTCGGGTATTATGATCCCCATTACTGTCACCGACTTCGAGCGCACTGGTATCATAATTGAAGCGCTGTCGGCAGAGTCGATGTACGTGCTGACCCCGGCATATTATGAGATCTCGCTGAAGACCAAGTACTCGCGCGACAACGAGTCGCAGGAGATGCTCGACATCATATTCGCCTCGACGGTATTCGACCTCGGCATCATATTCGACTGGGGCGGAGTTTACTCGCTGCCCGGCACCTTGACCGAAAACTCCTCCACCGACTTCTCTTCGAGGTATAAGAAGATAGAAAAGTCTGCAATCAAGAATATGGAAAAGACGATCGAGCAGTATATGTCAAACTTCTAAGCCCGTCAATGTTGACATAAACTTTTAGGCATTTTATAATGGTGGGTAAGCTTTATGGCTTATCCACCATTATTTGTGCCTCGTTTTTTTAGTTTGGATAGCTGCAGGAATACAATCAATGTTTTGAGGTGGCAATATGAATAGCTTAGCCGTAAGACTGTTGGCGCTCAACGTGCCGGAAGGGAAGCTCGCGGTCTGTTTTGCCGGGCAGGCGGGCGTGATAATAAAAACGCCGGCTGGTGAGCTGCTCGGCGTCGACCTTTACCTTTCGGACTGCTGCAACCGCTTTTATGGACAAAAGCGGCTGATGCCGAAGCTGCTTGAGCCGGGCGAGATTGAGTTCGACTTCGTAGTCTCGACCCATGCGCATTACGACCATTTTGACCCGGATAGCATGCCAATCTTGCTTGCGCCACAGAAAACCCGTTTCCTCGGCGCACTCGACTGCATGGACGAGTGCAAAAAGCTCGGCATTCCAAATGAAAAATGCACCTGGCTTGAGGAGGGCAAGAGCGTTCGGGCGGGCAGCATGAATATAATAGCGATGCCCTGTGACCATGGTCCCCACACGCCGCACGCGGTGGGGCTATGCATCGAATGCTCTGGCAAAAAAGTATCGGTTGCGGGCGATACCTGCTTCCGCGAGGATATAGCAGCCGAGCACGGCGCGCTTTGCCCCGACATGATGTTTGCGCCGATAAACGGCGCGTACGGCAACCTTAACGAAGAGGAAGCTGCGAAGTTCTTCTCGATAGCGAAGCCCAAGCTTGCGGTGCCGTGCCACTATTGGAACTTCGCCGAACATCACGGCGACCCCGGCAAATTCAAAGACGAGATGATAACGAAATATCCCACCCAGCCCTTTATGTTTATGGCAATGGGCGAGATTGTCCTTATATAGCCCCCGGAGGATTGTCTTATGGCCGTAAATTTCGCCAAGTACATCGACCACACGCTCCTAAAGCCAAACGCTACAGACGCCGACGTCGAAAAGCTCTGCGAGGAAGCAAAAGAGTACGGGTTTGCAAGCGTGTGCGTCAATCCCTGCCATGTGGCGCTCGCGCGAAAGCTGCTTGAAGGCACGGACGTCAAAGTCTGCACCGTCATCGGCTTTCCGCTCGGCGCAAACACTACCGAGATAAAAGCCGCCGAGACCGAGCGCGCCTATTACGATGGCTGCGACGAGTTCGACATGGTTATAAATATAGGGAAGCTCAAATCGCGCGATTACGCATATGTCAAGCGCGACATCGAAGCGGTCGTCCGCGCGGCGCGCGGCAAGATTGTGAAAGTTATTATAGAAACATATTACCTCACTCCCGAGGAGATAGCCGCCGCGACAAGGCTCGCCTCCGAAGCTGGCGCACATTATGTGAAGACCTGCACAGGCTTTAACGAAGGCTCCGCCAAAGTTGAGGATATAAAAATTATAGCAGAAAACGCCGGTCCGGGCGTAAAAATCAAAGCCTCGGCAGGCATCCGCACATACGAGCAGGCGAAGGCGCTCGTCGAAGCCGGCGCAAGCCGGATAGGCACGTCAGCCGGCGTCAAAATAATAAAAGAGGCAATTGCCGCAGAGTAATTGGCGCCAGATTTACCGGAAAATAGGATAATGTGTGAGGCAATGGAGCGATGAAGAAAAGCAAAGTGGTCGTAGCCGGCAGCTTTATTGTAGACGTGGTAGGGTTTGCGCCGCGCTTTCCGAAAGACGGCGAAACGGTTATAGGCAGCACTGTGAAATTCGGCCCGGGCGGGAAAGGCTCAAACCAGGCAACGGCGGCATCGCGCGCCGGCGCCGAAGCTATAATGATTACAAAAATCGGCGTGGACGTGCTCTCAAATATCGCCATCGAGCACTACAATGCCGAGGGCATGAGCCAAAAATATGTTTATAGGACCGACAAAGCGCCGACCGGCACGGCGTTTATCGAGGTAAGCGAGACAACCGGCGAAAACCGCATTATTGTCGTCAAGGGCGCAAACGAGCTGCTCTCCGCCGTGGAGGTCGCTGCTGCCGAGGAAGAGATAGCCACATGCGACGCAGTGCTCGCCCAGCTTGAGTCGAGCGACGAGGCGATTGTCGAGCTTTTTAGGCTCGCAATGCGGCACGGCAAACGCATAATACTAAACCCCGCGCCCGCAAGGCAGGTGCCGGAGGGGCTGTTTGAAGTTGTCGACTACCTTACGCCGAATGAAACCGAGGCCGAGTATTTCAGCGGCGTTCCGGTAAAAAACCCCGAGGACGCAGGGCTCGCGGCTGAAAAGCTGCTTGGGCTGGGCGTAAAAAACGTCATAATAACGCTCGGCAAGCACGGCGCGTTTTACTCGGACGGCAACAACAAGCTGCTTGTGCCGACAACCGACCTAAAGGCGGTCGACACGACCGGCGCGGGCGACGCTTTCTGCGGCGCGCTTGCAGTCGCGCTGTCGGAGGGGATGGACATCTTGCGCGCTATTAGGTTCGCGAACTGCGCAGCTTCGATTTCGGTAACGCGGGCCGGCACCTCGCAGGCAATGCCGTACCGGCACGAGATAAACGAGCTTTACGCCCGCTTCTACGGCAACTAAATTTTATTGTCAAAGCGGACAAATCTTATAGCTTGGTCCGAAAATTGAACATATTTTAAACAAATCTCGCATATACTGGAAGCAAATCCGGAATATGCGAGGTTGTTTTTGTATGACAAACGACCAAATGACTGTAATGGAACCCGGCGAGTTTGCCGCGGACTTGATATTTGAGGGCAGCCAAAACGTAAGTGTCGCGAGCGAGTTCATACTCCCCGACTATTTGCCCGACATCGAACGCATTTTGCGTGTGACCGCCAGAACCGAGGGCGAGAGCGAGTTGGTGTCCGACGGCGAGCTTCATTTCAACGGCGAGGTTATATTATCAATCCTTTACCTTGCCGAGGACCACCAGCTTAAAAGCGTCGCGTTTGCCGCGGATTACAGCGGCGAACTTGTGGCTGATGGTATACAGGAGTCCGACGTTGTGATTTCGGAAACTGATGTTGCCGACGCGTGCGCTCAGCTTTCAAATCCGCGTAAGCTCTTGTTTCGCTGCCAGGTCATCTACACAGCCCGCGTCTACCGCATGCACATGATCGAGCCGCAGATAAACGGCGTACGCGGCGTCGAAGATGAGCTCACTATCGAGCGCGACAAAGTCGAGGTGCCGGCGATGGAGGTCCGCCGCGAGCGCAGTGAGGAGCTGTCGGGAAGCATCGACATCGAGCTAGACGCCTCGCAGCCGCCGGTCGACCAAATCGTGCTTTGCGAGCTTGACATTATAACGATTTCGTGTACCGCAGAAAGCGGTATGCTCAGCTATCACGGCGAGGGTGTGCTGCGCTGCCTATACCAAACCCCTGATGGCGGTTATGCGGTCGCGACGCAGCGATTCCCGGTAAACGCCGAGCTGGCGCTTGCCCTGCGCGGCAAGTGCGGCTGCTATGCGAAGGCGAAAACCGGCGAGATAACCGCGTCTGTTGAGCCGAACAGCTACGGCGAGCCGCGCATCATCGAGGTCGACTATACATATTGGCTCGACGTGCCGGTGTTCTACGCCTCGACGGTAAAGCTTACGCGCGACATCTACTCAACAGACTATGAATGCTTGCCGGTATTCGGAAGCTGCGTGTTGCGCAGCCCCGCGCGCACCTATGAGACCAATTTTACGGTCAACGCGGTAAAGCCGCGCGGAGAGGTTACGACAGATGTAAAAGGCTCGCTCATAATGCCGGTCATGACAGAGGCCGCGGTTAAGATAACCGACGTAAAGCTCGATTCCGGCAAAAACAAGCTGATAGCTGAAGGCGAAGCCGAGATATTCATGCTCGCGCTGTGCAGGCTTGCTCCGAAGACGACGGCGGTAGTCGAGCATGGCTCAGACCAAGCGGCAGAACCCGAGCAGGCGGAGCCTGAAACCACCTATTGCGGCGTCACTTTCAGCTATCCGGTAAAATGTGAGCTTGATGCGCACGGCGTTGAGGAGGGATTCGGCTGGCAGTGCAGCGTCGGCGTGTCGAATGTAAAAGGCAGGCTCGACTCGACGAACGTCTACGCCGATTTCGAGGTAAACCTCAACCTTGTAACCGAAAATGTCGGCACTTACGAGTATGTCACCGCCGCGACGCTCGACACGGCGAAATCAGCGGCAAAGCCTGCCGCGTCGCTGATACTGTATTATCCCGCAGAAGGGGAGAGCCTCTGGTACATCGCGAAGAAATACAAGTCCACCTGCCGCGACATTGCGCTTGAAAATGGGATTACCGAAGGCGACAAGCTCCCGACTGTTTTGAGAATCCCGCTGCCCGAAAAGCGCAAGCCGATCTTCTCAAAGGTCATATAGGCATAAAAAATGCGCCGGAGAAGGCTCCGGCTTTAACATAAAGGCGCCGCCCGAAGTTTAGCGCTTCGGTGCGGCGCTTCGGCTTACTTATTGTAGACTTTCTCAAACCACTGCTCGGAGTTTGGGATGGGCCTTGCGTCCTCCCACCTAAAAACAAGCGGGCTGTGTAAATCGGGGAGTTTTACGGCGCATATTTTGCTTTTCAGCGGGTCACTTCCCGCAGGCCTTCCGGGAATAAGGTACGAGCCGCGGCTGACACCGCCGCGCCTTTCATACTCCCGCATCGCGCAAAGGTAAACGTAGCGCGTGACAAGCGTGTCAAAGTATATGGCAAGCTCAAAAAGGGCGTCAAAATCGCCGCGGTTTATGCGAATTTCGCGTTCGAAGCAGTCAATCTCGGCGCGCACGGCAGCTATTGCGCCGTTTATTGCGTCCGGGTCGCGGATAAACGCCGCGCTGCGGGACATAAGCATGCCGCCCCTTTGCCTGCGCGCCCTTATTTCGGCGGCTGAAAGAGGGCTATATCCGCCCGAAGCCGCTTTCTCAAGCAGAGGGAGCACCCGCGAGGCGGGGCTTGCGCTTGATTGCGGCGCCGGCGCGCGCGACGCAATCCGCTGCGCCGCCCTGAGCGCGCCGACCTGCGTGGAGTTGAGCGCCGAGCCGCCCGGCCGCTTTACCCCGAACACTCCCGCCGCCTCGCCGATGACAAAAAAGCCGGACAGCGAGGTAGACTCGTACCATATATCGACCGCAAAGCCGCCGTTGTTGTGCTGCGCGCAGACGTCAATCTCAAGCGGAGTCTTGCTTAGATCGACGCCATGGCTTTTGTAAAACTCGGCTGCTCGGCGGTTCATCGCACATAGCCGCTCGTATGGCGTGGCAGGATCAAGCGCGCCGGATGCGGCGAGGTACTCGCGCGCATCGTCGGGCAAAAGCTCGGGGGAGTATCCTTCCGGGTTGCGCGTGAAATCCAAAAATACCCGCCTGCCGCGCATGCGCTCGGCGTAGACTGCAAGGTCGACAGTGGACGAGCCGCCGGGTGTTATATTAATTCTGCCGCTTTCGGCGTCAAAGCTTATGCCCTCGCATTTTGCGGGATCAAACGGCCACTCGTAGCCTTTGAGGAATACCGCGCCGAAAAGCTCCGTGGGCGAGGCGAAAATATCTTGCAAAAACTCGCGTTCTTTTCCGTCTTCGCCGACCGAAAAGTAGCGCGGGATTACCTGCTGGAACGAGCCTGACAGGTTCCAGCGCGGCGAGACCGAGGCGATGCCGTATTGCCACTCGGTCAAGTTGCACCCTTCGGCGCCGGCGAGGAACGCCGCGCCGTGCGAGCCGGTCTGGCTTTCAGGGTAGACGCTCGCCGCGTATACCGCAGCCGGCCCGCCGGTCGCCCACACGACCGCGGGCGCCGAAAAAAGGATAAGCCCGAACGGGTTGTCGGCGCCCACATAGTCCCGGCATATTCCCAAAACGCCCGTTACCTTACCGCAGCTTGTCAAAATCTCAACCGCACGGCAGCCGTCGAAAATCCTAATCCCGTCGCGCCGCACCGCCTCTTCAAGCCGATCTGTCATGATGCGCGAGGTGAGCGGGCCGCAGGAGGTCGCGCGCCTGCGCCCGCCGTCGTGGTCGGTTCGGTAGGCGACATACTCGCCGTAATCGTTGGTGGGGAAGGGCACGCCAAGCTCGACAAGGTTGAAAAACGCGCGCGCGGAGCCGGCGGCCTCGGCAAGCGCAAGGTCGCCGTGCATCGCGCCGCCGGAAAAAAGGGTGCTAGCAAGCTTGTAAACCGAGTCCTCACGGTCTCCCGTCAGGGAGAGCTTGTAATATGTTTGCTTGTCAGAGCCGGTGTTGCGCGAGGTACCCATGTTCATGCCTTCGGTTATAAGCGCGATGTCGCGCACGCCGAGCCTGTGTAGCCTGTCGGCGCAGGCAAGCCCCGCCGCGCCGCTTCCAACGAGCGCCGCCGCGAGCGGGACATGTGGCACGGTGTATGAGCCAAGTTTTATGTACTCCATAATCACAGCTTTGATATATGCATTCCGCCGTCAAGATAAATAATCTCGCCGGTCGAGTACCGCAGCGCGCCGCCGGCAAGCGCAGCCACCGCGTCGGCTATATCCTCAGGATTGCCGATACGTCCGAGCGGCGCAAGCCCGTCCGCAAGCAGCGCCTCGTAGCGCTCTCGTACGGGCGCGATCATGTCCGTGTCGATTATGCCGGGCCGCAGCTCGTAAACGTTAATGCCGTGTTCGGCAAGCCGCGCGGCGAAAAGGCGGGAAGCCATCGATAGCCCAGCTTTTGAAATGCAGTACTCTGCGCGGTTTAAGCTTACGGTTTCGGCGGAAATCGATGTAATTGTTATTATCGCGCGCGGGGTATCCGGCGCCGGGTCAGATACCATCCGGCGCGCGGCGTACTGCGTGAGGAAAAACGTGCCGCGAAGGTTGATGTTTAGCACGCGGTCGAAAGCCTCGGGCGTCAGCTCGAGCATATCGACGCGGCGCTCGGGTGCCACGCCCGCGCAGTTTGCGAGCACGTCGAGCCTGCCGAACTCCTCGTATGCGGTGTCGATGACCTTCTTTTGCCCCGCCTCGTCCGAAATATCGGCGGGGACGTATTTGTAGCTCGCCCCGATAGCGTCAAGCTCAGAGGTTAGCGACTTTACGGCGTCGCTCTCAAACCCGCGGCGCGAGCATCCGACGACGCAAAAGCCTTCTTTTGCAAGCCTTAGCATTACCGCGCGCCCGATGCCCGAAGCCGCGCCGGTAACGACAGAAGTGCGCTTTTCTTTTTTCATTTTTGAGCCTCAGCCCTTTCGCGCATAAGGTCCTGATATATAGGCAGGTACATCTCGGAGTCTCGCACGGGGCAGCCTACCGGGCGGAAACCGCCCAAAAGCTGCGAGCATTTACCGCATGTAAGGCAGGATCTATGGCGGTCGAACTTGCCCTCGGCTATATCGCGCGCGAAATCGGGGTAGCAGAGCGCCATGCGGCCGTACCCCACAACGTCAATCATGCCGCACTCCACCGCCCCGGCGGCGACATACGGCGAAGCCTCGCCAAGATAAGAGTAACCGGCGCCGACGAAAGTCAGCTCGGGATATGCGATTTTGACCTGGGCGGCGGTGTTTATCATGCGCTCGACGCCGCGGAGAGGCGGCTCGGGCGAGGTGGGAACGCCCTGGCCGTAAGGCCTGTTGACGTGAGGGTTATAGTACGGCGTGCCCATAGTGAGGCTGAATAGCGTGCAGCCGCGGGCGCGCATATCGCCGATGAGCCGCAGCGGCTCGGTGAGGTCGCAGGCCACGCTACCGTCGGTCGGCACACCGAATCCCCACGGGTAGGGCATCATGTCGGACATGCCAACGCGCGAGGCGACGATTGCGGCGGAGGGCAGCGCCGCGCGCACCGCCGATACGGTGTCGAGCACCAGACGCGCGCGGTTCTCGTAAGGCCCGCCGTATTTGCCGGGTCGGTTATATGCCGATAGCAGCTCGTCGTAAAGGTAGCAGTGGCAGCACTTGACGTCGACACCGTCGAACCCTGCCTCGTACGCAAGCATGGCGCAGCGCGCGAAAGTCTCGGGCAGCCGGTCGAGGTACTCGTCGCTTACTACAGGATAATCGGGCGGGAGCGGCAGCCGGTCGTTGAGCGGCAGGCTGTGGTGCGCGATGACCGGCGCGGGCTTTCGCCCTTTCTTTGAGTAGCGGCCCGAGTGCGTGAGCTGCACTATGACTTTCACGTCCGGGTTTTCTTTTTTTATCTCGTCAATCAGCCGCTTGTAGGCGTCGGCGTTCTTTTCGGTTATCATCGCCTGCCGGTCGAACGAGCGTGCGTCTTCCTGCACCGCGGTCGCCTCAAACCATATAAGGCCCGCGCCGCCGCGCGCAAACCGCAGGTACCTGCGCGTGACCGTATCGGTCGGCGAGTTGTCCTCGGCCGAAAAGTCGCCGCCCTCCATGGGGTGAACGGCTAGCGAGTTGGCGAGCGTGACGTCGGTGCCTTTAATATGTACCGGGCGCGTCAATACCGACAGGTTATTGGAGCGCGGGAACTTATAGCCGCCGGCATCAATTTCCTTTTCAAGTTTCTCGATAGTCATCGCATTCCTCCGCATGGTACTCGGCGGAGCGGGCGGTCGCCGCGCCGCCAGCGTGTTTTTATAAAAGCGATTTGAGATACTCGGCGTCGTCAAGCATCGCCTCGACGGTGTCGTCGTGCGAAAACTCGAGCAGCAGCCCGTGGCTTTGGCAGGGCTTGCCGTGCTCGCGGATTACATCAAGGTATTTCTTCCAAACCCCGCCGTCGTTGCGCAGCGGGTATTTTTTCGGGCCGTCCCAGTTGAACACATGAACGTGCAAAAGGTAGGGCGCCGCTTTGCGTAACGCATCAAGGTTATACTCAAGCGGCCTGTACTGGTTAGGCTGCCAGTAAAGGTAAACGTTTTGCGGGTGTCCAAGCTCGTCAAGGAGGGCTAGCGCCGAGTCGGTGTCGTCGGTCAGCGTGCCGCCATGCCACTCGAATGTCACCGTAAGCCCATGCTTATTTGCGTCCTCCGCGAACTTGGCGATATCGGCGACAATCTCTGCGCGTTCTGTTGGAGTAGTATCGGCGCTGCCTTTTGTGCCCGCCCAAATGCGGATATTTGGAGCGCCAAGCGCAAGCGCGGTTTCTATCACCGCGCCTTTATCGGTGCTTTTGCCCGCGCGGTAATATGAACCGTACGAGTAGCAGCACAGCCCCGCGTCTTTGCAAAGTTTCGCGGCGGCTGCCGCGGCTTCGAGGTTGCCGTGCGGCACATGGATGTCGCCGCCCCACTCTATCCCGCCAAGCCCGGCGCGAGTCGCCGCGTCCACCACACCGGCGATATCAAGCTTGCGGAAAGTTACCGAAACAAGCCCGGTGTAAAACATAGCAGCACCTCCTTTACGCCATCGTTTCAAGCATCTCGAGCGTCACTTCGTATTTTACCGGCTCGCCGCGGGCCAGCGCCTCAAACTCGGCGAACATATACTCGCCCATGCGCTGAATCTCATTGCCAATGCTGCCGGCGATATGGGGCGAAAGGAAGACGTTCGGAAGCCGGTAAAGCTCGCTACCGGGAACGGGCGGCTCGGGGTCGGTGACGTCGAGCAGTGCGACCCGGGTCGGCACCTCCGAGAGTGCGCGCGCAAGCCCAGCCTCGTCGACCTGCGCGCCGCGTCCGGTATTGATAAACGCCGCGCCCGGCTTCATCTTCGCGAAAAGCTCGCCCGAGAGCACTCCGCGCAGCTCGGGCTTGTTCGCAAGGTGGTTAGAGATGACATCGCACTCCGAGAATATGTACTCGAGCGTGGTTTTGGTCACTCCCAGCGCCACCGCGGCGTCGTCGGAGAGGAATTTGTCGTATACGTAAATTTCAAGGTTAAACGGTTTTAGTAGCTCAATAACCTTGCGTCCGACCATGCCGACGCCGATAATGCCCACTTTGGCGCCGTAGTTGCCCGGGAACTGCACGGTGCAGCTGCGGTTTGCCCATTTTTCGCAGCTTCCGGATTTAAGCCGCTGATAGTAGCCCTTGTTCGCGAGCAGTATCTGCGCGACGGTAAACTCGGCGACGGGTATGGCGTTTGCGCCCCACGCGCTAAATACTCGCACGCCGCACTCGAGGAAACTTTTCGCAAAGCCTTGAACCGAGCCTGCGGCGTAAAACACCGCCTTGAGCGAGGGCAAGTATTCTCTTATTTCCTCGCGCGAGAGGGCTGGCATTCCCCAGGTCGAGAAGATATAGTTTGCGCCAAGAAGGACGTCGCGAGCCGCGCGCAGGTCCTCCTTGCCAAACTTTGTAAAGCATGGCATCTCACCAAAGTATGCCTGCATGCGAACTTTAAGCTCCGGCGAGTATGCGTTGTCTATCGCCCGGGCTTGTGACGACATGAAAACTGCTCTCTCCATATTATCCACCTGTGCCGAGGGGCGGTAACCCCTCGGCTCCTTTCGGTAATATTTATGGCTTACTCATCGCTGACGTCATCTCTGAAAATTGGCTCTTCCTCCGGTTCAGGCACAGCGGGCTTGTCCTGCTCGAGCGGGTCGATCATAAGCTCCTTTATCTTCGGCCATGCCGCGTAGGTGCCCATAAACGCGCTGCCCGAGAATAATATCACAAACGGCACCATAATGCCTAAGGGGAAGAACACCAGCATTAAATAGTAGGTGAAGAGGTACAAAACTATGATGCCGACTATCGCCGCGAGGTTGCGCTTGATGTTTACAAGCGCAAAAATCAGCGCGTTTTTAATTATCTTTCTGATTTTAAGGTCAAACGTCACCACCATGATGTACACATAAAAGCGCATCATGGCATAGTAGAGGAATATGACGACGATTGCTGCAAAGAGCATATTGGTGCCGAACGAGCCGGTGTCGGCGAGGAAGAAGATAACGTCATACGTCAAGAGCAAAAACGCCAAGACGTCGATAATGCCGAGCGCCATCGCCTGTTTCCAGTTGCGCTTTATGGCATAGGTAAAATCCATCCAGAAAAACAGCGGCTCGCCGCGCACGATGTTGCGCATGACATATGTCGTGCCCGCGCGTATCGGACCGAACGTAAACAGCACAAGCGCGCCCATACCTAAGAGCACGTAGGTTATGGGCGTGGGTATCTGTTTTATCGTCGGTATGCCGTACACGCCGAGCAGCGCGCCCGAAACCGGCGATAGCGGCATATTCTTAAAAAGGCCGTAGAATACGCCGTACTGGAGCGAGCTTGCGGTCGGGATAGTGCGGTTAAAGTTACCCGAAAGCCCTAAAAGGAATATAAGCACGGGGAAGTTCCCGACTATGAGCAGTATGTTTAGGTAAAAAAGGTTTGTGATGTTGCGCCACGACATTTTAAAAAACAGCGGCAAATTGCGCGGCGCGTTGGGGTTATAGCTCGATTTGGGCACTCCCTTGCCGTCGCGGTCAGGGTTAAAAATGTTATATAACGTAAACTTTTTCTTTTTTCCGGTACCTTTCGCCATTTTGCCAAGCCTGTAAAAGGCGTTTTCGGCTCCTTCCTGCTTTATAGAATCGTAAACATGTAAAGCGCAGATGAGATAAGCGCCATAAGCATCGTCGCGCCGCAGAAATAGACGATATACCGCCGCGTCTGCGTGCGCGAGAGCAGCGCTTTTGCCGAAGGCACGGAAGACGACAGCGTCAGCCTTGCGATGTCGACTTTTCGCAGATGTCGACATACAGCGCCGTCGCCGCCGCTATCACCGAGCCTTGGAGTATGTAAAGGAAAATCGACGGGCGGGTCTGCCACAATATCGCAATCCCGTGTCCTGCCGAGGCGCCGAGATACAGCGCAAGCATGAAGTTGAAAAGCGGCGCAAATACCGTAAAGCCCGAAAGGAAAATCAAAAGCAGGTATTTTTCAAGCTTCAAAAACGCCAACGCCAGCGCGGCAATGGAAAACCCGCCGCCCATTCCTACGTCGGAAAGCGGCGTCAGCGCCAGCTCGCCGCCGAACAGTATGCCCGCCGCAAATCCCACGGCGGTAACACAGCCGAAGAAGAGGTATATCCTTTTCCGGCCGTAAGTATTCATCCGCATCACCGGTTTTATTATATGCGTGCCCGGCTGCGTTAAGAAGTGGTTAACAATTTGTCTAAAAATACCCGCCGCTACATTGCGGAAAGCTCATCCGCGCGCCGCGTGCAGGCGAGCATCGCCTCGCGCACCGCTTCTTCAAATCCGCGCTCCTCTAGCACAGCGAGCGCCGCTTCGGTCGTGCCGCCTTTTGAGGCGACAATGCGTATCATCTCGCCCGGCGACTTGCCGGATTCGCGCAGCATTCTCGCCGAGCCTTCAACCATATGGCAGACAATCCCGAGCATATTTTCGGAATCAAACCCTTGCTCCGCGGCTCCGTCACAAATCGCGCGGATCAGCGCGTACACATACGCCGGCGCCGACGCGGTGACGCTGATAATCGCGTTCATATGGGGTTCATCTAAAACCAGCACCTCGCCGAGCGAGGAGAACATCCCTTTTGCAAACTCAAAATCTTCGTCTGAAACAAGCCCGTTGCGTGTCAGCGCCGTGACTCCCATGCCAATCATGAGCGGGGCGTTCGGCATCGTGCGGATAACAGGCACCTCACCTAGCAGCCCGACAATCCTTGCGATTGTCACGCCGGCCATAATCGAAACAAAAACTTTGTCAAAAAGCCTTGTGCCGCGAATCATTCCGGCAAGCTCGGCAAAATTTTGGGGCTTGACCGAGAGGACCACATAGTCGGCGCCCTCTACCGCTTCTGCGGCGGTGGAGTGGAAGGTATAGCCCCGCCCTTCAAACCGTGCATATTGCGCGGGGTTTATGTCATACAGCGAGATATGGATGCCGTCCCTTTCGGAAAGCCCGCCAATGATTGCCCCGGCCATGTTGCCTGCGCCGAGGAAAGCTATCGTTTTCAACGCGTGTGTCACCCGTAGTAATTATTTACTAATAATGATAACACAACTGCCGGAAAAAGTCTACCGCTGGGCGGATTTTTTGTGGCAACAGAGGTGCACGCGTCGCAAATATCTATTGAAAAATGACGTATGTATGTATATAATTATATGGAACTCTGTGGAGTAAAAAACGGTAAATGGCGGAGGATGCGACTATGACCGACAGAGAGCGGGTAAGGGCGATTCTTCACTACGAAAACTACGACCGCATGCCGCTGGTTCACTTCGGCGTCTGGACGGAGCTTCTCGACGTCTGGTACAGCCAGGGTAAAATGTCGAGAGAGTATTATGAAGAGTACAAAAAAGGGCGCCGCGATGTGCTTTGCGACCTCGGGTTCGACTTTGAGTGGGGCGCTCAAATCGGCGTTGCGGGCGCGCTTGTGCCCGGGTTTGAATATAAGGAGCTTAGCCGCGACGCGGATGGCAATGTCACGTACATAAACGGCAACGGCTTAATAGAGCAAATCAGAGAAGGCGCGACCTCAATCCCGAAGACAATCGGAACGCTGCTTGAGGACCGCAAGGCGTGGGAAAAGCTCTACAAGCCCAGAATGACGCCGGGCGAGCATAGGTATAACCGCGCCGCGTACCGCTCTTTCGCGGAAGGGTACAACAAAACGGCAACCAGGCCTGTAGGCATGTATGTCGGCAGCTACTACGGCTGGATACGCGATATGCTCGGGGTAGAGGCGCTCGCGTACCTTCAGGTAGACGACGAGGAGCTCTACGCCGAAATAATCGAAACAGTAGGCGAGCTAAACTACCAAAACGCCAAAGTAATGCTCGAGGAAGGCATCCGTCCCGATTTCGGCCATATGTGGGAAGACATATGCTTTAAAAACGGGCCGCTTGTAAACCCCGAGGTGTTCGCAAAATACGTCGGCCCTCAGTACAGGCGCGTCACGGAGCTTCTACGGCAGTATGGTTGCGACGTGGTGTCGCTCGACTGCGACGGCTGCATAGACAAACTCGTGCCGATTTGGCTGGAAAACGGCGTCAACGTGATGTTCCCGATTGAAGTCGGTACATGGAACGCATCTATTGAGCCATGGCGGAAAAAATACGGCCGCGAGCTGCGTGGCGTCGGCGGCGTCGACAAACGCGTTTTCGCGCAGGACTATTCTGCAATCGACCGCGAGATCGAGCGAATAAAGAGGCTTGTCGACCTTGGCGGCTATATACCTTGCCCCGACCACAGGCTCCCGCCCGAGACAAAGTGGGAGAACGTGCAGTATTACTGCGAAAAGTTTAGAAAAGTATTCGGCGGCTAAGTAATATAAAAAGAGGGCGGCCTTACCGCGCAAAAGCCCTCGCGGTAGGCTTGGTAATGGCGATATGAACAAACAGCAGCTTGCTAGGATATTTGCCCATCCCCCGGAGCTTGTGACGCAGCGGCTGATATTGAGGAAGCTGCAGGTTTCCGACTACGCCGACATGTACGAGTACTCGCGGCTTGAGGAAGTCACGCGCTACCTCCTTTGGGATCCCCACCCCGACGAGCACTATACCTTGAGGTATCTTGACAGCTTGCAGGTGCAATATAGAAACGGCATGTGTTACGATTGGGGCGTGGTATGGCGCGAAAACGGCAAACTCATTGGGACATGCGGGTTTACCTCGTTCGATTTGCCAAACAACCGCGCCGAAGTCGGGTATGTCATAAACCCGGCATACCGCGGCAGGGGCGTCGCGCCCGAAGCCTTGATGGCAGTGCTCGATTTTGCCTTTAACGAGCTGAAGATCCACCGCGTGGAGGCGAAATACATAAACGGCAACGACGCCAGCCGCAGGGTGATGGAAAAGTGCGCCATGACCTTCGAGGGCATCTTGCGCGGCTACCTTTACGTCAAGCGCGAGTACCGCGACGTGGGCATCTGCTCGATACTTGCTGATGAATTTAAAAGCAAGTTCGGGAACACGCGCTTTTATTCGCGCAGGCACCCGCAAAAAAATAGTGGACTTTTAAATATATTCAATAAGGAAAGGTTTTTTACGTGAACACTTTGCGACACTTGCTCGATTTCGGCTCGCTAACCGAAAAAGAGTGGGACTCGCTTTGCAACGAAGCTGACAAAATCCGACAAAACCCTGACGAATACGCGTCCGCTCGCCGGGGCGCCGTGCTGGCGACGCTGTTTTATGAGCCGAGCACGCGAACGCAGCTTTCGTTCCAAACGGCAATGCTGCGGCTCGGCGGGAGCGTGATTGGCTTTTCCGACCCGCGGTCAAGTTCGGTGGCGAAAGGAGAAAGCCTTCGCGACACTGTTAAAATCGTCGGCTCGTACGCCGACGTGATTGTCATCCGCAGCCCGCTCGATGGAGTGGCTTTCGCAGCTTCACTATACTCGCCCGTGCCGGTTATAAACGCTGGTGACGGCAGCCACCTTCACCCGACCCAGACAATGGCGGACCTTTACACGCTAAAGCGCGAGTTTGGACGCTGTGACAACCTGAAGATCGGCGTATGCGGCGACCTTTATTACGGCCGGACGGTCCACTCGCTATTGTCCGCGCTGGCAAAATATAAAGGAAACAAGTTTTACCTAATCTCAACTGAGTCGCTGCGCTTGCCCGAGTATTGCGCCCGCGAGCTTTCGGAGCTTGGCGCCGAATATTATGAGGTGCGCACGATTGAGGAATGCATCGGCGAGCTCGACGTGCTTTATATGACGAGAATCCAGCGCGAGCGGTTTGCCTCGCCGGAGGAGTACGAGCGCGAGGCGGGCGTCTATGTGCTGACCGCGGAAAAGCTCTCGCGCGCGAAAGACAGCCTTGCGATACTCCACCCGTTGCCAAAGGTCGACGAGATATCGCCGGAGGTAGACGACGACCCGAGGGCAAAATACTTCGCGCAAGCGGAAAACGGGCTTTTCATCCGCATGGCGCTGATACTTTGGCTTACCGAGAACCGGAGCTTTGCACAGAAATCGCCGCCTAGCGCGAAATATCCGATCCCTGCCGAGCGCATTTGCACAAATCCCCGCTGCGTGACCGCGCGCGAAAAATACCTGCCTGCGCTTGCATCTGGCGGCCGGTGCGCGTATTGCGCGCATATTATCGTCGGTTAGCGCGGGGCTAAAGTAAATTTTACAAAATATTATTGAATTGCGCCGGGTATTAATATATAATGATGAAGTTGATTAAAAAGCACCGGAGGTTTACCAAATGGTTATGTTTTTGGCGGAGGCTGCCGCTACCGACACCTCGCCTTACGCAAGCCAAGGCTGGGTAACAATTGTAATGCTCCTTGTGATGCTGGCTGTGTTTTACTTTTTCCTTTACCGGCCACAAAAGAAGCAGGAGCAGCAGATAAATGAGATGAGAAACAGCCTTGAAGTCGGCGACGAAATTACGACTATCGGAGGCATTATCGGCAAGGTCGTCAGCATAAAGGGCGACACAGTGCTCATTGAAACCGGCAACGACCGCAACAAAATACGCATTCTCCGCTCCGCCGTCAAATCCATTGACGTCCGCGCTTCCGAAATAGAAGAGGAAGAAAGGGCAAAGGCGAAGAAGGCTAAGGAAAGCAAGGATACAAACAAAGACGCGAAGGGTAGCAAAGAGAAATCCGAGCCCGCGGATGGCGAAGCAAAGGATAACGCCGGCGAAAACAAATAGCGGGAAAAACGCTATCCCGCCGGCATTTTAAACCGCGGCTCCGCGCAAAGCATAACTGTCCGCCGCCCCGCATATCAATGTAGCAAAAGTATGTTGCGGGGTGTGCGAAGTGGATGCAAAGCTAGTAAAAAGCGCGATTTTGGCTGCAGGGATAGCTTATCTTGCAGCCGCGGGGCTGCTTTTGATATTAGCCGCGGCGGCGTATAGCCTTGAGGACCCGGACAAATACCTCACCGCTTTCGCCATAATAGCGCTTGTGCTTTCGGCGGCGACTTGCGGCTTTTCGGCTTCTCGGCTAAACGGCGAAGCGTCGTTCGCAAGCGGGCTTTTTGCGGGCATAATATTTGCCGTCCTGCTGTTTATAGTCAGCTTGGTGCTTCCGGGAGAGGGGTTCGGGCTGCTCGCCAACGCGGCGACGGCAATATGCACCGTAGGGGTGTCCGCGCTGGTGGCCCATTTGTGCCGCCCGCGCGCGCCATCGGCAGCTCAGCTGCGGCGCAAGGCTAGGCGTGCGCGCGCCGGACGGTAACATAATATCGCTTTTATCATAAAATTAATAAAAAATAATAGATAAAGAAGGTATGGACATGAAAAACGTAAAAACTCTCAACAGGTCTGCATCTTTAATTAAGCGTGCCGTAGGCGCAGGCTGCGGCGAATGCCAGGCATCCTGCCAGTCCGCGTGCAAGACTTCGTGCACGGTCGCAAACCAGAAGTGCGCCCGCCTGACGAAGAAGACGGATAAATAAATGACAAGCTGTGTCCACACGTTTAAGTGCTGCGGACAGCGAGTTGCGCTTGACGTGCCCAGCGGCGCGGTTCATGTGCTGAGCGAGATCGCATACGAGATCTTGCAGCGCATCGCGCCGCCGCTTGAACCCGAATGCCCGACGTCGCTACGCTATCAGCTCGCCAAATACGAAAGCTCCGACGTGGCGGAAGCCTACGGCGAGCTTTACGCGCTTTACAAAGAGGGGCTCTTGTTCTCGGAAGACCAAGAGTACAAAATGCCGCCCACGGGCGTCGTCAAATCGATGTGCCTGCATGTCTCGCACGACTGCAACATGCGGTGCAGGTACTGCTTCGCCGGCGCGGGCGGATATACCCGCGACCGCAAGCTGATGAGCCTTGAGGTCGGCAAAAAAGCGCTCGATTTTCTGTTTGAAAAATCGGGCAACATACATAACATTGAAGTGGACATGTTCGGCGGGGAGCCGCTGCTCAACTTCGACGTTGTGCGCGAGCTTGTTGCGTACGGCAGGGCGCGGGAGCGCGAGCTGGGCAAGAAAATCGCTTTCACAATCACGACGAACGGCGCGCTGCTCGACGATGAAACGATAGATTTCATAAACGCCGAGTTTTCAAACGTCGTTTTGTCAATTGACGGGCGCAAAGAGGTCAACGACCGGATGCGTACATTTGTCGACGGCAGCGGCACATACGACGCGATACTACCTAAGTTCAAAAAGCTGGTTGAGAGGCGCGGCGAGCGCGACTGGTATGTCCGCGGGACTTTCACGCGGGAGAACCTCGACTTCGCGAGCGACGTCATAGCGCTTGCCGACGCGGGGTTCGACCAGATATCGGTCGAGCCGGTTGTGCTCGATGAGTCCGACCCGCTTGCGATCCGCAGCGAGGATCTGCCCCGTATCTTTAAGGAATACGAGCGGCTCGCGCGCGAGATGATCCGCCGCTACCGCGAGGGAAGGCCTTTTAATTTCTTCCACTTCATGGTTGACCTTGACGACGGCCCGTGCGTATACAAGCGCTGCAAGGGCTGTGGCTCGGGCAGCGAGTACGTCGCGGTAACGCCCGACGGGGACATTTTCCCGTGCCATCAGTTCGTCGAGTTTATGCCGATGAAGATGGGCAATGTGCTCGACGGCACGTTTGATAAAGACTTGCAGAAAAAGTTCGCGGAGCATGGGATAATGACCAACCCCGTCTGCCGCGAATGCTGGGCGAAGTACTTCTGCGGCGGCGGCTGCGCGGCAAATAACTATAAGTATAACGGCGCGGTCAACACGCAATATGAGATTACCTGCGAGCTTGAGCGCAAGCGGGTGGAATGCGCACTGGCGATAAAAGCCGCGATCGCGCAATACGAGGAGCAAAACAGCAAGTAAAAACAGCCGCACGAGCGGCTGTTTTTTACTTCTGCCGGCGAGTTTTTCGATGACGTGCAAAAGGGCTGAGCAGCCTGCGGCGTTGTCGTTTGCGCCCGTGCTGTTTTCTACGCTGTCCCAGTGCGCGCCGATGACAAGCCTGCGGCTGGAGGGGTTTTGTGAAACCACTATGTTGCTTGCGTCTTCAAATTCTTGGATAAAATAAGGCACGCCGATGCCAGCTAGCGAGTTTATTATTGCGTTTTTCCTTATATTTTGGTCGGCGGATGCGATTAGCCTTACATATTCATTTTTTGACCTCAATATAAAGCATAAATGATTGCCAAACTAACGCGCAGATGCTATAATATTTTTAAATTGTAGCATATGCTACCCACCAAATCAATATCTGAAAGGTGCCGTAAATGTCCGACTTCATCCGCGCGATAAAGCTCGAGTACCCTGAAACTATCCCGGTTTCGGTCAGCATCCTTCCGGCGGCATGGTTGAAATACGGTGACGAGCTGCAAAAGCTGACCGACCGCTACCCTCAGTTTTTCGGCGGCAGGAAAGTAGACCACGAGCATATAAAAGACAGCCTTCACCCCAAATACAGGGCTGGCAATTTTGTTGACGAGTGGGGCTGCGTCTGGAGCAACCCGATCGACGGCAACGACTCGATCGTCACCGGCCACCCGGTCAAAAACGAAGACGACGTGTTCTCGCTCAAGATACCTTCGAACCGCGACGGCTCGATACCGCACGGCTTTATGTACCTGCGGCTGCTCGACCTTTGCGGCTTTGAGAACGCGATGATAATGTTTGCCGAGGAAGGCGAAGCTTTGCGGACCCTTATCGGCAAGGTGCTCGAGTATAACATTTATCAGTTTGCGCATATAATCCCGCACCTTGGCGAGGTGGCGTATTTCGGCGACGACCTCGGAATGCAGAACGGGCTTGCGATTGGCCCGGAAAAATGGCGCAAGTACCTAAAGCCCTGCTATCGCATACTTTACGGCATGCTCAAGGCCGCAAAGCCCGAGCTTCTAATTTACATGCATACCGACGGCTGCATTTACGAGATTATGCCCGACCTTGTCGAGTCTGGAGTAGATATGATAAACCCGCAGTTTAGGGCAAACGGGCTTGACAACCTCGTGCGCGTCTGCCGCAAGGAACAAATTATACCGATTAACCTCGACCTCGACCGCCAGCTTTTCCCTATAGCCTCACGCGCCGAGATTTTCGAGCATGTCGAAGAATGTGTCAAGTCTTTATATCTGCCGCAAGGCGGGCTTGGGCTAAGCGTTGAGCTTAACTACGATATACCGCTCGAAAACATGGCGGCGGTGCTCGACGCGGTTGAAAAGTGGAGATTTTATAAAGGCTAAAAAACGAACCGGTTATCCGGTGCTCTTTTAGTAGGAGGAGCAAAACGAAAAAGAATAAATTTTGTCGCAGCGGGCGGATGATTCTTAATATCCGTTTGCTGCTTTTTATTTGCTAAAGTTCACAAAAATATGGTAGAATAGTCTTTAAGGCGAGATATATACTTTATGAAAACAACACGAAAGGGAATGAAAATATGAAGCTTTTGCTTTTTATTCTTAAAAACTGCCCGTATTGCAAAGAGGCATTGAGGTGGATGGACGAGCTTAAGAATGAAAACCCCGAGTATAGGGACATCGAGGTAAAAATCATAGATGAGAAGGAAGAGGCAGAGCTTGCAAACAGCTATGACTACTATTACGTGCCGACTTATTTCTACGGAAATATAAAGCTCCACGAAGGTGCGGCGACAAAGGATAAAATCCGCCAAGTGTTCGACGAGTACCTGCGGCTTTCAAAAGAGCAGGCGTCGGTGTGAAACTTTTCGCTTGACAAAGGCGGCGCGGCATGTTATAATACCCTGTACTGCAATGTGCTTTACAGGAGGCGTGGCTGAGTGGTAGAAAAAGCGAAAATGGCCATGCTGCTCGACTTTTACGGCGACGTTTTGACCGACAAGCAGCGCGAGGCTATGGATATGTACTATAACCTCGACTACTCTCTGTCGGAAATAGCCGAAAATACCGGTATTTCGCGCCAAGGCGTGCGCGACCGGCTGCAAAAAAGCGAGCATATCATCCTTGAGCTAGAGGAAAAGCTGCGGCTATACGAGCGGTTTTGTTCGATGAAAGCCGACATCGAGCGCATGATAAAGCAGCTTGAGCAGATAAGGAAGCTCGCGCCCGCGGAGATAAGCTCGATTATTGAGATAGCACAAGGCCTTCTTGACAAATAGCGGAGTAGTAGTGTATGTTTTCAAGCTTAGTCGATAAAATGGCGGGCGCCCTTAAGAAGTTTAGGAACAAGGGCAAGCTCACCGAAGCGGATGTGCGCGAAGGGATGCGCGAGATAAAGCTCGCGCTGCTTGAAGCCGACGTCAACTTCAAAGTGGTGCGCGACTTTGTGGCGAAAGTCACCGAGCGCGCGGTCGGCGCGGAGGTGCTCGAGAGCCTTGTCCCCGCGCAGCAGATTGTAAAGATAGTCAACGAAGAGCTTATCGCGCTGATGGGCGGCACCGCCGCAAAGCTGAATATTTCGCCAAAGCCGCCGACGGTTATAATGATGTGCGGGCTTCAGGGCGCGGGCAAGACCACGCACGCGGCAAAACTCGCGTATATGCTTAAAAAGCAGGGCAAGCGCCCGCTGCTCGTGGCTTGCGACATATACCGCCCCGCAGCGATAAAGCAGCTGCAGATTGTCGGCGAGCAAGCCGGCGTGCCGGTGTTTGAGATGGGGGATAAAACAAACCCCGTCGAAATCGCGCGCGCAGGCGTCAAGAACGCAACCGACCACGGCAACGACATTGTGATAATCGACACCGCGGGGCGGCTGCACATCGACGAAGATATGATGGCGGAGCTTGAGAAAATAAAAGCAGCGGTAAACCCCGCCGAAATATTGCTCGTCGTGGACGCGATGACAGGCCAGGACGCCGTGAACGTTGCAGAAACTTTCAACCAAAAGCTCGACATCACGGGCGTGATACTCACAAAGCTCGACGGCGACACGCGCGGCGGCGCGGCGCTCTCAGTGCGGTATGTCACCGGCAAGCCTATAAAATTTGTCGGCACCGGCGAGAAAATCGACAAGCTCGAGCAGTTTTACCCCGAACGCATGGCGTCGCGCATACTTGGCATGGGCGACGTGCTTTCGCTGATTGAAAAGGCGGAGCAAGCGTACGACGAAAAGAAAGCGGCGGAGCTAGAGCGTAAGCTGCGCGAGCAGTCTTTTACGCTTGACGACTTTCTCGAACAGTTCAGGCAGCTTAAGTCCATGGGCTCGATCGAACAGCTACTCTCGATGATGCCCGGCATAAAGCCGAGCGACCTTGAGGGCGCCAAGATCGACGAGCGCGCTATCGACCGCATGGAAGCAATAATCCTTTCGATGACGCCGGAGGAGCGCGCGAAGCCCGAGATAATAAACGCCTCGCGCAAGCGCCGCATCGCGATGGGCAGCGGCAACTCGGTCGAGGCGGTGAACAAGCTCCTTCGCCAGTTCGAGATGACCCAAAAGATGATGAAGCAGTTTGCCACAATGCCGCGAGGGCTTGGAAAGCTCGCGGGCATGAGAATCCCGAAAGCCGCGCAAAAGTCTCAAAAGAAGAAAAAACGTAAATAAATTTATATATACCGGAGGATTAATTTTCAAATGGCAGTTAAAATCAGACTCAAACGCATGGGCGCGAAGAAATCGCCTTTCTACAGGATTGTCGTCGCCGATTCACGCTTCCCCCGCGACGGTAGGGTTATAGAGGAAATCGGTTACTACAACCCCCTTACCGAGCCGGTTGTCGTTAACATCGACGCTGAGAAGGCGAAAAAGTGGATAGCCAACGGCGCACAGCCGACCGAAACGGTCCGTTCGCTGTTGAAAAAGCAGAATATTATCGAGTAACCGATAAGCTGAAAAAATGGCAGATTTAAAACAGGTCTTAAACGATATCGCGGAGGCGCTGGTCGACCGTCCGGATGAGGTCTCCATTGAGGAGGAAACCGAAGGCGACGAGGTCACGCTATACCTCAGCGTGGCTGCCGGCGATATGGGCAAGGTGATAGGCAAAAACGGCCGAATCGCGAAAGCGATACGCACGGTGATGAAAGCCGCCGCGAGCGCGTCCGGCCGAAAAGTGAACGTCGAAATCGTCGACAAAGAATAAAAGGGATACGCATAGCCGTATCCCTTTTTATTATTTATTATCGCGCCAGGTGGATCAGTAAATAAGAAGCACCGAGTGCAGCCGCACAATCATCTCGACGGCGTCGGCAAACGTTACCGCCGCTTTCGGCGCGAAGTAGTCGCCCGCGTCAAGCACGCCGTAGGACTGCAGGCAGCGCACCGCGGTGAGCGCGGATTGGCTTATTTCCTTCTCGTCGCGGTACGGCTCGTACATCTTCACCGGGAGAGCGTAGACAGAGGTGTAATCGGTCTTGTATTTTGCGATTATCGCGTCTATTTCTGCGCGCTCGTTAGCGGTTGCGGTGGGGTCGAAAATATAAACCGCGGTGTCGATTCGGAAAGTTTCGATAATTTTCTCGCGGTAGGAACTCGCAAGGCTCTCGTCGTTCGGGTCTTTGAGTATAAAGTATGCCCTCAAAAGCTGCTGTTCTTCAGGTGTCGCAAGGCTGTAGAGGTACTCAAACTCTTTTTTGCCGAGCATCGAGTAGACGGCGACCCTGCCGTCGTCGCGCGTGAACGAATACTCGCGCATCGGCAGTATGCTGGGCGACAGCGAGAGGTAATCGAACCCGCATTTCGCCTGGTCATGAGCCATCATCTCATATGTATATGAAGAATTCTCAAGCAGGCGGATTGTCAGCTCGGCTGCATAGCTTTCGTCGGGCTGCTCCGTAAGGATATACATCTGTGTGTCGGGGTAGTCGGGGTTATAAAAAGGCGTATAAAGCGCGGCGATTTCAGCTTTCAGCGCCGGGTCGGAAATTGTGCCGAGCAGGTTAGAATGGTAGCTGTCAGCCGGCAGCACCTGCGGGAGCAGGGGCGGCACGGTCGCTATGAACTTCTCGTATCCCTGCGCGTCGGCGACGCTCGCGAGCTGCTGGTATGCGTTAAAGTCAAGCGCGTCGCTGGTATAATCGAGCAGCATAATGCGCTCGCGCCTGCTGGCGTATGGGTCAAACGAGTAAAGCGGGAAGATAACGCATAGCGGCGAGTTTTGCATCAGCGCCAGCGAAGCGTCGTCTTTTTTGTACTGTCGGTTGCCAGACGCATCGACCGTGTACACCGATTTCAGCGAGAAAAACGCCTCCAGCTTGCGCCTTGCCGAGCTGTTTTCGAGAATCCCGTGCGCGTAATCATAATCGCTTTGCGAAAGGATTTGCGGCACCATGTCGGCTGCGACAAGCTCGTCGCGCTGGGCAAGCAAAAGCATTGCGTTCAAAAGAAACGCCGCCTCTTCGCGCGTTATCGGGTTTTTCGGGTGAATCGAGCTGATAAACCCGGTATACAGCTTCGGGAGCAGCGTCCTGTATGGCGCTTTTATCATCTCCTCTAGCACCGAGTCTGCGCCCGCCGCCCGCATGGCTTGGATTCTGGTCCTAACCGGCAGCGGCAGGTCCGCGGAGTCGAGCGCCAAAAGCACAGTTTCGATAAACCCCCGCACCGTGAGTGCCGAGTCGGGCTCGGGCATGTCAATCTGCGAACCGGCAAGCAGGTTCCTATATTTTATAAGGTAGTTTGCGCGGTGGTCGGCGGTTTTAACCGCCCCGATGGGGTTTGTGAGGCATAATGCCGCAATCGCGCCGGCGACGCACAGGCTGAAAATTTTAAGCGGCATCGCGGTTTTTTTGCCGCGCGCGCTAATAAAGCTTAGCCTGCATATAAGCTGCCGGCCCGCTTTCGACATCGCGGGCGATGCGGCGGGGGCGGCGCCGCCATTAGGTTTGTCGCATACCGAAGAGTAGAGCAGCTCGGCATATTTCGCCGAGCAAAGCCCAAACCTCGAAAGCGCGATATGGTCGCAAAGCAGTTCGGCGTCTTCGCGCACATGGCTGAACGCGTACCATACCAGCGGGTTAAACCAGTAAAAGCATGAAAGCGCGCCGTAGAAGAAATTTTTAAGGTTGTCGCGCCTGTAAAGATGGGTCAGCTCATGGGCCAAAACCATCGCGTACTCGCGGCTCGTTGCCCCGCCGGGGCGCCGCTTGGGGCGAAGGCTTTTGTCTATAATAACCGCCGGCGAAAATACGCCGAGCAACATAGACCGGTCGCCCCAGTAAATTTTCACTTTGCGCTTTATGCGGTAAGCCGCGAGGATAAACTCGGCCTCGTCGAGCACTTCCTTGTCGCGGCAAGGCAAAACACGGCGGAGCACGCCCCGTCGCTGGACTTGGTATTTAACAAGCCCGAGCGCCAAAAACAAAGCCGAAACCGAGCCCCATGCCAGATAAACGATTAGGTTTTCGGTCAAAACGACCCGGTGCCTTATGTCAAATCCGACAGAATACCCGCTCGCGGTATCTATCGTATCGATAACGCCATAGGGGCTAGCTGACGAACCTTCCCCGTCCTTGCCGTCGCCGGATGGCTCGTGCTCACTTTGGCTGGAGAGGTTCTCGCTGTCGAGCCGGCCGCTGCCTTCGGACGGTATCACGTAAAGCTCGGACGCCTTTTCGCCGCTTAATTCAAATGAGAGGGAAGCGAAGTTGTCAAACACATTGAAAAGGGACAACCGGCTCTGCGGGAGTACCGGGAAAAGGAGCCTGACCACAAGAAGTAGCCATATATAATAATGAAAATATGGCGAAAGTCTTCGGCCCGCTACCTTTTTAAAAGCCAAAATCAGCGCGATTGTGCAACCCGACATTATCGCCAGCATGGCGAAAGTCGAGAGTGCGGTCAAGCGGCTCACTCCTTATCGACTATTTCGGCCAGGATCCTTTTTATCTCTTTCTTCTCGCGTTCGTCGAGGTTGCCGTCGCGCACAAGCGCGGCTATGTACTGGGACGGCGAGTTGTCGAAAATCCTTCTGACGAAAGACTTAACTTCGTTTGCTATGCACTCTTCTTTGCTCAAAGCGGGCGAGTAACGGTAAACGCCGGTGGTGCGGTCAGCCGTTACGGCGCCCTTCGTTATAAGCCTAACCAAAAGCGTGCGGATGGTCGTGTAGCTCCACATGTTATTTTCGTCGAGCGCGCGGACAATCTCGCCAAGCGTCATGCCCCGCTCGGTGGAATTGCTCCAAAGCGCTTTCATAATTTCCCATTCTGCGTCGGAAATTTTGATGCGTTTCATACCGAATCCCACTTTCTGCAAAAAAATTGCTTTAGCCGAAATGGTTTATTGTTTGATTAATGATACCACACATACAAACCGAAGTCAAGGCGTATAAAAATTTAATTCTATAAAAGCGAAATTATATCGCTTTGACAAAAAACTTAGGATAAAAAGTAAAAATATCCCCCGCGGCGAAACAATTGCTAGCGGTTTTATACACTTAGTTATCACACAACATGGATAAAAAATTAACACATGTTTTAAACTCGGTCTATAACTTCTTGGTAAAATATCAATAATCTATTAACAAGCTACGGAGAGACAGCCGTTATGCGTGAATATAAATGCAAATCGCGCAGTGGGTATGTTTTAATAAAAATAGGCGCGCTTTTGGCGCTTATGCTTGCCGCCGCGCTAATCGCCGCGGTCCCGGCGTCCGCGGCAGAGCGCATCACCGAAACGGTGAGCCTTGCAAACGCACGGAAAAACGAGCGCGGCCCGGGATATTTTTGGGACAATATAAACGACACCCTCACGCTCAATGGGCTTAATATAGAAACCGACGACGAGTACGGGTTAAAACTCCCGGACAACGCGACGGTAATACTTGTAGGCGACAACAAGATAACCGCGTCGAAAGTGGCGCTGCTGACCACCGGCACGACGATTTTCAAAGGCAACGGTACGCTTACCCTCACCGCCGGCGAGGCGGGAATAATGCTTGCCGACCCGACGACGCTCGGCAAAGTGTCGTTTCTTTCCGGCAGGTACAAAATTAACAGCCGGGGAGACGGGATATATTCCGATAAGGTAAAGCTTTATATCGCCGGCGGCGAGTTCGATATCAGCAGCGACGGTTACGCGATAAAAGGCCCGACGGTCGAGATAAACGACGCGAAAGTGAAGGCTAAAGGCGCGATTTACTCGTTTGAGCCGCTTGTTATAAACAACGCCGAACTCGAAGCTACATCAATCTCCGGCGACGACGCGCTGCAGACCGGCAAAGAATTTCGGTTTTCAAACATTAAGCTTTATGCTGGTGCCGACTCAGGCTCGGCGGCGGAAGTGCCGGACAGGGCATATTCCGGCGGGGCTTTTGTTAAGACCACCCCGACATATGTCGAGCGCAAATACAGCGTCGTGTTTGGCGGCAATGTCCCCGCGTGGGTTGACTACGTGGTCTTCCTTGGGGCAGGCGCGGGCATAGCCGCGACGATAGCGGTGCCATTACTAATAAAAAGGAAAAAATACCTAAAGCGCCTTGAGCAGCTTAAGGCAGCAAAATAATAAAAAGCCGCGGTCCTGCGGCTTTTTGAATTTGCAATTCCATTGCCTGCCATTATCAGGTATATAATGACAGTATTCACTATTTCTGCATGAATATTAGAAAAATTTTGTATTACTATTGACAATAATTGAAGGCCATGTTAGAATGGTAACTAATAAATACTAATTTTTTGCAATAAGAAAATGTCTGAAGGGATTTGTGTGGGCTTATGACAGAAGGTAGCAAAAACCCCCCTTCGCGCGGGCCTAGTTTTGGGGACGCAAAGCTCCCGGTGAGGAAAAAGATACCCGGCGGCATTGCTAGAAATAAACTGTTTTTGTTTATTTTTATGCCGCTGATGCTTGTGGTATCAGGCGTAACCTTGTTTTTTATTTTCAAAGCGATAAACGGTGAGCCGATACTGCCGGTGTCGGGGAATGAGAATTATGTGTATGTGCTCCCCATGTCGGAGCGCGAAGCGTCGCCCGCCGAAAAATCAGGAAAAAATCCCTTTGCGACAGCTGGTGTCGGCATTTCGCCGGTTGCTCTTGAGGGCGTAATGTATAATCCGGACGGTACATCGTACGCGATACTCAAATCGTCGAACGCCACATATGTAAAAACCGTTGGCGAAGAGATCGGCGATACCGGCTGGGTGCTCAGCGAGATTGCCGAGGACTTTGTTAAGGTAACGAAAGACGAGATAACCGAGTTTTTGACATTGGCGCCTGACATATCCGGAATAAATATCGTGCCCGAGTCCTAAGCTATTAGGAACGCAATAAAAAATACATAAGGGAAATGTGGTTATGAAAAGGAAATCGCTAAAAAAGCTGACGGCGATATTTGCCGCAATAATGCTGGCCTTGCAAGCGGCGAGCGCGGCGGTATTCGCGCTGGAGAGCGGAAATTACATAGAGTATACTGTCGTAGCAGGCGATACGCTTAGTCACATTGCCAAAAAATACGGTGTAACCGTTGATGAAATAGCTCGGGCAAACGGCATCGAAAACGTCAATTTGATCTCAACCGGTACGGTGCTGAAAATTCCGGCGAAGGGCGGCGCTACTGAAACTGTAACAGAAGCTGCGCCTTCGCAGGCTGTCCAAACCGCCCCGCAGGCTGTGGAGCCTACTGGCGCCTCTAGCGGCGCGTCGGTCGTGACGGCGGGCTTAAAGGAGCCGCAAGGCCCGGCTAAAATCGCAGCCGCCATGCCGACAAGCACCAATCCGGTCGCAATTTCGGGCAATACTGCCGAAAGCGAGCCTGACGACGGCGATTTTAGGAGCATGCTCACCTCTTTCGACACGAAAGTGTCGATTTCGTTTGCAAACGCGAGCATGCTTGACGTGCTGACGGCGTTTGCTCAGAGCTTGGGTTACAATATTATCTACAAAGGCGACGCGAACCAGAAAGTCACGCTTTCGATGAAAGACGTGACTATCGGCGAGGCACTAGAATATGTCTTAAAGCTAAATGACTTGTCGTATATTGTCAAAGGGAACACAATAATTGTCGGCAACAAAGACGATATAACCTCCACATTTGTTGAAGAAGCGAAGATTACCGAGTTCACGCTTACATATGTCACCGCCGATACTGTAATCGGGCAGATTAATACCTTTAATATCCCGGTTACGGCGACGCTTTCGGGCGGGAGCCAATATCGTTTCCTCGCGCAGGGTCTGCCCGAGGACCTCGCCCGCGTGCGGAGCCTTATAAACATGGTCGACCGTCGCGAGAATGCGGTCGACGGGGGCACGAAACCTGCGTCTATTTTCTATGCAATTGACCTTACATATGTGACGGCGGCGGAATTTCAGCGGATTTTGAGCGCCGCCTCTCTGCCGTCGGGCGTTATCCTCTCGAGCCGGCCTAAGACGCTTTATGTCTTCGCGATGCCCGATGAGTACAGCTCGATAAAGGCGATTAAAAACGTCGTGGACATAGCGAGCCCGGGCTCCGCCGGAGAAAACGGCGAACGGATAGTCGAAAAGGCGCTTAAATATGTGACCGTCGACCTCATCGAGTCGCAAATTACGTCTAACGCCGACGTGCGGATTATCAAAGTCAGCACCAACAATACGAAGATGTGGCTGCGCGGCAACCCGCAGGGCATTGCCGACGCCGAAAAGATAATATCGCTCCTCGACAAGCCTGAGAACGCCGCAAAAGATGAGGCTCAGCTCGTCGAAAAGTTTACGCCGGTCACAACCCAGTATATAAACGCGGCGATGCTGCGTGAAACCGTCTCGCGCTTATCTATCGACGCGATAACTGTCGTATACGATACCAACCCGTATACCCTCTATGTATACGCGACTGACGAGAACCTTGAAAAGATATACGACCTTATAAAGATAATCGACACGCAGGAAAATGCCGGCGCGAAAGCCGACGACGTGCTAGCGTCCTTTAAGCCGGTTTCGTGTCAATATATTTCGGCAGAGCAGTTCAACAGCGTACTGCACAGCATGTCGCTGCCGACCGGCCTTATATTCGAAGGCAATCCGTATACCCTATACATTTACGCGACCGATACGGACTTCGCCCAGATACTGGAGCTGCTGAAGATTGTCGACATTAAGGAAAACGAGGACGCAGAGCTTGCATCGGGCCTCAAGAGCATTACTTGCCGCTACATCACCGCCGAGCAGCTCAATACGATGCTCCGCGGCATGTCGCTGCCTACTGGGCTTTATTTCGACTATAACCCCTATGTGCTTTACCTGAACGTCAACGACGCCCAATATAGGGAAATAGCCGAAGTGGCGGCATATGTCGACACGCTCGAGAACTCAAGGGCGGGCAAGTTTGACATATACCATGTCGACCTTTACTATATTAATGTTGACAAAGCCGTCGAGTTTATCGGGCAGCTTGGGCTTGGCCTTGATATAGTAAGGCTCAGGAGCTCGCAGAAGCGGCTGTGGCTGATGGGCGAGTACACCGAGTACCTCAAGGCGAAAGCCGCGATAACCTCGATCGACGTGCCCAACGCCTCACTGACATCGTCGTTTGAAACATTCAAACTTACTAACATCACTGCTGGCGAAGCGAAGAAGCTTATCGACAATGCTAGCCTGACTGGCGTGCTGACTTATGTGCCATACGGCAACGAGAACGGCAACAGGATAGTCATCTACTATCCGAATGACGCCAAAAATGACATCAGCTTATTGGTCAGAAAGATTGATACGGATGAGTTCCAGTCGGCTTATACGAAGTTGCTTGAAAAGCTTGACAAGAACATTTATTTTTCACCCGACGTGGACAAGGACGAGTCAAAGCCTTGGACTTGGAAGAAAGTTATAGACAGAATCAACCTGCTAAGCTCGTTGTCCGGCGTCGATTCAACCAAATTTGAAGTATACGAACAGCTTGTGCCGGATGAAAATGACTCGTCGAAGCTTTATGTAGTCGTATACCTCAAGAACGTGACATTAAAGCAGTACAACGACGTCCTTGAGGTTAAAAACCAGCTCGGCGCGCCGGTTTCCGACAAAGATAAAGACAAAGATAATAAGGATAACAACAACGAAGGGGAGAGCGGCGCAACGTCAACTTCGGCTTCAGCTTCTGCTTCAGCCCACGGCCCGTTCATCTATGACCCCGAGGAAATACAAAGCATACTATCTAGTATCGGTGATTGAAGATAATGGCTGACTACACCTCAGGTACTTATCCCATCCCGCTCGACGACCTTTTACGCGAGGCCGTCGAGCGGGGCGGCTCGGATTTGCACATAGTGGCGAGGATGCCGCCGGTCATTCGCATCTCAAGCGAAATGGTGCAGACCGACCATCCGCCCGTGCAGCCGTCCGAAGTATATAACCTCATCTGCTCGATTTTGACCCCGGAACAAGTCCAGACACTAAAGCGCGAACTTGAGCTTGATTTTTCATACTCAATCCCGGGCGTCGCAAGGTTCCGCGGGAACGTGATTTTCCAACGCGGGACGCTTGCCGCGGCGATAAGAGTGGTTCCTTTTAATATACCGAAACTAGATGGGCTCGGCCTGCCGCCAGACGTGAAGCGCCTCTGTGGGCTTCCGCGCGGGCTTGTGCTTGTTACCGGCCCGACAGGCAGCGGCAAAAGCACCACGCTCGCCGCGATGATCGATTACATAAACGAGCATTACGCGCTTAACATCGTCACAATCGAAGACCCGATTGAGTTTTTGCACCAGCATAAAAAGTCAATCGTGCGCCAGCGCGAAATCGGCATAGATACACACAGTTTTTCAAGAGCATTGCGCCAGGTACTCCGCCACGACCCGGACGTTATAATGATCGGCGAGATGCGCGACGCCGAGAGTATGGGCATAGCTATTACTGCCGCGGAAACCGGTCACCTGGTGCTTTCGACTTTACATACGCAGACAGCCCCGCTGACGATTTCAAGGCTCGTCGACACTTTCCCGGCAGGCATGAAAGATCAGATCCGCCAGCAGCTTTCAAACTCGCTGCGGGCGGTAATCTCGCAGCAGCTTGTCCCGCATGCCTCGGGTAAGGGCCGCGTGCTTGCCGTCGAGTATATGATAGATACGCCCGCGGTGCGCTCGCTAATCCGCGAGGGCAAAGAGCATCAGCTTTACAGCGCCATTCAAACCGGGCAAAAGCAAGGAATGCAGACGATGGACCAGGCGCTCGTGAACCTCGTGCGGGCAGGGAAAATCACATACGATAGCGCCGTTGAGTATTGCGTCGACAAACAGGAGCTTGATAGGCTGCTTAAATCCTCATTCTAAATAAAGAAGCCAATTTTCGGGAGGCAGGCTAATGCCCCTATATATATACGAGTCGATCGACAGGCAAGGCCAGACGGTCAGGGGCGATATAAACGCCCCAACCTTCGAAGGCGCGCTTGAAAGGCTGCGCGAGCAAGGACTGGTCGTCGTCGATATCTATGAGGCGGCGGCGTCCGCGCGGCAAAAAAGCGGTACGCTTTTCGGAGAGAAGAAAGTTACGCTGACCGACCTTGCGATATTTTCAAGGCAGCTTTCGGCGATGATATCAGCCGGCATACCTGTCACGCGCGCGCTTTCGACGCTCGCAAAGCAGACGCCCAACACGACGCTTGCCGGCGCGCTTGAGGCTATCAGCCGAAACGTTGAGGGTGGTATGACGCTGACCGACGCTTTTTCGCAGTATCCAAATATTTTTAGTAAGCTCTACATATCTATGATTAATGCGGGCGAGGTCGGCGGCGTGCTCGAGACGACCCTTTTGCGGCTTTCAAACCAGCTGCATAAGGAAAAAAAGCTGCAAGCAGAGATAAAGTCGGCAACCTCGTACCCGAAGGCAATCGGGATATTCGCGGTCTGCATATTCATAGGCATGCTGGTGTTTTTGGTCCCGACATTCGAACAGTACGCGACGAGCGGCGAAACCCCGTTTATATCGCAGCTAATTTTCAACCTGTCAAGAAGCTTGCGCAACCACTGGTATATATGGCTGCTTTCGGTGGTGGCGATAATAGCTCTTCTTGTGCTGTTTTTCAAGAGCAGATACGGCCACGCGCTGTGGGAGAATGTAAAGCTTAAACTCCCGATTTTCGGGCCGATAATTTCAAAGTCGGTAATCGCGCGCTTTTCGCGCACGCTTGCAACCCTTGTCGACGGCGGCATACCCGTCGTCCAGGCGCTGCAAATCGCCGGCCCGACCTCCGGCAGCGACTTGGTATCGACCGCGGTCGACCGGGCGATTGTCCGGATAGAAGAAGGCTCGAACATATCCACGCCTCTTGAGGAAAGCGGGCTGTTCCCGCCGATGGTGACGCATATGATATCCATCGGCGAGGAGTCTGGCACGCTGCCGCAGATGCTTGACAAAATAGCGGAGTTCTACGAGGAGGACGTCGAGACTGCGTCAAAGCAGCTCAGCTCGATGCTTGAGCCGATTATTCTCATCGTTATCGGCGTTTTGATCGGCGGCATGCTCATCGCCCTCTATCTGCCCATGTTTAACGCCGTCATTAACTCTGGTTTACAGGGGTAAACCTTGCGAGATGCAAAGGGATATGCGGTTATGAAAGAAAAAGTAAAAAACGTCATTGGGCTTCAGATATTCTCAAATGAAATCAGGGCGGTACAAGTTACAAGCGCATCCGATAAGCTAAAAGTATCGGCGTACGGCTCGGCGCGCCTGCCGGAAGGCACGGTAATGGGCGGCGTTATAGCAAAGCCTGAAGTTTTTATGAGCTATCTGCGGGAGCTTTTGACTAAGTTCAAGTTCACGTCGCGCAAAATCATCCTTTCGATAAGCAACCAAGGGCTTATCGTCAGATACGCGAACTTCCCTAAAGTGTCTGAAGACAAGCAGCGCAACGTGATAATGCTCCAAGCGCAAAACTATATCCCAATACCGCTGACCGAACTTGAGCTTGCGTACTGCATCACCGACGAGCATATCCGCGACGAGGCAGGCAACCCGGTCGAAGAGCCGACGATAAGCGCCTTGCTTGTCGCCGCAAAGCGCGATATGCTCTACAACATGGTTGATACTATCCAAGACACAAAATACGGCTCCTATGTGGTCGAGGATATAGTCCCCACTGTAACGACTATCGCGTCGGTGGTGCAAAGGAGCGCTCCCTTTAACACTTACATGGTGATGAACGCCAACAACGATGTTATAAACATACTCATCATAAGCGGCGGCAAAATCACCTTGGCTCGCAGCGTGCAGATAGATTCTACGCTGTCCGACGAGCTCAACAGGTCTGAACGCATCGAGCCGGATAAACTTTCGGAGCTTATAGAAATAATCAAAAACGAGTTCTGGTCGTCGGTAAACTACTATGGGATTTCAAACGGCGAAGAGGTTGAAGCGCTGTACCTATCCTCGCAGGTTACCGAGCTGTTTTCCGCGCGGCCGGAGCTCGCCGCTGATTTGGGCGTCGAGGTTGAGATATTCACAATGGCGCCGTACATAGTAGCCGCAAGCGAGTTCCCGGTCGAAAAGTACGCGGCTTGCATCTGCGCGGCGCTCGGATAATCGCATCGAGTTTCGGATGAGGAGATTTGCGGTATGTACAAAATCAGCCTTTTGCCGGAAAAGTACCGGCTCGAAAGGTTAAAAGCCGCGCAGCGGCTTGACCTTGTGATATACTTTTTATTTTTTACCGTAATATGCCTTATTTTGCTGGCGCTCTCCACTTTTGTCAGGCTCAACCGCACGCTCGAGTTAGAGTCGCTTGACGCGGAGATAGGGAAGCTGGAGGCCGAGATAGCGTCGCTTTCGGAATACGCGGAGAAAAAAGACGTCGTTGAAAGCGTATACAGAAATATAGCAAGCCTTGCGGACGGCCTGCCTTCGATGCCCCGCGTTATACCGCAAATACTTGAAACGGTCCCGATGAGCATAAGCATCGACAACGTATCGGTCGGGTACAACGCCAACAGTAAAACCACGACAATGGAAATAACCGGAGATGCAATAGACTATTCCGATGTCGCGGGCTGGATAAAAGCGCTTGACGAGCTTGAGCTGACCGGCGAGATTTATCACTCCTACTCGCAGGGTATGCCTGACAACTCGTCATACAATGTGTCGTTCGAGTTGACGGTTGAAGTACTAGACAAGTCGGCGGTAGACGACATAGTATGGGATTTGGGGGATTAAACGATGAATGCCGTAGGCATACAGCCAAAGCCAATTGGGAAGCCCCTTGACAATCGGGTCGTTGTCATCGCGCTGATATTCCTTATTTGTGTGGTGCTGTTGGGGTTCACTTTTTATTCTATAAATATTACATATCAAATTAACGACGAGATAAGCGAAAAAGCGAAAATAGCCAGCGAGCTGAAAAGCCAGCGCGACGAGCTGCTCAGCATCAAGGAAAAAGATGCGCAGATTGAGCTTGTCGTCCGCCAGGCGCATGTCAAAATCCCGGCGCTGCCCGACGAGGCGGGTATAATCGAGTTTGTGAAAAGCAACGCCGGCGGCTCGCTTACTGGTATTAACTTTGGCCAGCGTGAGAATTTGGGCTTCGCGGTGGAAATGCCGTTCACAATCACCGCGATAGGCTCATACGGCGATATGCTCGACCTTCTTTTTGCGCTTGCGTTTTCGGAAAGGTTTTACACCGTCGAAAGCGTCAATATCGATAAGACCGCCGATGGCGAGATTTCGTACATCATCCACGCAAGCGCGTATTACAACTTTACTGCTAAAAACACCGGTTTATAAAACCAAAAACGCGTATGGACAAAAACATTACTTTTAATAATGGCAACGGTAACGGCAACTCTCAAAAAAGGGCAGTACCTTTCTTGGGGAGCGTGCTAGTTTCGCTTGGCAAAGTTACAAGCGACCAAGTCCTCGAAGCGCTTGATATCCAGCGCCAGACAGGCGAGCGGCTCGGCGAGATACTCGTCAAGCTTGGGTACTGCACCGAAGAGGATATAGCAAAGGCATTATCCGTAAGAAGCGGCTACCGCGTTGTGTCGCTGAACGAAGTGGGCGTCGACATAGCCGCGGCTAGCCTTATTCCGCCTGAAAAAGCGAAAAAGCACAAGATTCTCCCGATAAAAAGGGAGAATAACATTCTTTACGTAGCGATGCAAAACCCCAACGACATCATAGCCATAGACGACTTGCAGCTTTTGACGGGGTATACGATAAAGCCGGTAATAGTCAGCGATACCGAACTTACCGCCGCTATCAACAACTACGTTAACACCGCCTACAATGTGACAATAGCGGCGGAGGAAGAGGAGGTACATGAAGAGGAAGAGGCGGGTGCCGACGACGATAAGCCCGCCGTCAATTTTGTCAACCAAATGATAGAATCCGCGGTGCGCGCGGGCGCGAGCGACATACATATCGAGCCGCAGGAGAAATACCTGAGGATTAGGTTCCGCATAGACGGCGTGCTGCACGAGGTGATGCAGGCACCGAGCAAAATGCAGGCGTCGATAATCTCGCGCGTTAAAGTTATCGGAAACATGGACATCGCCGAGCGCCGCATACCGCAGGACGGACGCGCGACCGTCAAAGTCGAGCAGCAGATAATAGACATGCGCATAGCGTCGCTGCCCAGCGTCTACGGCGAGCGGATAACGATACGAATGCTTCCGCGCAACACCCGCGCGATAACGGTGCATGAGCTGGGCTTTACGCCCGAAAACGAAAGGCGTATAATAGAAGCCTCCGAAAAGCCGTATGGGTTTGTGCTCGTCACCGGCCCGACCGGCAGCGGCAAATCGACGACGCTGTATGCGCTGTTGTCTCGGCTCAACCGCATAGAAAAGAACATCATCACGCTCGAGGACCCGGTAGAGCGGCGTTTTGCGGGCATAAACCAAATCCAGCTCAACAACCGCGCGGGCATGACCTTCGCGTCGGGCTTGCGCGCGATACTGCGAAGCGACCCCAACATTGTAATGGTCGGCGAGATCCGCGACCTTGAGACCGCGAAAATCGCCGTCGAAGCTGCGCTGACCGGGCACCTTGTGTTCTCGACGCTGCACACCAACGACGCCGCCTCGACCGTCACCCGCCTTGCGGAGATGGGCATAGAGCCGTTTTTAATCGCAAGCTCGGTCATATGCGTCGTGGCGCAAAGGCTTGTGCGCGTGCTATGCCCAAGCTGCAAAAAGCCAGTTACCTACCGCAAGCGCGAGCTGCAGCGGCTTATCCCCGATTTCCCGTTCGACTCCGGCACGGGCGACGACGACCCGGTGACGATATATCAAGCCGGGCGCTGCATTTCGTGCAACAACACAGGCTACCGCGGCAGGCGCGGCGTGTTTGAGATTATGAAAATCTCGCCGCGCATCCGCGACATGATACTGACCGGCCGCCACGCGCCCGAGATAAAAGAGGTAGCGATAGAGGAGGGCATGAGCACGCTGCGCTCCGACGGGCTCGTCAAAGTGAAGGCTGGAATCACCTCATACGAGGAGCTGCTGCGGGTAATAGTTTAAAATGTATATATTGCATAGAATTGGTAAGAAACCATCGAAACAAATTATAATAAATACCAATATGAAAAATCTATAAAAAACTCTTTACAATACCAAAAAATTGTGTTATCTTATATTAACATAAAATTAAAAGGGAGGTACATAGCAATGGTAAACTTGAAAAAAGGTAAAAGGGGCTTTACACTGGTCGAGCTGATGATCGTCGTAGTGATCATCGGCATCCTCGTAGCAATCGCGATCCCGATTTACAACTCGGTGACATCTAACGCAGAGAAGAAATCATGTGAAGCCAACAAGCGCACAATAATTGAAGCTATTTCCATGTATTATGCAGAAAAAAATGAATATCCTAAAGAAATGTCTAATTTAGCGCCATATATTGACGGTGCAGCAACACTCAAGTGTCCGAGTGACAAAACCACCAAAGTTACATCTTATACTATTACTATTTCTGTAAATGATGGCAAAATTAATGTAACCTGCAAATTCCATGACCAAGATAGTACAAGCGAAACAAGCGGAATTTAATTGTTAAAAACACAATGAATAAAGGCGAGGTTATGCCCTCGCCTTTATTTAACACAAATTTGCCGGCGAGGCCAATCGCGGAAAGAGATGAATATGGATATAGAAACTCTGTTTACCTACAGATATCCCGAGACAGTGTCCGATCTGCATCTCACCCCGGGCAGCAGGCCGATAATCCGCGACAATGGCATCCTGCGCGAGCTTGAGGAATACCCCACGCTCACGCCGAAAGATACCGAGATCGCCATCCGCATGCTCCTCAGCGAACAGCAGTTTAAAAAGCTCGAGAAAACCGGCGAAGTAGACTTCTCGCGCTTTTTTGAAAGCTCGGGCATCCACGCCCGCATAAATGCCTACAAGCAGCGGGGAACGTACGCCGCCGCGCTGACCGCCGCAGAGACCGGGCACCTTGTGATATCCACCTTGCACACCATCGGAGCGGCGCAGACCATCGAGCGCATTATAGACGTTTTCCCCGCCTCGCAGCAGCAACAAGTGCGCGTGCAGCTCGCCTCGGTGCTAAGGTGCATAATCTCGCAGCAGCTCGTCCCGCGCATCGACGGCAACGGCCGCGTTCTTGCCACCGAAATCCTCATTTCAAACCCATCGGTGCGCAACCTTATTTTGCAGGACAAGACCAACAAGATCCAAAACGTCATGCTAACGCATACGAAAGACGGGATGCAAACGCTTGACATGTGCCTGATAGGCCTCATGCGGCGCGGAATTATCTCGGCCCAAAGCGCTCTGACATACTGCGTCGAGCCGGATCGCATGATGCGCGAAGTCAAAATCGTGCAGCCGGCTATAAACTTTGTGTAACTTAGGGAGAAATGCTTTGGAAACGCTACTTTGGCTTTACATATATTTCGTAGCCTTCATCGCCGGGCTGTGCGCCGGCAGCTTCATGAACGTGCTCATCTATCGGCTTCCGCGCGGGATAGGTACGGTAAAGGGGCGATCTTTTTGCCCTGCGTGCGGGCATAAACTTGCGCCGAGCGACCTTGTGCCGGTATTCAGCTACATATTCCTCGGCGGGCGCTGCCGTTACTGCAAAGCGCCAATCTCGCCGCGGTACATGGCGGTCGAGCTGCTCAACGCGCTGCTCTGGGTGGCGTATGCGCATAAGTTCATGTTTTACCCGCTGACGATGCTCGCGCATTTCGTCTTCGGCTCGGCGCTTGTTTGCATAATCTTCATCGACGCCGAGCATATGCTGATCTTTGACCGGTTCAACATTGCCATTGCCCTCTCCGGCGTCGCCATAGCCGCGGATAAGCTCATCCACGAGTACCTTGACCCCCACGCACACCTGCATAACCATTTCCCGTTTCCGCAGGATGTGTCAATCACCGAGCGGCTTATCGGCGCAGTATGCGTCAGCGGGCTATTCCTACTTTTAGCAATAATTTCGCGCGGCAGGTGGATTGGCGAGGGCGACATCAAGCTCACCGCGGCGGCGGGGCTGGTGCTCGGCTGGAAGAACATGCTCGGCGTGCTGTTTTTAGCCTCGCTTGCCGGCAGCGTAATCTCGCTGGTTCTTTTGGGCATAGCAAAGCGGCGCAAGCCGGCACGAGTCGGCGGGGATAATGATGGCGCCGGCGATGCGGCAAGCCCCAAAGAGGCTGGTGGCGGGCAGGAATACGCCGCCGACGAAGAGGCGCCGGCCGGGCACGCCGTGCCGTTCGGCCCATACCTTGCCGGAGCGATGATTGTGATGTCGTTTTTTGGCACGGAAATTATAGATTTTTACCTAAAACTGTGCGGATTTTAGCCAAAACGCGCCGGGGTTTAGGTTGCCATAAACAAAAACTGAAAGAAATTTTAGTTTGCTATTGACAAACTCGCTCGACGGTGGTATAATATACTCCGCCAGGTCGAGCGAGAGTGGCGGAATTGGCAGACGCGCACGTTTGAGGGGCGTGTGGTGATCCCGTACGGGTTCAAGTCCCGTCTCTCGCACCATAAGCAGGATGCGGAAGCGTCCTGCTTTATTTTTTTGCGACGGCACCGCCTTATTTTTCTTGAAATCGACTATGAATAGTTGTATAATGAATTTAAAACAAAACCTGCGGGGGTCGTTGTCCCTGCGGCTAAGAAGCGAGGTATAGCCATGAGAACGATAAAACTTGGCAAATCCAGCCTTGACGTCCCAACGATAGCGGTAGGCTGCATGCGGATGGGAGGCTTGTCGATAGCCGAAGCCGAGCGCTTCGTGCAGACCGCGCTCGAGCTCGGCGCAAACTTCTTCGACCACGCTGACATCTACGGCGGCGGCGAGTGCGAAAGGAAGTTCGCCGAGGCGATTCACATGTCGCCGTCGGTGCGCGAGAAGATAATAATCCAGTCAAAATGCGGTATCCGCCGCGGCATGTACGACTTTTCTAAGGAGCATATCCTCTCCTCGGTCGACGGGATACTCAAACGGCTGCGCACCGATTACCTCGACGTGCTGCTGCTCCACCGCCCCGACGCGTTGGTCGAGCCCGAAGAGGTAGCCGAGGCGTTTGAAATGCTGAACAGCTCTGGCAAAGTCCGCTATTTCGGCGTCTCGAACCACAACCCCGGGCAGATTATGCTGCTGCAAAAGTATCTAAAACAGCCGATAGTCGCAAACCAGCTGCAGCTCAGCGTCGCCCACGCCACGATGATAACCGCGGGGCTGCACGTCAACATGCAGGACGAGTTTGCGGTCGACCGCGACGGCGACGTGCTCAACTTCTGCCGCCTGCACGACATCACGATCCAGCCTTGGTCGCCGTTCCAATATGGATTTTTCGGCGGCGTGTTCCTCGGCAGCGACAAATACCCCAAGCTCAACGAGAAAATCGATGAGATTGCTAAAAAATACGGCGTTTCGAATACCACGATCGCGATGGCGTGGCTGCTCCGCCATCCCGCGAAGTTCCAGCCGGTCACGGGCACAATGAACGTGGAGCGGCTGCGCGACTGCGTGAAAGCTACCGAAATCACCCTCACGCGCGAGGAATGGTACTCGATCCTCCTCGCCGCGGGCAATACCTTACCGTAAAATAAAAAGGCGCGCTGCATATGCGGCACGCCTTTTTTGTTGACAAAACCAAGTGAAATAAACTATAATTTGCTAAATGGCACGAGTTGCCATATAAAACTGCGGGAGGAAGGATACATATGAAACGCGCCGTTGCCATACTGCTTTGCGCGGTATTCTCGGTGTCTTTGGCTGCCTGCGCGCAGACCGCGTCCGACGAAAAAAAGCCGGACGCCGCCCGGTTTTTATTCCTCGCGCGGCAAAAGCAGCCGGAATTTGTTGCGCTCGAACTCTATGATTCCCTCGTCGCGCATGCGGCTTAGCTCGGCGCTCATCGCGCTGCGGTCGACCGCG